>Ga0208872_1002277_pt1 | contig 11223 bp, 12 predicted proteins | sample CryBogCBH12Aug08_FD_185508 | JGI IMG/M metagenome (GOLD analysis project Ga0208872, IMG submission 185508) | Freshwater microbial communities from Crystal Bog, Wisconsin, USA - CBH12Aug08 (SPAdes) | ecosystem: Environmental > Aquatic > Freshwater > Lake | place: Crystal Bog, Wisconsin, USA... | reverse complement strand
CTCGAAGAAGTTGGTAAGCAGTTTGACGTGACGCGTGAGCGTATTCGTCAGATAGAAGCTAAGGCCCTGAGAAAAATGCGTCATCCAAGCCGCAGCGACAAACTCAAGACTTTCCTCGAAGAGGATTAAACCAAAGACTAACGGGCCTATAGCTCAGTTGGTTAGAGCAGAGGACTCATAAGAAAGAAGCCCTAGGGGTCTTGTAACAAAGACCTCAATAGATTCAAGAGGTTAGTGGTGAATTAGGCGGTATAAATTCACTACACACCGCTTACACACCGGAGCAAAAACCGAGGTGTGTAGTAAATGCGGTTTTAGTGTGGTTTTGCAGTGGTAAACACCAGCAGTAAGGTGTGTAGTAAATGTAAAGTTTTAGGGCCTATAGCTCAGTTGGTTAGAGCAGAGGACTCATAGCGAAAGTTGTGCCTTATGCGTGGAAACTGCATAAGGGATGGTGTCAAATTCGGAGAAAGCTAAATGCAGCCAAAAGCTGCACAAGCTAACGCCGAGCCAAGCTTCAGTATGAAAGTGCTGTTGAAGGTGTAGAGACTAGACGGCACCCACCTAAGTTCAGAAATGAATACGGTGAAGGCATAGTCCAGGGAGTAGTGAAAGCTACACAAACCGGAATCCTTTGGTCCCAGGTTCAAGTCCTGGTGGGCCCACCAGAAAAGCAAACCCTCATCAGAAATGGTGGGGGTTTTGTCTTTTGAGCGTTACTTTAAGTAACGGTAGTCATGCTTATGGTATTCATGTAATGTTATTAAAATTTTATATAGAGTGAATATATGCAAGAGAGCTGTTATTGGCTATTAAGTCAGAATTGGAGTTTTTGCTTTGTATCTGCAGGCGGATATCCAAATATAAAAATATTTGGATACGCTGAGTTTTTAGCGTCACTCGCAATATTGGCTGTAATCTTTACGCTCGTAGACATTCGTTACAAATTTAGAGTGGCAGTGGCTCCTTTGCCCATCATACCCATTGCCTTTATAGTAATTGCATTTGTTGGATTCGGAACCTTAATTTCAGATATTTGGGTAGCTGAAGGTTGGTGGGTAATAAAAGAAAATCCCATAACTCAGGCTCTTTGGCAGGGAATTTTAGGTGCTCTATTCCTGTTAACTTTTATCGTATGGATTTGGTATGCATTTATTTTTCCGCCAAAATTTGGAAGATTGAATGCTCAAAGATATCTAAAATTTGTGTATAGAGTCATTCTAAAAGGAAACCCTTCGGAGCTGAATGTAATTGCGGATGAGTTATCAAGATCGGCAAAAAACATAATCGAACATTCGTATTCCATTTCAGAAAGAAGCCAATTGACTTCTAATGAAGTCAATGCGAAGGTAGCAGCTTACGAATTACTTCTTTTAATTGCGGATAAAAAACTGTGTAGAAGTATTGTTGGCTCATGTTCTGTAACTGCATTAAGCTTTTTGAATGAGGTTAACGTGCAGTCTAAGTATGACTTGCCTATCGGGGATTTTGTAGTAAATTTATCCACCGAAGCGCTTTGCGACAAAGACTCACTTTTGTATCACGAAGCTCAAGGCTCGTATTCGGGTCTGGTAGGTTATATCAAGCCATTGAGTTATGCGCTATACGGAAGTTATGATCTAATTTTCTGCCTTGGTAGGCGCCATCGTTCACCGCTAGACGTTGATTATCGAGTCTTCAGGGAATGGGATGCAGGAAATTGGAGGGCATACTCAAAAGCAACAATTATTGCGATGAAGTCCTATTTGGCTGCAACTAATGGGAATGTCTTCTCCTCGGAAATGTTTAGGGCTATTGAAAATATTAAGAATTCATTTTCAGACTTCTATAAATTAGATGGCTTAGAGGAATACTATTACTCTGATCAATATCAGAAATTTGATATAGCAATTGAATTTTTAGAGGAGCTAATAAAAGCTGTTGATGAGCAATCAACCCGAGTTCATTGCAGCTTAAAGGAAATTAAAGGTTCAAGAAATCAGGATGTATTGGATCTTGCTGCAAAACTCATGATGGATTTAATGATTGCAGCGTTAAAGGTTAAGGGTCCGCAGTGGACCGCATGGAGCATTCATTATGGGTCGTTATGGTCTAAATTTTTTATCTTAACGGAAGATTCTAAAGCGGGAAAAGTATTTAGATATAAGGTTAGAAGGCTAATCTATGATGAGATTAAGTCTATTTCAACCACCCCCAATTACTTAAACGTAAGAATTCTTGTTTACTTATTAAATGTAATCGGCCTAAGTGACAAGAAAAATTCCCTAGATAAAAACTACCGAGCTTTGTTATTGGCAGTCCTTTCATGGGTTCAGAAAAATTTTAGAAACCTATATATTGGTTATCCAGATGTAGTTAATTCATCAATGCTGGGTAGCATATCTTTCGATGCGAAAAATTTTCAAATAATTAAAACTTATAGGCCGGGGATAGGTAAAACTATTCCTGCGACTGAAACTTTGCAGGTGTAAAAATTCTTTTTATTGCTAATAAACGTCATTCTTCCCCCCGCAAACTCCACACAATTAGCCACACTTTCTTTTGGCTAAATTGACCCCTGTTTTTCCCCCAATCAGGTTGCTCTAGCCTGGTGTCAGAAGCTAAAGTATGTGTATGTCAAATAAAAAAGAAAGTACACATCAACTCATACACCGTAACCTAACCCTATATCAACGCGAGCATAGTGCCGTATGGCAATGTCGCTATAAGGTGGATAACAAGTGGATACGGGCTACTACTAAAGAAACCCAGTTTGATTTAGCGGTCAATAAGGCTAAAGAGCTATTGGTAGAGGCGGAAATACGAAGGCGATCTGGTATCCCAGTTGTGACCAAGCGCTTTAAAGATATCGCTATGCTGGCTATCGATAGGATGGAGCGAGATGTAAAGGGTGGCCTAGGTAAATCAATCTACAAAGACTACATCCGCATTATTAATGAGCATTTCATCCCCAGTCTTGGACAAAGGCTCATTACCAATATTGATTACGATGCCCTGCAGCAGTACTACGATGACCGTGAAGCCAAGTATGGCTTGGCGATATCAAACAGTAATCGTAAAACCCAAAATGCTGCTTTTAATAGAGTCTTTGATGAAGCTATTGTTCGGGGTTATCTAACGGAGAGTAATCGCCCCAAGCTGGATGGCAAGACTAAAGAGAGTGTTCGTCGTCCTGCATTTGAACTACATGAACTTAGGGCCTTACTAAAGCTATTAGGCCCTTACATAGAATCAGGCAGAGCTCGGGATGTGCGTGAGCGGCGTGAAATACTTAGAGATTATGTGGAGATGCTGGTTGATACCGGTGCAAGACCAGGCATTGAGCTCCTAGATATGAAATGGAAGCAGATCCGTTTCATGATGAACCCCATTAGTACAGTGACAGATCAATTGGATGAAGAGTGTGAAGTGATTGAAGTCCATAGTCTTAACCGTAGCTGTGAGATGACGGTTAAAGGTAAAACAGGGCAAAGGCAGATTATTGGACGCTTACCCAGTATTAGAGTCTTAGAGCGCATTGCGCTCAGAAACTATGGGGTAAAGAGCTCAATCAAAGATCCATTGGCTGAGCTGATTAAGCCTACTAACGATGACTACATCTTTAGAACTAAAGAGGGCAGGGATTTAAGTGATGTCTTAAACCATATGTTTGACACCTTCTTAGCAGACCATGGCTTATTGATTGATCCCAAGACTAATCAAAAGCGGGTGTTCTATAGCCTGCGCCATACCTATGCTACGTTAGCACTTACTCACGATATGGTGCCTATACATACCCTAGCTAAGCAGATGGGTACAAGTGTATTAATGATTGAAAAGCACTATAGCCATTTACAGGTAATACAGGCTATTGAGCAATTGCGCGGTGCTAATACTAGAAAGCTTATTGAGGCTGATAGCAAAGCTATGGATAACTACCCTAGTAAAAAGCGAGCCCATCAAGAGCTACGAGTGACTTAAATGGGAACAAGCGTTACTTTATGTAACGCTTGCGATTAGAGTTCTAGTCTATGAGATTACAAGGGTGACCAAGAAATTTTGAGAATATGCTTTTGTATTAAGTTGGATGGGTCATCTTTTTTGGGTTCGTTTGAGACTGAATGAACTTTATAGCCAAGACAATTAAAAATGCCTTCCATCTCGTTAATCGATATTTCAACTAGAAAATCATCAAAAAATAGCCCGTTATATAGATATTGATCATGAGAATGTCTTGAGCCATAAGAATTGAAGATAATTTCACAAGACTTATTTTTATCGAGTATTTTCTTTTCTATAAATTCAAATAAATCTTTCATAAGTGGATTATTCATAATCCAGCGAAGATTTTTAGGATTTAGAAAGGAATTTTCAGTACTTGTTTCTTGCCCCTCCTCCCAACTAAGGATATTAACTTGATGCTGTTCGTTTAGTAAGTTGCTTTTAGCAAGCTCCAGCTTTTTTATTTGTAATTCCTTGCACTCTTTATTTTTAATGAACTCATTTTGATATTTAACAATATGAGATTCATGCTTTTTTAGACTTTTTGCGATTGTTGGTATTTCGCTGATGAGTTCTTTGATATAGCCTGTTGCATCAGATTCCATATCAGAGTCAGGGTCTCTTATACCTTTTTTCTTATATGTTGTAAGAAGCTCGAGTAAGCCGCTAAGTCCTTGATACATTTGTGCGTCATTTTCATAGAGGCTCGATGGTAAAAGCCCGCTACATTCAATCTCCTCTGCAATTTGCTTTTCGATCAAGGTTAGATACCACTCCTCACCCCTTAAGCACTCAAAAATATCATACAGTTGGTCGTTATATCCTGCTAAATCCTGATTTAGTAAATGAGAGTTTTCATCTTCTAAGTCATCAGCGATTTTGTATAAGTCGTCAAGCTGATCTAATATTTGATTAAGTTGGTTATCAATGTCAATTTCTTCATAAATCTCAGGAAATCTCTCCCCGAGTTCTTCGGTGGAGACATTGATTTTTTCTATAGTAAGGCCACAGTATTTAATGAGAACATTGTACTTCTCTAACTCAGCATCACTTATTAAGCAATAAAATTCATTGCTTAATGCTTTTTCAACGCATCTTATTCCAATCTCATTAATAAATGACTGATTAACTTTTTTACGTTCAGCCTCAATTTTATTTAATTCTTTTTTTGCTTGAATTTCAGCTTCACGTTTAGCATTCTCTAATGCCTCAATATGTTTTGCTTTATCAAGAAGTGACTTGGCCGAGAATGATTGGGGCATTTGCGTAAGATAAATTGGTTAGATGGTTAAAAGTCTTAATTTTCCTGATATAACTCGAATCATTTTTCATAAATTTTAAGAGTATTTTTAACTTCGCTTAATATTTTTTTTCTCAAGGCTGGCGGGGATATGACTTCCACGCCAGCCCCGTGTTTCATGATGTCCATAACCAGCTCTGGATCTTGGTTGTAATCAAATTCTAAAATGTAATAACCATCTTTATCAAAGCTTCCTACTTGTTGGCCATGCCAATTTTCACCAGACACCCAGCGGGCATGCTCAGGGGTGAAACGCAGTTTAGCCCTTTGCGTTGCCTTGCCCGAGAAAATTCCATAGCTCTGGGCAAAATGTTCTTGACATTCCTTATCAGAGATTTCCTGCGCTTTGGTGTTGGTGAGTACCGCGTTACGAATGCCATCTACTGCAAAGCTGCGTAGTCCATCTCGCATATGGCAATATGCATCAAGGTACCAATTCTCGCGATAGAAAATCAGACGCTGTGGAGAAATTTCCCGCTCAGTCACTTCATCTTTTCCTTTAGCGTAATATTGAATAACTAGGCGATTACGTTTTAGTAGTGCAGCTCCTATTTCTGAGAAGTTTTCAATTGAATTTTTACGTGATCCCATTCCTAAAACCTTGATACGTTTTCGTAGCTCTTTCGCAGTAGTTTCACTCTGGCCTAGGATGCCATCAATAATGGCTGTCAATGGTTCAATATGAGGTCCAATGAGTCCGCTTTGATCCAGGGAAGATAGTAGATGCTGCATCAGGACTAGGGCAGTAGCTTCTTTCTCAGAGAACCAAAGCCCTGGCATTTCGATCTTATTAATTTTATCGGGGAATTCAAACTTATAGCCACCTTCAAAGCGGTCATAAATTATCGATGCTTTAAGTCGACTGCGTAGGTATTCAAGATCACGCTTAAAGGTAGCTTTGGAGATTTCAAGCTCATCTAAGAAGCTTTCGATAGGCACGCATTTTCGATCCTGAATCATGTACTTAATGCGGTGTAGACGTTCCATATCACTCATAAAGCTCTCCAATTGCAGGGATAAGAATATTTGTTGTTTTTATAACTATATCTAGTTTATAGCTCATTTCGTGAGCTACTAGGTCATTAATCTGATCTAAATCAACAAAGGAGTGAAAAATGGTTAAGTTACTTGGTCTGTTTTTAATGTTTATCAGCGCATACTGCTTAAAACAGGGCGGCCTAGATTTAGGGCTAGTTCAAGCCTTTTTCATTGGGTTATTTATGTTTTTCAGTGAGGGCCTCATTTCCCACTTTTATTTTATGCAGCGCGAGAAAGTGCGCGCAAAGTATCGGAGACGCTAATGAGCAAGCTCAATTGTTCAGTAGGAGATTTGGCAATTACCGTTTTTTGCAATCTCCCAGAAAACCAGGGAAATATTGTGCGTATTAAATCTGCCGTTGGCCCCAAAGGCTGGGGATGCACAGATGACCAGCTGTTTACTTGGGAATGTAAAGTGGCAACTGAGGCCGGTTATCTATTTTATGAAACAGACGGTTATTTAACTTCAGCCAAAGTTGGTCCAGTTCCCGACAAATATCTGCGACGTATTGCGCCACCCAAAGGTTACTTAATGGATGAATTTTCGGATTCAGAGCAGTTGCAGATGCTGTTTCATGACGTTGATCTCACATCGCAAGCTATGGAAGGCTTATGAATAATCGAATCACTCAAATGGCAATTTTTGCTATTTCCTTATATGGCTTTGGTTTGGCGCTTGCCCAGCCAATTCAAACCATTCCTAATGGCGCTGGTGGATACAACACGTATGGGCGAAATGGCGCTCTCACCCAGACCTTGCCTAATGGCGCAGGAGGTTACAACACTTATTCGCCTAATGGGCAGCTCACCCAGACCTTGCCTAATGGCGCAGGAGGTTACAACACCTACAGCCCTAATGGCAGCCTTACTCAAACCCTTCCCAATGGTGCTGGCGGTTATAACACTTATGGGCCCAATGGTGGGGTAACTCAAACATTGCCCAGTGGCGCAGGGGGATACAACACCTACACTCCAAAAGGTAATTTAATTCAGACAATACCTAATGGCGCGGGCGGTTGGAATACTTATGAGCAATAAATCACTAGCCCCGTAGCCATTGATTTAATTCCAAGGCTTGCTTTTGAATCATTCCAGTATTGGGATTGCAGCGAATGAGTTGTGGACAAGGCGATGGAAACTCCCAGTACGAATCGTCTAAGGCTCTCCAGTCAGCATCCTCGCGATTATTTAAGTAGACCTGAATTTCATTAAAGCGAGGATGTTTACCAATGACTGGAGCACCTGTAGTGCCAATAATGAGTTTTGAAATACTGCTTGGCAGCATTTTTTGTAACTTGCTCACGCTATGGGTAAAGCGCCAGCTAGAGGAGATGACGATTTCGACTTGAAGATTTGCTAAGACCTCTTCAAGCAGGTCTGCTCTATTAAATGGATCCTCCCCGGCAAAATGCGTGGGATGTAAAACACCATCAAAGTCTAAAAATAGTAATTTATTCATGCTAAATCTTCAAATTCAAGCCATTCATGTCTACAGGCGTTGCACCTCCTGCTGCTTGGGTATTTGGGGGGAGGGGGATCACCGAGTTCTCGCTGCTTAACCAACTTTTGTTTAAAAAATTCACCACGCTTTTTGCCGCACTTAGGGCAGTATAGGTTGATGGTTAGGGGTGATGCTTTTGGATCATCGTTTAGGTGAGCCTCAAAACTCATTGCAGTAATCCACTCAGGGGATTGCATAGTTTTGCACGGCACTTTGAGGTTCTCGATCTGAAAGATATTGCCATTAACTGAGAGTTGGACTTGTGGCCCAGAAGGCCTAGCCGCTAAAAAGGATAGAACAACGCCTGAATTGACTTCTATATAGCCTCTCCAGTTAACCGCTCTCTCAACTAAGCATTTAGTTTGGATACCGCGAATGCAAAAAATGGCCTCGCCATTAAACATGGCGATGTAAAGCTCCTCAGCCAAGGATGCCTTAGTTGTTTTCCTAGGTTTTAATCTTTTTAATACCGTCAAAAATTCTTCGGTATCAAGAATCATCTGGGCAATCATTGCCTTTGACTTGGGGAGTAACCAATCCTGTTGCCATTGTTGTCAAACACATTCGTTACACCCTGAGGGGATTGTGTTTCATAGCCAATCCGATGGCCACTATTGTCATAAACTCCATTCGTAGCGTTCCAATTGTTGGCGCTATTGTTCCAGTTGTTTGGGCTGTTCTGCCAGTTGCTAGAAGAGTTATTCCAATTATTCTGTGAGTTGTTCCAGTTACTTGGTGAATTCTCCCAGTTAGTTGCTTGTGCGAAGCATGCGCTAGAAATTGCAATCGTTATTAGTAGGATTACTCGTTTCATGTGTATCTCCGAAATGGTTTTACCAACCCTTCACGCTCGGCGCTACTGGAGCTTGGCGTGGGGTATTGATGGCGGTGTTAGGGCTTGCATAAACAGGGGTGGTCGAAGTTCCCTGATATACACCTTGCGGGCTATAGAAATTCGTTTGCCCGTTATCGGTCTGAAATGACTGCATGTTTTGACCTGTAGCGTTGTATACGTTAGTCACGCCACTCGGAGATGTTTGGCTATAGCCGACATAGTTACCGGTTGGGCCATAAATCGCTTGAGCGGAAGCGCTACGGGCCAGTAAAAGTGCTTGGGTAACCAAAAATAGAGCGAATAGGTATTTCATGGGGTACTCCCAAAAAGTTTGCATGAAATCAGAATAAAAACACCTAAGCTCACCCAATGAGCTAGTAGCTCTAGAGAATGAAAAAACTGACAAATTTCATAAAGAGCTCAATGCTAATTAGCGCCCTAGTACTGATTACCCTCCTGCCATTGCAAGTTTCCCCGAGCGGTAAGTCTTCAATTCTCCTGAATAGGCCATTGGCTGTAGCGGCATTTGTCGATAGCGCCAAGATACTGGGATTGCCTAAATTTAAGTTAAGGGATTCCAACGGCAATCCTTATTTGCCAGATAAGGCCCTCTTACAGGAGCCCTTAGCAACAGTTCATGACCATGCAGGTATTGTCTTTGCGAGTGAGGTTAGCAAACGCAAGGCATACATTCTTTCTTATGTTCGTAGATAAAAATTACTAGGAATAGATATGTCAATTTCAACTAAATTTATTGATTTTATTGTGCCCATTGAAACCATTCGCCAAAAATATCCTGGTGGGTGGGAGCAATGTTTAAAAGATCATGAGAACCTTATTAATGGTCGAGTCTGGTTTGACGATTATTTATTTCGTGATGGTGCAATGGGCCCACTAGATATTGAATCCATTGTTGAGCGATGGGAAGCGATAGGGTTTGAAGGAATTGTTGAAAAAGACGGAAAGAAATATTGGAAAGATATGTGCGTTTTTGAGGGATTGTTTGGTGGGGTAACACTCGCTTGCGATTGGCTGGCCTTTGACCCAGAAACTAGATCAGCATATTTAAAGGGAACTGAGGCTGGGGAAGTTGTCTATCCCAATCGCAGTTATGAGGACAAGCCATGAAGGCCATTATTCAGTCAGCAGTAGCGGTATTCATAGCCTTTGCCACTTTATTTGGGCTGGCATATGTAGGAGTAACGAGTGCCAATAACTCAGATCTAGAGCCCTTATCAGCTATAGAACGCTATATCGTAAATGAGACCATCTACTCAGATGGCAAAGTGGTAGAAATCAATGAGTTCACCAAAGTCGTGAAGTCACAATTGATTGTTGATTCTGCTTCTTCAGCAGATCTACCTTTTAATTCAAGCACGGCCAGTCTTGAAGTTATCGAGGCGTATACGATTACTCCCCAGGGTAAAAAGATACCAGTCCTACCATCGGCTATCAGAACAGTGGAAGACGATAACAGTCAGGGCGCTGCATTCTTCTCTGATCAAAAGCACAAAATTATTGTCTTTCCTAATGTGACACCAGGGTCTAAGACGTATTACAAAACCAAACTCACTACCTTTAAGCCACTCCTGCCAGGCTATTTTTATACCAAGTTCAACTTCGCCCCTTACGTTGAGAATCAAGGCTTTGAATACACCTTAACCTATCCAGAAGATCTCAAGCTTTACGTAGATACCAGGGGAATCAATGGTGGAGATGAGGAGGTTATTGGGGATGGTAACAAGCGCATGCGTTTCAGCTACAAAAATCTTAAGTTCGCTGCAAAAGAGCAGCTAGAGGTAGGTCTAGATGACTATGCGCCACATATTTATATTTCTACCTTCCCAAGTCAGGCAGCTTTTGCAAAATCCTATGAAGCCAAAATTAAAGATAAGGTAAAAGTAACACCCCAAGTTCAAAAGCTGGCCGATGAAATTACTAAAGACATTAAGCCAGCAAAGGATGGAGAAACAAAAGATGCAAAGCAGGTTGAAAAATACTTCAAACAACAGCAAGCTAGGGCTATCTATAACTGGGTATCACGAAACATTCGTTATGTAGCAATCTATTTGGATGATGGCAGTATTACGCCTCATGATGCCAATAGCATTATTAATAACCGCTATGGTGATTGCAAAGATCACAACGCATTATTAATTGCACTGCTTTCTGCCAAAGGGATTAACGCTAGTAGTGCAATGATTAATTCGGGAAACAGTTATACCGTGCCGAAATACCCTGTAGTTGGCCCATTCAACCATGTCATCACCTATATACCCACATGGAATCTCTATCTAGACTCTACTGCAGAGATGGCGCCATATGGATCATTACCTGACGATGAGATTGATAAACCGACGCTCGTCACAACTCTTGGGATCATCGGACGCACTCCAAAGCCTGATAAAGAACAAAATCGCACGGTAACTGGTATTTCAATGGCGATCCTTAAGGACGGCCGAATTAAGGGTTCAGCTCATACGGGTTACTTTGGAAGTGCTGAGATTGCCGCTAGATATAAGTATGAAGGTGTAGGGACCACCATGTCAGAAAAGATGGTTGGTAATC
>Ga0208872_1002274_pt1 | contig 11228 bp, 8 predicted proteins | sample CryBogCBH12Aug08_FD_185508 | JGI IMG/M metagenome (GOLD analysis project Ga0208872, IMG submission 185508) | Freshwater microbial communities from Crystal Bog, Wisconsin, USA - CBH12Aug08 (SPAdes) | ecosystem: Environmental > Aquatic > Freshwater > Lake | place: Crystal Bog, Wisconsin, USA... | reverse complement strand
GTGGGATTGGTGCTGCCGGGAATGATTGCACATTCCGCCGTGGAAGTTTCCAAGGCGGCCAAACGGCTGACCACCGGCACGCTCGCGGAATTCACCCGCGCCATGCAAGCTTTGGGTCAGGGCAATCTCGCCGAAGCCCACGCGCGGGTGGATTATCAACCGGTGGCCATCAATTCACACGATGAACTTAGTGAAATGGCCGGCAGCTTCAACGAGCTGCAACGTGAAATCGCCCAAAGCGCCACCGGGTTGGCCGGTGCCCGTGAAGGTCTGGAGCGCGCGCGGAGCGAAATTATCGAGACCAACCAGAAACTTGAACAGCGGGTGAATGAGCTGGCCGCGCTGCTGGTGGAACGCGAACTGGCAGCATTGGAATTGCGACAGGCCAAAGAAGCCGCCGAAGCCGCCGACCGGGCCAAGAGTGAATTTCTGGCGGTGATGAGCCACGAAATCCGCACACCAATGAACGGCGTCATCGGCTTCGCCAGCCTGCTGGCCAAAACCCCGTTGTCAGCGGAGCAAAAGGAATTTGTGGACACCATCACCGGCAGCGGTGAATCCCTGTTGGTGGTGATCAATGACATTCTGGATTATTCCCGCATCGAATCGGGCAAACTCAAGGTGACGCCGCAGCCGATGGAATTGCGCCCCTGTCTGGAGAGCGCCTTGAATGTCTGCACGCCCGGCGCCGACCGACCGGTGAGTTTGAATTATGTGATTGCGCCGGAAGTTCCGCCGCTGATTTTGAGCGACGCCGCGCGGTTGCGCCAGGTGCTGGTCAATCTCATCAGCAACGCCGTGAAATTTACGCCGCAAGGTTCCGTCACCGTCTATGTCTGTCCGGACACGGTGGAAAAAAACGGCAAAACCTTTTTACGTTTCAGCGTGATTGACACCGGCCTGGGCATTCCGGCGGAAAAAGTGGGTTCCCTCTTCAAGCCCTTCAGCCAGATTGACAGTTCCAGCACCCGCCGCCAGGGCGGCACGGGATTGGGCCTGGCCATTTGCAAAAATCTAGTGGAACTCATGGGCGGAGAAATCTGGGTGGAAAGCACCGTGCGCAAAGGCTCCACTTTCAATTTCACCATACCGGTGGAACCGCTGCCCAAAGTTTTGTCTCAGCGGATTTCCCCGCCGGAACCGATTCCCCAGCCAACCACCACCGTGACTTTGCCGCTGGGCCGGCCGTTAACCATCCTGTTGGTGGAAGACATCAAAGTAAACCGCGCGCTGGCATTGAAGATGTTGAATATGCTCGGCTATTCGGCGGACATTGCCGAGAACGGTCTGGAATGTCTGGTGTTGGTGAAAAACAAATCCTACGACCTGATTTTCATGGATCTGTATATGCCGGAGATGGACGGATTTTCCGCCACGCGGGAAATCCGCCGCTGGGGAGAAAATAAAATTCTGCCGCGCCAACCCTATATTTGCGCCCTGACCGCCAACGTCATGCCCAAAGACCAGGACGCCTGCCGCGAAGCCGGCATGAATGACATTCTCACCAAACCCGTCCGGCTGGACGCCATGAAAGCTGCCCTGCTCAAAGCTTTGCAAACCATCCTGACTTAATCCGCAACCACCGGCATTCGGAATTGTAGGCAACCACCGGCAGCCGGTGATTCTCGCCCAGCCTTTCCCCAAACCGCCAACCGGAACTGGGTAGCGGATAAAACTTGGTATTTAGCCCATCATGAATGAGCTTGCCTGCAACGCGGAATCTTGCGAAAAATATGTCCGCTGGAACGTAGCGGAATAGCTTTGCATACTGCGTTGGCGGCTGTTTTAGATAAACGCCGTTGGTTTCTGTTTGGCTCCCAATCATGCCATCAGTAGCAAATTGCTAAACCGGAGTGGCTGGATTAGCTGCGCATCGTTCTTAATTAACTGTGGAGAGATGGCCGAGTGGCTGAAGGCGCTGGTTTGCTAAACCGGTATACGGTCAAAAGCCGTATCGGGGGTTCGAATCCCCCTCTCTCCGCCAGTTTCTTCCTTTGGACTTCCGCGATACCGGAATTGCTTTAGTCAATGTTGCTGGCTTTTTTATCAATTCCCGCCGCCACCGGCTTTTCGGATAGGCTGGTTTCATGTCAAAAATAAAATTGCAATCGAGCTTCACCCACCACCGCCGCCACCTCGCCGTCATCGGCATCCTGACGCTGACACTTGCCTTTGCCGTGGCCAGCTTACCTACTCGGCCTTATCGCCCGCTGGAACCGATTCCCGCTGGCATCGTGGACATGCACTGCCACATCGCCGGCATCGGTGCCGGTGGCAGCGGTTGCTGGGTTTCACCACGCATGCTCAACAACTGGCGATTCGATATCTACCTGCACAGCTTCGGCGTTTCACGGAAAGAACTTTTGACGAAGGGTGACGGCCTGATTGGCGCGCGGATTTCCGAATCGCTCGCACAAAGTAAATTTGTCAACCAGGCGGTGGTTCTCGCGCTTGACGGCGTCATCGGCGTGGATGGCCAGCTCGACACGAATCGCACGGAGGTTTTAGTGCCGGATGAATTTGTCGCCGCCGTTTGCGCGCAGCACCCCAACCTGCTGTTCGGCTGCTCGGTGAATCCGTATCGCCCAGACGCGCTGGCGCGGCTGGAATGGGCCAAGGCACATGGCGCGGTGTTGGTGAAATGGATTCCGCCCATCATGGCCATCAATCCCGACGACCCGAAGCTGATTCCGTTCTATCGGAAAATGGTAGAGTTGAACCTGCCGCTGCTCTCGCACACCGGCGAGGAAAAATCTTTTTCGCGCGCCACCGAAGCATTCGGCGACCCGGAAAAACTGCGGCTGCCGTTGAGCCTCGGCGTAACGGTGGTGGCGGCACACATCGCGTCATCCGCCCATTATCACGGCGAGCGCGGCCCCGACCGGCTGGCGCGACTGATGCGCGAGTATCCAAATCTTTACACCGATATTTCGGCGCTGACGAACGTGAACAAGCCCGGCTGCCTGAAAGAAGCACTGACCCAACCGGCGTTCACCGAGCGACTGGTGTATGGCACGGATTATCCGCTCATCAACACCGCGCTGGAATCGCCGTGGTATTCGTTTCACCTGTCGATCCGGCAGAAATGGGAAATCTGGCGCACAAAAAATCCGTGGGACCGCGATGTCTTGACCAAACATTATCTGGGCGTGCCAACGGAAACCTTTGCGCGGCCGACAAAGATGTTCGCAAAGGTGAATTGACACGCCCGCCGTAGTTTTCTAGCTTCTTCCGGCAAAGACCCCGCCGCTTTGCCCCGGATTTCCGTCCGGGGATTTTTATTGCCGGTGGTAAGGCGACGCAGCAGCACCGCCAGGCGAAACATATAATTTATGGCAAACATAATTCTGGTCGGCGCCCAGTGGGGCGACGAAGGTAAAGGCAAAATCATTGACGTGCTCACGGAGACAGCGCAAGTCGTCGTCCGCTACGCCGGTGGCAACAACGCTGGCCACACCGTCATCGTCAACGGCAAGAAGACCGTGCTGCACCTTATCCCGTCGGGCATTTTGCGCAAAAACAAACTGTGCGTCATCGGCAACGGCGTGGTGCTCGACCCCATCGGCCTCGTCAGCGAGATGGAAGGCCTCAAAAAAAACGGCGTCAGCGTGACGCCCAAAAATTTTGTGTTGAGCGAGACGGCGCACGTCGTGTTTCCGTATCACCGCGAGTTGGACGGCGCGCGCGAAACGCTCAAGGGCAAAAACAAAATCGGCACCACCAAGCGCGGCATCGGCCCGGCTTACGGCGACAAGGCGGCGCGCGTCGGCTTGCGCGTCAGCGATTTGGTGGATTCCGCGAAGCTCAAGGTGAAGCTCGAAGCGCGCATCAGGGAAAACAACGCCGTGCTGAAATCGCTCGGTGCCAAGCCGCTTTCCTTCAAGGAAATTTTTGCCGCTTACAACAAGGCCGGCCAATATCTCAAACCGTTCGTGCAAAACACCGTTGTGCTCCTGCATGAGCAGATTCGCGCCGGCGCGGAAGTTTTGTTTGAAGGCGCGCAGGGCACGTTCCTCGACATTGACCACGGCACTTATCCGTTCGTCACGTCGTCGAACACCACGGCCGGTGGTGCCTGCACCGGTTCCGGCGTGCCACCGCATCGCATGGATCGCGTCGTCGGCGTGATGAAGGCCTACACCACGCGCGTCGGCGAAGGGCCGTTGCCGACGGAGAACGCGGAGATTTCCGACCTGCTCCACGGCATGGGCCGCGAATTCGGCGCGACCACCGGCCGCGCGCGCCGCTGTGGTTGGTTTGATTCCGTCGCCACGCGCCACGCCACGATGGTCAACGGCATTGACGATCTCGCCATCACCAATCTCGACGGTCTCGATACGGTGGATAACATCAAGGTCTGCGTCGCGTATCGCCACGGCAAGACGCAATACGATTACATGCCGAACGACGCGGAAATTCTCGCGCAGTGCGTGCCGATTTACGTCGAGTTCGAAGGCTGGCTGACGCCGACGGACAAGTGCAAAACCTTCAAGCAACTGCCGAAGAAGGCGCAGGCGTATTTGAAGGCGATTGCCGAACTGACGAATGCGAAACTTTATATCGCGTCCGTCGGGCCGGGCCGCGACCAGACGATTTTTGTGTAATGTGGGTTGTGGACGCGAGAGCATTTGAAAGATTTGCCTCGAAATTTCCAAAGCTGTCGGCAAAATTCGGTTATGGCGAAATACCGAACCAATTCCAGCGCGAAGTTGCGAAAGCCGCTTCGCAAGCAGGTTCATAGCCATGCAAAAAAAACAGACGCAATGGTTTTGCGTGAAGATGCCACGCCCTATCGCGTCAATGGCAACGGCGAGAACACACACGAAACACTCAATGTTTTGGACACGTTTGCCGGTGCGGGCGGATTTAGCCTGGGATTTGAACTCGCCGGATGCTCGGTTGTCGGAGGAATTGAAATTGATTCGTGGGCGAGCGAAACATTTGCGCATAATCACAATGACGCATTAGTCATCAAGCGAGATATTCAATTGATTGGTGATGACGAGTTACAAGATTTGTTCGCAGACCGGCGTCCCGACATTTTACTCGGTGGCCCGCCTTGCCAGGGTTTTTCCGTTTGCCGGAAAAATTCCGGCGATCCGACTGACCCGAAAAATTCTTTGTTTGTCGAATTCCTCCGGGTTGCACGCGTATTGCAGCCGGATTACGTCATCATGGAAAATGTCCCGAACATCGAAAAGGCACGGACACAACGTGGTGAATCGGTTATCGGGATTGTTGAGCGTGAGTTGGAAGAATTGGGCTACCATGCAAACCACACCATTCTTGAGGCCACGGACTTTGGCATCCCGCAGATTCGCAAGCGTCTGTTCGTTGTTGCCTCCGTTCACGAACTTGAAAACCCATTTCCGACCGCGACGCATTGCATACGCGGCGGCGTGGATGATTTGTTTGGTGGTTCGCTGGAGCGTTGCCCAACTTTGTGGGAAGCGATTTCCGATTTGCCCGCGTTGGAAGCCGGCGAGGGAAGCGATGTCCAAGACTACACGCAAGCACCTGAAAATAATTATCAGCGCGTTTTGCGAAAAGGAAGCAAACGGCTCTGGAATCACACCGCGATGCGCCACTCGCAGCGCATGGTTGAACGCTTCTCGGCGATGGCGTGCGGCCAATCCGTTTCTGACGTGGCCAAACATCTGCATCCATTGAAGCGCAATGGCAACGGGGAAATTTCTGAAAAGATTTACGACCAAAACAATCGTCGGATGCACCCTGACCGGCCTTGTCATACCATTCCAGCCTCGTTTTACGCCAATTTCGTCCATCCTTTTCAGCACCGGAATTTCACGCCACGCGAAGGAGCAAGGCTTCAATCTTTTCCAGATTCATTTGTGTTCAAAGGCAAGCCTACCGTCGTCAGCCACAAGCTGCTCGCTCGCGAAGGTCGCGATGAAGAAAAACATCTTTGCCAATACAATCAAATTGGCAACGCTGTGCCACCATTGCTGGCAAAGGCGATAGCTGACAATCTTTTGCTGCAAACCAAAATCGAAAAAGGCGTTCAATATGCATGTTCACGGTGACAATCTTCAGCAGAAAGAAGCTGCTGCTGCCGAGGCGAAATACGCCGACACGGAGTCCCGAAAATTCTTGCGGGAAATTCGCAAACAATACGACTTGTGGAAAAAAGCCAATCTGGATTTGAAAGGGCCAAGCAAAACCGCAACTCCGCAGGATGCGGAAATTCTTCGTCAACGCGTTGCCCTTTTCACGGCTTACAAAGATTTCATTGATCAACAAAAGTATGCCGAGAAATTTGACTCGCGCTCGAATCTTCACTCATCCGTGCTGGAAGAATTTATTTACTATCTGTTCCGAGACCTCGTCGGCGGATTTATGGAACGCGCGCTCATCGGCAAAGCACATACTTTCAAAGATATTTTCTTCATGCCGCCAAATTATACCGCCATGCTCGAAGCGCCTCACGCCCGTATCGAGAAAAAGGATCATGACCTTGCCATCGGCGTGAGCGTGAGCGCATCCTTGAACTGCGCGGGTCAGGAAAAAGGCGAAGTCCATCATTTCCAAATTCCCGCCGTGGCGATTGAATGCAAAACCTATTTGGACAAAACGATGCTGGAAGGTTCTTCAACGGCGGCTGAACAATTAAAGTTTCGGAATCCCAACGCCCTTTACCTAGTGGTTTCCGAGTGGCTCAAGCTGACCGGAAACGTAAATCTTCGGAAATTCAAAGTGGACCAGATTTATGTGCTGCGGAAACAGAAAAACACCGACCGCGAATTTCGTTTCCTACCAGATTACGAAAAGAATCCGATTCACCTCGATGTTGTAGAGCATCTTTTCAAAACAGTCAGAACACATCTTACGTCGAATTGGGAAGGTGGGGTTGCTTACGGTTTGGAGCGTGGGTATTTGCTTTGACCCATGGAAAGTAAAAGCATTTCTTGTGTTACATCAGAAAGTGCAGATTAAATGAGTTTCGCCATTCCACATTTGAGCGCCGAAGCCGCCGCGAATCTCCCGCGCCATGTCGCGGTGATCATGGACGGCAACGGGCGTTGGGCGAAGGCGCGCCATCTGCCGCGCATCGAGGGGCACCGTCGCGGCGCGGATTCGGCGCGCGAAATCATCAGCACGGCGGGCGAACTCGGCATCAAGTATCTCACGCTCTACGCCTTCTCCGCCGAGAACTGGAACCGCCCGAAAGATGAAGTGGACGCGTTGATGAAATATCTCGTTCACTATCTCAAAACCGAGACCAAGGACCTGAACAAAAACAATGTTCGCCTCGAAGTCATCGGCCAGATTCATCGCCTGCCGGACAACGTGCAAGAACATCTCGCGAAATCCATCGCCACGCTTTCCAAGAACAACGGCCTGACGCTCATCATGGCGTTGAGCTACGGCAGCCGCATCGAAATGGTCGAAGCTGTCCGGCAAATTTCTGAAAAAGTTAAAGCGGGAAAACTGGAGCCGGGCGACATCACGGAAAAAGTTTTTTCCGATCATCTCTGGACGCGCAATGTTCCCGATCCGGATTTGCTCATTCGCACCAGCGGCGAGATGCGCGTTAGCAATTTTCTCCTCTGGCAAATCAGCTATGCCGAACTCGTCATCACGCCGACGCTCTGGCCGGATTTCAAGAAGCCGCAATTCTTCGCCGCGCTGGAAGAATACGCCAAGCGCAATCGCCGGTTCGGTGGTATTTGACGCGCATGAATCCGCTGTTTGCGGTCATTCACGAGGACGATGATTTACTCGTCGTCCACAAGCCCGCCGACTTGGTTTGTCATCCGACCAAAGGCGATGAATATTCCAGCCTCATCAGTCGTGCGCGGATTTATCTCAAGGCCAATTCCGAACCGCGTTTGGTAAATCGTCTCGACCGCGAAACTTCCGGCCTCGTCGTCATCGCCAAAAATGCGGTTGTCGCCGGTGAACTCGGCAAAATCTGGGAGACCCGCGCCGTCAGCAAAGAATATCTAGCCATCGTTCACGGTCACGTCGCCGCCGAATCCGGCGTCATTGACGCGCCGCTCGGCAAAGATGAAACCAGCGTGGTCGCCATCAAGGATTGCGTGCGCCCCGACGGCACGCCGGCGCAGACGGAATTTTTTACCGATAAAAAATTTGTGCGGGCTGAAAGAAAATTCACGCTGCTCCGCCTCAAACCGCGCACCGGTCGCAAACATCAAATCCGCATCCACCTCGCGCATCTCGGTCATCCGTTGGTTGGCGAGAAGATTTACGGCGGCGATGCGGATTTATATCTCGCGCTGGTGGAAAAACGGCTGACCGACGAACAGCGCCGCCGACTCATTCTGCCGCATCACGCTTTGCACGCCGGGCGGCTGCAATTCATCTGGCGCGGGGAAAATTTGGATTTTTCCTGTCCACCGGAACCGTGGTTCAGTGAATTTTGCGGCTGAAACCATCTCTGCCGGCAACGGGGGAATTAATAATTTACCCGCACCCGGTAAAAACGGGTGGGCACATTATTGGAATCGGAAACAGTCACTGTTGCGCCGGTGCCGTTGGTTGTAAAAAGCATCTTCCAACTGGTCGAAAGGTTGGTGGTGTATTCCAGCACGTTGGTCAATCCAGTCGCGCTGTTCCAAAAAATCTGTTTTCCGCCGCCCGCCACCGGCTGAATGACCGCCTGTATGAGGGACAAATTTAGAAATAAAAAATTGGTGGTTGTCAGCGAAGGATGAAACAGCGGACACGTGGCGAAATTGGGATAAAAAGAATAACCCAAGTTGCCATCAATATTGGCTACCAGGTTGCTGGTCTGGGTGCCGTTGTAATTTTGAAAGCTATTGAACGCGTTCAGCACGTTGGTGCCGGCGATGACGTGGCCGAATACCGTGAAGCCGCCGCTGTTGTTTGTGTTGTCCAGCGAAGCGGAATTGTCCGCCAGATTAATGAAGAATTGGGAGGTGGCCGAATTTGGGTCGTTGGATTTTGCCATGGCAATGGTGCCGTAGACGTTGCTGTAAAACTTTCCCGCGCCGAATTCGTTGGTGATGGCAGGAAACGTCGGAATCGCACTGATGGTGGTGGTGGTCAGCGTGAAGCCGCCAGCCTGTATCACAAAGCCGGGCACCAATCGGTGGCTAAACTCGTTTTGGTAACGCCCGGTTTTGAGGTAGTGTAAAAAATTCTGCACCGTCACCGGTTTGTCCTGATCGTAAAGTTCCACCTCAATGTCGCCCAAAGCTGTTCGGAACTGCACTAGCGTCCCCGCGTGAACCGAAATAAAGACGGCTAGCACCAACCAAAACAACAAACTCACACGCCAATACCGCAACATAAAAACGGCGACTCCTTCAGTTCAGCAGACTGCCGACTTGAAGTTTTTTCCGCAGCTTGCCGTTGTCGGCGCACATGGCGTAGCGAAATTTTCCCGGCACCGGCACGGTGAAAAATTCACCACCGGCGTTTTCCACCAGCAGCGAACCGGCGGCCACATCCCACAAATTAATCCGCCGCTCGACATAGGCATCCAGCCGACCGCTGGCAACGTAAGCCAGTTCGATGGCGGCGGAACCCATGATGCGCAGCTTCCGCGTGCGGCGCGACAAGCGGTTCAGGTGCGGCAGGCATTTCACTAGGTTGTTCTGGCTCTTGGAAAATCCGAACGCGACGATGGCTTCTTCGACCTGCCGGCAGTTGCTGACGCGGACGATTTTGCCGTTCAGCCGCGTCGGCTGGCCTTTGGTTGTCGTCCACAATTCGCCGGTGAACGGTTCGTAAATCACACCCACGACGGATTTTTCCCGCTGCTGGAGTGCGATGGAAACTGCCGCGTGCGGAATGCCGGAAGCGTAATTCACCGTGCCGTCAATCGGATCCACCACCCAACGGTATTCGGCATTCACGTCGCCGGTGATGCCTTCTTCGCCGAGCACGGGAATCTGCGGAAACGCGCCGGACAAAATTTTCTCGATGAGCGCTTGGCACCGCACGTCGAGTTCCAGCTTGATGTCATGCGCCTCGGCGGAATTGATTTTTTTCGGCCGGTGCCAATTGGCGTGCATGACCTTGCCAGTGGCGCGCGCCGCTTTCACGGCGGCGGCAAGGGCTTTCGGAAGTGAGACGGTTTTCATGAAATTAATTCAGCGCCGCCAGCGAAGCCTTCACCTGCGCGAGTTTGGCCTGCCAGTCGGCAAGGCGCTGCTTGTGTTCGTCCAAAACTTTCGCCGGCACTTTTTGCGCAAAATTTGGATTCGCTAACTTTTCTTCCACCTTCACGATTTCGGACTGAATTTTTTCCGCCTCTTTCGTGAGCCGGATTTTTTCCGCGCCGATGTCAATGAGCCCTTCCAGCGGCAGGAAAATTTCGCCGAGCGCGTTGCTGGCGCTTGGCGTGCCCTTGGCGGGTGACCAGTTTGGCGCGACGACTTCGACCGCTTCGGCGTTGAGCAGAATTTTCAACACCTCGACTTCCGCGGTGGCGAGATTGCCGGCGGGCTTGAGGATGAATTTCAATTTCTTCGCCGGATCGAGTTTCATCTCGCGGCGCAGATTGCGGCCGAGGCCGACCAGTTCATATTTCGCGGCGGCTACTTTGTCCGCCGTGTCGTCGAGGCCGAAATAATCCTTTTCCTCCGCCGTGAACGGCTTGGGCCACGCGGCGAACATGATGGTTTTGCCGCCGAGATTTTCCGGCAATTCTTTGCTGTAACCCATGCCGTGCCAGAGTTCCTCCGTGATGAACGGCAGGAACGGATGGAATAGACGAATCGTGTTGCCGAGCACGAAATCAATGACGGCGAGCTTGTTCGCCTTGAGCGCGGCGTCGGTGCCGAAGAACGCGGCCTTGCTGGCCTCGACATACCAGTCGCAATACTCGCTCCAGAAGAAGCGGTATAGCGCCTGCACAGCGGTGGCAAAATTGTAGGTCGTGAGCGCCTCGCTGACTTCCTTGATGGCTTGGTCGAGCCGCAGTAAAATCCATTTGTCGTCGGATGTCAGCAAAGCCGGATTGATTTCAGCTTCGGTTTCAAAGGTGGCTGCGCCGCCCTCGGCGCGGTTCGGCGACGAGGCGTCGCCGCCACCTTGCATCTGGCGGAAGCGGCAGGCGTTCCAGAGCTTGTTGCAGAAGTTGCGACCGAGCTCCACGTCCTTTTCGTCGAAGAGCACATCCTGACCGAGCGGCGCGCTGCGCATGGTGCCGAAGCGGAGGGCGTCCGCGCCGTATTGGGCGATGAGCACGAGCGGGTCGGGCGAATTACCAAGCGTCT
>Ga0208872_1002268_pt1 | contig 11253 bp, 9 predicted proteins | sample CryBogCBH12Aug08_FD_185508 | JGI IMG/M metagenome (GOLD analysis project Ga0208872, IMG submission 185508) | Freshwater microbial communities from Crystal Bog, Wisconsin, USA - CBH12Aug08 (SPAdes) | ecosystem: Environmental > Aquatic > Freshwater > Lake | place: Crystal Bog, Wisconsin, USA... | reverse complement strand
ATAAAAAAGTATATTCGTATAAAAAAAATGGAGAGTTATATGAGTCTGAGGCAAGCCGTTTAGTTAGATCAATTGGGTATGATAGTGAAAAGCTAAATGATTCACTATTTGAAATCGGCCTCAACCAAGAGGATAGGTTAAAAACTGAATTAAAAATAAAAAAATATAATATAAATGAAAAATATATAGTCATTAGTATCGGGACTAAAATTCAAGTAAATGACTGGGGTTCTAAAAACTGGATAGAATTAATTAGAATAATTAGACCATATGTAAAAAATTACATACTTATAATGATTGGCTCGAAAGATGAATTTTTAGAGTCAGAAAATATAATAAAGCACTGGCCAAATGCTGGAATTAACTTGTGCGGAGAAACAACCCCAAGAGAGAGTGCATCTGTATTGGCTATGGCATCACTTTATATTGGCCATGATAGCGGTCCGATGCATTTAGCTAGTAGTGTTGGCATAAAAGTAATTGGAATTTTCTCTTCTAGAAATAGAAAGGGGATATGGTACCCATATAGCAATGAAAAAAATATATTTTATACGGATATCCCATGCTCAGGGTGTGAATTATCAATTTGCATAGAAAATCAAAAAAAATGCATAAATTCAATTGAACCGAAAGATGTAGCGGAGAAAATCATAGATTTATTAAATAAGTAATCAATAAAATTAATTGATTAAAAACTGTTTAGTATCCAATTTAGTATATAAATTATTATGAAAAAAAATAAAATTTTGTGGTTTCTGACTCACCCAATACAATATCAAACCCCACTATTGCGAGAACTGACAAATCATTTAGATGCAGATCTAACTGCTATATTTTTTGATGATTCAACAAATAATGAATATTTTGATGAAGATTTTGGTAGGGTAATAAAATGGGATATTCCTCTATTAAAAGGATATAAATTTAGATTCCTGTCATTAAATAAATCCAACTATAAAATACTAAAAATATACAGAATGTTTATTGAATTGCGAAAATTATTAACTATAGAGAATTGTGATGTTGTAGTTATTCATGGTTGGAACCATTATGGAATGATTCTGGCAGCAATAATAGCAAATAATCGTGCAATCAGTGTAATGATTCGATGTGAGGCGACTGATCACTTCTATAATTCTAAGGGGATTAAAAAAATAATACGTGAAAAAATATTAAGCTATTTATTCAAGAAAATAGATATTTTTCTATCGATTGGTACATGTAATAAGAACTTTTACTTAAATCGATCAGTACCAAAAAATAAGATAATACAAATGCCGTACTGTGTTGACAACGATTTTTTTAAATCAAATGCAAATCTAATAAATACAAGTGCAATCAAATTAGATTTGAATCTACATGAAGGCATGCCAATTTTACTTTATGTTGGAAAACTAACAAAGAGAAAAAATGCTGACAAACTGATTGATGCGTATAAGAAGTTAGAGGAGCCAAGACCTTATTTACTGGTTGTGGGAACAGGGGAGCTAGAAAGCCTATTAAAGGCTGAGGTATTTAAATATAAATTAAATAATGTTAGATTTCTTGGTTTTAAAAACCAAAAAGAATTGCCAATACTTTACAGCATCGCTGATATATTTTTATTGCCAGCAGTTAGAGAAACTTGGGGGTTAGTTGTAAATGAGGCAATGAGCGCTGGTTGTGCAATTATAACAACAAATGAGGTTGGGGCAAGTTATGATTTAGTTAGGTCTGGTGAAAATGGATATTCAATAATGCCTAATAATATAGATGAGCTAGCAAATGCTATACAAAGTTGCATTAATAATTCTTCATATATAAAAATGGGAAAAAAAAGTGAAGAAATTATTGGTAGATGGGGAATCCCAGAAAATATTAAAGCAATGACTGAAGCTATTAATTTGATAAATTATAAGGATAATACTTGTGAAAATAATTAAATATTTTCCAATTCTTAGTAGAATAGACTTTTTATTATTTAGGATTTTCGGCCCAGGCCTTGGAAACTTATTATTTCCAGTATATAGGGCATTTCAACAGCATAAGAAGTATGGAGGTATATTAATATTCCCCCAGTTTTTTCAATTGAAGTTTGGTCCATATATTCGAGGGGAAAAAGACAAAAGAACATATTATAATATATTTGAAAAAAGGTCTATTCGTGAATTATATAACCATTTATTAGTAATATTTTCAGATGGTATAAATGAAAGTAAATTTGAATTAGGAATTGAAAAATACTCCGGTGTTACAGTAAAATATAGTGGAATAAATGACTTTTTTTTAAGTCTGGACCAGGCTTATACTGAGGAATTTAAAAACTATCTAATTGAGAGGATGACTTATAAAAATCTATTTAAAAATGAAATTCGCAAGATTAATAAAAATGATATTTGCGTTCATATAAGAAGGGGTGATTATATAAAAAATCAAGGAGAGACAGATAATGGTGAATTGTGCTATCAAATAGAAGATGAGTGGTACGTCGAGGCCGTCAGGATAGCTAAACAAAAATATAACCTAGGAAAAATTAGAGTTTTTACAGATGACATGGAAATTAGCAGAGATCTGTTAATTGCACTGCATTGTGATGAAGTAGATGTATCGAGGACTCCTCTACATGCATTGCTCAAAATGTCAAATCATGGTGCAATAGTCGCTTCAAAGTCTACATTTTCATTGTGGTCAGCCTTTTTAGGGCAGCAAGAGGTTTATATAAAAAAAGAATTTGTGATAGAAGAATATATAAATTTGAATTTAATAAATAGAATATAATGAATTTAGTAAGTTTATTTAAAATAAATAGATATAAAATTTTACTAGACAAATATTTGTGGCTGCAAATTTTTTCAAATGCTACTGCAAGAATCATCTATATTTATTTAATTTCATTTCTAGCAAATATAAATAATTCTAATAGTAATAACATTGCAGTATATTTAGGCTATGCTTTTGGATTGGTTTCGTTGTTTAATTTTAATATATTTCAATATATCTTAATAAGTTCTGCAGAAGGTAGGTTTAAGGCTTTAAATTCATGTTATCTCCAGTTATATTTATTTGTCATTATTCAATTTATACTTATTTTATTAAGTTACATAGTAATTTTTTACGGAATTAAAATACCAATATTTTTATCAGTTTTTAATATTTGCTTATCTTTTTCAATAGCTGAAATTTTAATGGCAATTTCTACTATAAAAGAGATTAGATGGAGGCCGATAACTTATTATGGTTCACAATCAATATGGTATATATTAATATTATATTTATTGCTTAATGATATTGATCATAGTTATATTGTTCTATCAATATCATTGGTTATGCTTATTATATATATTTTATCAATTTTAGCTATAAATAAACTGCAAATTTTTAAAATAAAAGTAAATTCGCCTCAAATTATAAATGAATATATTAGGCGGTCTAAAGGTATATTAACATCCTTTCCAATTATATTTGTTATGCCGATAATAATTGCAATTCTTGAGTATAAAGAATCAACAGAATATTTACCTAAATTACTTTTATTTATATCTTATTCAGGAGCGGTAGTTTTCATTCTTGGGAATATTTACCAGTATTATGGAATTACTATTGTAAAAAAAATATTATTAAATAACAATAAATTTGAGAATACAAATTCCTTTTACTTAATGATTGCACTTTTTGTTTTTTGTCTAATCATTGCATTTCCAATTGGATTTATTTTTAACTTAATAAAGATTCATAGTTTAGAAGCATTATCCCTAAAGTGGTACATTGGAGCAGCGATAGTAGCTACTGATATCTCATCAGGACAGTGGATATCAGCAATTAAGCTGGCTAATAATAAAAATATTGAAATATTTTTATTAAATTTATTATATTTATTTTTTATAACTTTACCATTATTTTTAAATATTGATTTAATTTATACATATATTTTTGCTTCGGTTCTGAGAGCATCTCTGCAAATGATAATAATTAGTATAATGAAAAATTAATGCAATGAATAATACTAAAATAGCAATTTTTATTTTACAGTTACCTTTCTTATTGGAGTTAATAAGAAGGTTTATCTTTCCATCCGCTATGGTATTGGCAATAATAGATGTTTTTGTCTATATTTTTTTTATGAAAGCTATTAGCGCTGGAAGTATTAAAAATTCTGAATTTTATAAAAATATACTTATTTCTATAGTTGTATATGGAATGTTTTCTACATTTTTAACTCATAAATCCTTATATCTAATGTATGTTGGAATCAGACCGCTAGTATTAATGGTTATGTATTATTCAATTTCTGAATATATTTTTATTCGAGCTAATCGATCTGACTTCAAGCGTTTTTATTATTTTTTTATATTTTGGCAGATTTTTATCGCAAGTTTATCCTTTGCCCAACTACTATTAGGGTCAGAAAATCCAATTAATTTTTTACCAGAGGGTGCTTCAGATGACCTTAATTCTGTGGTTAAGTATGAGGATTCTGATATTTTCAGGCCCTCTTCAATATTTCTATTTGCTGGTAAATATGGGCAAGTTGCTTTTTTTATGGCAACCCTTCCTATAGTTTTTGTTATCGGTGGTATTAAAAATAAATTGATTTATACTTTATTAATATTTGGGATTATTGGGTTATTTATATCGGGACAAAAAGCGGGAATTATTAGTTTTCTCATCATATCTTTAATGGCGATAGTATATTTCAAAAATTATAAGATACTAATACCGATTACCTATATTGGAATTATTATTTTATTGAGTCTTCTTTTTGTTCCCGCTGTACTTAAAGAAGATTTTAGTTATATTATATTTGATAAAATAATTGAAGGTTTTTCAATAATATCTTCTAGATCAGATGATAACTTTTTTTCTGTATATCGACCAATTTTAAATAATTTAAGTCTAATGGGCACTGGGGTTGGTGGCTTGCAATATAGCGTCATGGATATCTCAAGTTTTTTTATTGAAATAGAAAATTCTACCCTTAGAATTATTGCTGAATGGGGTTTTATTGGATATAGTGTTTATGTTGCATCTGTGCTGTATTTAATATTTGGAAAAAAATATTTATACAGTAGAAATTTAAATAAAAATAATTTAACGATGTATGCAAAAATTCTTAATTTTGCTACTTTAGCAATATTTATATTATTGCTATTTTGGTCAAATACACATGATGTATTCGGAAATTATTTGTCCTGCATAATCCTTGCATCGATAGCTGGGGCAGCCTCAGGATTTACTCTGAGAGATCAACGCTAATTTTTTAATTGTATTATCAATATTAAAACTCTCAGCATAAAGCTTTAAAGCACTTGCTTTCATTTTGCTTATTTCAATTGTGCTACATGAAAAGAATTTGATAAGTGACTGACGAGTTTCGTCTACATCATCGTTGCCTATGAAACCTGCCCCAGCACTTTCTATTTCTCTATAGATGTTTACTTTATCACTTATTACAACTGGCACTCCACATGAAAGTGCTTCAACTATAGCTATGCCGAAATTCTCTTGGTGCGATGGTAGGCAATAAACTGTTGCAGAATAAAATGCCCCCCATTTATCTTCACCTTGGAGCATTCCTGCCCATGTAATTGATTTTGAATCTATTTCTTTAATATATTTTTTGATAATTTTACTTTGTAAATTATCATTATCCGGACCTGCAATTAAGAGGTGTAAATCGTCATATTTTAATCTTATTTGTAAAAATGCTTGTACAAGCAGATCTAGGCCTTTTTTATCGTTAATTCTACTTAAAAAAAGTATTATATTTTTATTTTTAAGTATTGGGTATTTTTGTAAAAACTGTTGGGATAATTCAGTTGAGTTAATTGGCGGGTTGCTTATTCCATATGGTATTACAAATTCCTTAGTTTTATAGGGTTTAAAATTCTTTCTAGCTAATAGCATTTCTTCTTGGCAGGTAAAAATTAACCCAGCTGAGCTACTAACAAATTTATGTTCGAATAATTTCCAATATATTAATTTTTTTATATGTTTTATTGGATATATTTTTCTAAATGCCGGATCTAACATTCCATGTGGAAAAATATAATAAGGAATTTTTAATTTAGTTAGCGAATACATTATTGGAATGGCGAATTTTTGCCATATCCCATTAATAAATACGGAGTTGTACTTATTACCATTTTTTATTATCCATAAATATAAATTAAATAATGACTTTATTTTTATACTATTAGAAAAACAAACTATATCTAAATTAGAATTTTTTATGAAATTATCTTCTGATTTATCAAAGCAACATATAGTTAATTCATGACCATCTTTTATATACCCATTTGCTATATCAATTAATCCCTTACTTGGACCACCAAGATTTGGATTAAGGCTTGAGATTATATGTAGTATTTTCATTTTTTAGTATCAAACTGTTTAATTTTTCTTAAATTTTTAAGTATTAGTGTTAATATCCCGCCTATTTTATTTGTACGTATTATTTTATAGTCTTGTAATGATTTTTTTATTATATTCTTAATAGACTTATTGCTTTGACCGCCGATACGCATCCTCACTAAAACCCTTGGAATATAGTGAAATAAATTATTTGATGTTGAAAAAACTCTCAGCATATGATCATAATCTGCGGATATTGTGTAGTCTCTATTAAAAAATCCAATATTTTCATATACACTTTTCCTGATATACACGGTTGGATGTGGTGGCATCCAACCCATTTTCAATTTACTCTGAATAAAAGAATCCGATTTCCAGTGTCTTACTACGTGGTTAGTGTTATCTTTTTTTACGTATTCTAGGTCCCCATACACTACGTCTATTTCAGGATTTAAAAATATTTCCGCTATATCTGAAATAACATTGTTATCTGCCAGAACATCATCCGCATGTAGAAATCCTATTACATCACCTTTAGCTAATTCCAATCCCTTATTTAAAGCATCATAAATACCGCTATCTTTTTCGGATATTAGAGTGCCACTATCTTCTTGATACCTTTTCTCTAATATATTGACCGTGCCGTCCGTTGACTTGCCGTCAATCCACACCATGTCAATTAATGGGTATGTTTGTGTTGATATTGAATCAAGTGTATCAGCGATAGTCTTTATATTATTTTTTGTAGCAGTGATAATGGAGATCAGAACAGTCATATTTTTAATATTTTTCTTCCTAATTTATGCAATTAATTCAATATTCTCCACTCTTTTTATCGGGCGCTAAAAAAGTTTCTGATAGATTTTTGCCATTGTACATTCAGAGCGCCCCCTATTAAATATCCTATATTGAAATATTTTGCGTTGTGAACCTTATATCCTCATCTATGTGTCTTTGCACTTAATTCTATGCTATCTGCCTTAACTGCATGGGTAAAAGGCTTTTCCCAATAGTTGAAAAAGTTCGAAAAATAAACTAGCCTATATATAATCAAGGCTCATTAATGAACTTTGCTGCTGCTGTTAACATTACTAAAGTAGTGCTTTAGAAAATAGCTTTTTTACTAATTAATCCTAGCTATTTAGTTTTCTTTCTTTTATTCTCCGCGCAGGGTTTCCTGCCACAACTGTCCATTCATCTACATTTTTTGTAACAACAGACCTTGCTCCAATTACGGCCCCCGTTCCAATATGAATACCAGGTAAGACGTATGCATCTGCACATATCCAGCAATCATTATTTATCACAATTGAATTACCAATCAATGGGTAAAAAGGATTTTCATAATTATGACTAGGGGTGCAGAGTACAACATTCGCAGAAATAATTACTCTATTGGCAATTTTTATCCCATATGTATTGTATAAAAATACATTTCGATCTATAAATACATCATCTCCAGCCTCCAATAACCATGGAGCCCAAATTTGAGCTTTTGGGTGTATCCAAATATTACCTATTTTTGCCCCAAATAAAATCAGTAATAATCTGCGCCAATTGGAAAATAAAGGCGGACTATGTTTAAAGAATAGGTTGTAAGTAATAATCCATAAAAAACGCCCAATTTTATTTTTTAGCTTGTGCTTACTTTTATAGCTAGCTGGGGACGTCTCATTAATATTATTTTGAGTAGGCAGTGAATTCATTCTAAAATGCCCCTTTGTACAAGGCGGTTGCTGTTTAAAATTTCGTTGTCAAAAAGTGCGCACCCAAAACTACTAAGGCGAGCAGCTATATAAAAAGATTGCCCTAGAAATTTTGTCGATACACCTTTGATTGTATTAGCATTTACAACGTTGGTTCTTTTTTTATTCGAATTTTAATTGTGTTGTGATCAATGCCCATGAATCGCTACCACTTCTGTAAATCGAGTTTTAGTACTCATTAAATACCTCCTAATAGACTAAATATTAAACTAGAAAGTGTCTACAGAAGTGGTAGCGATTCAAGTAGCGTATCTCTTTCCCTGTGTATCGTTGAATATTGTTCCAACAAAGCCCCATTGCTTCTGCGGTGTGCATTATCCCCGTGGATAGCACATCTCAATGTAATCACGCAGTAGTAATCACATTTCATGTTCCAATCCAACTCTGCCACCCACGTACCTAGTTGTCATATACCCCAATAGTAATCTACCTCTGTTCTGCTAAATACTGTTGGGGAATATTTTTAGCGCCAAGCGTTGATAGACGCAGCACTTACCACTCCCACTCAAGTGACCCCCAAGGGATTTCCCAGAGTAGGAGGCGGCATTGCAAACGATTTTCAGTCAGTTTTGCATGTCTAACCAGATGAGGTAAATGTTAGTTGAAGCGGGGCCAAGCGGCAATAAGATCCAGTATGCGCTTTCACATAAATCCTGATAGCATATATTGAATCATTGTTTGATAAGCGAATATTTGGGGTTGATGAGTATGAGCTACTTCCTTGTATTCCAGAGTCAAAAAGTATAATTTCATGTTTGCTTAGCATGCCAAATGAAATTATTTGATGTCTCAGATTTACGCTGCCATTTGCATCTATTGGTAGAAATAATTTTTCAATAATTGAGTTAATGGAAATATGATTGATTGGAAATGTAAGCGATCTAAATATTGTATCTATTGGGGATATAGCTTCATGGAATGAGGATTTAATCAACCCATTATCCATGATGCAATCATTAAAACAGTAGTGACGAATTCTTGAATAGACTTGTAACTCTGGGGTATTAAGCGATGAAAATGAAAGCCAAATTGGTTTAATAGTTGAGCTCGGATAGAATGGCGCGATCCAATTTGCAGTAACACCAACCGCTATAAATGTATTGAAATAATCAGACTCAAATGCATACCCATGTGCCTCCGTATTTTCGTATTGCCCATTACTGATATTGCATCTTGAGTTTGTTATTTTGGCCTCAATTGCTTGTGATATTTTAATTCCTCTTGCGTTATCCTTGGTTCCTGTAATTGAATTTTTCACAAAGTGAGCTGTATCCAAGTCCCCCATAAAGTTAGAAATATTACATCCTATAGCACCATTTTTAAAAAAGATGCCAATGTTGGTTTGTGAAAATAGCCTAATCTTATCAAAAGTATTAAAGCCAGAGAAATTCCCAGAATCTAAAAGACAATCTATTAGTATCGCTTGTTGACCATTTGAGCAATTCAATTTATCAAATCTATTTTCTGATGCGTTTCCAATTACAACATGCCAACCTTCTACTGGAGTATTTTCTGTAAAAATATTCTCAAACATATTCGAATATGAATCACGCCTTATTGAAACACATGCTTGTGAGCTAAAATTTGCATTTATACATATGTTTCTTAAGTTGCTATTGCTTGTGTTCCAAAATGAAAAAATTGAATTTACTTTGTTAGCATCACTTTGAAAATTATTTTTTGCAATAAATACGCATGATTTACCGCTCCCTTTGCCAAATATCTCTGTATTTGATGGTACGCTTATTGTTGAACTGATTAAATATTTCCCAGGCGGAATAAATACAGATTTTGATTTAGCTAAAGCAAGTTTTAAGGCGTTGGTATCGTCACTGAGTCCATCCCCAATAGCACCAAAATCTTTTAAGGACGAGATATCAACCTTTTTATCAGCGACAGTATCTTTAGCCGAAACATTGCCTCCAATTGTCGTTATGGCTGGGTACCCTAAGGAGTAATACAGCATCTTTCGTCGTTTTTTGTTCAATTCCATTTTAGTTAAGTGTAAAAGAAATACTGCAATCTAGTAAATTAATATGCACTTAGTTTGCTGGATCGTAAAATTAGAGTGGCGCTATCAAAGAGACAAATTATTATTTTGATTTAGATTTCATACGTAATTCAAATACTTTTGCTCTGACTTGAGCTATATAGCTAGATCGTATTTGGCAAGCAATAAATCCTTTGCGACCTTCAATAAATCCCATTCTGAAGATGTAATGATAAAAAAACCACATCCATTCCTCAAAAGGTAAGCGGATTACCAGCGCCTTGATAGCACGCCTAAATTCCTGTGGGTTACCAAAAAATTTAGGCGTTATTGTTTTTTCCCCATACACACCAGTTTCGAGATAGCGATATCTTAAATGCGCCTCCCATGTGGAGTACTTATTATGGCGGTTTATGTATGCCTCTAGCCCTTTAAAATCCTCATGTATTAGCGGCATGGAAATTACGCCAATGGCACCGCTGACCACAATGCGTTCATGTATTTCCATATCTAACCCATTAATGTCATCATCAAATAGTCTTTCGAAATTCGCCTTTCCAGCTCTAAAAAGTAAAACTGCAGAATGACCAAATCCACCATAACGCATTCTTTTCCCGAGAAAATGGAATTCTTTTGTAATTAAAAAAGCATCTTTGTTATTTTGCGTGTCTGAGATTGCAAGGTCAATTTGATCCCAAAGTTCATTAGTTATCATCTCATCAGCGTCTAATAAAAAAATCCATGGAGTGTCAATTAATAAATTTTCCAAGGCCCATTGCCTTTTTTTTGGATATCCACCTTTGTAGTGGAATTGAACCACTTCAAAGCCATATTTTGTAGAGATGGTCGCAGTCTGATCTGTGCTATTGGAATCGAGTACTATCACTCGCTGTGCTTTATTTAGGGTACCAAAGCATCGAGGTAGATTGATGGCCTCATTTTTTACAGCTATTAAAACTGTAATTGGCAATTTTTTTTCAAATCTATTCATGCAGAAAATTTCCCTTCGTATTAAAAATTAATGTACAGTACTATTTTATTGGTTTATTTCAAAATGACCTCCACCCATAAACCGGTCAGCTCTGAGCTAGAAAAATCGACGGTGTGGTTGAACTACAAAATGACTTGGCAAACATCGCTGGCGGGAGATCCCCCAGCGATGAATGC
>Ga0208872_1002267_pt1 | contig 11255 bp, 15 predicted proteins | sample CryBogCBH12Aug08_FD_185508 | JGI IMG/M metagenome (GOLD analysis project Ga0208872, IMG submission 185508) | Freshwater microbial communities from Crystal Bog, Wisconsin, USA - CBH12Aug08 (SPAdes) | ecosystem: Environmental > Aquatic > Freshwater > Lake | place: Crystal Bog, Wisconsin, USA... | reverse complement strand
AACGGCTGGGTTTTGCCTTTGAGGATTTTGGCGAGCACCTGGTTGGCCGACTCGGTGCCGTCGCGGTTGCACACCGGGCAATTCACCGCCACCGGCATCGCGCCGTTCACCGGCTCGACTTCGAATGCGTATTTCTGCCCGCACGCGCAAAAAATTTTGACGGGAATCATGCGACAGATTTTTTCTGTTTGGTCAGCGCCTGCTCGTAGCACTGCAAGGCCTCATCATAGCGGGCGAGCCGGTTGAAGATGCCGCCTTTGTTCAAGTAGGCGGTGGCGAGCGAATCATCCAGCTCAATGGCGCGGTCAAAAGATTTCAGCGCTTCGTCCGTGCGCCCCAGACGGTCCAAAGCGCTGCCCAGCTTCACGAGCGTATCCGCGCGATCCGGGTGCAAGGCGAGCGCGGTATCAAAACATTTCAACGCGGAATCGTATTTGCCGGCCTCCAACAGATGACTGCCCTCGGCCAGCAGGTTTGCGATGCAAATATCGGTGTGGTTATGTGGCGCGGTTGCACCGTTGGCTTGGTCGTGGCCGTTAGTTGGAATTTTTTCAACCGCATTTTTTGCCGCCTCAATTAACGGCGGCAAAGCGGCGAGCGGTTGGACCGGCGGCAGCGGTTGTGTGACGCCGTTGAGCATCTTGGCGAGAAAATGGTTGGCCTGGCCGGTGCCATCCTGGCCGCAAGCCGGACAAGCGACGGGAAACGGCATCCGCCCATCCACCGGCCGGACTTCAAAGGAATATTTCTGCCCGCACTCACAAAATAATTTGATGGGAATTTCGCGGAGACCCTTGGCCGTGCCGTTGCGCGGGGCCGCCGCACGCTCAAGCAGCGGCGTCTGGATGGCTTCCAGCCGGCGGGCGAGCTGCGCGAGTTCCATTGTGGCCGCCTGTTGCGCAGACAGCAGTTCGCGGCGCTGCGCGGCCAGCTCGTGCGCGAGCGTCTCCTTGACAGTGAGCGAAATCAGCGGCAGGAACTGCGCCACCGGCACCGGGAGATTTTCGGACTGCGTGGAAACCGGCGCGGAGGCGGGCTGCCGGCGCGAAACCTGCCATGAAATAATTATCGCCGCCAGCGACAGCGCGGAAACTCCGGCCATGCCCAGCCAGATCAAATTGTCATGCACCGGCACTGCGGGAGACAATGACATCGCGGGTGTGGCGGCGACGATGGCGTTGGTGACGGGAGCAGCGAAAACGGCGGCAGCAGGATTGGTGGTTGGCGCGACGGCATTGGAAACGGCCCCGGCGGCTTCAGCCGGAGCGTTGGCTGTAAAATTGGTGTCCGCCACCGCGTTGGTGGTGGCAACGGATAGATTTTCCGCCCGCAGCACCAGACCGCCGAGGAGAAATATTAAACCAAAACAGGAAATGCGTTTCGCCAGGTTCACCAAAGAAATGATTTTTGCTCGCCGAGCAAGGTCTCGCCGTCCCACAACGTCGCGCGCCACGCGGTGATGGCGGCAAAGGTTTTGAATTCATCGCCGTCCAGCGCCAGCGAAGTCCACTGGCTGTATTTGCCGGCGGCGACTTCGGTTTCCAGCGTCTTCAGCTTCGGCAGATTGGCGGCGGTGACGCCGCGCAGTTCGAGGCGCAGTTTTAATTTTTGTCCGTCCGAATTTTTCGCTGACCATTGGACATCGTAGCGAATGGTGGAAACTTCATTGGTCTGCTCATGCAGCTTGAGCTGATAGGCATCACGGTCAAACAGGCTCGGCGAAAGCGCGGCGCGGCCCTTCAGGTCGAGCAGGAGCGGCAGCACTTTGATGACCTTGCCGGCGACGGCATCGGCGGCGGGAGCGGAGGCCAGCAGGCCAAGCAGGAGCAGCAAAATCAAGGGCGCGCGCATAGGGCAACGATAGCGGGCGGCGGCGTGATTTCAACTCATTTCGGGTGGAAGCCGACGACCTCGGTGTGGTTGCCGACGCGGTAAATCACGGCGATGAATTCGCGCTGGCTGGCGCCGACCTGCGCGGTGGCGTGAACTTCGTAAGTGTCGCCGCGTATGGTGCAATAATTGTTGATGGACTGGAACGCCTGCGGGTTGGAAACCACCGGCTGCAACTGGCCGAGGCTGGCGATGACGCCGTTGTTGTTATCCGCGCCGCCGTCACTCGTGCGCAGCGTGATGATGGCCTGAGACGAATTCGCATCCATGCCGGGCAGACATTGCAGCACGTTGGCGTCGGCGGTGTTGATGTTGATCTTGCCGTTGGAGAACGGCGTGAACACGTCGCGCAGGCCGAACGGATAATCCTCCGCCTGGCCCGGCGCGTTGCCGAAGCCGAGCTTGTGATGCTGGAACGGCGAATTCGGATCCGCCGCCGTGCCGCCCTTGAACATCAGCGGCGTCACGCCTTTGACGAGCTGCAACTCCTCGATGTCGTCCATCGGCGCGTCCTTGGCGTAATACGGCGGCGTGAGGCCCTGATAATAATCGCTCTCCGCGCCAGCCGGCCGCGTGGCGTCATCGGTGTCAATCCAATCCTGAATCGAATCCGACACGACCGAAATCAGGCTCGCATCCACGCCCATCGTCGTGAGCACCTGCGTCAACAGCGGCGTGTCGGCGCGGTTGATGTTGATTTTGCTTTCCAGCTCGATGATGTGCAGCGACACCGTGCCGTCGCCGACGGGATAATTATCGAGCGTGACGCCGGAAAGCGGGCTGTTCGTCTCCGGGCCGTCGCCGGGGCCGCCCGCCCAGATTTGTTTCAACGAGGAAGGGCCGCCGGGTTCCTGCGCCAGAATCCAGCAAGCGCGCTCCACGCCGGCGCGGCCGAGCCACAGCAGTTTTTCATCGTCGTTGCCGTTCTGCGCGAGCTGGTTTTCCACCTTCATGAAAACCGCCAGTGCGCCGGCGAGCATGGCCAACACCGCCACCGCCACGAGGGCGATGATGACGGCAAAGCCGCGCCGGGATTTGTGCAGGGGAATTTTCATGCGTCAGCCACCGCCTCCCGGCCGGTTGGCGCCGGGCTTCGGCAACAACCCTTGCAACAATCCGCCGGGCCCGCCGCCGCCGTTGTTGCCGATGGTGCCGTTTTGCACGCCGGCGGGCATGGTCTGTGACGGCAGCGAAAACAACCGCGCCACGGAAAAATCCGGTGCCCCGGAGCCAGCCACGGTGTTGCCGCCGAGGACAAGTTTTACGCGGAGCATCACCGGAATGGCATTGGTGTCATCCCATTCCGTGGCCCATTCCAGCTTGTTGGTGTCCCAGCACTCGACCGTGAACGTGCGAACATTGCGCGCTAGCACCAGCGGAAACTGTTGCTCGTCCTGATCCAAATCCATCAGCACCGGATTCTGGCGCAGCACGAGATTTTTCTGGCCGCCCTCGCCAGCTTCCAGCGAGTAAGTCAGCCGGCGCAAATTAAAATCGCGGCCGGTGCTTGGGCTGATGAATTTTCCGTTGCGCGGAAAAATGTCCGGCACGCGCGCGGTGAAGCTCAACTGCGACGACTGGTCGCCTTCCACCACGAAACTATAATATTTCGGCGAGGCCTGGAACGACTGCACGGCCATCAGCGAATCCTCGATGGTGCGCAGCGTGATGCGCTGGCGCTGCGCCTGCGCGGCGACATCCTGCGCGACCTGTGTCGAGCGCATGATGGCGCCCCACGTCTGGTAAATCGCCATCAGCACGAGGCTGAACACGGCGATGGCAATCATGATTTCGATGAGCGTAAAGCCAAATTTCGAATGGCGAATTTTAGATGACGAATCCGCCAGTGCCCGGCGCTGCCAGCCCGGCGGGCGGAAAATCATTTGAAATTTTAAATTTGAAATGTGCAATTTCATTTGTGGATGAAGTTGCCGCCATCAAGGCTGCCGGCCGGTGATTCAGGACGATACAAAACCGTGGACAAGTCCGAGATGATTTCGCGGTTGCCGCGCTCCTGCACGGCGCATTCGACGCTGAACAATTTGTTCGTGGCGACCTCGGTGACTTGCGCCGTCCAGAAATAATTGTGGTAGGCATCGCCCAGCAAGTCGGACAGGTTGCCGGAATAGGTGCCCTCGATCAATATGTTGGTGGCGGCGTAAGTTGCGAGCACGGGGCTGGCGTCCACCTGCGGCCGCTGCAACCGGCGCGCGTTGCTGAGCGACTGCGACACGAGGCTCAAGATCGCAAAGACCGAGAGGAAAAAAATCGCGATAGCAATCATCACTTCCAGCAAGGAAAATGCCCGGCGGCGGTGGATGAAGTGGTTGGTTTTCATCGGTTCACATCGCTGACGATGGGCGTGGCGGTGGCGTAATCGAGCGTGATTTTTTCCGATTCGCCCCGCCCAAAAAACACGATGACCGTCTCGTCACAGGTGCCGTCGGGATAAAAGAAAATCCGCGCCCAGTCCGATTCCAGATAGTCCTGCCGGAAAATGTCGAGCAGCGCAAACTTGATGCTGTCCGGCAGCTTGGAAGCGGCGACCTTGCCGTTGCTGGTGCTGCCGGACGCCGCGCCATCCACGCTGAAGGTGCCTTCGGCGGGATGAATCAGCACGGAGGTTTTTTGTTTGCTGACAATGGCGCGCTCGCGCGCAGTAAAGCATACGTCCTGAAAATCGCTCACCGCCTTGCGCATGCCTTCCTTTTGCACCGCCTTGATGATGTTCGGCAGCCCCATCGCCGCGACCAGGCCGATGATCGCGATCACGACCATGATTTCGATGAGCGTGAAGCCAAATTTCGAACGACGAATTTCGCATGACGAATTTGCCGGCAAAAACACCCAACTGCGCCGGCAAACGGGCATTTGAAATTTAAGATTTGAAATTCGCAATTTCAATGGCCTCCACCGCCGGTGCTGATGTGCGAAATGAGGTTGAACATCGGCAGCAAAATGCTCAACAGCAGGAAACCGACAACCACCGCCATGAGGATGATCAGCACCGGCTCGATAAGGTTCATCATCACGCGCAGTGCGAGTTGCAATTCGCCCTCGTAGGTGTCGGCGAGGTTGTTCAACGCGCCGGGCACGTCGCCGGTCTCCTCGCCGATGCGCACCAAATCCACCATGAGCTGTGGGAACAGTTTGCTGTGCGCCAGCGGTTGCGCCAGCGTCTTGCCATCCGTCACGGCCTCGCGCGTCTTGGCCACGGCCTCCTTGATGAGCGAGTTCGGCATGACCTGCTCGGTGATTTTCAGCGCGGTCAGCACCGGCACGCCGTTTTGCAGCAGCGTGCCCAGTGTCCGCGCGAACTGGCTGAACAAATTCAGCTGCACGATTTTTCCGAACACCGGGATCTTCATGCGCCATTCGTCCAGCTTGCGCGCCCCGGCTGCGCTGGTCTGGAAACGCTTGATCAAAATCACCAGCGCGATGATGATCAGGCCGAGCAGCCACCAATAATCCAAAAACCAGTGGCTCGCGCCCATCAGCGCCCGCGTGGGCAGCGGCAGCGCGATGTTGAAACCCTGAAAAATTTCCGTGAAGCGCGGCATCATGAAAAACATGAAGAACGCTACGATGCCCAGCCCGACGCAAATCACCATTATCGGATAAATCATTGCGGACTTGAACTTCGCCTGCACCTCGGCGAACTGCTGGAAATGTTGCGACATGCGCCGCAACACCTGAACGAGCGAACCGCTCTGCTCGCCGGCCTTGACCATGTTGACATACAAATCGGAAAAAACCCGGGGCTGCCGCGCCATCGCGTCGGACAGACCGCGGCCTTCGGTGACTTCCTGTTTCAAGTCCCGGCTGACCTGCGCGGGAATGCCTTTCGTCTCCAGATGCGTCATGCTGTTCAACGCCACTGTCAGCGGCATGCCCGATTGCAGCAGGTTCGCGAGCTGCGTGGTGAACGTCGCCAGTTCCTGCAACTTCGGTTTCCGCTGCTGGTTCATCTGTGCGCGCATGGATTGCGGCAGCAGCGAGGAAAAATCCAGTCCCTTGACCGCACCCTTCGTGGTGCCGGGCATCGCGCCGGCCTTCACATCAGTCACGGCCAGCGGAAAGAGTCCTGAACGCTGAATCTGAGTGAGCGCGGCACTGCGGTCCGGCACTTCGAGGATACCCTCGACGAGTTCACCGGAACGCTTGCGGGCCTTGTAGGAAAACTGCGGCATAAAGTCTTTTATTCAAAACCGCCACCGGTTGAAAGTTGCAAATAATCCCCGCCAGCAAATCCTTTGCGAATCTTGCTTGACGCGCGGCCCGTTTTAGGTTGCATTGTCCGCCATATGAAAATGAATTTTCTCGCCGTTCTCGCCGCCGTTGCGGTCATCGCCACTGGCTGCGTCCATACCGTCAGCGACACCACCGCGTTCCGCTCCAACTGGAGCAAGGACACCATCGTCGGCCGCTACAACCGCTCCGTGGATCAGGTTTATCAGGCGTCCGTCAACGTCATCCAGCAAAATGGCGTGATGATCCGCGAATTCATCCCGCATAACAGCACCAACGTCATCCGCTCCCTTCAAGGCAAGGTCAATCAGCGCGATGTCTATATCAGCGTGGAATCCGTTGACCCCAAGATTACACAAGTCAGCGTGCAGGCGCTCGGCTCCTGGGGCAACGCCGACATTGATGTGGCGCACGAACTGGAAAAGGAAATCGCGCTGCAACTCGCGCGCTAAGCCGTAATTTTTCTCACGAACGCCGGGCCTTGAGCCCGGCGTTTCTATTTTACGAGACAAAGAACTTCACCAGTTTGCGTGACTTTCCGATTCGGGCGTTGTCTAATCGGCGTTGAAAGCACTCATGGACACAACCGCCGAAGGTTCCACGCTGGTTGGCCAGCCACCCACCGGCTGGCCGTCGGATGAAATTGCCGCGCTTTACGCCGAACACAGTCGCGCGATTTTTTATCTCACACTGCGATTTCTCGGCGACCCACAAAAGGCTGAGGACGCCACGCATGATGTTTTCCTCAAGGCGTTCCGCAGCCTCGGCAATTTTCGCGGCGACGCCTCCGCGCGCACCTGGCTTTACCGCATCGCCATCAACCATTGCCAGAACCTCAACCAGTCCTGGCACAACCGCCATGTGCAAACCAGCGCGGACGACGCCATTTGGGAAAATGCCGCCGCGAAAACCGATTCGCCGCTGCGCGTGTTGGAAACCAAGGAACTCGGCCAGCGCATTCAAAACACACTCGACAGCCTGTCCGACGAATATCGCCTGCTGCTCCTGCTTGTCGCCGACGAGGAATTGAGCTACGACGAAATCGCCACGTTGCTCGACCAGACCGCCGACGCGGTGCGCGGCAAATTGCATCGCGCGCGAAAAACTTTCGCCGCCCGTTTTGAACAAACCGCCTGAAGCCCATGAAACAGCACACCAAACTTTCGCAAGAACAACAACACACGGAACCGCACCAGATAAAATCGCAGACCGGTCAGGAATTTGCGGGCGCGGAAGAACTGCTGCGCTTCGACGCCGCGCAAACTTCCGTGCCACCGCAAATCGCGCAGCGACTAAAACACTCCGCGCAAAACGCCGCGCCCGCGCCGCGTCCGTGGTGGAAAAATCTGCTCGGCCAATGACCGCATGAGTGCTTTCTGGCAACGCTTCACCGCCCTGCTCACGCCCGGCACGCGCACGCTGCTAATTTTGCTGGCGGGCGTTTATGTGGCCGCCGTCATTGGCGATTTGACGCATTCATTTGATATGAAATCTTGGCTTGCCGCGAGCGCGCTGCAGTTTTGGCACGGACAAATCTGGCGCGCCGCCAGCTACGCGCTGCTGCCGAACGGCATTTTGGATTTCCTGATGAACGCCTTCGCGCTCGTGCTACTCGGCGCGCAACTGGAACGCCATTGGTCGCGCGGCCGGCTGTGGCTGTTCTGCGCCGTCATCGCCGCCAGCGCGGGACTCACGCATATTTTTTTAAGTTCGCTGCCGATGGTTGGTGCCGCGCCGGTGATGTTCGGACTGCTCGTCGCGTGGGCGTTTGAATGCGGCCACCAGCCGGCGCAATTTCCGCTGTTCGGCGAAATGACCGTGCGGCAGATGGTTTTGATTTTCGCCGGCGTCAGTTTGGCCATCATGTTTTTCACCGCCGGCCTCGCGCGCACCGCCGTCATGGCGGCGGGCGGATTCACCGGCTGGCTGTATTTGTGGCTGCGGCACAAATGGATCATGTCGCATTCCGGTCGCGCCGTGGAATCCAGCCGCATCAACCGGCTGGAATTATGATCTGCACCGCGCCAGAAAAAATTTTCGCGCCCGCGCAATCGCGTCCGGCGCTGGCGCGCGAGCGCGCTCGCATCGCGCACGAGCTTTTGGCGGACTGCCACCTGTGCGCACACGATTGCGGCGTGAACCGGCTCGCGGGCGAAACCGGCCTGTGCCGCGCCGGTGCGGACGCACACTTTTTTTCCGCGCAAACGGAGGTGTCGGATGAATTGGAATTGATGCCGGTGTTTTCCGTGGCGTTGAGCGGCTGCGATATGCGCTGCGATTTTTGCATCACCGGCAAGGAAAGCTGGAATCCGCGTAGCGGCGACGCCCTCGTCGCCACGCGCGGCGAAAACGCTGCGGATTTATTGCGGCGACGAGGCGTCGCAGCCACGCAATTGGCAGAACAAGCCAAGTCCGCGCTCGCGAACGGCGCAAAAACCATCATGGTGCTCGGCGGCGAACCGACAATTTACCTGCCGGCCGCGCTGGAATTTGTTTCGCATCTGCCGGCGGATGCCAAGTTGATTTGGAAAACCAACGCGCACGGCTCGGCGCAGGCGCGCGAACTGCTCGACGGAATTTTTGACGTGTGGCTGGCGGATTTCAAATTTGGCAACGACGCCTGCGCGGAGCGGCTGGCAAAAACGCCGAATTACGTCCGCGTGGTGCGCGAAAATCTGTTGTGGGCGAATGACCACAGCGAACTCATCGTGCGGCATTTGCTGATGCCGGGACACGTCGAATGTTGCTGGCGGCCGGTGGCGGAATGGCTGGCGGAAAATCTGCCGGACGTGAAGGTAAATTTGCGGTCCGGCTTCTGGCCGGCGTGGCACGCGCGGCGGCATGGCGAACTCGCCAGCCAAATTTCAACGGGCGAAAATGAAACGGCTTTTGGGCTGGCGCGCGAACTTGGAATCAATTTAATTCAATGAAAACCCAGCCCGCCATGGCCGCGCGAACCGCCAACCAGCACAGCGAATTTCTGATTTTGCCCGGCGGCAAAATTTTGGCGCACAACATCACGCCGACGATGGCAAAGATTTTGTCCGAACTGGACCCTAACGACGAGCCGATGCGCCGGCGTGCGAATCCGAAAATTTCCAAACATGAACTTCCAAACTGAAATCGAGACGCTCATCCGGGCGCGCTACCCAATTCTCTACATCATTTCCAGCGAGGAAATGCGCGTGCAAAACGTGGTTGTGGAGATCGCCAAAAAGCGGCAGAAAAAAGTCTTCGAGTGGAGTTACAGCACGGGCATCGTGCCCGCCGGCACGTCCATCCAGTCGCACAAAAATCGCAGCGCGGCGACGAAAGACCCGCTAATGGCGCTGGAGCAGGTCATCGAGCAGGTTGAGCCGGCGATTTTTATCTTTAAGGATTTTCATCCATTCCTGACGAAAAATAATTTCGCCATTGTCCGTAAGCTCAAGGAAATCGCGCTGCATTTGAAGAACAGCTTCAAGACCATCGTGCTGATTTCGCCGACGATGGAAATTCCGACCGAACTGGAAAAGGAAGTCACGGTGCTGAATTATCCGCTGCCGTCGCGCGACGACTTGAGCGGGTTGCTCAACAAAATCATCGAGGATGTCGTGCAGTTCAAACAGGTGAAAATTGATCTTGATGACGCCGGACGCGAACGGCTCTTGTCAGCGGCGCTCGGTTTAACGCTCGGCGAGGCGGAAAATGTTTTCGCCAAAATCATTGTCAAGGACGAGCGGTTGAGCGGCGACGATGTGAACGAAGTTTTTGCTGAGAAACAGCAGATAATCCGCAAAAGCGGGCTGCTGGAATATTACACCACGGAAGACAGCTTCTCGAACATCGGCGGGCTGGCCGTGCTGAAAGACTGGCTGGACAAGCGCGCGGCGGCGTTCAGCAGCGAGGCGCGCGCGTTCGGTTTGCCCGCGCCGAAAGGGATTTTGATGCTCGGCGTGCAGGGCTGCGGAAAAAGTCTGTGCGCGAAGGCGGTGTCAAACCAGTGGCAACTGCCGCTGCTGCGGTTCGACATGGGCCGGATGTTTGGCAGCCTCGTCGGCTCGTCGGAAGAAAATGTGCGCCGCGCCATCGCCGTGGCGGAATCGGTTGCGCCCGCGATTTTGTGGGTGGACGAAATTGACAAAGCGTTCGCCGGTTCGCAAGGCTCCGGACAAACGGACGGTGGCACGACGGCGCGCGTGTTCGGCACATTTCTGACGTGGCTCTCGGAAAAAACCGCGCCGGTTTTTGTCGTGGCGACGGCAAATGACATTTCGCAACTGCCGCCGGAACTGCTGCGCAAAGGCCGGTTGGATGAAATTTTCTTCGTGGATTTGCCGAGCCTGGAAGAGCGGCAGGAAATTTTCCGCATCCACATCAGGCGGCACAATCGCGCGGTGGAAAAATTTGATGTCGCCGCGCTGGGCAAGGCCAGCACGGATTTCAGCGGCGCGGAAATTCAGGAAGCCATCAACAGCGCGCTTTACGACGCGTTTTACGACAAGGGCGACATCACGACGGAATCCATCCTCGCCGCGCTCGCGCAGACCGTGCCGCTGGCGAAGACGATGGACGAGCAGATCAACCGGCTGCGGAGCTGGGCGGAAGGCCGCGCCCGCAACGCCAGCGTGCCGCGCGAGGCGCACAAGGCCAGCACGGTGCGACGGATGGAGCTATGACTTTAAACCGCTATGGATTTTTTCTGGGGCAACGTATTTGATTATTACAAAGACCGCCGGTTCGTGCCGGTCTTCTTTGTTACGCTGGTGGTTTTGTTCGCCGGGCCGCTGGTGATCGGGTTGATTCTGGGCCTAGCCGATGCTTATGACCTTCTCAAATACTGGCCGTTTGTCGTAGCGGTGATTATTTCCAGCCTGCTGGTTTCCATCGTGCGGGCGGTTCAGCGAGAGCGGGCGCGGCGGAAGGACCGTTATAAAATTGCGCCCTTGTCGCGTGACGAATTGAACAAGGCCCGGTCAAAGCTAATGAACAACAAACGCTAAATCAAATTTATGAGCGCAGTCTGCATTTTAACTCCGGTGGTCATCATGGCGTGGCCGGCCTTCAGCGCGGCGGTGGTGGCGGCGGCGAGTTCGCTGGGCTATCAAGTCGCGGCGGAAGTCAACAGCCAGCGCCCT
>Ga0208872_1002265_pt1 | contig 11264 bp, 11 predicted proteins | sample CryBogCBH12Aug08_FD_185508 | JGI IMG/M metagenome (GOLD analysis project Ga0208872, IMG submission 185508) | Freshwater microbial communities from Crystal Bog, Wisconsin, USA - CBH12Aug08 (SPAdes) | ecosystem: Environmental > Aquatic > Freshwater > Lake | place: Crystal Bog, Wisconsin, USA... | reverse complement strand
GCGCGGTAGAGATATTCCTGTTACTCAAATAGTATTTTCTGACGGACTGGCCGGTATCTCGGTTTTTATTGAAAAATCGGATAGTGACAGTGATGACCATACAGGTCTTTCCAGCCAGGGAATCATCCAGGTTTACAGTAAGCTGGTAGATGATCAATTGATTACTGTAGTAGGTGAAGTACCCCCGCGTACCGTAATGCAGATTGCAGATTCGGTGCGTAACGGCGCTGATCATTAACTTTAAAGTTAATTTCTTCACCAGAAAATTATACCGGACACAATTTCAATCAAGTTTCATTAATTTATTACAAGCGAGGAAAGGATATGTTGAAGAAAGTATTTAGCATTGCTTTAGTTTGCTTTTTGGCACAGCAGGCAGCTGCAAAAGAATTGCCCGATTTTACCGAGTTGGTTGAAAAGCAGGGGGCAGCGGTAGTTAACATCAGCACGACTCAGATTATCCACGATACCCAAACGATGCCGGGTATGCCCAATCTGCCAAAGGGAGATCCCTTCTATGAATTTTTCAAGCACTTTGCCCCGCAGCAACAAGCACCTCAGGAGCATGAATCGCAGTCCCTGGGCTCGGGCTTCATTATTAGTGCTGATGGCTATATTCTTACCAATGCGCATGTGGTGGGCGCAGCGGACGGAATCACCGTGCGGCTAACTGATAAGCGTGAGTTCAAAGCTAAATTAATCGGCTTCGATAAACGTACTGATGTGGCGCTAATTAAAATCGAAGCTACCGGACTTCCTAAAATTACTCCTGGAGATCCAAACGCTCTCAAAGTGGGGGAATGGGTACTCGCGATCGGTTCCCCCTTTGGCTTTGACAACAGCGTAACCGCGGGCATTGTCAGCGCAAAAGGACGCTCACTTCCGCAGGAAAATTATGTCCCTTTTATTCAGACTGATGCGGCGATTAATCCCGGTAACTCAGGCGGTCCGTTGTTCAACATGAAGGGCGAAGTGATCGGCATTAACTCGCAAATCTACAGCCGTTCCGGTGGTTATATGGGATTGTCGTTTGCTATTCCGATTGATGTGGCGATGGATGTCACGAACCAGTTGCGTGCTTCCGGCAAGGTCACGCGTGGACGTATTGGAGTCAGTATTCAGGAAGTGACTCGCGATCTGGCAGAGTCATTCGGTTTGGGCAAGCCATCGGGTGCCTTGGTCAGCAATGTGGAAAAGGGCAGCGCAGCAGAAAAGGCAGGTATCCAGGTCAGCGATGTAATCCTCAAATTTGACGGAAAAACGGTTAATACATCGAGCGATCTCCCACGAATAGTTGGGGCGACGCATCCGGGTAGTAAAGTGAGCGTGCAACTTTGGCGCAAGGGTGAGAGTAAAGAAGTGAGTTTAACTGTTGCCGAAATGTCCGAAGATAAGCAACCATTGGCACAGCAAGGTGGTGGCTCAGACACTGGCAAAAGCGTCGCGCGCCTGGGGTTAGTGCTCAGTGAGCTGACTGATGAACAGAAGAGCGAATTGCAGGTGAGTAGCGGTTTATTGGTGGAAGATGTGAAAGGTGCCGCAGCTCGTGAACTGCAGCACGGCGATGTAATCTTTGCAGTTGGTAATACTGAAGTCACCTCGATTGCCCAGTTCAACGAGGTGCTCAAACATATTGCCAAAGGAAGCAAGATTGCGTTACTGGTGAAGCACGAGGACTTTACCTCCTACATTGTGCTAAAACTCGATGAGAAGACAGGCAAAGAGAAAGAATGATTGCGTCATTGTGCTTGTCAGGGAGGGACAGATAAAATTTTTCGTCTGTCCTCTTAATTGAGCCGGTAGTCAGCGTAGCGAATCGACTGATGTTCATGATTGTGGGTACGGCTTATCTTCCTTAACGCTTAAAGAGAATATACTACACAAGTCCAACAAACTAATTTATTGACTCAATGACTAATTTACCCAATCCCCATTTCTTGGTTGCTGATATTGGCGGTACCAACGCCCGATTTGCACTGGCTGATCAATCCAATCAGTTGCATTCCATAACAGTATTGCCTTGCGCAGAATATGCCAGCATTGATATTGCAATTCGCCACTTTCTTTCCCTGGCTGGCAATCCTGTGATTCATGACGCAGTTATTGCAATTGCCACTCCCATTTTGGGCGATCAGGTCAAAATGACTAACCATCACTGGGCGTTTTCTATTGAGGCCACGCGTAAATTGCTTGGATTCAGAACGTTGCTTGTTGTCAATGACTTTGCCGCGCTGGCGATGTCTTTACCCTTTCTTGGAAAAGAAGGAATTCAACGTCTTGATCAAAGCGGAATAGTTCGCGAAGGTGTCAAGGCGGTAATAGGTCCTGGTACCGGACTTGGAATCGCCGGACTCATCCCGCAACCCTACGGATGGCATCCCATGCCTACAGAGGGAGGGCATGTGGATTTTGCTCCAAACGACGAACTTGAGATCGAAATCCTCAGGCTGTTATGGCGAGAATATCCACATGTCTCTCCGGAGCGCCTCGTGTCTGGGCCTGGAATTTCTTTACTTTATCAAACAATGCAAGCGATCGCCGGGCAGACAGTCTCCATGGCAACCCCTGCTGAAGTGGTTGAAATGGCAATCTCAGGAAACTGTACAACTGCAGCGCAAGCTCTTAAAGTTTTTTCGGGGCTGCTTGGAAGTGTCGCAGGAAATGCAGCGCTGATGATGAACAGTGTTGGAGGTCTTTATCTGGGAGGAGGTGTCTTAAGTAAATTGGGAACTTCTTTTGATCCTCTGGTATTCCGTGCGAGATTTACTGCAAAAGGCCGTTTTGAATCTTATCTTGAAGCTATTCCAAACTACCTTATTGTGTCAGAGCAACCTGCTTTTGTAGGTGCAGTTGAAATGCTATCTCAACATCTCGCTCAGATTAAGCACGATTAGCAACATTATTTTCATAATTACAAAATTATGAATTCAATAAAGTCGCGCTACATTTTAGGACTCATGCGCATCAATCATTGGGGCTTGACTTCTCAGCAAGTGGCCGAATTGGTCAGCGGTTGTCTCGATCTTGGAGTTGACACGATTGATGTGGCCGATATTTATTGCGACTACCAGAGCGAATCCATTTTTGGTGCAGCGCTAAGGTTCGATCCATCGTTGAAAACTAAAGTCAGGTTAATCAGTGAATGCGGCATAGCACTGGTAAAGCCTTCACGACCTGCCCATCGTGTGAAGCATTACAACACAACTTGTGACCACATTATTTCGTCGGTTGAAAATTCCCTGGCTTGCCTTGGCGTTGAAAGGCTGAGTATGCTGTTGATTCATCGTCCCGACCCGCTGATGAACGCTGATGAGATCGCTAATGCATTCGATAAGCTAAAGAGATCAGGCAAAGTCGAGGAATTCGGTGTCTCAAACTTTTTAACCCATCAGTTTGAGTTGTTGCAAAGCCGGGTTGACGAGCCGCTAAAGGCTAATCAATTTAGAATTTCATTGCTACATACGGACAGTCTCTTTGATGGCACTTTAGATCAGTGTCAAAAATTGCGCGTGTCTCCACAAGCTTGGTCACCGCTTGGAGGTGGAGAGCTGGCACGACCAAATTGATGTAACGAAACTGGGTCAAGTGATGTCGAAGATTGCAGATGAGTTAAGCATGACTCGAGAGCAATTGGCAATGGCTTGGCTGTTTCTTCATCCCGCAGGCATTAGACCTGTGCTTGGTACAGGAAAACTGCATCGAATTCGCGAATTGGTAGAGGCGCAGGATTTTGTGCTGGATCGCCAAGTGTGGTTTGAGTTGCTCGAAGCTGCAACTGGCCTACCAGTCCCTTAATTCAGCCAGTTAAAACTGAAACTAATTCGCATGTTGTTCACTGGATGCTTTCATTAAAGATTCACAATTTGATATTTTGTCTCTCCGTGTCAAGTACTTTCCTTTCCGCCCAGCCTAATAACGGCAGCGCCAATGCTTGCCGCCAGATGGCGTAACTTCAATGTATAATCCGCACCCGTCAGTGAGTTTAATAGGTTTTGCTTCTAGTTTTGTGTTTCTGATCTGGGTATCGGTCAGCGTACTATCCTCGTGTTTGGAAGTAATGGCTTCCAAATGCTGCTAATGCGAGGGATTGGAACAAATGATGGTAGGATTTTTAGCGGGTTATAGAGTATACCCGCATTCCTACTCACTTTAAATTGAGCAGCTATGATACTACTTGAAACAAAATTGAATTAATAAAACATTATGAAACAGCAGGTTATTATGATAAATAACACTACCTTAACCTGTATGATACAAGTTTAATCCACATGCAATTTATTCGTAATTTCTCAATCATCGCTCATATTGACCACGGCAAGTCGACGTTGGCCGACCGAATTATCCAGTTATGCGGAGGGTTGTCCGACCGAGAAATGGAGGCGCAGGTGCTCGATTCGATGGACATTGAGCGCGAACGCGGTATTACTATCAAGGCACAAACTGCTGCACTGAAGTACAAGGCGCGCGACGGTCAGGTTTATAACCTCAATTTGATCGACACTCCGGGACATGTGGACTTTTCCTACGAAGTGTCGCGCTCGTTGTCGGCTTGCGAAGGTGCACTGCTGGTGGTAGATGCCTCGCAGGGCGTGGAAGCACAGACCGTAGCCAACTGTTATACCGCACTCGATCTCGGCGTGGAGGTGGTGCCGGTGCTGAACAAGATCGACCTGCCTTCCTCCAATCCCGAAAATGCAATTGAAGAAATTGAAGATGTGATTGGCATTGACGCACATGATGCCGTGCGGTGTTCGGCCAAGACCGGCGAGGGCGTTCAGGATGTGCTGGAGGCAATGATCGTGAAGGTGCCGCCGCCCAAGGGTGATCCGGAGGCGCCGCTACAGGCGCTGATTATCGATTCATGGTTTGATAATTATGTCGGTGTGGTGATGCTGGTGCGCATTGTGAACGGCACCTTGAAACCCAAGGATAAAATTCTGTTCATGGCAACCGGTGCACTGCATCTCACCGAGCATGTAGGCGTTTTTACCCCCAAGTCGCAGCCGCGCGAAACGCTTTCAGCCGGGCAGGTGGGTTTCGTCATTGCGGGTATCAAAGAGTTGAAAGACGCTAAGGTCGGCGATACGATTACCTTGCAAGGGAAACCTGCAACGACTGCTTTGCCGGGATTCAAGGAAGTACAACCGCAAGTGTTTGCTGGATTGTTTCCGGTCGAGTCAAACCAGTATGAGGCGTTGCGCGATTCGTTGGAGAAACTCAAGCTGAACGACGCGTCATTGCAATACGACCCTGAGGTATCGCAGGCACTGGGCTTTGGATTTCGCTGTGGTTTTCTCGGTTTGCTGCACATGGAAATTGTACAGGAACGGTTGGAACGCGAGTTCGATATGGACTTGATTACTACTGCGCCCACTGTGATTTATGAGGTAGTGTTGCGTGACGGAACTATTTTGATGGTGGACAATCCATCGAAGATGCCCGATCCTTCTAAAATAGAGGTGATACGCGAACCTATCGTGACGGTGAATCTCTATATGCCGCAGGAATACGTTGGCGCGGTGATCACGCTATGTACACAGAAGCGCGGCACCCAGATCAACATGAGTTATCACGGCAAGCAGGTCTTGCTGGTATACGAGATTCCGATGGCGGAAATTGTGCTTGATTTTTTTGATCGTCTGAAATCCATTTCGCGGGGGTATGCCTCAATGGATTACGAATTTAAGGAATATCGGCCGGCTGATGTGGTCAAGGTGGACATGTTGATCAACAGCGAGAAAGTCGATGCTCTGTCGATTATTCTGCATCGCAGCAACAGCCAGTATCGCGGGCGTGAAGTGGCGGCAAAAATGCGCGAATTGATTCCGCGCCAGATGTTCGATGTGGCGATTCAGGCGGCGATTGGTGCCAACATTATTTCCCGCGAAAATGTTAAAGCACTGCGCAAAAACGTGTTGGCGAAATGTTACGGCGGCGACATCTCTCGCAAGCGCAAGCTGCTGGAAAAGCAGAAGGCCGGTAAAAAACGCATGAAACAGGTTGGTAGTGTGGAAATTCCGCAGGAGGCGTTTCTCGCTATCCTGCAAGTGGGTGATAAATAACCCTATCTCGTTTGGGATAGAGTATTCAAAAGGAAGTTAAATGGATTTTGCTTTAATTATGTTTTTGTTGTTAGTGGTCACCGGTAGTGCGTGGTTACTCGATCATTTTGCGTTCCGTCCGAAGCGGGCAGTCGGTGTTAAAGAATCCTGGTGGGCAGAGTATGCCAAAAGCTTCTTTCCGGTGATTCTTGCGGTATTCCTGTTACGTTCATTTCTGGTCGAGCCGTTCAAGATTCCTTCCGGTTCAATGATCCCGACTCTGCAAGTGGGTGATTTTATTCTGGTTAATAAATTTACTTATGGAATTCGCCTGCCCATTGTAAGTAAAAAAATCGTCCAGATTAACGATCCGCACCGGGGTGATGTGATGGTTTTTCATTACCCAGAAGATCCCTCAGTCGATTATATTAAACGAGTGGTTGGCTTGCCCGGGGACAAGATTATGTACCGCAACAAGAAGGTATACGTAAATGGCACATTACAGGAGCAGCAATCGGACGGTGACTACAACTATGTGGAAAGCGGCTTGAAGTTTGTTCATACTGAGCGCCATAATGAGAATCTTGACGGACATAATCATGCCTTATTGATTAATCCGGAAATGCCTGATGTGCACTTAGGATCGGTTTCTGAATTTCCTCATCGGGATAACTGCACTTATAGTGAAGAAGAGATGCATTGCACAGTTCCGGACGGACATTATTTCATGATGGGGGATAATCGTGACAATAGTCGCGACAGTCGGTACTGGGGTTTTGTACCGGATAACATGATCGTTGGAAGAGCCTTTTTTATATGGATGAATTTTGGCGAGTTGAAGCGCATTGGTTTGTCCATTAATTAAACTTAAAAACGTTCAGGAAGATATGATGGGAGCTAGGATGAAAAATCAACAAGGCTTATCCTTCGGGACTTTTTTGACAACCGTAATTGTGATCGTATTGATAGCGATTTCCGTGATGAAGGTTATCCCGGCGTATTTGCAGAACAAAACAATTAAAACTACTTTTGATGAGATAGCGCATCGACCGGACATAAAAAGCATTCCATTGACTGACATTAAAACTGACTTTATGAAACGTGCAATGGTGAGTGAGATAACCGCTATCAAGTTGGATGATGTGGAAATAACCAAAGATGAAACCGGAGTAACTCTCAGTGCAAGCTATCCTGTGAAGATTCCTTTGTTTGGCAATGCATCATTATTACTTGAGTTTAATCCCAGCAGTAGTTCCAGCAAATAACTGATGAGTTGTGATGTGCTTTGCCAGCAACTGGGTTATCAATTTAAACGGCCGGAGTTGTTGCAACGAGCATTGACGCACCGCAGTCTCAGCCCTGCAAACTATGAGCGCCTCGAGTTTTTGGGTGATAGTGTGCTGAGTTGTGTCATTTCAAAGCATCTTTATGTTCGTTTTCCTGAGTTGCCCGAAGGCGATTTGTCCCGGCTACGTTCCAATCTGGTGAACCAGCAGACACTGTCTCTTCTTGCGCAGCAGTTAAAGCTGGGTGAGCTGTTATTGTTGGGGGAGGGGGCACGCAAGAGTGCAGACTTCCGCCGTCCTTCAATTTTGGCAGATACACTGGAAGCGTTATTTGGTGCGATATTTCTGGATGGTGGCTTCGAGGTGGCTCAACAGGTGTTACTTGGCCTCTATGTCCCGTTCATCGAACAGACCGATGTGCAGACACTCGGCAAGGATGCCAAGACGCTGTTGCAGGAATATCTGCAAGGCAAGCGCTTACAGGGCAAGCCTTTGAACTTGCCAAAATATACCGTAAAAGCGACGCAGGGCGAAGCACATGCACAATTGTTTCAAGTTGAGTGCGAGATTGCGCAACTTAAAATTACAACCTGCGGCGAGGGTGTCAGCCGCCGTGCAGCTGAACAGGCTGCAGCCGAAGCAGCTTACCAACAACTTAATATAAAACCATGAGCGACAATACTCCATTCCATAGCGGCTTCATTGCCATCATAGGGCGTCCGAATGTGGGCAAGTCGACACTGCTCAATCATTTGATCGGGCAGAAAATCAGTATTACTTCGCGCAAGGCGCAGACTACGCGCCACCGTATAACCGGAATTCTGACCGACGAGAAAAGCCAATTTGTCTTTGTGGACACGCCCGGTTTCCAGACTCAGCATATGAACGCGCTCAATCGCGGCATGAATCGCGTGGTGACCAATAGCATGCGCGACGTGAATGTGGTGCTGTTTGTGCTGGAAGCCAGACACTATGACGAGCGTGACCAGCAAGTGTTGAAAATGCTGCCTAAAGATGTTCCGGTGATTCTGGTCATCAACAAGGTGGATGTCATGGTGGATAAAAGTGAACTGTTACCGTTTATTGAGGGACTGGCCACGGAATTTCATTTTGCCGCCATTGTACCGGTGAGCGCCAAGCTGGATAAACAGCTGGACACTTTGCTCGAAGCGATTCGCGAGTATTTGCCATTGGGTGATCCCATCTATGCTGTGGATGAAATTACCGACCGCAACGAACGTTTTCTTGCCGCCGAATTATTACGAGAAAAAATATTTCGTTTTACCGGTGAAGAGTTGCCGTACTCGGTTAGTGTGATCATCGAACAATTCAAGCAGGAAGACAGCGGCATGCGCCGTATTCACGCCGCCATTCTGGTGGATAAAGAAGCGCATAAAGTGATGCTGATCGGCAAGAATGGCGCCAAACTTAAAGAGATAGCCACGCAGGCCCGGCTGGATATGGAAAAAATGTTCGATGCCAAAGTGTTTCTTGAGGTCTGGATCAAGGTGCGCAGCGGCTGGGCAGATAATGCGCAAGTGCTTAAGTCACTGGGTTATGAATGACCTCTCATAAACACCGGCTGGAAGATGAACCGGCCTTTGTGCTTCACAGTTACCTTTACCGAGAAACCAGTCTGGTGCTGGAAGTACTCAGTCGCAATTATGGACGTTTGGCCTTGGTGGCTCGTGGTGCACGGCGTCCGAGATCCGCATTGCGCGGGCTGCTGATGAGTTTTCAGCCATTGACCATGAGTTGGTTCGGCAAGCATGAATTACGGACTTTGCACAGCGCAGAATGGCAGGGAGGGCAACCCCAGTTGCAGGGGAAAGCGTTGCTGTGCGGATTTTATTTGAACGAACTGCTGCTCAACCTCATGGCGCGTGACGATCCGCACGATCAATTGTTTGATTACTATCAACTGACCCTGCAAAGGCTGGCCCATGAACAAGATCATGCTGCCACGCTTCGATGCTTTGAAAAACATATGCTGCAGGAACTGGGCTACGCGCTGCTGCTGGAGCATGACGCGGATAGCGGCGAGCTGATAGAATCCACCGCGCACTATCGTTATGTGATCGAGTATGGTGCCTCTAAAAATTCGGAGCAGGGGATGCCGATTCTGGGTAAAACCTTGCAGGATATGGCGACAGATGATTACCGCGATCCTCTGAGTGCGCAACAGAGCAAACAATTGATGCGCATGCTGCTGAATCACCATCTTGCAGGTAAGCCTTTGCATACGCGGGAGTTGATTAAGGATTTACAGAAGTTGTGATTGACGGCAAAGAGTTAAAATAATCGCTGCATCATTCCATCTATAGCAACACGGCAGCCACCACATTACGGTCTTCCGCCATCAAAATGTTGTAGGTTCGGCAGGCTGCCGGAGTGTCCATGAATTCAACGCCGATCCCCACATTGATTAACTCGTGATACAGGCGCGGATGTGGAAAACGCTGTTGGCTTCCTGTGCCGAACAGCAAAATTTCGGGTTTCAACGTCAGGAAGTAAGTGAAGTGAGTTTCGTCAAGTGACTCAAACTTTTTGGCTTCCCAGCTGGTCAACACTTGATCCGGTGTGACTACAATTGAATGTTCGAAGCGTTCGCCACTGACCATGACATAACCGGTGCCATGGGCGGTAAAAATCTTTTGGATATTGCTGGTGTTGAGATGCAGTTTCAAGGGGTCTCCATTTGCTGCAAAGGTCATGCTCGGATAGAATTGCTGGCCTTAATAATAATAGCTCATGCTTTAAAGTCAATTTTACCGGATTAGCGTGAGTGTGAATCAAATGAGTGAAAGAATATTGTGAGACGAACTGATACAACTGAGAGTGTTTCCCTGCGCACGGTGCTGAAATCCACTAAACTGTCCAATGTCTGTTATGACATTCGCGGCCCGGTGATGGCACGCTCCAAGCAAATGGAAGAAGACGGTCACCGTATCATCAAGCTGAATATCGGCAACCTTGCTCCTTTCGGCTTCGAAGCACCGGAAGAAATCCAGCAGGATGTGATTCACAATTTGCCCAATTCTTCCGGATATTCAGACTCGAAGGGTTTGTTTGCGGCACGCAAGGCGATCATGCACTACGCCCAACAGAAGAAAATTGCCGGGGTGGGGATGGAAGATATCTTCATCGGCAACGGTGCATCGGAACTGATCGTGATGTCCATGCAGGGGCTGTTGAACACTGGAGATGAAGTGCTGGTTCCGGCGCCCGACTATCCTCTGTGGACAGCGGCGGTTACTCTGGCAGGCGGGAATCCACGCCATTATTTATGCGACGAGCAATCCGGCTGGTTGCCCGACCTTGCCGACATTCGCGGCAAAATTACGCCGAATACTCGTGCCATCGTACTGATCAATCCAAATAATCCGACCGGAGCACTTTATCCTGATGAAGCACTGCTGGATATTATTGAAATAGCCCGCCAGAACGATCTGATTGTGTTTGCGGATGAGATTTATGACAAAGTACTCTATGACGGTGCGACCCATACTTCGATTGCTTCGCTGGCAGATGATATTTTGTTTGTCACATTCAATGGTCTGTCCAAGAACTACCGTGCTTGTGGTTACCGTGCCGGCTGGATGATGGTGTCGGGTGAGAAAAAACACGCCCAGGATTACATTGACGGTCTCGGTATTCTGGCTTCGATGCGTTTGTGTTCAAATGTGCCTGGGCAGTATGCCATTCAGACAGCGCTTGGCGGTTATCAAAGTATTAATGATCTGGTTGCACCCGGCGGAAGACTGGCCAAGCAACGTGACCTCGCACATCAATTGTTGACGGCCATTCCCGGCGTAACTTGTGTCAAACCCAAAGCCGCACTGTACTTGTTTCCGCGCCTTGATCCGGTGATCTATCCTATAACAGACGACCAGAAGTTTATTTTGGAATTATTGGAAACGGAGAAAGTGCTGGTGGT
>Ga0208872_1002264_pt1 | contig 11271 bp, 9 predicted proteins | sample CryBogCBH12Aug08_FD_185508 | JGI IMG/M metagenome (GOLD analysis project Ga0208872, IMG submission 185508) | Freshwater microbial communities from Crystal Bog, Wisconsin, USA - CBH12Aug08 (SPAdes) | ecosystem: Environmental > Aquatic > Freshwater > Lake | place: Crystal Bog, Wisconsin, USA... | reverse complement strand
GTGCTGGAAGCGGTCGGCGCGCAAGGCATCGCCAAGAGCCGGATGGTGGTGCTGACTGCGCTGCTGCGGCTGCGGCAGGTTTGCTGCGATCTGCGGTTGTTGAAATTGGACAACGTGAATCCGGCGAACGCCTCGGGCAAGCTGGAGATGTTTGGCGAACTGTTGGAGGAAGTGATTGACGGTGGCCATCGCGTGCTGGTGTTCAGCCAATTTGTGGGGATGCTGACGCTGCTGAAAGAACGGCTGGCGGAAGAGAAAATTGATTTTTGCTACCTCGACGGTTCCACCACCGACCGGGCCGCCGTCGTGGAGCGGTTTCAAACGCAGGCCACGATTCCCGTGTTCCTCATCAGCCTGAAAGCCGGCGGCGTGGGCCTGAACCTGACCGGCGCAGACACGGTGATTCATTTTGATCCCTGGTGGAATCCGGCGGTGGAAGATCAGGCGACGGATCGCGCCCACCGGATTGGGCAGACCAAGGTTGTGACCAGCTACAAGCTCATCACCCATGACACGGTGGAGGAAAAAATCCTGCTCCTGCAAAACCGCAAGCGCGCGGTTACCCAGGCCACCCTCAGCGGCGAGGAGGAATTTGCCGCGTCGCTGAACTGGGAGGAAATCCAGGAACTCTTGGCCTGAGCCACGCAGCTGAGATCAACAAAAGCGCGCAGTTGGCCAAGTGACACAGACCAAAAGCCATTTCGAGCGGCTCCATTCGGCACGCGTTTGGCCGATTACGCTTCCGTCGGTTGGTGCGGATAGATTCAAATCACCCCCGGTGATTTTTACTTTCCGTGGCAAAACATGCTATTGACCGCAGTGGCAAATGTGTTATGGAATTGAGCAGCACCTCATCATTCAAACCCCAACCATTACGGCATCATGAAAAAAACATCTGCCAGTTCGCATCCCTTCACCCGCCGTGATTTTCTCCGCATCGGCACCGCCGGCACCGCCGGGGTGGCGTTGGGCGGCTGGCCGGAAAAGATTTTTGCCGGCGGTAACGAAATCGCTTTGCTGCCGCGCCGCCGCTATGGCCGCACCGGTTTGCAGATCAGCACGCTGGTGGGCGCGTCGGACTGGAGCGCGGACGTGATTCCGCTGGCGGTGAAGGCCGGCGTAAATTACTGGCACAAGGCGCAGCGCTGGACGAAGGAAACTCTTCCCGACGCCATCAAGAGCCAGCCGCGCGAGGCGTATCACCTGGAAATCACCGTGGACCGCGTCGGCGGCGACCACAAGCACGGGCGCATTGACGAGGAACAGCATTACCAATACGTCAAAAAGTGCGTGGCCAATTCCGGCGTCGGTTATTACGACGTGTTCAAGTTCCATTTCGGGTTTCATTCCGTGTTGGAAGCGAAGACGGATGCCGGCGTGGTGCGCGCGTTTGAGCGGTTGCAGAAGGAAGGCTTGGTGAAACATCTCGCGCTCTCGCAGCATCATTACAACGACATCGGCGGCGACATGGCGTTCGAGATTCTGAATTATCTCATGGATCAGACGCCGTTCGCGGCGGCGCAATTTTTCTACACCTACGGCGACCGCAAGGAGACGCAGGACTTGATCGCACTCGCAAAGCAAAAGGATTTTGGCACCATCGCCATGAAGACCATGGGCGGCGTGGGTCGCGCGGCGGCGGACAAAAAATTTCAGACGCTGCTCGCCGAGCCGAAGTTCGCCGGCAGCACGCCGGGCACGGCGATGGTGAAATGGCTGATGGGCAACCCCGGCCTGACGGCGGCGGTCATCGCCACAAAAAACTTTGACCAGTTGTCCGAGAACGTCGCCGCCGCGAAGGCCGCAACGCTTGGCGCGCACGACCGGCACGCGCTGGATCTGCTTGCCGGCTATAACAAAGGCCTCACCTGTCTGTTGTGTGCGGATTGCGTGACCAGTTGCCCGGAGCACATTGGCATCGCCGACATCTTCCGCTACGAACGCTACGCGCTGGATTATCACGAGCTGGATCGCGCGCGGGCCGAATATCAGGCGCTCACCAAAAACGGCACCGCGTGCATCGCCTGCGGCGACTGTCTGCCGGGCTGCCGCGCGGACATCAACATCCTCGCCAAGCTGAAGCAAGTTCATAATCTTTTGGGATAGGCGCGAGGTTTATGTTTTCGTGCTTCCGTTCGGCCGCCTAAAGTTTGCGCTGGTGCCAGCAATCACTTTGCCGCCGAATTCAAAAATATGGCCGCGTTTGACCGCTTGATAAAAGCCAGAGTCGTGACCAGTTTTTGCCCATGACAAAAAATCTTTATCTCCGCTATGCCACCCTGCTGGCCACCGTGCTGCTGGCCTTTGGCCTTGTGACGCGCGGGCACGCGCAGGCCGGCAACAATCCCTCCACGCTCGATGATACCTTGCGCCACGCTGGCCCAGGCCGACCATGACTACAAGGGCCATCGCGTCAAGGCCATAAAACAGATCGATCTGGCGGTCAAGGAGCTGGGCGGCAGCATCAGCGGCCACGGCAAGGGGCGCGAACCGCAGGGCACCTCCGATGCCCAGCTCAAATCCGCGCAGGGTCTGCTTCAAGGCGTTACCGGCCTCCAAGGCAAGGCGGCCAAGCACGTGGAACGAGCCATCGCCGAAATCAACGACGTGCTCGCCATAAAATAATTTTCCATCCTGCTTGGTTCTACCACCTCTAAATAACGCGATGGTTTGCCTCGGTTTAACCATCATGGACTTGACAGAAAAGCGCTGGCACGGTTAGATGATATGACATAAAAAAGGAACGATATGAATCACCTGAAATCAAGCTTTGCCCTTTGGTTGGGCATGTTGGCTGTCTGCCTGTTGCCTGTCGGCGCACCGGCGGCGTGGTCATCTCCGTCCGGCATTGTTGGTCAGATAGATGCGCCAGCCTTGGACTGGAACGTCGAAGTGTTTTCCGCCGGCACCGGCAAGGAGCTTGCGGACGTGCAGGCGGATGCCAACGGTTGTTTTGCGGTGAACCTGCCGCCCGGAAATTATTTGCTGACGCCCATCGGCACGCCGCCGCCGCCCACCCCGGGTCATCCAATGCCGATGTTCATCGTTTTGGGACCCTCCGCCGCCGTGACCGTGACCAGAAATCACTACACCTATGTGGTGTTGCCGCTCGAGGCGTCAACGCCCAACTGAACCCCATATTCGAGCGGCGGTCTGAATGCCCGCTGAATGTGTGTTGTTCCTAGCTCACACAATCGCATGACTCCTGTCTACCAAACCGAGGCAAGGCCAGTTGCGCCGCCACCGCCCGCGAATCGGCTGCTTGCGGTTATCGCGGACCTTCTGGTATGTATGAGCGCGTGCAGACGAATGAGCCAGCGTATCCGATGCCCGCAGTGGTGCAGAGCGTTTCACGCCGTAAATCTGTGGCGAAAAGTGTAGCGACGGTCAAGTGGCTCATGAAATCACGCACAAATGCCTTGTAATTTAGGTTGCGCGCGTGGTGGAATGGCAGACACGCCAGACTTAGGATTAACTCATTGCAGTGGACTGACTTGGAACCACTTGGAATGCAATGGCCCGCCCAAAATGATTTCCGGTTTTTAGGGGCTGCTCTGGCCCGCTTTGGCCCCCTTTTTGACCGCGCGGGATACAAAAAAGGATACAAAGAATTGGCCTGTTTAATTCTATTTTGGGCAACCCCGTTAAATTTGACAATATCGTAATGCGACATACATTCCGTTTGCCAGTTCGTTGAACCATCATGAACCATCAAAACTCGATAGATAAATCGATTGCCTACTGCATCAGCCAAGGTCGCGACCGGTATGAGCGTGTATCGGCTACACGTCTGCGATTGGTGAGCCCAGCCATCACCATCTCACATCAGACCGGAGCCGGCGCCCCTGAAATCGCGGAGCAGTTGGCTCGCTCGCTTCAGGAGACAGAATTCAAGGGGCCTCAACCTTGGGCCGTTTTCGACCACCAGATCATCGAACGTGCCTTGGAGGAACAGCGGTGGCCAAAGCAACTGGCGGAGAAAGTCACAGAAGAAAAACGCCACTTCATCGAGGAATTGATTGATGATGTGCTGGATATTCGCCCGCCTTCGTGGGTGCTCATGCCGCAAGTGGTCGAAACCACGTTACATCTGGCGATGGCTGGTCACGCCATCCTCATCGGACATGGGGCGACGGTGGTCACTGCGAAATTGGCGAATGTGTTCCATGTGCGATTGACGGGTTCCCTGGCCAAGCGAACCGCACGGGTGCAAATACTTAAAAAGCTGACGTCGGAAGCGGCATCCAAATTCGTCAAAACGCAGGATCGGAGACGTGATAAATTTCTCAAAACGCACTTTCATGCCCGCTTGGACAATGAACTGCTATACGATCTGGCGATCAATACCGACCGCGTTTCAAATGACGATGCGGTGGTGGTGATTTCCGAGGCGGCCCGTCGTTTTTTTTCGGCGATGTAAAATTCCCAGCCGTGTCCGGCCTTGGATTAAATTTCACGCCTATTTCTCGATGGAGTTAAGCTGTTCGAGCAATCGGCTGAGTTCGGGGCCGATGCGCTTGAGTTGTTCGTGGTGCAGCGCGGAAAGTTTTTCCAGAGTTTTTTCGCCCCGCCCGGTGAGTTTGATCAATACCTGCCGGCGGTCTTCCAGTGAGGGCGTGCGCACCACCAGTTTCTCCAGCACCAGCCGGTCAATCAGCCCAACCACGCTGTGGTGACGAAGCTGCAAGCGCTCGGCCAGCTCGCCGACGGTGACGCAGTCGCGGCCGGGAAAGCCCTTGATGGCCAGCAGCGCCTGATGCTGCTGCGGCGTGATCCCGGCCGACTGCGCGGCGGATTCACTGAAATGCGTGAACTTCCGCAGGGAATAACGAAACGCCGCGAGCGTCTCATACTGGGTCTTGCTGAGTTGTTTGGGACTGGGCATCGGGTTGATATTTAACATGGGCCTGGCCTTCACAGCCATCATTTATTTGACAATATCGTATTACGATATAATATACGCCCGATAAATGCCAACTGAATTTGAAGTGCCGCCTGCCGCCAGTCATCCGCCCGTCCCAGCCGACGAGTTGGCGGATTTCAGCACCAACCATCGCGTGCTGCTTTTGTCCGTCATGTCATTGGCCATCGGAGCGGTGAGCGCCCTGGTCGCCTATGCGCTGCTCTGGCTGATTGCCGCCATTACCAACCTCGCTTTTTACCATCGTCTTTCCGCCGACCCGGCAATTCCGCAGGGAAATCATCTGGGTTATTGGTTGGCATTGGTGCCGGTGGCCGGCGCGCTCATCATCGGATTGATGGCAAGATTCGGATCGGAAAAGATTCGCGGGCACGGCATTCCCGAAGCGCTGGAAGCCATTCTGCTTGGTCGCAGCCGCATTTCGCCCAAGGTGGCGATTCTAAAGCCGCTTTCTTCGGCCATTTCCATCGGCACCGGCGGGCCGTTCGGCGCGGAGGGGCCAATCATCATGACCGGTGGAGCTTTCGGTTCAATCTTCGCGCAGCAATTTCATTTGAGCGCGGCCGAACGCAAGACCCTACTGGTAGCCGGGGCGGCGGCTGGCATGTCCGCTGTGTTCGCGACTCCTGTAGCTGCTGTTTTATTGGCGGTGGAATTACTTTTATTTGAATGGAAGCCGCGCAGTTTTATTCCGGTGGCCGTGGCCTCAATCGTTGCCTCGGTGTTGCGCGTGCCTTTGCTGGGTGCCGGGCCAATCTTTCCGGTAATTGCCCATGCGCCGGTGTCGGGCATGGAACTAGTCTTTGCCGCCGGCATTGGCATTCTGGCCGGCTTTGGTTCTGGCCTGTTGACGATGCTGGTTTACGCGTTTGAAGACCTGTTTCAAAAGCTGCCATTGCACTGGATGTGGTGGCCGGCAATGGGTGCGATTTTCGTAGGTATTGGCGGCATCGTTGATCCACGGGTGCTGGGAGTCGGTTACAACACGATTCATAGTTTGCTGCGCGGCGAACTTGTCGGAACCGCAATCATTGGTTTGCTCGTGGCCAAGGCGCTCGTTTGGTCAATCGCGTTGGGGTCGGGAACTTCCGGCGGCGTGCTGGCACCCTTGCTCATCATGGGCGGTGCGCTCGGTGCTTTGGTTGGCTCATGGATTCCGGTGGGCGACATCGGACTTTGGGCTTTGATCGGCATGGCGGCGATGATGGGCGGCACTATGCGCTCGCCGCTCACGGCGATGGTTTTCGCCGTCGAACTGACCCGCGACTTCAATCTGTTTCCGGCTTTGCTCGTCGGCTCGGTGGCTGCGCTCGCAGTCACGGTTTTGCTGATGCGCCGGTCCATTCTCACCGAAAAACTTGCCCGGCGCGGCCACCATGTCACCCGCGAATACAGCATTGATCCGTTTGAATTTGCACGCGTGCGCGATGTGATGGACAAGGATGTGCCGACAATTTCAGCGACGATGAAACTATCAGAGCTTTCGGATCGCATTGCCGCTGGCGATGCCAATCTCAACCGGCGTCAGGGAACTTTGATTGTGGATGAACAAAACCGGCTCGTCGGCATCATTACGCGCGGCGACATTGTCCGCGCGTTGAGGTTGAGCCAATCAGAGGAAATGACCGTGGCGGAGGCCGGCAGCACGGATCTGGCGGTCGCCTTTCCTGACGAACCGCTGCAAACCGCCCTCGCGAAAATGCTGAATCGGGACGTTGGCCGTTTGCCGGTGGTGGAACGCAACCACCGGACAAAGGTGATTGGATATTTGGGACGGGCCGCCATTCTTTCCGCGCGGATGAAGTTGCACGATGAGGAAAACGTCCGCCAGAAAGGCTGGGCTTCCGAACACCATTACATAAAACCGAAACTCACATGATCCTCAAAATCGCCCTGATAAAGATCATCATCGCCTCACTTTCCGGCGCGATCATTCTTTACGCGCTCTGACCATGCCGCGCTTCCGCTATTATAGTGACCCGCTCTTTCTGATTGGCTGCGCGGCCTATGCCGTCAACCGCTGGCTGATCAAGCCACATGTGCATTCAGGATTCTTTCACGACCATTTCAATGATTGCTGGCTGATTCCCTGCGCCTTACCGCTGGTGCTCTGGTCACATCGGCGGCTCGGCCTGCGCCAGCAAGATGATCCGCCCCGATTCTCTGAAATTGTGCCGCACCTCATTTTCTGGTCGCTGCTATTCAAATGGATCGGCCCGCAAATTTGTTCTTATGCCACACCTGACCCGTGGGATGTCCTCTGCTATTGGGGAGGTGGAATCGCGGCGTGGCTTTGGTGGCATCGTAACTATTCATCTGCCGGCTGGCAGTCAGATGAGCTTTGATCGCCTCGCGCCATATTACCGCTGGATGGAATTGATCCTCGCAGGAGGAAAGATGCACCGTTGCCGCACGGCTTTTCTGGGGCAAATCCAAAAGCCAAAAAACATCCTGCTATTGGGCGAAGGCCATGGTCGCAGCCTGGTCGAATTTCGCCGCCGCTTTGCGGATGCGCAAATCACCTGTGTGGATGCGAGCGCTGGTATGCTTGCCCAATCACGACAACAACTGACCCGCTCAAATCTGGAAGCAAACCATGTAGAATTCATCAACGCCGATGCCTTGAACTGGGTGCCGGCACCACATCATTACGACTTGGTGGTCACAAACTTTTTCCTCGATTGCTTCCGCTCCGACCAGCTTAAAGCGATTATTTCCAAGGTCGCGGCCAGCGCGACCCCAGATGCCAGTTGGTTGTTGGCGGATTTTCAAATCCCCGATGAAGGATTGAGACTCATTCGCAGCCGACTCATTCTTTGGATGCTGTATAGCTTTTTTCGAGCGACGACCCGGTTGCCGGCGCACAAATTGACCAAACCGGATTCACTTTTAGAGGAAGCCGGCTACACCTTGCACCGCCGTGTTGAGAGTGAATGGGGATTGCTTCACAGCGATTGGTGGCGAAGGATAAACTCCACGACATTATGCGATCAAATTATCTAGGCCACGCTGATTAGCAGTGATTCAAAGTTGTTGTCCCTGTAACGATCCATAATGTGGTAGCGTCGCCAGACTTTTAGTCTGTGACAGAAAATCATTTTAACTATTCGCCAATTTTTAACGTTCTATTTTTGATATCTAACGAACCGTTTTGCTTGTGCGGGATACAAAACTGGGATACAAAATAGAAAACTCAGAAACCTGAGTTGTAAGCTGTTGAATATCAAGCGCGCGTGGTGGAATGGCAGACACGCCAGACTTAGGATTCGTTCTTTCAAGACTTCATGCGGTTTCAAGCGGATAAACACAAATCACGCATAACATTGAAAACATTGGTTAATCTTCGTTTTTAAGCCGTGGTTTTTGGCTCGGAATTGAGTTTGCGTTAGTGGCACAAAAAGTGGCACAAGTGAAAAAGATAACAAAACAATAAAAAACAGCCCATGAAATCAATGCTTTTGACTGTGCGGCAATCTGTCTGTCAGACTTGAAGCCTTGCCCGTCCCGCTGCCAGTCTTTCCCCCCGCGCAAAATAAAATTCAAAAAAATTCACCCGCCAGCCGTTGCCCCTGATTCCCGCGCTTGCCGCCAGTTCGTTCGCCGCATAATCTCCCGCCAGTCATGCCGCGCCTGTCTTGGAACGAAGTCAAAGCCCGCGCCATTCGCTTTTCGCGCGAGTGGAGCGACGCCACTTCCGAACGCGCCGACAAGCAGACGTTCTACAACGAATTCTTTGACGTGTTTGGCATCCGTCGCGCGTCCGTAGCCAGTTTTGAAGCCAACGTCCGCAACCTGCAAGGCAACACCAGCGCGATTGACCTGCTTTGGCGTGGCAAGCTGATTGTTGAACACAAAAGCCGTGGCGAGAGTCTTGACCAAGCCGAAACGCAGGCGTTCACCTACATTGAAGACCTGACGCGCGAAGGCCGGTTTGATGAAGTCCCGCGCTTTGTCATGGTGTCAGACTTCGCCAGCATCGTCCTTTACGACCTAGAGCCGGAAGAGCAGCGCAACCTGCCATTGTTCGCCGGACGGCCTTTGTCGCGCGTAGAATTCCCGCTGGCAGACTTTCCGCGCCATGTCCGCGCCTTCGCCTTCATTCTTGGACAGACGCGCGTGCGGCTTGACCCCGAAGACCCTGCCAACGAAAAAGCCTACGCCAGAATGTGCGAGTTGCACGACGCGCTGAAAGCTGGCGGCTTTGCCGGACACGAACTTGAACGCTTGCTTGTGCGAATCCTGTTTTGCGTGTTCGCGGAAGACACCGGCATTTTCGAGCCGGAATCCTTCACCAATTTTATCCGCCAGCAAACGCGCGAAGACGGTTCGGACATCGGCGCACAGTTGAACCAGCTTTTTGACTGGCTGAATAATCCGCAGGCGGAAAACCGGCTTGAAGACACTGACGCACTTTACGGTTTCCGCTATGTGAACGGCGGCTTATTCGCGGAGCGGCTTGGCTTCCCGCGTTGCAACCGCGCCATGCGTGACGCGCTGATTGAATGCTGCGAGTTTCACTGGGCAAAAATTTCGCCCGCCGTTTTTGGTTCACTGTTTCAAGGCGTGATTGACGACCGCGCCCGCCGTCAGCAAGGCGCGCACTACACCAGCGAACGCGACATTATGAAAGTCATCCGCTCGCTTTTTTTGGATGACTTACGCGCGGAGCTTGAACAACTAAAGCAAGACCGCTCGACCCGTCGCCGCGCGAATCTGGAAGCGTTTCAAAATAAACTTCGCAGCTTGAAGTTTCTCGACCCCGCTTGCGGTTGCGGAAATTTCCTTGTGCTAGGCTACCGCGAATTGCGCCAGCTTGAACTTGACGCCATTGCCGAATTGCACGGCACGGAACAGCAAGCCTTGAACGTCCGCGATTTGTGCAAAGTGGATGTTGACCAGTTTTACGGCCTTGAATACTCCGAATGGCCGGTGCGAATTGCGGAGGTCGCCATGTGGCTGATTGACCACCAGCTAAACGCGCAAGCCGCCGAACTATTCGGCCAACGGTTTGAACGGTTGCCGCTCCGCGCCTCGCCGCACATTGTCCAAGCCAACGCGCTCCGCACGGATTGGAACACTGTCTTACCGCGCGAGCAATGTTCCTACGTTCTGGGCAATCCGCCATTTGTCGGCAAGCACTTGATGAATGGCGAGCAAGGGCAGGATATGGAAAATGTCTGGGGCGAGACAGATGGAATCGGCGTTTTGGATTATGTTACGGGCTGGTATCGGAAAGCCGCAGAATACATTCACGCCACGCGGATTGTTGTCGGCTTCGTCTCCACAAACTCAATCTCACAAGGCGAACAGGTAGGAGCATTGTGGAATCCGTTGTTTCAACGGTTCGGTTTGAAAATCCACTTCGCACACCGCACTTTCACATGGCAAAGCGAAGCGAGGGGCAAAGCACACGTTCACGTTGTCATCATCGGCTTTGCGGCGTTTGATTCTGCGAACAAAAAAATTTACGACTACGAAGGCGAAGTGCCAGTGATGACGACCGCGCGAAACATTAGCCCGTATCTTGTCGAAGGCGCGGACATTGCAGTTGCGTCCCGCAGCAAGCCAATCTGCGACGTGCCAGCGTGCGAATACGGAAACAAGCCGACTGATGGCGGGCACTTAATCATCGAAGAAGAAGACCGCCAGCGGTTTCTTGCGGAAAATCCTGAGGCTCGCCGCTATGTTCGCCCGCTGCTTTGCGCGGAAGAATACTTGCACTCAATTCCTCGCTGGTGTCTGTGGCTCAAGGATGCTCCCCCCGCTGACATTCGGAACATTGAAGGCATCCGCCAACGGGTTGAAGCCGTGCGCGAATTCCGTCTCGCCAGCAAGAAAGCTCCTACGCGGGATAAGGCGAACGAGCCGACCTTGTTCGCGGAAATTCGCCAGCCTACTTCGCGTTATATCGTCATTCCAAGACATTCATCCGAAACACGCAGATATATTCCATTCGGTTACTTTGAGCCAGACGTGATTCTCCATGACAGTTGTTCGTGTTTGCCAGATGCAACCTTGTTTCACTTCGGCGTCATATCATCGCTTATGCACATGGCTTGGATGAGCACGGTATGCGGGCGTTTGGAATCGCGCTACCGCTATTCGTCCAACATCGTCTATAACAATTTCCCTTGGCCGAATCCTACGCCAGCGCAACGCGAGCGAGTTGAAGAAAAAGCGCAAGCCGTTCTCGACGCGCGCGCCCCGCACTTGCCGCCGCGCGGCATGAGCACGCTGGCAGACCTTTACGACCCGAATTCAATGCCGCCGGAATTGCACCGCGCACACACGGAACTAGACCGCGCCGTGGAGCGTTGCTATCGCGCAGACAGATTCACCAGTGACCCGAG
>Ga0208872_1002258_pt1 | contig 11294 bp, 12 predicted proteins | sample CryBogCBH12Aug08_FD_185508 | JGI IMG/M metagenome (GOLD analysis project Ga0208872, IMG submission 185508) | Freshwater microbial communities from Crystal Bog, Wisconsin, USA - CBH12Aug08 (SPAdes) | ecosystem: Environmental > Aquatic > Freshwater > Lake | place: Crystal Bog, Wisconsin, USA... | reverse complement strand
AACCATTTATTCAACTTGCCCTGTAACTTATGTAGCAGGTTCACCATTCACACCTTTTGCTCAATTGACGCAAAACCAAGTGTTAGGTTGGATTTGGGGAAGTGGTGTATCTGAAAGTGGCACACAGACTGCGCTAGACACAATGATTGCCAATCAAATTAACCCGCCTGTGGTAAGCCCTGCGCTTCCCTGGGCAACACAAGGAGCTTAAAAATGGAAACAGTAACACTTCAATCACAACTCGTTAACGTCATTCTTCAATATTTGGCAACAAGACCTTATAACGAGGTTGCTGCTCTTATTGCAGAAATTCAAAAGCAAGCTACACCTCCTGTAGCTACTCCTGAAGTAGAGCATCAGCAATGAGCGTAAGTGCACCTTTTAGCCCTTCTGGTAACACTGTGGTGTTTTCTGCTGCAACGTCAGCACCTACACCTGTGCAAGCCATCTCTTCTACTTTAGGTGGTAATCAGTATCGAGTCATCAACTCTGGTACGGTTATTGCCTATTTGGGAGTGGGTAATACGTCTGCCAATGCAACAGCAAATGCGGTGGTGGTTAGCACAACTGCTTCATCTATCCCTCTTTTGCCAGGCACAGATGAGATTCTCACTTTTACACCCAATGCCTATTTCACAGGCATCACAAGCACATCTAGTGCTAATGTTTACATCACACCTGGTGACGGGGATTGATGAATGTTAAAGACAGCAAGTGGCTCTATTGTTGGTTCATTGGTTTACCAAGGGTCTTGGAACGCCAGTACCAACACGCCCACGCTGACTTCTGGTGTAGGAACTAAAGGTTATTATTATGTTGTGTCTGTTGCTGGCACTACTACTCTTGACGGCATATCTTTATGGTCTGTGGGAGATTGGGCGACTTTTAATGGAAGCACATGGCAGAAAATAGATGGTAGTACGTCTGAGGCTTTTGTCACCATCACGGTTACGGGTCTCACAGGCTATATGTATGCCAACAACAATAGCCCTGTCACTGCCTCCACAACCATTCCTGTAGCCAATGTAACAGGAGCTGTTGCCAATACGGTGAACATCATTGCTGGTACCAACCTCACAGGAGGTGGTGCACTCACAGGCAATGTCACGATTAACAACCCCTATAACGGTACTGTGACCACGGTTAACACGGGTACAGGTCTCACAGGTGGCCCTATCACAGGAACTGGCACTATCAGCATAGCCAACACAGGTGTAACGGCTGCTACTTATGGCACAGCCAGCGCAGTCTCTCAAGTGACTGTCAATGCTCAGGGTCAGGTCACATCTGCCTCTAATGTCACGATTAGCATTGCTCCTAGTCAAATTAACGCAACCATTCCCAATAGTGGGTTAACCAACAGCTCTGCTACGCTAGGTAACGCAACCATTACTTTGGGTGGCACCACGACAACAGTGGGTAATCTGACGCTGACCAACGTCACCATATCCAGTGGTAATGCCACGTTCACCAGTGCAAATGCAACAAATGCAACGATTACAAATTTGTCATCAGGAAATGTGACAGTCACAGGAGGCTCTATCAATGTCCAGTCTACTAATCTTGTGTCTACCACTTCTAGTACTGCTACTTATGGGACTGCCAGTTTACCTCTTCAGCCTCTAGGTTTCATTCAGGTGGACCTTAATGGAACTGTTGTAAAAGTGCCGTATTATGCAGTATGAACAACGATGACTTGTCTTATGTTGAGTTTGGAGACACAGAGGGTCTAGGCAGATTCTTGTTTGAGAACGGTATTCAGCACCAGTTGTTTTACGAGATTTTGGCTGACCAAGGTATTCTTGTGCCCAAGTATCCGTTGATAGATGCGGATACCAAGAACTTGGATGACTGGCTTTTTGTGCACAATCAAGAGCATGAGAGGTTGGCTAGTTTGCTTAACTTAGACAATCCATTTCAGTTGTTGGACAGTGACTGGAATGTAGAAGAGGACTTTTATGACTGGTTAGGGGTGCACCTGACCATCCATCAACAGATACAAGCAGCATTGGGAGTCAGTAGCTAATGGCAACTTTAACTAAACAACAAATTGCTAACTTTGTAGCCGCCAACTTGGGTGACCCCCAGGCTATTGCCAGTGCTGCTGCTCAGTACGGTGTTTCTGCGTCTGACATTGCTGATGCTATGGGTACAGACGTTGCTACGGTAAACAATTACTTTAGCAATGCTGGCATCACGCTTCCTGCTGTTAACACGCCTGCGCCTTCACAAACACCTCAAGCAGCACCTGCTCCAACCCCCGCCCCAACTCCTACCCCTTTAAATGTTACATCTGAAGGAGCCAGTGGTAGTGTTTACCAGAACATCATCAATGCCATTCAAGCGGGTGGTGTAACTGTAGGCACTAGGAGTGTACCTGTGCCAAATACGGGTAGGACTCAAACACAAACTGTACTTTTAGATGCCAGTGGCAATGTGGTGCCAGGCAGTGAGTCGGCAAGTATTACCCCAGGCGATAATGGTCAAATTACCATTCAGGCTGGAGCTGGAACCACTGGTGCGTACAACATCAACACGCAAGTAGATGCTTCTGGCAAGATTGCTCCTGTTACAGATAACAGCCAAGTTACATATCAAACTGCTTCTAGCGGTGGTTTATTAGGAGAAATTGGTAGTTCTATAGGCAATATCAACGCACAGACTCTTTTGGCTGCTGGACTTGCTTATGCCCTACCTATTGCAGGTCAAGCTCTAGCTGCTTCTTTAGGAACATCTACTGCCGTGGGTACAGCCATTGCTGCTACGGCTGCGGGTGTAGCACAAGGTCAAGACCCTCTGACGGCTGCTAAAAATGCCCTGCCTAGCCTTATATCGGCTAATTTAATCAGTACCAGTGGTGCTCAAGACTTTCTAGATAGCATTTCTAACAATTCCACAACTCAACAGGCCATCACCAACGCAGCTACATCTGCAGCCAAAACTGCTGCTGCAGGAGGTTCTGCTGCTGACATTTTCAATAACATGGCATCTACTGTGGCGGGTACTGAATTGGGTGCTGCCACGGGAAGTGCTGCTACGGGGCAAGGAATTGCCTCTACGCTTGCCGCTGGCAATGTTTCTTCAGGTATTGTGAGTTCTGCGGGCGTGTTGGGTAGTCAAGAGGCGGCTACTACTGAGAAGTTATCTAAGATGATACCCACGGTTGACTCTAGTGGTAAACAGCTCTTTTTTGACCCTAATACAGGCAAAACTTACAACCCTGATGGCACTTTAAACGCCCCGTCTGGCGTGCCTGTAGGTAGCATGGGCACTCAAGTTGCGGGTACAGGGGTGAATGTTGGTGGTATTGGTCAGATTGTTTTTGCTGAAAACGCTGCTGCTTTAGGCTTTGATACTTCTAAATTACCTGCTGGCTATAGCTTGGCAGACCAGGCTACTGCAGACGCTTACCTCAAACAATTTGGTGTACCCTTGCAAAACACTCAGTTGCCAGATGGTACTTATGTGTCTATAGCCCCCACAGACTTTGTGCAGAGCGTTAGCCCCTCAGCGGTGACCACAACTGAACAGTTGACCAATGTTGGCATAGATGTCAGTACGGTGCCTTCAAAAACCAACGTTTCCTCTAATGTTGCAGCCATCACACCTACAGGTGCAGTGGCAAATGTGACCAGCAATGCGTCTGGTAATGTAACTGCCATACCTAGTAATGTCACAAGTAATTTAGGGAATGTCACCATTACAGGGCAATCGCCTAGTAATTTAGGCAATGTGACCATTGTTGGTTCTAAGCCATCTAATTTGGGTAATGTGACCATTGTTGGACAAAAACCAAGTGATTTGGGCAATGTCACAGTGGTTGGTCAGCAGCCTCAAGACTTGGGCAATGTCACGGTTACGGGTACCAAATACAACCTGGGCAATGTCACCATTGTTGGCAGTCAAGGAAACAACATTACTTCTAATAATGTTACCTCTAACGTGTCAAATAATGCCTCTGACGTAGTTGTTTCTACCAGTTACGTTAAGCCAAAAAGCACTTCTGTTTTACCATCCCTTGTGGGACAATTTAGCAGTCCGTTGACCGCATCTCCCTCTGCATTTACCCCTGCTGGTTCTATTCCAGGCCAAGAGACGGGTAAGGAGAGAGAAGATGTTTGGAACGTGGAATCACTCAGAGAAGGACTAGGAATCTAACATGGCTACAGGACTTAAAAACATCACCAAAATGGGTACGGATGTACGCAAGATAGCTGCTCTCTTACAAAAGAAAGCACCTCCTGGTCACATGTTGGCCTACATCTCAGAAGATGAAGCTCAACTCCTGAAAGACAGGGGGGGCTCTGGGCGCATCACAAAAGCAGGAATTCCTAGCTTTGAGTTGGATGAAGACTTAGGTTTGCAAGGAGATACAAGTGTATCTTCTACGCCATCTGGTGGTGAAACTGGTGGTACTACGGCAGGACCAGGTGTGGGTGGAGACACTTTAACTCCTTTGCCTAGCGTACAAACATCAACATCACCTGTGGCTAACGTAGATGTCACAAGTGCAGGGCCAGCTCAAGATTTAGGTGTTACCCGTGAGTACACACCTACTCCTACTGCTCCTTATACAGCCACATCAGCAGATAGAGCTGCGTTGTTAGGTGACCAAGGTTACGGTGCTACTCCTGCTCAACAAGCTGGTGTGGAAGTTACTCCACAAGAACCCAAGACAGAAACAAAAGGCATGTCAGACCAGACATTGCAAAAACTTGGAATTGCAGGTTTGACAGGATTGTTAGGCGCTTATCAATCAAGAAAAGCAGCCGCTGGTGGTCAAGCTGCTAGTCAACAATTACAACAATTAGCCACACCTTATCAACAACAAGGTCAGGCTTTACAAGCGCAAGCTCAACAAGGTACTTTAACTCCTGCTGGACAACAGTCTTTGCAAGCTCTTCAGGCTCAAGTTGCTCAAGGTGTTCAGTCTAGGGGTGGTGTAGGCGTAGCTCAAGCATCACAACAAGTAGAGGCATTAAGACAACAATTATTGGCTCAACAGTATCAATTAGGATTACAACTTAGTGGTATTGGTGACAACATTGCTAAAGGTGCTATTCAAACTGGTATGCAAGCTGACCAATATGCAAATCAACTTACATCTAGTTACTTTAACAATATTGCACGTATTGCTGCTGGTACACCTACTAGCATCACAATACCTACTGGAGGTAACCCATAATGGCTTTAACTGACACATTAAACAAACCTCTTTCTAAACCTTTGACTTCAGGTGAAAGGTATGAACAAGCTATTGCTCAACCACTTGAACAAATGGGTGCTGCCCAACAAGAATTAGGTGAGTTTGAAGCCATTAAAGCCGAGGATGTTGCTAGAAGAGAGTCAGAACGTGCACAAAGAAAAGCTGCATCTACTCGTGGATTAGTGGAAGAAATACAAACATCGCCAGAACGTGGCATGTTGCGTGAAACAGAAAGTGAACTGATGAACGCAGCGTTTGTGCCTTCTCAAGATAATGCCCAAGATTTAGCGGGTTTATTTTCTTTAATCAATGTCATTGGTTTTGCCATAGGCCGTGGCGGTAAAAACAATGCCATGCAAGCTATGTCAGCCATGAACGGTATGGCTGAGGGTTATCAAAAAGGTCGTGCAGATTTGTACAAAAAAGAAAAAGACCAGTTTGATGAATCCATGAAAACGCTTAAAACAAAGTCAGACATTTTGACCAAGCGTTTATCTGAAATAGCTGATTTGGCTACCAAAAACAAACAAGCAGCGGATGAAGAGGCTGACGTATTGTTTGCACAAGAAGGTGCTGACTTTTTACGTCAATACAAAGCAAAGTATGGTTTAGGCGCAACAGTAGAGTTTTGGAAACAAGTTGCACAAGCCAAGAGTAAAGCTGCCGAATTAACAGAAAAAGAAATTAGTAAAAAAGCAGAACAATCTGCAGCAATGCAAAGAACCAAATTAGAAATTGCTGGTCGTGCAAGTGAAGGTGCGTTGACTAGAGAGAATCAACGTGAAATAGAAAGAATGAAAGAGTCGTCTGCGTTAGAAAAATTAACTGAACAATTAGACGCAAAAGCAAGATACCAATTGCTTGACCAAGTGTTTAAGAAACAAAGAGATGAACGTCAAGCAGAACTAAAAGAAAAGTTGCAAACCTTAAAAGGCAACATGGGTGGTGGGTTAAAACCATCTTCCAAAGTTGTTGAAGGTTATATTGCAGATATGCAACTAAAAACAGATTTGGGTGAATTGGCAAATGATTTAAAAGACCAAAAACTCAAAGACCAAATCAAACAATATCGTGCTGAAGCCTTTTTGACAGAAGAAGGCAAAGTATTAAATCAATTTATTTCTTCTGACATACCGCCAGAACTCAAGTCATTCTTGAATAAAGTTCGTCAAGTCAGAAACAATTATTACCTCAACATCTCTGGTAAAGCTGTTACTGGTGGTGAGGCTTTGCGTAACTACGGTGTTGTTCCTCAGCCAGGTGATTCACCAGAAGATATTGCCATTAAAATTAAAAGCATGGAAGACAATGTTGAGGGTAACATTGACACTAAACGTCAGTTGTTTAAATTGCCTGAAATCAAAAGAAAGGCTTTGCAGCCTACTTCATTGGTTCCTGGACAAGATTACAACACTGCAGACTCACCAAGTTCTGGTAATTTAACACCAGAAGAAGAAGCTGAATTAAAAGCCTTGAAAGCAAAACATGGCAGACCCTAGACAAGAACTTGAAGAACTCAGACGCATAGACGAACTAGAGCGTAAAGCCAAAGGTGGCGATGAAAAAAAGCCATCTAAAGCAGAGCCGACTCTAATTGACCGTGCTACTTCTGTTGGCAAAGAAGCATTAACAGGTGGCATTTTTGGTACTGTTGCGCCTGAAATGATGATGGCTACAGGTGGCGTTTTACAATCATTAGGTGGTGGTTTGCCAGGTCTAGGCCGTGCAGCACCTTTGGTTGGTGAAGCGTTAACGGCTGGTGGTGAGGCCATGAAAGCCTATAGGCCAGCAAGTGCAGCAGCAGGTTTTATTGGTGGTGGCACAGGTGAAGCTGCTGGTCAATACGTTGAATCCAAATATGGTTCAGGCATAGGTGCAGAAACTGCAAGGCTTTTAGGGTCTACTGTAGGTCCAATTCCATTTGAGTTTTTAGGCACTCAAGCTGGACGTTTGCTTGGCAGAACCATGAGCTTTGTGCCTGGCATGAGAACAGCTAGAACATTATCAGATTTTCTACAAGAAAGAGGCGTAGCCCCAAGTGAAGTAGAAAATTTAAGTTCTCAGACTAAAAAGTTGTTAGAGCAAAAATTAACAGATTTGCGTGGCGGTGGAGAAAAGTCACGTCAAGCTGAAAAAGACATCATGGGCTTGTTTAAAGAGTCTGCCAAAAAAATAACAGGTACGGCAGAAGAACAGGCGTTGGCATTAGAGAAAAAAGCTCAACAAGATACTGAATTGTTTTTACAACAAGCTCAAGATAAAGCTAAACGTATTCGTCAAAATGCTTTGTCTCAAACGCCATCTGTGCGTCAAATTGCAGAGGTTGAAGCGCAGGGTGTGTTAAAAGACGCACAAACACAAGCACAAAAAATATTGGCTGATGCCAAACAACAAGCATCTACTTTGCGTGGCAAGGCTGGTCGTGTGTTGTCTAAAACAGAAACAGAAGCTCAAAAAGCCAAGTCTGAAATTAAATCAATTGGTGAAGATAAAGAGTTAACAGACATTTTTGAACCTGTACAACAAAAAACAATTGAAAAGCAAAAAGCATTTATTAAAGAGAGAGATGCTCTTGATAAAGATTTGAGAAAAGCTCAACAAGATATTGTTAAAACAAATGAATCCAAAGGCATTACTTTAGATGCCATGCCGTCTTACAAGGCAGTTGACCAACTAACCAAGCCTTTTGATGTTGCAACATCTCCCACTATTGTTGAAACTACAGACCCTGGTGTGTTGAGTTTTTACAAAAGAATTAGGGATTCTGTGCTCAACAAAACTTATGAGTTGACACCATCACAAGCAGCCATTGCTGAAAATCTAGGTTACAAAGTACAGAAAATTGAACCCACTACAGAGGGTGCAGAGCCACGGTTTTTTAGGACGTTTAATTCGTCTTTTGAGGCATTGGACGATGCTAGGCGTTTTGTGGGTGAGGTGTTTAGAAACCCCCCAGAAGGTTATGGTGCGGTTAAAGGTAGCGTACAACAAAACATGTATGCTTTACTTTCCAAGTTGCAACAAGAATATGTTGGTGCTGCCGAACAAAAAGCATTGCAAAACAATTGGTCTACTGCATCTAAAAACCTAGAACAATTTGACACCAAAGCAGGTCGTGCGTTGACAGAGATAGAAGAAGGCACTAGTCACACCAGCAAAGCTCCTGCAGAACTAGCATCACGCTTTTTCAACAATAGAACTGGCGTACAACAATTGATAGATTTGACGGGTGATGAGCGTTTGGTCAACAAGACTGCTGCTGATTACGTGGTCAATAGTCTTAAAAATCAATCAGCTAGTGCAGCTAGAAATTGGTTAAACAATGCCAAAAATAGTGACTTTTTGAGTCACCCATCTCTTGCTAATGTCAAAAGTAAAGCAGAACAATATGTTAAGAACTTAGAGCGTTCTGAGCGTTTTGGTGGAGCAAGAGCGTCTTTGGCTGATGTTTTACAAACACAAGCTAAGAATTTGCCTATCAAAGCCACAGAAAAAGCTGAACAAGTGTTGACGAAAGCACCAGGTAAGGCACAAGAAGTATCGCAAGCCAAGGTTGGCGAGGCTGCAAAACAATTGTTAAAAGAGAGAAAAGCGGCTGCAGGTACTGTTGCACAAGCTCAAAAAGAAGCACCTTCTGTGGGTAAACCCTTATTAGAAGAAGCTGGTGCAGTGCGTTCAGAGGCTCAAAATAAGGTCAATACTTTGTTGGCTAACACAACGGATGAGTCTAGGCTTGAACAAATTTTGTTGGGTACCAATGCAAAAGAATGGGAGATGATGGCTCCTATTATTCAATCAACGCCTGGCGCAAAAGAAAAATTGGCAGAGGGTGTTGGTCAGATTATTGCTAGAGCTGCTGAGTCTAGTCTCAAAGGTGCTCGTGCCAAGATGGATAGTTTGGGCGAGCGTTTGATAGATTTCAACTTGATGGACAAACCTGGTGTAGATGCTATCAAAACCAAGCTAGATGACATTTTGTTGTCACCAGTAAGTTTGCAAGAAAAGTCAACTTTTGCTCAACGATTGTTGCGTAATGCTTTAGTTGGTTATGTGAGTTCAATTCCACCAAGAGCTGTGCAAGGCGTAGCAAATTTTATTTCAGATTAAATTATGACCAAGAAAAAAGAAAAGGGTTTGAACCCAGAGCTTGAGAAGGCTATTAACAAACTCATGGCTGAGGTCATGATTGACCAGACAGCTACCATTGTGGACAAGATGAGGGTGATAGATAGAGCACTCAAGTTAGAGGCTTTAAAAATGAAAGACGATGATTCAGCCTGGGGCGCAGGATTCATGTCAGATGACGATGATGAGTAGATGTGATAATATGGTTATTCCATTATTAAAGGAGAAACTATATGGACGCAGTTCAAATCATACGTTTGGCATTAGGGGTCATATCAGAGAGGCTCATCAAGATTATGGGACTCATGATGTCGTGCGGTCTAGCGGCTTACACGATGTGGGACGGGGGTTGGACAAGAGTAGCGACTCTTGCTATATTTGTGATATTCACGTACCTTATGGTACAAAACAAGGAGAGTGAAGATGGGAAAGACAAACGTACAGAGAGTTAATCCATACTCTCCCAGTGCTTCTTTTGAGAACAAGCACATGCACGATGAGGCATACAAGCCACAGCGTGACAACGCCATGAACCAGCAGATTGCCAAGTCTGTGCGTCCTCAGTTGCCCAGAGATGGCTCTCCTGACATGACTCGTTGGCAACCTGGCACTCTGCCTAAAGGTGGTTTCAGAGCTGTGTTTGACTTTTCAGACACTGCTACTTACGACACCAAAAAGTCACCTACATCTGGCGGTGGTGGAAAGGTTTACTGATGGCTCAATCTTCCTTTTCCATGACCCAACATGGTAGGTCAGAACCTTTTGAACTTCAAACAGCCAGAGGTCAAATCCCCTACCATTCTGTTGTCAACATCTTTGGTTATCAGTCTTCTGTAACCACGGCTAGTGTTCCTGTTTGGGAGAACGCTTCTTCCTATACCTACCCAACATCAGCTCTCACGATGACCTACGCAAGCACGGCTAGTGAGACGCTGACCATGACGGTGACAGGTTTAGATGCCAACTATGCCATCGTGACAGACACAGTGACATTCACCGCTGGCACCACAGGTACAGCTACCAACGGTACGGCTTTCTTCAGAATCAACAGCATGGTGGTCACCAGTGCTGGTACTCTGGGAAGTAGCAATGTTGGAACTATTACGGCTAAGAACAGTGGTACCACGTATGCTCAGATTGCTATTGGTGTTGGTAAAACGCAAATGGCTATCTACACGGTTCCAGCAGGATATTCTTTCTATTTGAACCGTATTGATGTGTTTGCCTCTAACCCTTACACATCTTCCAATAACCTGACGTTCATCAACTGGAATCAAAATCCAACAACCAACGTGGCATTTACCATTGCTCAGTCTCCTTTTGTGAGCGTATTGGATATTCACAGACAATATCCTTTGCAATATCCACAGAAGACTGACATTCAATTTAGATGCAGCACCAGTGGTGGAACCTATGCTGTAGGTGCATTTGGTGAAGGTGTATTGGTTTTGAATGACGGTACGTCTAACGGTTATTGAGGTGTTTAAATTGACCCCTTCACTCTTGTCGCACTTGCAAGCGGGGCTTTTAAGCTCATCAAAGACTCTTGTGAGATGTACAAGGAGGGGAGGCAAATTGTTGTTGACATCGCCAAGGAAGTTGATGGAGTTGTCAAGGACGTTAAGGATGTACAAAAGAAAGCCAAGGGGCTTTTTGGGTTCTTAACTTCTATTTTTGGCAAGCCTGAAGAGGTCAAGAAAGAGGTTGCACAGCCTGTCAAGAAGGTCAAAAAGAAGAAAGAGCCTCCTCCTGAGTTTGATGAAAACCTCATCTACAACCAAGTCAGTGATGCGTTAATCAAGTTCTTTCAGGCTTATAACGGCCTGAAGAACTACAAGAAAGAACAAGAGGAGCTGGCCTTACACGCCAGTTCTGATGAAGGAAATGAGATTGCAATTAAGCTCGTGATAGCTGATTTGCAGATGGAAAAGTTAAACAGTGAGTTGAGTGACTACATGGTGTA
>Ga0208872_1002256_pt1 | contig 11298 bp, 9 predicted proteins | sample CryBogCBH12Aug08_FD_185508 | JGI IMG/M metagenome (GOLD analysis project Ga0208872, IMG submission 185508) | Freshwater microbial communities from Crystal Bog, Wisconsin, USA - CBH12Aug08 (SPAdes) | ecosystem: Environmental > Aquatic > Freshwater > Lake | place: Crystal Bog, Wisconsin, USA... | reverse complement strand
CAAGCATGTGTTCAATACTGGATCGCCAATTACTGGAAGTGTCCAAAATCACTGACTCTGCATAGTGCATCGTCAGAGCTAGTCTGACTGCAATCCGGTCACGGGACAAACCAATATAGCGCAGGGAATAACCCAAGGTATACAAACCGCCGATAAACTGCTGTTGAGAAAGCAGGCCCAGCAAAATGGCCAACCCTGCCAATGCAATGGCCAGTCGACAGAGTTGCAATAGGCCGTCGATTATACCTTCGTGGGTTGGACTGAACTGTGCCAAAGATTGCCACACCGCCAAGCCCGGCGTAGCATACGCATAGATGATCAACAGTGACAGCATGATCCAGCGTGTTCTGCGAAGCAAAATTATCAGCCGTCCAGCAGAAAATGTGTAAGCAATAATTAGAAGGGGTACACCGGCGAATAGCAACTCAGTAGCTTGCAGCGATTGCATTGCTATGGTCAGACTGATCCATATTAGAATAAACACTGCGGGATGCGGCATCAACTGAAACCGAGTGCGTTGATAAGATGTTTGGCCAGCATGCTGGTGAATTTCGTTTGGCGAATTCGCTAATCTATTTTGAAAAACATCTTAACCAGACAATAATTTAACCACTAAACTGATAACTTTTCCAGCATAGCTTTGGCTGAATCACGCTGTTTGGCATCACCTTCAGTCAAAACCTCTTCAAGAATTTCACGCGCACCCGAAGAATCGCCCATTTCGTGATAGGCTCTGGCAAGATCGAGTTTTGTTGCGACATCCTGCCAATGAGTATCTTTAATTTCTTCAGAAGCATCTTCATCTTCCTCGTCTAAATTAAGATTAATTTCGCTAAAGTCAACAGTTGCTTCACTGACCAAAGGTTTGTTAAGTATTTTCGGAGGCGCAACCTTATCAACTTCTGAAGACGCTTCAGGAGGTATTTCCAACGTAAATGGCATATCCATTTCTGCTGTTTCCGCCTTATCTTTTGCAGTTTCCTTCTCTGGAGAAATCTGATCCGTGCCTGCGTGGTCAAGATTATCCAAAATATCAAAGGAAATGTCGCTCTCGTCTAAACCGGGCTTTGCGTGATCTTCTTTTAAATTCGCTTGTTCTTCTGTCATACCCAAACTTTCGGATAAGTGGTGTGTTTCCTGCAACTTTTCCGGTTCGGTATCATGAGTTGTTTCAATTGGCTCCAGTCTGAGTTCTTCCGCCAACTCAGTGGTTGCAGGAGCGATTTCTTCCACAGGTAAAATACTTCCATGTTCAAAATTCAAGCCTTCAGGAGAAGCTTGGAAAGATAATGGTTCAACCAAAACGGTGGCGTCCGGATTTTCTAATGGTATGGCAAGTGATGATTCAAATTCTTCAATAGCAATACCTTGTTCGGTACCAGCTGTTGCAGGTTTAGCTTCACCGGCATCTACCAAATCATTTTCTCCACCTTCATACAAAGGATTACCCGGTTCCAAAGCACGACCCATTTCAGCTGCCTGTGCCCAGGCAGTCATATCCCCGGCACCTAGCACTTCACCGGCTAAAGCTTCGAAATTCCTGGTATCCTTGCGCCCCTTATAAATTGACAACAATTTAAGTCGGATATTTTGATTATTCGGCTCTTTTTTCAGTGCATCTTTAAGCACCTCTTCGGCCTGAACATCACGCCCAAAATTCAAAAACAGTTCAGCTTCCTTAATCGGATCAGTTTCCTCAACATCTACCGGCTCGGTAATGTTTTCAGTTGAAATTTGGGTAAAATCACCGGTATCAGGTGAAGGAGCAACGGGTTCAACGATATGAGTGACCGTATGAACCATGACTTCCCCGTCATTTTCAGAAGTTGCGCGACGGCGAGCCAGCACCACACCAAGGCCGCCCAATCCCAATAAAGCCCCCCCAGCCCAATAAATCGGCTTGGCAAGAATTTCGTCCAGAATAGAAGTGGCTTGCTCCTCTGCCTTCGAAGGTGCCAAGTTTTGAGGCTTTACAGCGCTTACAATAGCACTCGCTGCAGCCGGCTTAATTTCAGGAGTAACGGCGGAAACTTGAGCTTGTTCATTTTTTGCTTGTGCAGTTTTATCCGCTTGAGGAACTTTTCCTTTTAATTCAATCAGCCGATGCATGTCATTTATATTCTTTTCAAGCAAGGCAATACGCTCTTTTTCATCTTTGAGCATTTTGTTTTTAGCGATTGTTTCTTCTTCCATCGAGTTCAACTTGTCTTGCCTGGATTTGGACTTATCTCCTACTGCGGCTTTCTCTGCTACTGTTTCTCCCTTGGATAAACGAACCACTTCCTTGGCAGGCTTCTTTTCAACTGGAGCCTTGTCAGCCACTGTAGTAGTTATTTTTCCTCTCACCTTTTGAGTAGGAGCCCGGTCAGAAACCTTTCCCACAGCAGCTGCAAGTTTTTGGCGATAGTTGTTCCAATCTTCAGATTGAGCACGAATTTCGCTAACTGCATCCGCTTGAGCCATTTTATTTATTTCAGAGCCATCTGGAATACGCAAAATTTTCCCAGTCTGAATTCGGTTCATGTTATTACTGTCGAACTGGTTTTCGTTGGCACGGTAAAGCGCCACCATCATGCGCTCCAAGCTAACATCAGGGGCTTTTAGCTCACCGGCAATTTTACCCAGCGTGTCGCCACGATTAACCTTGATGGCACCGGTTGCCGTATTAAGACTTCCTGTTGTTTTGAGGCTTGCACCCAAATTATTTTTTTCGGGACTGCTGGTTGCAGTCAGTTTAGGTGCAGGTTTTATCGCAGAAGCAGCCACTGTCTTTTCATCCATAGGAGCGGCAACTCCCATGTGAATGGGCTCTTCTTTTTCGGGCTGAGTTTGTTGCTCAGTACTGCTTACTGCCGGTTGAAGGGGCTGTATTTCTTGTGGTTTTGGTTGTTCCGGCTTAAACCCGGGCGGGTCAAGCAAGAAAGTGTATTCACGCATTAACTGACCTGACGGCCAGCTTAAATCCACCAATAAACTGATGAAAGGCTCATTCACCACCTGCACGGTGGTAAGGTAGAGAAAAGTAGTACCATTGGCACGTGTCTGGATCTGAAATTTAACCGAGGGCAAGCTATCGGAATAATTCAAACCCGCGCTTTTAAATGCCTCTGGCGAAGCTAAATGAGCGGTTATTTTATTTTTCTCGTCTTTACTGGCCAAATTCAGATCGATTTCAGCTTTCAGTGGTTCCCCCAAGTAACTTGTGACATTAATGCCGCCCATGCTCAATGCACCTGCTGCGCCAGAGAGCAACAATGCGGCAATAAGTCCCAATGCTTTAAACATTAATTTCAGCATGCAGTCACCTTATTAAGCTTTGTTAACGATAGAATAACATACCATCATAGTGTGATACGAAAATTAAGCATCACCTAACGGGCATGACAAATGGCCGCCCTGAATAATGAAACTCGAGATGCCCGTATCTTGCTCCGCGACTTTCACGTTAATAATGCCGGCCAGCCTTTGAACAGCAACATTTTCGCAGTAATTTTTCTAACCACAGCTTCTCAGATTGGATATTTTTCAATCAATATTTCTGCAATCTGAATGCTATTAAGAGCAGCTCCCTTGCGCACGTTGTCGCTGACAACCCACATATCCAGACCTCGAGGATGGGATATATCTTCGCGAATGCGTCCCACCAGCGTTGCGTCGTGTCCCGCTGCTTCAATGGCGGTAGGATAACCACCAGGCTCACGCTTGTCTATAACTTGAACACCCGGAGCCTTTTCCAGCAGGGCTCGCGCTTCGTCGGCAGTGATTTTCTTGCGCGTCTCAATGTGTACTGCTTCGGAATGCCCGTAAAACACCGGAACCCTTGCTGTAGTGGGATTAACCATAATGCTTTCGTCTTCCATAATCTTCCTGGTTTCCCACACCATCTTCATTTCTTCTTTGGTATAGCCGTTCTCCATAAACACGTCAATATGAGGCAACACATTGAATGCGATACGCTTGGGATAAACTTCGACCTTGACCTCCTGATGATTGAACAAGGCACGAGTCTGATCGGACAACTCATCAATTGCTTCTTTTCCGGTACCGGACACCGCCTGATAAGTGGCGACGTTGATGCGCTCAATGCCTACTGCGTCATGAATTGGTTTCAGTGCTACCAGCATCTGAATCGTAGAGCAATTAGGATTGGCAATGATTCCGCGATTCGTATATTGCGCAATAGCATGCGGATTCACTTCCGGCACGACCAGAGGAATGTCGTCGTCATAACGGAAATGCGCAGTATTGTCGATCACCACGCAACCGGCAGCCGCAGCGATGGGTGCATATTTTGCCGACACGCTACCCCCCGCAGAAAATAAACCTATTTGAGTTTTGGAAAAATCAAAACCTTCCACATCCAGAACCGTGATTTCTTCTCCATGAAAAGTCACCTTGGCACCTGCGGAACGATTTGAAGCCAGCGGATACAGATTACTCACCGGAAAATTGCGTTGTTCCAGAATGGACAGCATCGCTTCGCCCACTGCTCCGGTCGCACCCAATATACATACGTCGTATTTCTTGCTCATTTCTATTCTCTCAAATAATTATTGTGTAGCTCAACCAACTTCCCGATGGTTTAACAACTTAAAGCTAAAGTGCTTTAACAACCGCATCGCCCATTGCTGAACAACCTACTTTTTGCATGCCGGCCTCGTAAATATCACCTGTTCGCAGGCCTAGCTGAAGCACCTTGTGAACTGCGCCTTCGATACGTTGCGCAGTCGCTTCCTGGGCAAAAGTGTAGCGCATCATCATGGCCACTGACAAAATCGTTGCCAGTGGATTGGCAATGTCTTTTCCGGCAATATCCGGTGCAGAGCCATGGCAAGGCTCATACATTCCTTTATTGTTTGAATCCAGCGAGGCCGAAGGCAACATACCAATAGAGCCGGTGAGCATGGACGCCTCATCCGACAAAATATCACCGAAAATATTTCCGGTAAGGATCACATCAAACTGCTTGGGAGCACGCACCAGTTGCATTGCGGCGTTATCAACCAGCATGTGCGTCAATTCGATCTGCGGATATTCCTTGGCAACGTCCAGCACAATTTCCCGCCAGAACATGCTGGTATCCAGCACATTGGCTTTGTCCACCGAGCAAAGCTTCTTGCTCCGCTTCAGTGCAATATTAAAACCGACATGCGCAACGCGACGGATTTCAGATTCACTGTACACCATTGTGTCAAAACCTTCCCGCTCCCCCGTGTCCGAGACACGGTTTCCGCGCGGTTGACCGAAATAAATGTCGCCTGTCAACTCCCGCAAAATCATGATATCCAGACCCGAGATCAATTCGGGTTTGAGGCTGGAAGCATTAACCAACTCCGGATACACCAATGCAGGACGCAAATTGGCAAACAATCCCAATCTCTTGCGAATACCCAACAGACCTTGCTCGGGTCGCTTCGCACGCGGCAGCGAATCGTATTGGGGTCCGCCTACTGCACCCAGCAACACCGCATCGGATTCAAGCGCCAATTTTTCCGTAGTGGCAGGCAGGGGATCTCCTTCTGCATCATAAGCAGAACCGCCAAGACGTGCATATTCCAGTTCGATTTTTAGACCATCACTACGCAACACCTCAAGAACCTTGGCTGCCTGGGCTATGATTTCGGTACCAATCCCGTCACCGGGTAATACTGCGATCTTCATGGACTTCCTTTCTTTACACTTATATTTTTACGCAAAAAGCCATGGTTGGGCAATCTGATGCGCCCCTTCATAAGCTTTTATTTCACCCACGTGTTGTAATGTCAAACCAATATCATCCAATCCATTCAGCAAGCAATGCTTACGAAAAACATCCACCTCAAATTTGATGATTGAACCATCCGGCGAAACGATACTTTGCTGCTCTAAATCTATTTTCAATCTGAAACCTTCATTCGGTTCTACCGCTTTGAACAAAGTATCCACTTTGTCAGCTTCAAGACGAATAGGCAGCAAGCCATTTTTGAAGCAGTTATTAAAGAAGATGTCCGCGAAGCTGGTTGCAATAATAACCCTGAATCCATAATCTTCGAGCGCCCAGGGAGCATGTTCACGTGACGAACCACAACCAAAATTTTCGCGCGCCAGTAAAATCTGTGCACCTTGGTAGCGCGGTTTATTCAGCACAAAATCGGCATTCAAAGGACGTCTGGAGTTATCCATACCGGGTTCGCCATGATCCAGATAGCGCCACTCGTCAAACAAATTGGGACCAAACCCGGAACGTTTGATCGACTTCAAAAACTGTTTTGGGATCAAAGCATCGGTATCCACATTGGCACGATCTAAGGGCAAGACCAAACCATCAAGCAGAGTAAATTTTTGCATTATTTTGTAGCCGCCTTTTCAATTGCAGCACCCCCTTTTTCAATATCTTTTCCCATGCCCTGAAAAGTATTGCATCCGGACAATGCAACCGCCAAAAATATAAAATATATCTTCTTCATAACACCCTCTCAAATCACACTGACATCAACAAAATGTCCTGCAATCGCCGCAGCTGCAGCCATTTCCGGACTCACCAAATGAGTACGCCCGCCAGGTCCCTGGCGCCCCTCGAAATTGCGGTTGGATGTTGAAGCACAACGCTCGCCGGGAGACAAACGGTCATCATTCATGGCCAGGCACATGGAACAACCCGGTTCACGCCACTCAAAACCGGCCGCGATAAATATTTTGTCCAAACCTTCCTTTTCGGCCTGCAATTTCACCAAACCCGAACCCGGCACCACCAACGCCAATTTTACATTCGCTGCAACATGCTTGCCACGCGCCACTTCTGCGGCAGCACGCATATCTTCAATGCGTCCATTGGTACAAGATCCGATGAACACTTTGTCGACTTTGATCTCGGTGATCGGAGTATTGGCCTGCAACCCCATATAACTCAAGGCGCGCTCAGTCCCCTCGCGCTTCACCGCGTCGCTCATGGTGGCTGGATCAGGTACATGCCCATCCACTGTGACCACCATTTCAGGTGAAGTCCCCCAAGTTACTTGCGGCTTGATCGCTGCGGCGTCAAATTTCACCACCAAGTCAAATTTTGCCCCATCGTCACTGTGCAGAGTCTTCCAATAAGCCACGGCCTTGTCCCACATGTCGCCTTGTGGTGCGAATGGACGCCCTTTGAGGTAATTGAGTGTAGTTCCATCTGCGGCAATCATGCCCGCCCGCGCGCCCGCTTCAATGGCCATATTGCACACAGTCATGCGCCCCTCCATCGACAAAGCGCGAATTGCACTCCCTGAAAATTCAATCGCATACCCTGTACCGCCCGCCGTACCAATCTTTCCGATCACCGCCAAGGCAATGTCTTTCGCCGAAACGCCCTTGCCCAGAGCTCCGTCAACCAGCACTTGCATCACTTTGGATTTTTTAATGAGCAAACATTGCGTCGCCATGACATGCTCGACCTCGGAAGTACCGATACCAAACGCCAATGCTCCAAAAGCACCGTGCGTGCTGGTATGCGAATCGCCGCACACCACGGTCATGCCCGGCAAGGTTGCCCCCTGCTCCGGCCCCATTACATGCACGACGCCCTGACGGACATCGGACATGCCAAATTCTTGCACGCCAAATTCGGCGCAATTACTGTCCAGCGTCTCTACCTGCAAACGCGAAACCGGGTCTGAAATTCCCTGCGCTCTTCCGCTGGTCGGCACATTGTGATCGGCCACCGCCAGAATAGATGAAGTGCGCCACATCTTGCGTCCGGACAGTTTAATGCCTTCAAACGCCTGCGGACTGGTCACCTCATGCACCAAATGACGGTCAATATAAATCAATGCGGTACCGTCAGCTTCCTGCCGTACCACGTGAGAATTCCAAAGTTTGTCGTAAAGGGTTTGCGCACTCATGGTTTATTTGCCTGTTAAATACTCACTTAGAACTGATTATTATGCCACAACAGAACGTGACTGGGCAGCTACACGCTACTGAAAAAGGATTTGCCACAGAGTTAAGTGGCTTCACAGCGAGGAAAAAGCGGTTGTAGCAACGCAGATTCGCTTTGGGGAAAATTCAAATAAAAGCTCGAGAATTGCACTAGCCGTTCAGTTAAAGTGCAGGTAATTTTATGGCATTACAAATTGCGTGGTTAATTTGTCCGCTTTTCTCCCTTCTCGGTCATACGGACATCAAAACAGACTACCCGATACCTGCCATTCGTAACCTGCAGCAATCGACCCTGATCTGACCAACAACTTCGCTCAACTGCTACCGTCTGGAATAAATCTTGTTTTGACTACCAAGTTATTCCGTAGGCTATGTAGCTCGAAGTATAATTTAGAGACCTTCTATGCGAGAAACTATGGTTGACAGATAACAGTAAACGATTATGCTGATCCAGATTATAAGTACTCCCTAAACCGACCCCGGTAGCCGAATCCGCCGCAAGTTGTTCTGATTCTCGGAATACTTCGCCACCGATCATTAATTTTTCAGAAACTGTCTTTTGCAATGCCCATCCAAAGTTCCAATGGTTATCGCCTTTGACAGCATTATTTTTCCAGTAACCTCCACCTCCATAAGTTTGCCAATCGCCCCACGATTTCTGAATCCAGAGGGGTAGAAATATCTGAGACCCACCGTTACCAAGCCCCTTGCTGGCATCTCCGTTAGCGGTGACGATAGAAGGATATATAGCTATCATCGGATGAGAGTCGGTTTCCTGCAAAAAGCGGTATTTTGCACCCAGCGTTAAATCGCCTAACCCATGTTGACTCGGTTTTCCGGGGGGGCTGTCGAGAATATAGGGAACAGTAATACTTAACTGCAAATCAGGAAGCACACCGTAATTGTATTCAACCAAAGGTGTAACAGAATTGTCCTTTTTGGAATGCACTTGTTCAGAGGCAATATACATTTCGCTATGCAGGTATTCCACCGGCTCTGGATCGTCGGTCACAAACGGAGGACCGGACCATGCAGGTATTGTTGTAAATAGCATTCCGTTTGCTACGATAACCATCAATTTATGTTTTGGCATTTGAAGTAACATGAAAAGTTGCTAATACTATATAATTTGCCATTATATAGTATTAACTAGAAATCAATTATGTGCGCGACTGATAGTAGGCTAATGTAGACTGGCGATATTTAACCATAGGTTAAAACTGGCTATATTTCGAAATTGATACATTCAGTAATTGGCATAAACCTGCATTTGATGATCTCAAATTTATTGGATAAAAGCAGCGATTCAGGCTTTTTTTCTCACGCCGAATGTTTCGGATGCCAAGAACCGGCAGTCGGTGAAATAGCGGTTTCGACCCAAGCCGGAAATGGTTAGGTTGTAATGCCACTCAGAATTGTGCCCTAAGTTTTGTGTCTATTAGTAATAGTAAAATTGCTCCGACAGTTGGATATGAGCTTCTTGGCCGAAGCGCTCAGAAGTTGGCTTTTGATTACCCAATACGTCTAGTGTTCTAACTCGGGCAAGACTGATCTTGTTTATAGTTTGTCGATTAAGTAGCAGACGGGCGAAATTCTGAATATCGTTGAGCATATTTAACACTGCTACATCATCGTATTCTCCCTGAGGTTCAATTTGTAAGTTACCGCTTGATGTCCAACCCCACTTTGAGTTCAACTTTGCATCAAATAATGTTTTAAAGACAGCTTTTCCCCAGAGAAAATCCCAATCTGACTGAAATGAAATTTGTGCAGGCTCTATCCCATGTCCGTCACAGCAATAACTAGTGGCAACTCGTGCTAGTGGGAATACCTTTACGAGCAATGCCACACCTAAATCAATTGCATCATTGACCGAATGTCTATCCTGCTGGTCGAGTAACGCCCTTAAGCTACTAGAGAAAAATAAAGGCGTGGTTAGCGGAATTACCAAGTTTCTCTCCCACGAGCATGTTGTACCAATAAAAGTTATATTGGACATATTGTTTCGTAATAAACCTTCCACGCCACAACGTATTTTTGAGAGTCAAATAATTAAGTATTCAATAGTTGCGATAATTACTCGGGAAGAAGACTCCATTTTTCGAAAAAATAAGCTGCACAATTGCATGCCGAATGACTGGACTCAAAAAGCAGACGTTTGGGCGCGTTATAAACAGGTAGGTTTGTATGAGCAAATTTGTTTTATTTAACCGCTATTGGCACTTTGCTGAAATCCAAGTCTCCAAATAGCTCGCCGGAAAGCGGCCATTGCGAATGATCCAAATTGCTTTTCTGGTGTAGCCGGCTGAAGCACTTCAGAAGCGGTCAAAGAAAATTCTATGCTGCTTCCAACTCCAAATGTACACGTCGGCCTATTGCTGTGGCGACATTTACCAACGCATCGAGCGAAAAACGAGACACGCGGCCTCGTAATAAATCGTTTATGCGTGGTTGAGTAACCCCGCAATTCTTTGCAGCTTCAACCTGTGTCCAGCCGTTCTCTGCAACTATTGCCGCAATTTTTTGCATAAGCTCTGCACGTGCACGCAGATTAGCTGCTTCTGCTGGCGTCTCGGCAAGGGCATCCCATACGCTTTCGTAGCTTTCTTTTTTTGGCTTGCTCATTTTATGCCTCTCATTAATTCGGTATATCTTTCCTTTGCAATATCGATATCGGATTTAGATGTCGTTTGTGATTTCTTCTGAAAAACATGTAAAACATAAATCGCATCAGTCAAACGGGCTGTGTAAATGGTGCGGTAAATGCCAGTCTCATCGCGCACCCTGATTTCTTCAACTCCCTTGCCTATCGAAGGCATTGGCTTAAAATCGCCAAGCTGCTAACCCTTTTGAACTTTGTCCAGTTGATAGCCGGTATCTTGCTTCGCAAATTCAGGAAATTCTCGCAAGCGTTTTAAAGAGTCACCAAGAAATTGAACGGGTTTCATGTGCTCATATTATACTGATATGGATATAATTGCAACTGCTACACGCCACTGAAAAAGGATTTGCCGAAGAGATGTAATTATTTCAATCCCAGCACATCCTGCATGTCGTACATTCCGGCACGGTTGTTTTGTAGAAAACGTGCGGCACGCAATGCACCTAATGCAAAAGTGGCGCGACTGCTGGCCTTGTGGGTGATTTCGATACGCTCGCCGACTCCCGCAAACAATACGGTATGATCGCCCACGATGTCACCGCCGCGAACGGTGGCAAAGCCTATCGTTGAAGGATCGCGTTCACCCGTCACGCCTTCTCGCCCGTACACGGCACATTGTGACAGGTCGCGTCCCAGGGTTTTTGCAATCACCTCGCCCATACCCAGAGCCGTTCCGGAGGGAGCATCTACTTTGTGTCGATGATGAGCTTCGATAATTTCGATGTCATAACCATGGCTCA
>Ga0208872_1002255_pt1 | contig 11299 bp, 10 predicted proteins | sample CryBogCBH12Aug08_FD_185508 | JGI IMG/M metagenome (GOLD analysis project Ga0208872, IMG submission 185508) | Freshwater microbial communities from Crystal Bog, Wisconsin, USA - CBH12Aug08 (SPAdes) | ecosystem: Environmental > Aquatic > Freshwater > Lake | place: Crystal Bog, Wisconsin, USA... | reverse complement strand
GAGTTCCCGTGTTCTTCCCGATGCGTGCGCTCCTTTTGTCCGCCTTTCGGCGTTTTTCTTTGGGCGGTTTTGATTTTACTCAACCCCGCCAGAGCCGTCCGCACCGTGCTGATGCACAGTAGCAACTATTCACCCTCTGGGTGACTGCGATTCACCTGAAACCGAAACCGTTCCAAGCTACTTGACTCAACTCGCCGCGGCTTCTAATCGCGGCTTGCTGCCAAGTCCCTCATTCGCATTTGACGGTGTGCGAACACCGCCAGAGGAACTGGTGAATTCTGCCTCGCCGAAGCTTGCGCTCCGGTTCAGAGGAGCCAGATCAACCAGCCTGACCTGACTTTTCCCCGGTCGCCCGGGATTATCCTGTGACGTTCAACTTTGCTGTTACCCGCCGCTGCCCGCCACGTTCTTTCAATGAACTGAAGACACTTTAGCAGAAATTTTATTTCTGCCTACAAATTGATATGCACCAGTTATTCACCAAAAACGCGCGGTGAACAAACCGTGAACAACTCAAATCACCTTGTAATATCAATGCATTCAGCGCTCCGGCCAAAGAATTATTCACCGCCATACCAGTGCAAAACCGGCGGCGGTGAATAAGTTGCAAAAGAAAAAACGGAAAGCGAAAAGCGCAAGACGGAAACTTGGCCGCAAAAAAGCGCAGAAAGCACAAATGAGGAAATCGGGAATAGGTTCAACAACCAAGCAGCAAAGACACAAACGTGAAACCGAAATTCTGAAACCAGAAAACCGGCTTGCGACCTTCGCGCCTTTGCGCCTTTTCGCCTTTGCGTTAAAATTTTTCGCCGCTCACCCCAGATGATTCGCCGCGCCGGCTAGGCCGGTGACGATTTCATTCCGCGTCGTCACGTTGCGGATGCGGACGTAATCGTCGTTCTCCAATTTCGCGGTGTGCGCCACTTTCAATTCCTGCGCGCGCTTGAACTGCTTGTCCGCCTTCGCCGGCGTCAACGGATATTCCACCGCATAACCGGCGGCGCGTAAATCGTGAACCAGCTTCAACGAATCCGCGCGCAGATTTTCATCTTCAATCAGCACGAAGACATCCATAGGCGCGTCAAATTTCGGCAACAGTTTGCGCTCTTTCAATAGTTCCAGCAGCACCACGTCGCCCATACCGAAGCCGAGCGCGGGCAGGTTGACCTTGCCGCCGCTAATGAGCTTCACGAGATTGTCGTAGCGGCCGCCACCGGCGATGGCGCGAAATTCACCCTTGCGGTCGAACGCCTCAAACACCACGCCGGTGTAATACGCCAGGCCGCGGATGACCTGGTAATCAATCTTTACGAAATCTTTCAGCCCGCGCGCGGCGAGATTTTTCAAAATCGTGTCCAGTTCCGCCGTCGGTTTGCCGGCCTCGATGAACGCATTTACCTCGGCCAGCGTAAATCCAAGTGCCGACAATTTATTTTCCGATTCGGCGGGCGGTGTGCGCTCCAATTTGTCTATGACCTGAAAAAATTCGTAAGCGCCATTTCCACTTTCCGCTTTCCGCTTTCCGCTTTCATAAAATTCCTGCCACGCGTTGCGGCTGCTCAGGCGGATGACAAAATCCTCCGCTGTCAAACCAAACGCCCGTAGCGTGTCAATCAGCAGCGCAATCAACTCCGCATCCGCCGCAGGATCGGTTTCGCCAATCAAATCGGCGTTGAATTGAAAATGCTCGCGCAGCCGGCCTTTTTGCTGGCGTTCGTAGCGGAACAGTTGCGGAATGGCGAACCACTTGATCGGCTTTTTGTAATTCCGTTCGTGCGCGGCGACCATGCGCGCGAGCGTTGGCGTCATTTCCGGGCGCAGCGAGATTTCACGTCCGCCTTTGTCTTGAAAATTGTAAAGCTGCCCGACAATTTCCTCGCCGGACTTGGTGGTGAAGAGTTCGAGCGGTTCGAGCGGCGGGCCGTCGTATTCGCGGAAGCCGTAGCGCTTGGCGATCTTGCGCCACTGGTCGAAAATATATTGGCGCGCATCGGCACTCCACACGTCGGTGTGCGGCAGCGGTTCGGGATAAAAATCGCGGAATCCGGGCAGTCGTTCCATCCGATGAGCTTAAAAAATCCGGCCGGAAAAGAGAAGACGAATAAGTTTTAGCCACAGATTCACACAGATGAAACACAGGTTTTTGGCCGCAAAAAGGCACAGAAGGCACAAAATAAAAGTGGAAAGCAACAAGGCGTCAGGAGCGGCAAAACCAAGAGGACACAGAAGTTTTAGCTTATCTGTGTTTCATCTGTGCCCATCTGTGGCTCAAGCCTTCGGCGTCAGCTTCAGCACCTCGGCGCGCATTTCCTTGCCGGCCTTGAATTTCACCATCGCGCGCGCGGGAATCGGCACGTCGGTTTCCGGTTTGTTCGGGTTGCGCCCGACGCGCGCCTTGCGGATTTTCACATCGAACACGCCGAAGTTGCGCAGTTCCACCTTGTCGCCCTTGGCCAGCGCCTCGGCAATTTGGTCGAGGGTTTTTTGCACCACATCGAAAACCTGGCTTTGAATCAACCCGGTTTCCTCGCTGATGCGCACCACAATGTCTCGTTTGGTCAGGGTCATAGGCTTGGTTTGGTTTTAATTTTTACTGCACCACGCGAATGGTCCAGAAATCACTCGCGAGATTGTTGTCCGCCACATACGCGTAGGGCAAAGTGAAATAACCCTTCATACCCCAGCCCGCGCCCCACGAATTCCGCACGACGAACCACGACTTCGCGTCGTCATAACCCACACCGACGACCGCGTGGCCGCCCACCACCGATTCGCCAGACTTGGGCAACGCCGCGTGGCCGCTCTTCGCCACCGCCGCGCTCTCGAAACTTTCATACACCGTGAAGCCGAAGGCAAACGGAAATCCCGCCGCGAGGCAACCTTTCAACTGCGCCAGCGATTGCGTGACACGCTGATAGGAAACCGCCTTGTATTTCAGCGCGTCGGTGTAACATTTTTGCGGCGGCTTGGTTTTGAATTTGCCGGGGACGTAAGGCCATTCCGTTTCCGGGCAGTCACCTTGCTGACCGACGCTCTTGATGCCGTCGCGGATTTGCGCGCCGCTGTCCGACGCCACGGAATGTTCGATGACACGTTCGTTGTAATAAATAAACAACCGCGACGGGACGAAGTCGGGAATCTTTTGTTTGAGCCGGTCGAACTGGATGGCCCCGGCGATGGCGTTGGCCGTGCAACTGCCGAGCTGGCCCTGATCATACACCGGCGGACATTGCGCGCGCAAATCTACTTTCGCCGGCAGCGGCCCCAGCACCGCGAGCGGCGCGGCGTAAAGATGATCCCGGTTATCCGGTAAATCCCTTTGCCAGCCATAACGACCGACTTGAAAGGCACTTTTCTTCATGACCTATGAATAAAGCTATCAACTGCCTTTTATGCCCAAATGTCGAGAAAAAAATCGTGGAAACAATAATTCAAACCGCTAGAGCCTATGAAACAAGAAAGATCCTCGCCGCGATAACTCACAAAAGGCGCAAAAGAAAGTTTCTCTTGTGACTTTTGCGCCTTTTTGCGGCTACAGAAAAATTTAAACCGCTCTAACAGCCGTGGACTTGGCTTCCGAAAATCACTTGGAAAATGAAAACCCCGCCGGCGAACCAGCGGGGTTTGGAATTTTTGAGCGGACTGACATCCGCAGCGGCGGATCATTTTACGGCGGCAAAACCGGTGCCCCGCCATTGCCCCCTTCGCCGGTGAGCTGGCTCGTGAGCGGCGTGGGCGGAATGATGACCGCGTTCGGATTGCCTTCGTCCAGCCATTTGGCGCGTTGCTGTTCCATGGTGATGACCTGCTCCTCGTAACTGGCCTGGGGTGCCGGAGCCGGATTATTTGGGACTGCCGGCGTGGCCGCGGTGCCGAAACTCGGCAGCGATGGGGCCGGGCCGGGATTGCCGGCACCGGGAACATTCCGGTTGCGACCAAAACGCCCTCCAAAACCAATCGGCACGCCGCCCGGCGCGGGCGCGATACTGTTGACCGGTGCGGGGATGATGGGCGGCATCCCGCCACCCGGCCCCGGAGCCGGCCCGCCGGCCGCCGCCCCGGTGCTGGCCACCAGCGGTAATTCTTGAATCGTGCCGTGATTGTCAAACGTAATGCTGGCCGCCGCCTCGTCAATTTTTTTCACCGTGATGTCTTCCTGCCGTTCGCCTTCGCCGAGCGTGTAGGATTCATCTTTGGGCGGCTGGCCGGGCTTGCCTGGCTCGGCCACCTTGAACAGCACCTGCAGCTTGCCAAACAACCGCATGATGCCGTTGGGCGTGATCTTTGGCGGCGGCGACACCACCACGTCATCCGCCGGGTTGTGCACCGGAATCGGCTGCAGGTCGAACATGTTGCGCTCAACGATGGGGTCGTAGGGATTACGCGGCGCAGTGCCGGTGGGCATGGCCGACCGGCCGGCGACGAGGCCGGCAGCCAGAATCAACCCGACAAGCATCCGAAAATTCATAAGGCAAATATAATCCGTTCTGTCTGTGAACACCAGCCGCAGAATAAAGTTGCGGCATGAAACACCGCAGCAGTTCGCTCTGACTACGAACCGGATTGGGGCGGCAGTTGCCCATTGCCCGCTGTCGAACCGCTTGGCGTCCAAGTATCGTCAGGTCCGCTGCTACGAGTCATTCCCCGACGAGGTGGAAGCGGTTGACCACATCCTCGTTGACATTCACAGAGGGCGCGGCTTTCAGCGAGAAGGTGATGGCCACGGTGTAGTCCGGCTGCCGGCCCACGTCGCTCACCACGCGGAAAGTCAGCGCCGCCGTCCAGCTCCGCAGGTCGCGGTAGAGGCTATAAAATTGTTCCTGCAAACGCCCGGTGTAGAGGTTCACATTGTGCGTCATGCGGAAACCCCAGTTGTCGTCGAACCGGTAAAACACCGTGCTGGTGACGGCCTGATTCTCGGTCCATTTGCTGCCGCCCCAAGTGCCGCCGCGCAGATACCAGTAGCCCACGCCCCAACTGAACCGGTCGTTCGGCGCCAGCGTGATTTGGTCGAAGGCCAGGTTCACGCGGCCATTCTGCATATCGTAACGGTTTTGGGATTCAAAGGTAATCCACGAGCGCGGCTTGAAGGCGAGGGCGGAGTAAAGGTCGTTGAAGCGTTCCTGCCCGGCCTGCGGATCGAGCCGCAGGTCGGTCATGACATTCAGTGAAAGCAAATCGTCCAACTGCCCGTCGCGCTTGGTCTGAAGCGTGTTGCGCAGACCAAGCCGGACGACGTTCATCGTGTCTATGGAATCAATGTTCTGGTAGTCGGGGAACGTGACGGGCATCAACAGGAGGCTCGGCTGGTTCGCGTCGAATTGCGGGAGGAGACCCGGCGCGCGGCTGGGATTCGGCACGAAGACGTAATTGGCCGTCGGCTCGACGATGTGGCGAAGTCCGTCCATCTGCAAAAGAGAATTGGTAACGCCGGCCCAAAGCTGCGAGGCCTTGAAGGAAAATTCCACGCCGGTGTTCAACACGCCGCGGCCGAGATTATGATTGGGGATGGCGTTGGTGCTGTTCTGCTCGCTGTAAGTGGTCACGCGCCCGCCGAGGCGGGGCGCGATGTTGAGCCAGTTGAACAAGGTAAAGGGCAGCGTGAGTTGCTGGAAAGTGTCGGCGCGCAGGGCGGAGTTCGTGTAGCTGCCGGGCGACGAGGAATAAAGGCCGTTGGTGTTCCACGAAGCCGTGGATCGGTAGGAACGGAAATAGCCGACGGAGGTTTCGCTCTGATAGTAGAACGGCGAGTCCAGCATTTGCTGGGGGAAGGCGGTGAGCTTAAGGTCGGGCAGCCGCTCGACCTGGTCGAAGAAATTGTTGAAGCGCGGCGTGGTCAGCGCATCGAGGCTCCAGTTGTCCCAATGTTGGTTGGCTTCGACGAAGGAGTTCGGCTGGGGATTGTAGGCGTAGTCGCCCTCGGCAAAATCGCGCGCGAGGAGCGGGTCGGTCTGGTAATTGATCATCGCCTTGAAGTAAAGGTTCGTGGCGGGATTGTCCTGCCAGGTGAACTGCACGCGCTGGCGGTCATGGGGAATGTTGCCGAACTGCGGGAGGCCGTTGGTGCTGGTGTTGGGCTTCAGGTCGTCCGCGTAATAATATTTGAAACCGAAAATGCCCCACGCGCCGAGCTGCGCATTCGCGTCCGGGCCGGCGGCAATGCCGCGCTTGGAACGGTAGTCGAGGTGCAGCTTGCCGTCGGTATTATCGCCGAGATACCAAGTGTAAGTGTTAAGCAAAAAGGCGCCGTAACTTCCCCGATAGCCGGGCGACGCGGTAAAATTATCCGCGCGCGGGCCGAGGTTGCGCTGGTAGTAGGGGAAATAAAACACCGGCACGCCCGCGACGTAGAAGAGGGCATTCCACATCCGGACATATTTGCCGGGGACGATGAGCAGCTTGCTCGTGCGGATTTGGAACGCGGGTTTGTCCGAGTCGTCGCTGGTGATATAGGTGTGGTGCGCGACATAGACGCCGTTGCTGGAATTGCCGGTGAGGTCGTGGCCGTCCGCGAACACTGGCCATTTGCCCGTGCGGAACGATTCGCTCTGCATCTGGTGCGTCTTGAAGTTGTAGCGGATGTGTTCGCCGATCCAAAGCATATCGCCGGATTCGATGCGCACATGGCCGTCGGCCACCGCCTGACCAGACGGCGTGTCGAGCGACGCGCTGTCGGCGGTGAGGGTGGTGGTGCCGTATTTGATGAAGACGCCGTTGGTGCCGCGCGCCGTGCCGGCATCGGGATTGTAATCCATCTGGCCCTCCATGGTGCCGGGGATAATCTGGCTCAACGCCTGCACTTCCCACGACGGCGCTTCCTGCGCGCGCGTGGCGAGGGCAAGGAAAGCGGCGAGGACAACCAGCGCGCTGGCGGGAAAAAGTTTCATCAAGCGCGGCCAATTAAACAGAATGCGGCGGCACGGACAAGCGGATTTGAATCCGGCAAGGCTTCAACGCCAAGACGCGAAGCGGCAAAGGCGCAACGAAACCAAACCATTTCATTGAAACTCTTCCGCTGCGTCTGGGCGCCTTGGCGTTGAATTCACTCCTTCGGCAAAAACGTGAACGCCACCGCCGCGAGGATGCACGCGAAGGCCGCGACGTGGTTCCACCGAATTTTTTCGCCGAGATAAAACGCCGCGAAGACCACGAACACCGTGAGCGTGATGACTTCCTGGATGATTTTTAATTGCGTGGCGGAATAGGCGGAGTTGCCCCAGCGGTTCGCGGGCACCATGAAGATGTATTCAAAGAAGGCGATGCCCCAGCTCACGAGGATGACGAGCAGCAGCGGCTTGCTCTTGAATTTCAGATGCCCATACCACGCGAAGGTCATGAAGATGTTAGAGACGGTCAACAACACAATCGGCAACCAGCGGGAGGAGGTCAGATCATTCATGTTGCAGAAAATGTATTCGCCCGTCTGCGGAGTCAAATGGGAAGATGAGCTGTTCCACCCTTGTTGAAAGCTAAATGGCAATCCCGCCGACAGGGGGCAACGGCTCCCCTTGCAAGGGAAAGAAGACACATCACGATATCGGGTAAAAGATGTTGACCAACATAATTCACTGACTCATATATATGTCCTCGTCAAGCGGTCGGCCTCAATGAAGAATGGACTTTATGAATGCTCAGAGATTTATTGGAAATAATTTTTTAAGAAAAACCTGCTTCACGCTGTTCGCTTGCAGTTTGCTGGCGGTCACCGGCTGCAAAACCCGCTTTGTTGATTTCACAATTATTTCCACCAAGAATGTTGACCTCTCCAAGATGGGAACATTTAAAAGAGGGGCGCGAACGGAAGGCGTGGACAAGATATACATCATCATTTTCATTCCCACCGGTCAACCTAATCTTAAGGAGGCCATTGACCGGGCGATTGAGTCCGTGCCCGGCGGCGTGGCCCTGCTCGATGGCGTGGTGTCTCAAGGTTTTTTCTATATTCCATACATTTATGGCGAGGCAAATTTCACGGTGGAAGGCACCGTGCTGATCGATCCCTCGCTTTCGGGGCACGCCAAAGCAGCCACTGGCGAACCCGCCTACTATGTCGCCACCCTGGATCACTCCGGAAAAGCCGTTTCCTGTCGCCAAGTCAGCCCGGAGGAATTCCAGACGATAAAACATAAAACCGAAACCGCAGCTCCGCGAACCAGCTAATCCCAAATCAACTGCGCCCATCGATATGAAAACAATCTCAAAATTAGGAACCTTGGTCGTGGCGGTCATCGTAGCGGGGCTTTTGTCCGGTTGCGAAACTCGCATTACCGACTTCACCTTGCTTTCCACAAAGAATATTGACTTGGCAAACGCCTCGTCGCTTAAACGAGTGTCCACCCGGGTAAGGGGCGAGGATTCGGCCTTATTCATTCTTTTCATCCCAACGGGTTTTCCGCAGGTAAAGGATGCCGTGGACAAGGCTTTGGAAGGAACGCCAGGTGCCGTTGCTTTGGTGGATGGAGTGGTTAAAAACAGAGGTTGGTGGTTTATCTTTGGTCAGGTTGGTTTCGTCGTGGAAGGAACCCCGCTCATTGACCCGACCTTGACCGGTCAAGTCCTGCCCACGACCACTACCGTCACCCCGGCGAATCCCAACCGCGTCAGCGCTGGCTCCGTCACGGCCACGACAACTTCAATCGCCGCACCGACAACGCCGGCAGCCACGCCAATTACAGTTCCGCCCCCGGCCAACACGGCTCCGCAAAGTCCACCGGCGGCAAGTCCGGCCACGACCTATTCCACTCCTAATTCTACTTACACCGAGGTAACCACCAATACGCCGGCCAAGCCATGATTGGCCGGGCACGCGTTTCCGCTGCCCAGACCGGCGCTCAATTACAACCGCACCGGAATTTTCTTCTCCTTCAAAAACTGTTTCACGTCGCCGACGGTGTAGGTGCCGAAATGGAAAATACTCGCGGCGAGCACCGCATCGGCTTTGCCGGCGAGCAACACGTCGGCCATGTGTTCCAACGTGCCCGCGCCGCCGCTGGCCACCACCGGCACGCCCACGGCTTCACTCACGCGCCGGGTGATAACCAAATCAAATCCGGCCTTCGTGCCGTCGGCGTCAATCGAGTTCAGCACGATTTCGCCCGCGCCGAGCGCCACGGCGCGCCTGGCCCATTCGACGGCGTCGAGGCCGGTGTCCTTGCGTCCACCGTGCGAGAATACGCCCCATTTGTCTGGCGTGATTTTCTTGGCGTCAATCGAGACGACGATGCACTGGCTGCCAAATTTCTCCGCGCCCGCACGGATTAAATCTGGATTGGCGATGGCGGAAGAATTGATGCTGATTTTGTCCGCGCCGGCGCGCAGCATGGTGAACATATCGTCCACGGATTTAATGCCGCCGCCAACGGTGAGCGGCATGAAGCATTGGTCGGCGGCGCGTTCAATCACGTCAACCATCGTGCCACGCCCGTGCGCGGTGGCGGTGATGTCGAAGAACACCATTTCGTCCGCGCCCTGCTCGTTGTAGCGCAGGGCGAGTTCCACGGGGTCGCCGACATTTTTCAAGCCGCCCTTCTCGGCGACGCCGAACTGGACGCCGCGCGTGACCTGGCCGTCATGAACGTCGAGGCAGGGAATGACACGTTTTGCAATCACGACAACATTAAAAGCGGAGATGCGTCCGGGGGCAAATCTTTCCGCCACGAATTCCGCCCCCGGCCAGGTGGCCGGATGGCCAGTCGCGCCAAATATTCTTTGAACGCCAGATTTTGCTTGTAATCAAATTGGTATCGTCGCAAGAATGGACTTATCTTGAAACGAAAGGTGTCTTATGAATAAAAAAATCATCACGGGTATCTTCACGAGTCTTTCCCTTCTATTATTGGCCACCACCGGCTGTCGGCATGATTACGCCGCCGGCAGCCCATATCAAGTGGGACCGGTAGCGGGCCAATCCGTCGGCACCGGCATCGGCGCGGTGGCCGGCAACGTCACCGGTTTCGGCGTGGGCGTGGTGGAAGGCACCGCCCGCGGCGTCGGCGATGCCATGAATCCCAGCTATCACATGGTGCGCGTCTGGCAGACGGAAACCACGCCCGATGGTCGCACCATTCAAGTGCCGCATGATATTTTGGTGGATCAATACGGCCGACCCGCCGTCATGCCTGCGCCCACCGGCAATTCCAAGCCCACCGGCAATGTCGCACCGCCCCCGCCGCCGCCGGCCAATGTTGAACCCGCTCCCGCTCCGCCCGTCAACAGCGTGACCGTGACCAATGTTCCGTGAACCACGGACAAACAATCAATTCAACCTATTGAAAACCATGTCAACCATCCGTCTCCCCCTGATTGTAGCCGCCGCGCTGTTGAGCGTCGCTGGCGTGAACGCGCAAACTCCCGCGACCGATGCTCCCGCGAAGGACACCCAGCGCAAGATTGCCATCATCGTGCAGAACCGCGGCTCCGCCAGCCTCAATGAAAAAGTGCCGGCGCTGGAAGACCTCGTGACCAGCCATGTGGCGGGCAAAGGTTTTTCCGTCATCTCCCGCGATGATGTCACGCGTTCGCTGAAGGATTATTCCACCGGCAAAGATCCGAACGGCGAACTGACCCCGTTGGATCGTTCGCTTGAAGATAATTCTTCCGCGCTGCGCCTCGCACAAAACCTCGGCGCGGATTACATCCTGGTGCCGTCCATCGTCAGCCTCGGCACGGAAAAGAAAACCTACGCCGGCAACGGCATCAACACCGTCAACATCACGCACCGGCTGCGGGTGACCTACAAGATTGTGGAAGCCGGCGAAGGCGGCGCGGTGCGCGGCGGCGAAGTCACGGCGGAAAAAACCTTCCGCCAGACCGAAGGCTTGGCGACGGAAAGCACCGACGTAGTCAACGACCTGCTCGACGACGCGGCATCGCAACTGGCCGATGCCATTGTGGCGGGCGGCAAGTCGCTGCCCGCCGAAGTGGCCAAGGCGGCGATGGTGAAATTTGACGTGGTCTGCACCATGACCGACCCGCGCCAGCAGCCCATCTTAATTTCCGCGCTCGGTTTGACGGCGGACAACAAGGTGGTTTTGAACAGCCAGCCGATTGCGTTGCAAGCACTGGACGTGACGGTGGAATTGGACGGCGTGGCCATCGGCTCCGCACCGGCGACTTTGCAAGGCCGTCCGGGCCTGCACAAGATTCGCCTGTCGCGCGAAGGCTTCGACGCTTGGGAGCGCACCATCAACATTTATGACGGCGAGAAGCTGCGCGTGGCGTTGCAAATGAGCCCCGCCGGTTATGCGCGCTGGACGGAGACAACGGCGTTTCTCGCCGGCCTCGACGCGAACCGAAAGCT
>Ga0208872_1002254_pt1 | contig 11299 bp, 9 predicted proteins | sample CryBogCBH12Aug08_FD_185508 | JGI IMG/M metagenome (GOLD analysis project Ga0208872, IMG submission 185508) | Freshwater microbial communities from Crystal Bog, Wisconsin, USA - CBH12Aug08 (SPAdes) | ecosystem: Environmental > Aquatic > Freshwater > Lake | place: Crystal Bog, Wisconsin, USA... | reverse complement strand
TTGATTGTTGATAACTTGGCACAAAGGGAAGACTACACGCAGATTGTGAAGGTTTTTCATATCTCGCTTCTCTACTTTCCCATTGGCAGTGGCACAGGGGCGGTTTATCACGGAAAAACAATTATTCACGAGATAGAAACCAAGGAAAAATTAAGCGTTCATATCAAAAGCCAAGAAACAAACGAGGTTTTTGATGCCACCGATATTCTCCCAGAGTATTTTTATATATCGATCCCCCTTTTTAATGACCGGTTAGAAAAGGAAATAGACGATTGGCTTTATGTCATGAAACATGACGAGGTTCCAGAGGGTTTTCATTCTCCCTACATGCAGCAAGTTGCTGAAAAGCTCAGCATTCTTAAAATGACCCCGGAGGAAAGAGCGAGCTATTCTTATTATCAAAAAAAGATTTACAACGACAGAGATGAATTCGAAGCCGCCCTATCCAAAGGAATAGAAGAGGGAATAGAAAAAGGAAAGCTGGAGGGAAAACTGGAAATGGCACGTAGCCTTCTTTCTTCTGGCGTTCATATTGACACGATAGTCAAAGCAAGTGGCTTGTCTGCGGAAGAAATTGAATCCCTAAAATCCTCCGTTTAACCTATAAAAATGGCTCTAGCCTTACAGACCCTTCAAATAGTCATCAAGGGTAATGGGGGTTCTGTTGGTATTATAGGTCTTGGGTTTTGACAAGGTTTCTTTAAAGAACGCGGTTGCGATTCTGGTTGGCATCCTGCTCCCTGTTGAGGCTTTTGCCATTGGGCGATTGTTATCGTTTCCTGTCCAGACGCCAATAACAAGGCCCTCATCATTCTCTGTAGGGCTGTCGCGGTAAAGAAACACATACGCATCTCTGTCACCATTGCTGCCTGTTTTTCCAGCAATGGCAGGATCCACGTTTGCAAATCGGGCGCTTCCCATCTCAACGACGGCCCTTAAAATTTCTCGCATATTCTGAAGGGCAACGCTGCCAACGATGACTTTCCCTGGATTGTTTTGGTGTTTATATAAAACAGTACCGCTTTTGTCCCTGATTTCGACAATTCCGTAAGGCCAGACAGCTCTTCCTCTGTTGGCGAAGGTTGCATAAGCTGTCGCAATTTCTAAAAGGGTGGTTTCACATGTCCCAAGGGAAATGCTTAGGTCATTATTCAGGTCACTTGTCACGCCAAGACGTTTAGCAACCTCAGCAATTTTGGCAGGTCCAACCTGCTGAGCTAAGCGAATGGAGACACTGTTGACAGAGCGGGCAAAGGCTTCCCTGATCGAAAGCATCCCCTGGCTTTTCCATGTGTAATTGCCAGGGCGCCATCCTTTAATGGAAAAGGGGGTGTCATCAATCATTGTATCAGGGGTCATGCCGGCTTCAAGGGCAGCCAGATAAATGAATACTTTAAAAGCGGACCCTGGTTGGCGAACAGCCTGCGTTACCCGGTTGAATTGACTTGACCCATAATTTTTGCCACCAACCATAATCCGTATAGCCCCGCCGGAGGACATCCCAACAAAGGCCACTTCAGAGGTTTTTAAATCTTTACCCATGGTTTCCAAGTGTTCTAAGGAAATCCGTTCTGCACGCAGCTGTGCATCAATGTCCATGGTGGTCACAACGATAAGGTCATTATTAATGGGGCCGATGATGCCTGGAATGTTTTCATAAATCCAATCTGCAAAATAGCGGGCTCCTTGGCTTTGATTTTGGCTGTTTGCAGTCAATTCTTTTTCGCCCTGGGCAAGATAGGACGTGGAATCTTTTAGAAAACCAGCCTCAACCATTAGGTCAAGTACAAGCTTTGCTCTGGCTTGCGCCCGCTTTGGATGCTGCGCCGGGGAATATTTTGAGGGGGCCTTTAATAGGCCCGCAATGACAGCTGCTTCAAAAACACTTAAATTCTTGGCTGATTTATTGAAATAACGACGGGCAGCCGCGTCAATACCATACGTGCCGGATCCGAAATAAACCCTGTTCAGGTACATGGTCAAAATTTGTTCTTTTGTAAATTTCCATTCCAACCAAACAGCCAGCAAAACTTCCTGAATTTTGCGTTTATAGGAACGGTCATTAACGGAAAAGGACCCTTGGGTAAACAGGATGTTTTTTGCCAGCTGCTGGGTCAGAGTTGACCCCCCCTGAACAACCCGGTGAGCACGGTAGTTAGTGTAGGCGGCCCTTGCAAGGCCAATGAAATCAACACCAAAATGATGATAAAAGCGGCGATCTTCGACGGCCATTAGGGCCTGAGAAACATACGGCGGCAGATCTTGAACCTTCACCACATCTTCATATAAATCGCCATAGGTGGCCAAAATAATGCCATCTTCTGTTTGGATGGTGACGCTTGGTTTTCGGCTACTGGCTTGTAGGTTTTTAAGATCTGGCAGGTCATGACTGAACCATAAAACCACAAGGCCAGCGGCAATCATACCCCATATCCCCAGCATCAAGCATAACCTAAAGATACGACCTAAAAAGGTTGGCCCTTTTCTTGGCTTCCTTTGCTTCGGCTGTTTTTTCTTTGTCTCTTGCCGGGGTTTGACTCTTTTCTCCGCGTAAAGCTTCATGCTTAATAACTTGACCTAAGTGTCCAGATTCACAACTTTTAGGGCGTTTGTCTGAATAAATTCACGGCGGGGTTCAACAACATCCCCCATTAAGGTTGAAAAGATTTCCTCAGCTTCCTCAATATGGTTCAATTTAACCTGAAGAAGGGTGCGAATTTCTGGATCTAAGGTTGTCTGCCATAGCTGGTCTGGGTTCATTTCTCCAAGACCTTTATAGCGGTTAATGGCGATTCCCTTGCGGCCATTTTCCAGCAAAACATTTCCCAATTGGGTCGGGCCTAAAATAGGCACCTGATTATCATTCTTGTTTGAGGCCTGGAAATGACTTTGGTTTTCAAAAACTTCTGCCAGTAGCGGCCTTAAATGAACAAGTGATCTGATTTCTGGCATCTGGAGGAACGCTTCATCGGCAACCCAGCTTTCGCTAACGCCAGACAGGCTATTTTCAATAACAAGTCTACCATCCGCTGCATGAACTTTCCATTTGGCCTTCGTTTTTTCAAATTTTTGCAGGCGACTTTCAATCGTTTCAGCAGAAACTTGGGTTGGGTTCTCAAAATATCCAGAAAACAAAAGCTGTTCAATGATGTAGGCGTTATTCAAACGGCGACTTAGGGCAGCAACTGCATGGTGGGCCCGCATGACGGTGTCTGACAGTTGTCTTAGGTCTGCACCTGCAATCATCGTCCCAGTATGGGTTATTAGTTGTGCATCACCGGTTGAAGAATCCAAAAGGTAAGATTCTAGAGCCTTATCATCCTTCAGATAAACTTCCGATTGTCCTCGCTTAACCCTATACAACGGTGGCTGGGCAATATACAAATATCCCCTTTCAATAAGGGGGCGCATTTGACGGTAAAAGAACGTCAACAAAAGGGTTCTGATGTGACTACCGTCAACGTCCGCGTCAGTCATGATGATGATTTTGTGATAACGGACCTTGTCAGGGGCAAATTCTTCTGTCCCAATCCCTGCGCCAAGAGCCGTGATCAGAGTTCCAATTTCAGCGGACGCCAGCATTTTATCAAAACGGGCACGTTCGACGTTCAGGATTTTTCCCTTAATGGGAAGAATGGCTTGAAAACGGCGATTACGGGCTTGTTTTGCTGAACCCCCCGCTGAATCTCCCTCAACAATAAAGATTTCGCTTAGGGCTGGATCCCGTTCTTGGCAATCAGCCAATTTTCCGGGAAGGGATGCCATGTCAAGCGCACCCTTTCTGCGCGTTAATTCACGGGCACGGCGTGCAGCCTCACGGGCTGATGCAGCCTCTAAAACTTTGGCAACAATAATTTTAGCTTGCGCTGGATTTTCTTCGAGCCACTGATTCAAAGCCTCTGAAACGGCACTTTCAACCACGGGCCTGACTTCGGATGAAACAAGCTTGTCTTTTGTTTGGGATGAAAACTTTGGATCGGGAACCTTAACAGACAAAACGCAACTAAGGCCTTCTCTGGCATCTTCCCCAGTCAGCGAAACCTTCAGGTCCTTTTTGCCTTGTGTGGATTCTGTTACGTAACTGCCAACCGTTCTGGTTAAGGCGCCCCTGAATCCAGCCAAATGGGTCCCGCCATCCCTTTGCGGAATATTGTTGGTGAAACAAAGCATGGTTTCATGATAACTGTCTGTCCATTCCATGGCAGCTTCAACAACCATGGTTTCAGTCACCATTCGAATAACAATTGGGTCTGAATGCAGGGCTGTTTTTCCCCGGTCAAGGTATTTTACAAATTCACCAAGTCCCCCTTCGTAATGAAGCGAAACTTCATAAACTGAATCAGGTCTTTCATCCTTTAAAAGAATATGTACGCCAGAATTCAAAAAGGCTAATTCACGCAAACGATGTTCGATTGTGGCGCGATCAAAGATTACTTGGGTAAAAGTCTCTCTGGATGGCAGAAAACGAACCTTTGTTCCTTTTTTGCCGCCTGCATCACCAACCTCAGTCAGAGGGCCGTCAGCCACACCATGACTAAAACGCATTTGGTAATGTTTTCCACCCCGCCAAATATCAAGATCCAATCTCTCTGACAAGGCGTTCACAACAGAAACACCAACGCCATGAAGACCACCTGATACCTTGTAGGAATTCTGGTCAAACTTACCACCCGCATGAAGCTGGGTCATGATGACCTCGGCCGCTGAAACCCCTTCTTCATGCATATCAACCGGAATACCACGCCCGTTGTCTGTTACGGACACAGATCCATCAGCCTCGATTGTAACGGTGACTAAATCGCAGTGCCCAGCCAAGGATTCGTCAATGGCGTTATCGACGACCTCGTACACCATGTGGTGAAGACCTGTCCCATCATCCGTGTCACCAATGTACATTCCAGGGCGCTTTCGAACTGCGTCAAGACCCTTAAGAACTTTGATGGAATCAGCGGTATAATTTTGGGAATCAGTTGTCGTCATAAACTCTAGCCAGGTGTTAAAATTGCATTATCAACAGAAAAGAACTGCCCTTGCCCAATCAACGTCTCAAACAACAAAGGATCGGTTCCCGTTAGCCATGTTTGGACGGACCCAGTGCAGTCTTTTTCATGATTATTTTGCAGTGCACATATCTGATCAAACAGTACCACACGGTGATGAAAATCTAAATGGGCAATTACGTCGTCCAACAAAATAACCGTCAGCCTGTCATCACGCCGAACCTTTTGCTGGATAAAGGATAGCATCACGGCAATTAAAAGAACTTTTTGCTCGCCAGTTGAGCACTGGGGTGCAATTCGATTTTTGGTCCGGTGGGTCACCTGCCAGTCGCTTCGGTGTGGACCTGTTCGCGTTGTCCCACTGTCAAGATCAAGGGGGCGCTCGCTTTTTAAACGGTCCAGAATTTTTGCCTCGACGTTAACGGCATAGTCGTTTTGGACCCATTCATCAATGTCACCAACCATGTGATTATCGAATCTGGGGAAAAGATCATGCTGATACTGTTGGCCCTCATTCAACCTTTGCATCAGATTTTTGCGGGCAATGGCGATTGCAACTCCCAGGGTGGAAAGTTGTTCCTCAAGGGGTTTAAGCCACATAGGGTCCCCGCCACTCCTTAGGACCTGAAGACGTTCTCTAAGGGCATGTTCATAACGGTTCAGGCGTTCTGCATGCAGGGGATCTTCTCCATAAACCAATCGGTCCACAAATTTACGGCGGACCGCGGGGGATTCAAGAAAAAGCCTGTCTGTTTCTGGCGTTAACCAAAAAATGTTCAGCCATTCTGTAAAAGGACTTTGTCCCTTGACCGATTCCCCCTGAATTTTGTGAACCCGCTTTTCGCCGCTTTGGGTTGTAAGGGAATGTTCAAGGCCCGTCGACAGGTGAACATCATCGCTTAATGTTAAAGACGATGCCCAAAACAAAGGACCTTCACGAAAGGACGTATTTGACATATCCGACAGTTTTGAGGTGCGGAGCCCCCTGCCAGGAGAGAAAAGCGAGATAGCCTCTAAGATATTTGTCTTACCCGCCCCATTTTGACCGGTCAAAACAATGGGGCCACGAGCAATGGGTAAGTTTAAGGTTTCGTAATTTCTAAAGTGAAAGAGGGAAAGAAACCCGATTCCATTCGACATAAACGTAAGGATGACTACGCACGCATAGGCATTAAGATGAAAACAGCATTCGCATTATTAACAGGCTTTAAAAGAACCGTTGAATCACCGTCCACAAGCAACAATTCCATCTCTTCCTCGTTAATTTGTTGGGCAATGTCCATCAAATACTTAACATTAAAGCAAAGCTCAAAAACATCTGGATAGGCAAAGTCAACGTCTAATTCCTCGGTTGCGCTACCAAGGTCGCTGCTGACAGCTGAAAGAACAGCTAGGTTTTTGGAAATCTTTAGTTTAATTGCCCTGACCTTGTCGCTGACAACAGTTCCAACGCGGTCAACAGCTTCAGCAAAGGCTTTTGTTTGGGTGACCAAGCTTTTGTCGCTTTCAATGGAAATGGCTTCCTGATAATCAGGAAAGGTACCATCCAAAAGGCGGGAACTTAGAACAGCGCTTGTATTGTTGCCATCCAAAACGAATTCTATGCGGGAATTGGAAACCCCGATTTGCACAGGTTGTTCAGCCTCGTCCAATAGTTTTCTGATTTCAGTTATTGTTTTGCGTCCAACGATGATTTCTGGCATTCCAAGGGACCCCTCAGGGGCATCGCAGCCAACGCAGGCCAGGCGGTGCATATCCGTTGCAACAGCGCGCAGGACGTTTCTTCCATCCTCAATGGCCAATGTATGGAAATGGATTCCATTCAAATTATACCGAATTTCCTCAGCGGACATTGCAAAGCGGGTTGTGTCAATTAAGTGCTTTAAAACAGGGGCGGGCAGGGTAAAAAAATGGGTCAATTCGGAATGGGTCAGCTGGGGAAAGTCCTCTGTTGGAAGGGAAGGCAATTCAAACCGGGACCGCCCAGAGCTGACAACCAACTGTGAGGTTTCTGAGTTGTAATCCAGGGTTATGGTGGCGTCATTTAATTTTCGAACAATCTCATACAGCAAATGGGCTGGAACGCATGCAGTTCCTGGGGTTCCAACATCTGCTGAAATCGTTTCAATAAGGGCCATGTCCATATCTGTTGATGTCAGTAATAGCTTTCCAGGCATAGCCGTCAACAAAACATGGTTTAAAATCGCAACGGTTGTTCTTTTTTCAACAACGCTTTGTCCATGGGAAAGAGCTTTTAAAAACGGAGATTTCTCTAGAGAAAGTTTCATAAATTAAAGGGCCTCAAAAAGGTGATTTGAAAATTCTGTCCTGAACTTATTCAATAGCATACCCTTGTCAGAAAATCGACAGGGGAAAAAAGAAAGGGTGAGTAGCATGCCGCAGATTTTGGCTTGCCAACCTTTATGCCGTATGAGATATTCTTAGTTACTTTTTCTAATAAAAGCCGCAGTGGCTCAGTGGTAGAGCACACCCTTGGTAAGGGTGAGGTCGAGGGTTCGATTCCCTCCTGCGGCACCAGTTGGTGAGTATTGCCTGTGTTTGCCACGCCCCTTAAAACTAAGGATCCCCTTGTTCAACAAGCTATCCAAGACGAACTTTTACGTCAGCAAACTCAAATCGAATTAATCGCTTCAGAAAATATCGTCTCGAAGGCTGTTCTAGAGGCCCAAGGGTCCGTTCTAACCAACAAATACGCTGAAGGGTATCCAGGGCGCCGTTATTACGGGGGATGCGAATATGTTGATGTGGTCGAAATTGTCGCAATTGATCGTCTGAAGCAGCTTTTCAGTTGCGACTTTGTGAATGTTCAGCCCCATTCAGGGGCGCAAGCAAATCAGGCCGTCTTTTTGGCGCTTTTGACACCAGGTGACATCATCATGGGAATGTCCCTTGCGGCAGGGGGGCACCTGACCCATGGGTCCAGCGTTAGTCTTTCTGGGAAATGGTTTCACGCAGTTAGTTACGATGTTGATGAAAAGACGCACACTCTTGATTATGACAAAATCGAACAGCTGGCGTTTGAACATAAACCTAAATTAATTATTGCCGGTGGGTCCGCGTATCCCCGTGTGATTGACTTTGCTAAATTTCGTGCAATTGCCGATAAGGTCGGTGCTTATCTGATGGTTGATATGGCCCATTTTGCAGGCCTTGTTGCGGGCGGCGTTTATCCAAGTCCGTTGCCTTGCGCCCACGTTGTCACCTCAACCACCCATAAAACCCTTCGCGGTCCAAGGGGGGGCGTTATTTTAACAAATGACGAAGCGCTTTCTAAGAAAATCAATTCCGCGGTCTTTCCAGGCCTTCAAGGGGGGCCTTTGATGCATGTGATTGCAGCTAAGGCGGTTGCCTTTGGTGAAGCCCTTGAACCTGAATTTCACGTTTATGCTAAGCGTGTTTTGGATAATGCAAAAGTTTTGGGTGAAACCTTAATAGGACACGGTCTTGATTTGGTTTCAGGGGGGACAGATTCCCATCTGTTGTTGGTTGACCTTAGAAAGTACGGCGTTACGGGGAAAGACGCGGCTTTGACCCTTGAGGAAGCGAATATTACCTGCAATAAAAACGGCATTCCTTTCGACCCCCTGCCGCCGGCTGTAACCTCTGGTATTCGCCTTGGTTCACCCGCTGCGACAAGCCGTGGCTTTGGTAAAGAAGAGTTTAAAAAGGTTGGGGCTTTAATCGCAGAGGTCTTAAGGGGCATAAAAGATGGAAAAACAGAAACAGTTGTTCCCAAGGTCAAAACTGAGGTTTTAAGCCTTTGTGCACAATTCCCCATTTATGATGGATTAACGCCCTAATGCGTTGCCCATTCTGCGGTCATTCCGACACATCTGTTAAGGATTCCAGGACGGCTGATGATCATGCATCCATAAGGCGCCGCCGTTTTTGCAGTGAATGTGGGTCTCGTTTTACAACCTTTGAACGTATTCAATTGCGTGACCTTGTCGTTGTGAAGAAAAGTGGAACACGCGTTCCCTTTGATCGGGATAAACTGGCACAATCCATAACGACAGCCCTTCATAAGCGGGGCGTTGATCCTGAACGAGTGGAAAAGGTTATCTCAAGCATCGTAAGGCAACTTGAAACCTCGGGCGATGGTGAAATCACAACAGAGGCGATTGGTCAAATGGCTATGCAGGCCCTTATTAACCTAGACCCCGTTGCCTATGTTCGGTTTGCCAGTGTGTATCACAAATTCAGCAATGTTGGCGATTTTATTGAATTTATTAAACAGATGGAACAATCAACGTCTTAAGAGTATTTTTATGGCAGATCCCCTTACCCTTTTGAACCTTATGGCAGCAAAATTGTGTCACGATATCGCAACACCCCTAGGGGCTTTGGGATTAGGTTTAGAGATGCTGAGTGAGGAGGGTACCGATAAAGAGACACGGGACCTTCTTTTAACGGCCAGTGAAACTGCAAAATTAAGGCTTAGGCTGTATAGGGCCTTTTTAAGTCAAGGGGGCAATTCCCCCACTTTTGCGGAAACAAAAGATATTCTTTCTGATTTGTGCCGTAATTCAGGCATTGAATTGGTTTGGGAGATAAAGGCACCTATGCTGCCAGATGGTTTGTTTTGTAAGCTTTTACTGGGCGGGGCTTTGATTATGCTAGAGGCCTTGATCAAAGGGGGGCACTTAACCATTCACATCAAACCGTCGCAGGCAGGGTTTGAATGGATGCTTGCAGCAGAAGGGCCTATGGCTCAGTTCCGCCCAGGGTATGTGGATGTTCTAAAGGAAAATCAGCCCTTGGAAAGACAAACATCCCGGACTATTCTGCCCTTTTATGTGCAGTTATTGGCTTCTCAGGATCAAAAAAAGATTGATTGTGAACAGGAAAATCCCCATAAACTTTATTTAGCCTTTTGTTGATGAGTTTTCGTTAATGTCACACTTTCATAATTATCTACAATCCTCTATCGACGTACTGCAAAATACGTTTGCTGACCGTGCCTTGGCTGAAAGATTGGAGGCTTCTATTGATGTAACATTCACCTGTTTAGACGGCGGCCTTCCTTTTCTTGTTTGCGGGAATGGTGGGTCAGCATCCGATGCCCAGCACATTACTGGGGAATTGGTTGGGCGTTACCTAAAGGAACGCAAAGCCCTGAATGTGATTTGTCTGTCAGATAACCCGGCGGTTTTGACGGCCCTTGGCAATGATTACGGCTATGAAACTATTTTTTCAAGGCAGGTAGAAGCTTATGGTAAGAAAGGTGGGGTCTTATTGGGCCTTTCAACCAGTGGCAATTCCCCAAATGTCATTAATGCCTTTATTCAGGCCAAAAAAATGGGCGTTACAACAATTGCCATGACAGGGCAGGGCGGGGGCAAGTTGGCGGAGCACGCCGATATTCTCATAGCCGTCCCATCCACCATGACGCCCCTTATTCAACAGGTCCACATTGCCATTTACCATTACTTCTGCCAGGAAATCGAAAAAAGGGTTTCTGCGGGTTAGGGGGGAAGTTGTTTTTCTGGATTGCCGCGCTCTTCGATCGCAATGACGAAAAATTACCGTTATCGCGAGGCCGCTGGCGGCCGTGGCGATCCAGAAAATTTGTGGACCTTTCCTTATGCGGATTTAAAGTTTGCCAAGCGCTTCGCCTTTTTCACTTTTCTTTTATCACTAATGGTTATAATCAATCCTGAAATTAACCCCAAGAATGGGATAAAAGCAGAGATAAAAGCACTTAACCCGTCAGTATTTTTCAATTCACATAAATGGTAACCTTTATCAATTTTCTTATGAACATGGCGGACATACATCCAGTTCGCTAACATCCCTAAGAGGAGCCAAGGAAAAATATAAAAAATAAAGACGGAAGTAACAAATAAACCATCAGCATGTTCTGTAGGAAACATAGAAGAAAGAAGCAATAGAGTCGCATAATAAGCGATTGTCAAAACTGGAACCAAGACAGCCGCAAGATACATCTTTCGGTAAAATAGCCATAAAATGCTAAACAGAAAAGCATTCCAATTCCAGGTGATCGTTTTTCCAGCGCTCAGTTTTTCATATGTCCGTCTGTAATATTGATCTTCGCAGCTTTCTTTATCCTCTGGTCCCGTACGGCATGTCACCAGCTTCATGAAGTTTTCTATATTTCGATTATTCAATATTAAAATTCCTTTTGTGCATTCTAAGTCATGCTACCCCTCACTAAGTTAAGGGGGATTGTAGAGTGAAGGATTTAGGGGTATTTTTCAATAAATCCGACTAAAAATTTAGAGAGAAATGATCCTCAAATCCTTCGTAAAGACCCTACC
>Ga0208872_1002251_pt1 | contig 11303 bp, 9 predicted proteins | sample CryBogCBH12Aug08_FD_185508 | JGI IMG/M metagenome (GOLD analysis project Ga0208872, IMG submission 185508) | Freshwater microbial communities from Crystal Bog, Wisconsin, USA - CBH12Aug08 (SPAdes) | ecosystem: Environmental > Aquatic > Freshwater > Lake | place: Crystal Bog, Wisconsin, USA... | reverse complement strand
TGGCATGGGAGAATTCGCCTCATGCATGAGGCTTATGACGTCCAAGGAATACAAGAGAAGTGGCTCCCGGTCTGGGATCAGATAGAACCATTTAAGTCTGGTCGCCCAGATGACCCTCGCCCTAAGAAGTATGTCTTGGATATGTTCCCTTACCCATCAGGGGATCTGCACATGGGCCATGCGGAGGCATATGCCCTAGGTGATGTCATCGCCCGCTACTGGGTTCAAAAGGGTTACAACGTCATGCACCCGATCGGGTGGGATTCATTTGGATTGCCTGCCGAGAACGCCGCGATCAAGCGCGGTACCGATCCTCGCGCCTGGACCTACGAGAACATCGAAGTTCAGAAGGCATCGATGCGCCGTTACGCTTGCTCTTTCGACTGGGATCGCGTCCTTCACACATCTGACCCCGAGTACTACAAGTGGAACCAATGGTTGTTCCTTGAGATGTACAAAAAGGGTCTTGCCTACCGCAAAGATTCCGCCGTCAACTGGTGTCCAAAAGATCAGACAGTTCTTGCAAACGAGCAGGTAGTTGCAGGACTGTGCGAACGTTGCGATACGCCTGTCACTAAGAAGAAACTCAATCAGTGGTACCTCAAGATCACCGATTATGCAGATCGCTTGCTGGATGACATGAAGCAACTTGAGGGCGCATGGCCTGAAAAAGTTTTGATGATGCAACGCAACTGGATCGGTCGCTCACAAGGCGCTGAAGTGACATTCGAAATCGAAGGTCGCGCTGAACCAATCACTATTTACACAACCCGTCCTGACACTTTGTACGGTGCAACATTTATGGTTGTTGCAGTCGATAGTGCTCTCGCTGCAGAACTCGCAGCCGGTGGCGCAGTCGAAGGTGCATTCAACGAGTACCTCGAGAAGACCAAGGCAGCGAGTGATATCGATCGCCTTGCAACCGATCGTCCAAAGAGTGGTGTATTCCTCGAGCGATACGCGATCAATCCCGTCAATGGAGAGAAATTGCCTATCTGGGCCTCTGATTATGTATTGGCCGATTACGGAACTGGCGCGATCATGGCGGTTCCAGCGCACGATCAACGTGACTTAGATTTCGCACGCGCGATGGGATTGCCGGTCCGGGTAGTTCTCGAAACCGGAGAAGAAGATCCAAACGTCACAGGTGTAGCAACCGCGGGCGATGGAACGTTGATTAACTCTGGTTCGCTCAATGGCCTTGCTAAGGATGGTGCGATCGCAAAGATCATCGAAGAGTTGGCTGCAAAAGACTTAGGTAAGTCTGCAAAGAATTACCGCCTGCGCGACTGGTTGATCTCGCGTCAACGTTTCTGGGGAACTCCAATTCCGATCATTCACTGCCCAACCTGTGGTGAAGTGGCTGTTCCAGAAGATCAATTACCTGTCGAACTTCCAGATGCAGCCGGATTGGATTTGAAGCCGAAGGGCTCATCTCCACTTGGAGCAGCAGAAGATTGGGTCAACGTTGCATGTCCAAAGTGCGCCGGCCCTGCCAAGCGCGACGCCGACACCATGGATACCTTCTTCGATTCAAGTTGGTACTTCTTGCGTTATACCAGCACCGATTTTCATGATCGCGCATTTGATCCCGAGGCAGTTAAGACCTGGCTCCCCGTTGATCAATATGTCGGTGGCGTAACCCACGCGATCTTGCACCTGCTCTACTCACGCTTTTTCACCAAGGTTTTGCACGACCTTGGCCACCTCGATTTTGAGGAACCATTCACACGTTTGCTGAACCAAGGCATGGTGCAGATGGATGGTTCTGCGATGTCGAAGTCGCGCGGAAATCTTGTGCGCTTGTCCGACGAGCTTGCCACCCATGGTGTCGATGCAATCCGCTTGTCGATGGTTTTTGCTGGTCCACCAGAAGATGACATCGACTGGGCAGATGTATCGCCAAGTGGTTCATTTAAATTCTTAAATCGCGCCTGGCGTGTATCGGGTGATGTCACTTCCGAGCCTGGTGTTGATTTCACCAAGGGTGATCTTGCGCTTCGCAAGGTGACCGCTAAGAGCTTGTTCGATATCTCATTCGCAGTTGAATCATTCCGATTCAATGTGGCGGTTGCCAGAATCATGGAACTTGTAAATGCCACGCGTAAGGCAATCGATTCTGGTTGCGGGGGAGCAGATCCTGCTGTCCGCGAAGCAGCCGAAGCGATCGCAATTTCGTTGTCATTGGTTGCGCCATACACGGCAGAAGATATGTGGGAGCGCCTTGGTCACAAGCCTGCGGTCGCACTTGCTGGTTGGCCAACAATCGATGTGTCATTGCTTAAGGCAGATAACGTCACCGTCGTCTTGCAGATCAGCGGAAAGATCAAGGATCGCATCGAAGTTTCTCCTGACATCAGTCAGGCTGACCTCGAAGCACTTGCCCTTGAAAATGATGTCATCAAGGCAGAGATTGCTGGCGCCACAATCAAGAAGATCATCACCGTGGCTCCAAAGCTCGTCAACATCGTTATTTAATCCACAGAGCAATTCAGAATTGCCCAACATGGCGCAGGGTTTTCTTAACCTTGCGCCATGTTTGAATTTCCGCAGATAAATCAGATTCAACGCCGCGCCATTTACTTAGTACTCGCGCTCTCACTCGCCGTAGGCGCCATCTTCTTCTCACTCGCCCACACAAGTGCGGCGGGCATCGCTACGCCAACACCATCGGCCTTCCCGAGTTATTCAGCTATCCCGATACCCGTCGAACTTCCCACCTTGATCGTGGTGGATGTCGCGGGCAAGGTGCTGCACCCCGGCGTCTACAAGCTAAAGAGCGGATCGCGAGCGATCGATGCAATCAAAGCCGCGGGCAAACAATTACGTGGCGTGACCCTGACCGATATCAATCTTGCGCAGGTGTTGGTTGATGGTCAGCAGATCATTGTGGGGGCGCCAGCGGTGGTTACCAGTGCAAAGTCTGGCAAATCTAAATCTGGCGCGAGCAAGGGCAAGATCACGACGGGGACCATCAGCATTAATTCGGCGACCGTCGCGCAATACGAACAATTACCTGGAGTTGGGGCTGTGATGGCGGCTCGCATATTTGCCTACCGAACCGCGCATGGACCATTCGCAACGATCGATGATCTGACCAAGGTGAGTGGAATGGGCAAGAGCAAATTCGCGAACCTCAAAAGCTTCGTGCGGATCTAACCCTTCTTATAGTTGGTTGTTCCATCTGGTTCGGAGCAGCAAGTATCGGATTGCTCAATCGAATTTGGTTGCTGCTTTTTCTGCCTCTGATTATCTGGATCATTGGATGGCACCGCGGATTCGCGTCAGTTCTCGTGCTCTCACTCTTGGCCGGCGCACTCTTGATGGGGTTGCACCTGCGCGCACTTGAAACCAGCATCGTCACACCGATCTTGGATAAGAAGATCTCTGTGCGCATCATCGCTTCGATCACCACAGACCCCAAGTTGGGTGAACCCAAACAGATGCAGGGTTACATCAAACCCGCCACGACAACTGCGTTGATAAGCGTCATCTCAATAGTCATTTCACATCGCACTTACAAAACTCACCTGCCTCTGCGCTTAACCACCAGCAAACACTTGACTGCTCTTCCAGGTTCGGTGATCGAGTGCTCGGGAATCGTTTACTCAACTCCAGAGAAACGAGTCGCAGGTTTATTCGCAGAACACGGTGGGATCACCATCGTTCACGGCGCAGGCGTCATCGGTCGATTCACCGGCAAAATCCGCAGTGAATTTCGAGATGTATCTCGACGAGTCGGGGGAGCGAGCGGTGCACTCATCCCAGGATTGGTTCTTGGTGATACCTCTCTTGAGACCCACGCATTTGCGCAATCAATGTTGCTCGCAGGGCTCACTCACCTCACCGCGGTGAGTGGTGAAAACTTTGCGGTGATCGCAGCATTCATCCTCTGGGCTTTGCAGTGGATCATCCCTGCGCTGCGCCATCGAATTTTGTGCAGCGCGATATTTCTTGTCGGCTTCATATTCTTGGTGCGACCTTCGCCATCCGTTTTACGTGCAACCGTGATGGTTGGGGTCCTGTTAATCTCCAAAGCCCGCGGCTCTCGTGCATCACCACTTGCCGCACTGGGACTGGCAATCTCACTTCTCGTCCTCATCGATCCATTCGAAGCAACTGACCCTGGCTTCGCACTCTCGGTAGCGGCAACCGCGGGAATCCTGATGCTCTTCAAACCAATATCAAGATGGTTAAGGCAATACATTCCTTTCGGTGCAGCGGCAGACTTACTGGCAATCTCATTCGCCGCCAATCTCATGTGCACACCTCTATCCGTCGCGGTCTCGGGACAGTTCTCGCTGATGGCGCTGCCCAGCAATTTCTTCGTCGAGCCCGTCGTCGCACCGATCACTGTCATCGGATTTATCGCGGCGATGCTCGCACCACTTGCGCCCCAGATCGCCTACCCCTTGGCTCTCTCGCAGAAACCTTTTGCAGGTTTTATCGTCTGGGTCGCAAATACCTGTGCCAAGGTCCCGGTCATCCATCTCGGAAAAGGCTTTGGCGGCGGGGCGATTGCGCTCTTGGTCTTGGTATGTGGGTGGATCGCTTTAAGATGGCGCACATGGGGATCACTCTGATTCAAGGCGGCGAGGAGCTCCTTGCCGACCGCGCGATCTCCGAAGTACTAGCCCAGAATAAAGAGGCGACCACTACTCAACTTAGTGCCGAAACCCTCGAGCTCGGACAGATCACAGACTCACTTGCGCCGTCCCTCTTCGGGGATGCGCGCATCATCGTCATCAAAGATATTCAAGATTTAGCAGCGGATTTATCTGAAGAAATAACCGCCTACCTCGATAACCCAGACGAAAATGTGCAGTTAGTTCTCTGGCACAAAGGGGGAGTGAAGGGAAAAGCGCTTCTCGAAAAAATTAAGAAGGCTAAGCCCGCTCTCGTCACCGCGGAAGCAATCAAGAAAGAGAGCGATAAGGCCGACTTCGTTCGTGCAGAGTTCAGCCGCCTTGGTCGAAAGATCGCACCAGATGCTATTACTGCAATCGTTGCCGCGCTCGGCTCTGATATGCGCGAACTTTCGGGAGTCTGCTCTCAGCTCGCCTCCGATGTTGCAGCAGGCGCCCTCATTACCGAAGAGGATGTTGCGAAGTTCCAACAAGGACGAGTGGAGACGACGGGATTCGATGTCGCTGACGCCGTGCTGGATGGAAAGACCGATTTAGCCCTAGTCACCTTGCGTCAGGCACTCGAGACCGGGGTGGATCCCGTCATGATCGTCTCGGCGCTCGCCGGGTCGGTTCGGGCACTCGCCAAAGTCTCTGGCGCAAACCGCGGGGCCAACTCCTTCGAACTCGCTGGCCAACTTGGGCTCTCTCCCTGGCAGATCGATAAAGCCAGACGTCAGCTATCCGGCTGGAGCCCAGCGACCTTGGCTGGAGCGGTTGTGACCCTCGCGCAGGCGGATGCGGACATCAAAGGCGCCTCATCAGACCCGATTTACGCTCTCGAGCGTTCGATCATCGAGATTTCACGCGCCAGATCCCGCGGATAGGGGCTTTGACTCAGTTTGAGCCCAGCGTCCGCTGGCTGGTAGCCTTCACCCCTGCTGGTCGCCACCGTGGCTAGCCCATAAGAGTTTTATTAAAGAAGAAAGCAGTCAAATAAGTGGCAAACATTAAGTCTCAGATCAAGCGCATCAAGACCAACGAGAAGGCTCAAGCACGTAACAAGTCAGCCCGCTCAGCGATCAAGACCGCCATCCGCCGTTTCAAGGATGCTGCTGCTTCCGGAGATGCTGCTACAACTGCTACCGAACTTCGCAACGCATCAAAGGCTCTTGATGTTGCAGTTTCAAAGGGCGTCATTCACGCCAATGCTGCAGCTAACAAGAAGTCTGCACTGGCAAAAGCTGCCAACAAGACTTCAGCTAAATAACTTTTACACTCCTCGGCAGTAACGGCTAAGCCATGCCAGCGATACCACTCAGTCAGGCGCCACAACCGTCGAAGACTAACCCTGCCCAGATTCGCAACTTCTGCATCATTGCGCATATCGATCACGGCAAATCAACCCTCGCAGATCGCATGCTGGGAATTACCGAAGTAGTCGAGCAACGCAATATGCGCGCGCAATATCTCGACCGCATGGATATCGAACGCGAACGCGGAATCACCATTAAGTCCCAGGCGGTTCGTTTGCCTTGGCGTTCAGGTCTCGATAATCAGGAGTACATCCTGAACATGATCGATACACCTGGCCACGTCGACTTTACTTACGAAGTATCTCGCTCACTCGCTGCATGTGAAGGCGCAGTACTTCTTGTCGACTGCGCACAAGGAATCGAAGCGCAGACCCTCGCTAACTTGTACCTCGCGATGGAAAATAACCTCACCATCATTCCTGTACTAAACAAGATTGACCTACCTGCAGCGCAACCAGAGAAGTTTGCTGAAGAACTTGCAAAGCTGATCGGATGCCAACCTGAAGATTGCTTGCGCGTATCAGGTAAGACTGGAGTCGGTGTCGCCGAACTCCTTGATCAGATTGTTCTGCAGATTCCAGCTCCAGTCGGAGATGCGGATGCTGCAACCCGCGCGCTGATCTTTGACTCGGTCTATGACACTTATCGCGGTGTAGTTACTTACGTGCGCGTTGTCGATGGCCACCTCTCTACTCGCGATCAAATTCAAATGTTCTCGACCGGCGTGCGCCACGAGATGCTTGAGGTCGGCGTTATCTCACCTGAACCCGTTGTATCTAAGGGACTTGGTGTTGGCGAAGTAGGTTATGTCATCACTGGTGTGAAAGATGTTCGTCAATCTCGTGTTGGTGACACGATCACTACCTACAACAACCCCGCCAAGGTTGCTTTGGCTGGTTATAAAGATCCACGTCCAATGGTCTTCTCTGGTCTCTTCCCGATTGACGGCGCTGACTTCCCATTGCTCCGTGAAGCGCTCGATAAATTGCAATTGAATGATGCAGCCCTGGTCTACGAACCAGAGAGTTCTGCAGCACTTGGCTTTGGATTCCGATGTGGCTTCCTCGGCCTTCTGCACATGGAAATTGTGCGCGAGAGACTTGAGCGCGAATCAAATCTCACCCTTATCTCGACTGCGCCAAACGTGGTCTACAAGGTAACTAGCGGCGATGGAAAATTGCTGACAGTCACTAATCCATCTGAGTATCCAGATGGCAAGATCGAAAAAGTTGAAGAACCAATCGTTCGCGCAACGGTTCTTGCTCCATCAGAATTCATCGGAACCATCATGGAGCTCTGCCAAGAGCGCCGTGGGGTCCTGCTCGGCATGGACTATCTCTCAGAAGATCGCGTCGAGATTCGCTACACCTTGCCGCTCGCCGAAATCGTCTTTGACTTCTTCGACCAACTCAAGAGTCGCACACGCGGTTATGCATCCTTGGATTACGAGCCAATCGGTGAAGCCGAGGGTGATCTCGTAAAGGTTGATATCTTGTTGCAAGGCGAGAAGGTCGATGCATTTAGCGCGATCGTTCATAAAGATAAGGCGTATGCCTACGGAACGATGATGACCGGCAAGTTGCGCGAACTCATCCCACGTCAACAATTCGAAATTCCAATTCAGGCTGCTATCGGTGGTCGCATCATCGCCCGCGAAAGTATTCGCGCCATCCGTAAGGATGTTCTGGCGAAGTGTTACGGCGGAGATATTTCACGTAAGCGCAAACTCCTCGAGAAGCAGAAAGAGGGTAAGAAGCGCATGAAGATGGTGGGCCGCGTTGAGGTTCCACAAGAAGCCTTCGTTGCCGCCCTTACAACCGATGCCGATATCGATAAGGCGAAGGCAAAAGCTAAAGAGCGCGAATGAGTATCCTCGCCTTCTATGTACATATCCCGTACTGCGTAAGGCGTTGTGGTTACTGTGATTTCAATACCTACACACCTTCCGAACTCTCGATCAGCAATGATTTATCTGCGACCTCGGCAACCTATATCGATCTCCTCCTAAAGGAGTTGGATTTCGCGCGCCAGACCGCTGGTGAGGCGATTGTTCCCACCATCTTCTTCGGGGGTGGAACTCCCACTCTGATGGAGAGCAAAGACCTGGGTCGGGTCATATCTGGAATCTCAGAACGCCTTGAACTCGCACCTGATGTTGAGATAACAACAGAGGCAAACCCCGACACGGTCACCAAAGAGAAGTTAGCGGCGCTGCGCGAAGCGGGTTTCAATCGCATCTCCTTTGGAATGCAATCCGCGGTCGCCCACGTCCTGCAATCACTTGATCGCACTCACAATCCGGAGAATGTTCTCAAGGCAACTACCTGGGCTCGCGAAGTTGGATTTGATGAAGTCTCGGTTGATTTAATTTACGGAACTGCGGGGGAGTCACTCGCTGATTGGGAATTCACGATCGATACCGCACTCGCTCTTCCAATCACACATATCTCTGCTTATGCGTTGATCGTCGAAAGCGGTACAAAACTTGGCGCACAAGTAAAGCGCGGTGAAGTTGTGATGCCAGATGATGATCAAACCGCAGATAAGTATTTATTGGCCGATGAAAAATTTAGCGCCGCAGGATTCGATTGGTATGAGTTAAGCAACTGGGCAAAACCAGGATCTGCTTGTCGCCACAATATGGCCTACTGGAACGGGGATAACTGGTGGGGGCTCGGCGCAGGTGCTCACTCACATATCTCTGGAAGACGTTTTTGGAATGTAAAACATCCAGCTGCCTATACCCAGAAAGTTTTGGAGTCAGGCAATCCGATGCAGGATCAAGAGATCTTGACCGCTGAGGAAGCTCGCAGTGAAGAGATCATGCTTCAAATTCGCCTGGTTGATGGAATCGCCCGCGCAAGCTTGAGCGAGGGGGAGGCGAAGTCGCTTCCTACCTTCTTGGTCGAGGGGTACTTATTGTCTAGCGCGTGGGAGCAGGGACGCGTCGTCCTGAGTAAGACCGGCCGACTCATGGCCGATCGAATCGTGCGCGAAATACTCGTGTAGTAGATTTAGAAAATCATGCAGGAACGTCAGTTAGAGATACTTCGCGCCATCGTTGACGAGTATGTCGCGACGCAAGAGCCTGTGGGATCAAAGGCGATTGCCGAGCGCCATCCACTCGGTGTTTCACCTGCCACCATTCGCAACGAGATGGCGATCTTGGAAGATGCTGGTCTGATCACCCAACCGCACACAAGTGCTGGTCGAATTCCAACCAACACTGGGTATCGCGTCTTCGTCGATAAATTGGCGACCATCAAGCCGCTCTCAGATGCCGAACGTCGCGCTATCGAAACTTTTCTCTCACACTCTAATGATCGAGATGACCTCTTGGTGCGCACCGCAAAGCTGTTGGCACAGCTCACCAAGCAAGTCGCCGTCATTCAATACCCGGATGAAGAACGCGTCGTATTAGCTGGAACCGCAAACCTTGCTCGCAGCAGCGCACAAGAGACCGCCGCATCGATTTTCCCCATTCTTGAAGCGCTTGAGGAGCAGGTAGTCCTGCTTCGTCTGCTCGCGGATGCAAATACCAGCGTTCAGGTGCGTATCGGAGATGAGCAATCTGAGAAGAATCTTCAGACCACATCTCTGGTGAGCGTCGGATACGGAATTGAGGGACAATCTGTCGGTGCGTTGGGAGTTATCGGCCCAACACGTATGGATTACGCCCAAACCATCGCAACGGTTAACACCGTCGCGCGGTATATCGGACAATTTCTAGGAGGAAACTCGCATGGCTGATTTATACGAGGTCCTCGGCGTTCATCGCGATTCATCTTTCGATGAGATCAAGAAGGCGTATAGAAAATTGGCCCGGGAGTATCACCCTGACGTAAACCCGGATCCATCTGTCAAAGATAAATTTAAAGATATCACCGCTGCATACGAGGTATTGAGCGATCCCAACAAGCGCCAGAAGTACGACCTGGGCGGAGATCCCTTCTCGCAATTTAACGGTGGAGCAAACTTTGGTTTCGGCGACATCATGGATGCTTTCTTTGGTGGAGGCGGTTCACGAGGTCCGCGTTCTCGCGCTCGAGCCGGACAAGATGCCCTCATTGGTGTCGAATTAGATTTGAACGAAGTCTGCTTTGGAACTGAGCGCGAACTCACCGTCGAGACTGCGGTCCGTTGCCAGAAGTGCAGCGGTACCGGATGTGCCGATAATTCAAAGCCTCAAACATGTGGAATTTGTAAGGGTCGCGGTGAGATCCAGCAGGTAACCCGTTCCTTCATCGGAAACGTCATGACTAGCCGTCCATGCAACAACTGCAGTGGTTACGGCACCGTCATCCCTTCGCCTTGTAGCGAGTGTGCTGGTGATGGGCGTGTTCGCTCCCGCCACACCATCAATGTAAAAATTCCTGCTGGTGTCGAAAATGGAAATCGCATCCATCTTGCAGGGCAAGGCGAAGTAGGACCTGGTGGTGGACCAGCTGGTGATCTCTATGTCGAGATCATCGAAAAGCCACATGATTTCTTGATTCGCGATGGTAAAGATCTGCATATCTCTATTGCAATCTCGATGGTCGCAGCCGCTCTCGGCACTGTTGTTGAAGTAGAGACCTTGGATGGCAAGCAACAGGTCGAGATAAAGCCAGGAATTCAATCTGCCGATGCAGTCACGCTTCGTGGATTTGGCGTCACCAAGCTACGGAGCAATACTCGCGGAGATCTGATTGTTCACGTCGAAGTCGAAACCCCACAGAAGCTCTCCAAGGAAGAGCAAGAGTTGTTGAAGAAATTCGCACTCTCTCGTGGTGAAAAGTTAAGCAGCTTTGAAGTTCATAATCGCAACAAGCACCACGATGGACTCTTCGGCAAAGTTCGCGATGCCTTTAATCGCTAACCGATGCTGACCCTCTTCTTTGTTCCCGAACTCGGTACAGGTTCGCAGGTTGAAGTAGGCGGCGATGAAGCTCATCATGCGATCAAAGTCCTTCGGATTGAGATCGGTGAAGAACTTATGCTCTCGGATGGAAGCGGCGCTTGGGTGCGGGGCACTGTAAGCGCAATTGCAAAGCAGACGTTCACCCTTGAAGTAGTTGACCGTGGAATCCAAGTTCCCGCACAACCAGAGCTCATAGTCATTCAAGCGCTGATGAAATCTGACCGCGCCAAAGAGGCGATCGAACTTCTGACTGTGGCTGGTGCATCCACCATCATCCCCTGGCAATCCGCAAGGTCCATCGCCAAATGGCAGGATGATTTGGGGGAGAAGTGGTTGACCACATCAATCACCGCCGCGAAGCAATCGCGCCGCTTGATTCTTCCGATCATTGAAGGTCCAATAACTACGGCGCAGATTGTTAAACGCTACGCCGGGACAGCGAACCTCATCGTCTTGCATGAA
>Ga0208872_1002250_pt1 | contig 11303 bp, 9 predicted proteins | sample CryBogCBH12Aug08_FD_185508 | JGI IMG/M metagenome (GOLD analysis project Ga0208872, IMG submission 185508) | Freshwater microbial communities from Crystal Bog, Wisconsin, USA - CBH12Aug08 (SPAdes) | ecosystem: Environmental > Aquatic > Freshwater > Lake | place: Crystal Bog, Wisconsin, USA... | reverse complement strand
CCAGACAATCGTCGCGATGCCGAAGGCGCGCACGATCCGGTTGTCATATTTGAAGGTTTCTACATTCATATTTTTTGATTCCATATTTTCAGTTCATCGAGTGGCGGCGCAGCCATTCAGCTGCGCCGCCAATTTTATTTACAATTAAAACCGCCAGATTACGTCCGCCGTGACGCGGCTTTCAAAGATGCCGACCGGGTTAACCACCCCGACTTCATAGGCGAAACCGACATCCAGATTTTTCAGGATGCGGGAACGCGCGCCGCCGCCCACCGTCATCTGCGTGGTGCCGGCTGCGTCCGCGCTGCCGAAGTTGATGAGGTCGTAGCCTTCCGTATTCAACGGCACGGCGTTCAGCGACTGGCTCGACTGGCCGTTGCCATTCGAGAGAATCGTGTAGCCATTCGCGACGGCGAACGGAATGAAGTATTGGCAGAGGTAATAATCCGCCTGCAGGCTGTAGTGTAACTGCGAGGTGTTTTGCGCAAAATTATTCGGAATGACGAAGCCGGCATTGCCGGTGAAGTGCAATTGGTCGAAACCTTTTTCCGCCGAGACGAACACATTCCATTCGCCGGAACCGTGGCCTTGAAACACATCCGGGCTGCCGGTCGGAACCGTCAGCGTGAAACCGGGCGTCAGAATCGCCTGATTATCCTGATCGTCCACCAGCACATATTTCAAACCTGCGGCCAAATCGCCCCAACCATATTCGTGACCCAATGTGTGGTGCGGTTGAAATTCAATGTAACCATCCTTTGTCGCAATCAAGCCGAGCTTTTCGGTGAGGGCATAACGCAATTGCACCGCCATCACTTGCACCTGACCGCCCAACGGCACGGTGCCGCCGCTAAAATGAAACGTATCCGGCAGCCAATGATACATATAAACCGGACGCACTTCGCTCGTCACCCGCGGATCTTCAAAATAAATCGGGTTGGCGACCGGCGAAATCGTGTTGTCCAGCCAGTTCGTCGTGTTTGCGTTTCCCGCGCTGGCGCTGGTGGCGAGTGCCGCCGTCAATACAGCTGCCGAGCTTGCGATTTTGATTTTTGATTTCATTTATTTTTGAGTGGTTGCTGTTCCTGGGTTTCCTTCAGAGACGTGAGGGGAACTGCGTTACCTCGCGTCCTGTTAAAATCATCTTCCGCCAACACGCGCAGCGACGGCGTCAACGTGTCTTCGTATTGCCCGCTGCGCACCGCCCACACGAAGCCCGCCAAAAACAGCAGCGCCACCGCGAGGCTCGCGACGATTAAAATAATGACCACACTCATGCCGCTTCCTCCGCGATGGGTTGAAGTTGGAAAGGTGAAGTTTGAATGCTGGACCGGATTGGAGCGGCAACTGGACACTTCTCAACTTGCAACTTCCGACCAAGCCACGCCGTCGCGCCGCACGCAAAAAGCACGACCGTCGCCGAACTCAACGGCATCAAAATCGCGCAGACGATCGGCGATAAAAGTCCCGCCGCCGCGATGCTCACACCCACCAGATTGTAAAGCGCCGAGATAATGAAGCCCGCACGCACCACGCGTGCCGCACTGCGCGAAAACGCCAAAACCCTTGCCAGACGTGGCAATTCCGCTGCATCCAGAATCACGTCGCTCGCGGGTGAGAAAATTCCAATCTGTTCTACCACCGCCACGCCGACCTCGGCTTGCTTGAGCGCACCCGCGTCGTTCAAGCCGTCGCCGACCATCATGACCTTGCGCCCGCGCGACTGGAGTTCACGGACAAAATTCAGTTTGTCCGCCGGACTTTGGTTGAATTTCAAAACCGCGCCTTCGCCAAAAAGTTTTTGGAAACGAGCCGCCTCGCGCTCGTTGTCGCCGCTCAGTAAGGCCAGTTCAAATTTGCCACCGAGCTGAGCAATCAAATCCGCAACTTCCGGACGCAATGAATTTTCCAAGGCAAACGAACCGCGCAGGGCTCCGTCAATCGCCACGAAAACCGCGCTGGCGGAATTTATTTTGGGCGGCATTTCGTTTTGGGCGATGGTAACGCCACAGCGTTGCAGCCACGCGCGTGAGCCAAGCAATAGTTTTTGTCCGGAAATTTCGCCCTCGATTCCAGCGCCCGGCGTCTCCTCAAATTTCGCGACGGGCAAAGTTGAAAATGAAAGCGATTTGGTGATGCGCACCGAATGCGGATGCGTCGAATGCCGTGCGAGCGAGCCAATCCAATTCGTTTCCTCCGTCGTCAATTCCCTGCCAACGGCAAATTGAAATTCCACACCGCGCGCGTCCGCACAGGTGAGCGTGCCAGTTTTGTCCAAAACAATCGTGTCCACCTCGGCCATGCGCTCAATGACCAGCGCGTTTTTTAGGAAAATTTTTAGCTTTGCCAAAATTCGTTGTGCCGTGCCGTGCGCCAGCGGCGCTGACAACGCGAGCGCGCACGGACACGCGACAATCAGCACGGAAGTGAATGCTTTCAGGGCTTTTGACGAGTCGCGGAAAATCCAGAATGCCGCCGCCGCAAGTGCGATACCGATGACGAGGCGTGTGAAACGTTTGCTGTAATGATTCGTCAGCGAGTCGAGGTCGTTATCAGAATTTTTGCGGAACGCTTCGTTGTTCCAGAGAGCCGCCAGATAGCTTTGCGCGACGGATTTTACAGTTTCGACTTCAATCGCCCCGCCAACTTGTCGGCCACCCGCATAAAGATGGTCGCCGGCGGCGCGGGGGACTGGTTCTGATTCGCCCGTCACGAAGCTGTAGTCCAGGCAAGCCTCGCCGCTGACCAACTTCGCATCCGCCGGCAAGAGTTCGCCGTTCCGTAAAATCAAACGATCGCCAATTTCCAACTGCGAAATGGCCACGCTCGCTTCGCCGCTGGAATTTTTCCGGACAACGGATAATGGGAAAAAGCCTTTATAATCGCGGTCAAACGTAAGCCGGTCATAAGTTTTTTTCTGAAATAGCCGCCCGCACAGCAGGAAGAAAATCAGACCACAAAGCGAATCGCAGTAGCCAGGCCCGCGTTGCGCGAGCACTTCAACAATGCTGGAAACGTAAATCGCCGCGAGGCCAAGCACGATGGGAATTTCTAAAGTGATGGTGCGCTGCCGCAAACTCAACCAAGCCGCGCGCCAGAAATCTGACGCGCTGAAAGTGACGACCGGTAGCGCAAAAGCGAGTCCGAGCCAGCCGGCAATGAGCTTGAACCACGGGCCGTTGAACGAATCGAGTCCGAAATAAAACGGCAGCGACATCAGCATGATGTTGCCAAACGCAAAACCAGCGAGGCCGATTTGCAGCCACGCTTTTTTGCGCCACGGCGACGGCTTGGCATTTTCCGTTTCGCCAAACGTCAGTTCCGGTTCGTAGCCAATGGATGTGAGTAACGCGACGAGTTCGCTTAACTTTATTTTGTCCGGCGCAAAAGTGATGGCGGCTTCGCGTCGCGAAAAATTCACCTGCGAATGGCCGACGCCGGGATGAAGTTTGAAAAGGTTTTCCAGCAGCCAAACGCACGCGACACAGTGAATTGTCGGCAGGTGCAAAGTGACTTTTACCCGCGTTTTATCCGCGTAATCACAGAGTTTTTCCGCCACCGCCGAATCGTCGAGGAACAACCATCTGGCGGCGGCGGACACGGCGCGGATGCGCGTGCCGGGCGCGGCATTCAGCGCGTAAAACTGTTCCAGCCCGTTCTCGCGCAGGAGCGTGAAAACTGTCTGGCAACCAAGGCAGCAGAAATCCTTGCCGGAGTGCGCAAAGTTGTGCGTCCGGCACGGCTCGCCACAATGAAAACAACCCACCGCTTGGTCGGCGGTGGCGTCAGACGCCGCTGGCACTGCTGTTGCGTAGCTGGACATTGGTTTTTCGTATCAGACATAAAGTGCCAATGGATGAAATTATCTACTAACCACCTTTTTCCAAATTCATACCTTTTTTTGCTCGAAGCCGTGAAGTCCGTGACTGGATTTGATAGTCGTTATCAGCCGAAGTTCTCATAAGGCGCGAATCCGGCGCTTGCGCTGGCGCACAACCTTGCGCTATGCTGCGCGACGGTTTTTTTCAGACACGTTGCCCACGTGGCGGAATTGGCAGACGCGCTAGATTCAGGTTTTAACCAAGTCCTCCGCACCTCAATGATTACATTGATTTTATTGGGTTTCTTTTACCCCCAACTCCCACCCCGACAGCCCCATTTTCACTTTTTTTGACCGTTTTTCGAGGCTGAGGGATACAAAACGGGATACAAAATTTTGGGTCCATTTGGGGCGCAGATTTTTCCGATTTGCTGTAAGAAAACCACCCGGCTTGTCGTTATCTCAAGTGGGTGGCGGGATGGAATCCGTTGCCTGACTCCTAAACCTGAGTCTGTTTCCCTTCCGGCTCGACTAGCTGGAAGTGGTGTCAGGTCCTCGTTGGGAGTGCGTTCTCTGACAACGTCGGTTTGGTTGATCATGACGCATTCGCAGCGCCGCCAGCAAACGCCTACGTGCCGCACCTGGTGGAGAAAGGCATTGTTCCCATGAACAACGTCCAACTCGAGGAGGAACTGGTGGTTTCGCCAAACCGACCTGCTGAATGTTGCTGTCGACGCTGTTCTGGAGCACGTCATACAGGCGGGCACTTTCCTGTTCTGCCTGGCTGATGTCGGCAAGTTCGCTTTTGAGGGTGATGCTGAACTGATGGCTGCTATATCCGGGCAGGCCGATCTTTTTGCTATAGTTGGCTTCGAGTGTGATCATATATATGTTCCTTTCTTTGGTGGGTTGAGGTTGCGGTGAGATAGCTAAATTCCCCCCTGTCTGAGCAAGTGACAGCGGGGGTGGGCGGGAAAGATGTCTGTCAGCAGCCGTAGCCCCAACAAACACCCCTCCCGCCCCTGAATCCCGGTCCGGAGCCTAAGCCCAAGCCGTGGATTCAAGTTATTATACCGCTAGATGGATGCTACTGATGGGAGGGGAGAGGGGCTTGGGTTGAACTGAGAAATGGGTGGAGTGGTGGACACTTTTTCTGACTTTATTCGACTAAAAAAGTCTCCGCCACTCACCTGGTTAAGCCTTTGGTGCGGGCTTAATGTCGGAAACTTGCCCCACCACTCCACCCTATTGATCTAAATGCGTGGACGTTAGTTGTGTCGATGCTATGGCCGAAGCCCTAAAACAGACGCAGAAACAAGCTCTACGGCGAAGTGAACCGGTTTAGCAGAAGCCGCCGTTCGACACCTGGCCGTCCGATTGCAGCTCCGGACGTTTTTTAGTCGGTCACAGTCGCAGTTTTGAACCGATTTGAACGAACTCAAACGCACCCAATTTGCCAGCCTGCATCTGCTCGAAAAACCAAATGCGTAAAGTGCTGAAGTTGTGCTGGATACGCAACCTGTTTTAACGCATTGGTAAAAATCGACCTGGCCACAACACGTTTTGCGCTAGAAAACCCGCTGACGGCCTTTTTACGAGTTCGGTTTTTGGGGATGATGGCTAAAAACGGAAAATCAAATCGCGATCGCCTTTGATTAACGATCGATTTCGGCGTGGGCAATTTGCTTGTGACGGATGGCACGCAATTCTTGATGACGACACGCCGATCTCGGTGCGCGTGAGCGGTTTAATCCTCACCACAAACAAAGACAAGTCCAGTCCTCCACGGCAAAGCGCTGGATGGTTGGCGTTGACAAAACATGCGTTTTGAAATAGTCTTTTTTAACCTTAGCAAGTCATCTTGAATAGCAATTTAATCATTCGGTTGGCATTCGCTCGATATGCATAGATTATCACACATCTCCCATTTCCTTCGCGGCCTTTTGCTCGTAGTGTTTGTATTTGCCCCCAATCTTTCAAAGGCGGATTCAGCCAAGCCAGAAGTTTTTTTTGGAGGTTTTGCCTTCTGTGGCAAAGCCGGGGACGTGGACAAGAATTTTCCGATCTCCTCATCGCTCAACAAGCCGACGGATGACGGGACACCCTATCTGGGACTGGTTGCCAGGGAGTTTTTTCAGAAAAATAAAGAACGTTTTAGCCAGATGAGTCTTCAGTTTGGCGTTGCACGCCGCGAGGATACGTCATTGGTTCTGGCCCTCGCTCTGACGGATGAAAAAGTTTTGAGGGAGGACTTTAGCGTTTTTCACAAATTGGTCATCCAACTCGGCTTTGAAATGCTGATCTTAAATTTCAAAGACCAAGAAGTTGTGTGTTCTCAACCGATTTACATTGAGTTGATTGATGCGGGAAACGAATCTTTCAGCGATTCAGCGGTCGGCGAGCGTATCAAAAATATGATCGGTGGTGGGGATTCACAATTATTTGCCGCGATTTTGGCAAAAGCTGATCGGATACAGCCCCGATCCAAAAACCAATCAACTTTGCAAATCCGTCAAGTGACCATCGGTGAAAAAGCCTTGCCGTTCCTGCCAGAAAAGCTTCGCCAGACCCCCAATGCCTACGCACAAACGGTAGCGCAACAATTTGGATCACTTCTATCATCCCGCGCTGGCGTGGCCCTGCTGCCCTTCGCCAAAGACGGATTAAATACCAAGATGGCGTTGGTTTTTTCTGACGCATCTGCTGTCCAGTTCAAAATTCCAGCCGCAACTTTCGCGGTGGATGTGGATTTGAAGGGTTTCAAGAAGGTTCTGGATAAAAGCACGGATGCCGAAGCACTTTGGATTTACGGGGCGTTCTTGGGAATTCGTGTCTACGAACCTGAATTCAACAGCATTTATTTCGATGCCCCGGTGAAATACGGGGTCTCCAAAGTGGTTCCGTCGACGCAGAAAACAGTGGATGAGTTTCCCATTGTTTCGGAAGCGCTGAAAGGCGCTTTCGTTTCTGCAATTGACCAAATGCAAAAAGACAAGAAAACCAACGAAAAAGTCCTAAAAAAATGCACACTATAATTCGCTCGCTGTTATTTGTTGTTCTGGCTTGCACAGTTACCGCCCACGCGGAACTGGTAAAAGTTAAGGGCAAAGGAGAAATTGTCTATAAAAGCAACATCTTCAAGCAGGGGCAAGGTTCAGACGAGGAGCGCGCGGCAATTACCGAGGCAAAGAAAAATGCGCTGACGCGGTATGCGGCCGATTTTGATAGCGCGCGCTTTGAATTATACAAGAAAATCCAACCAGACGTGCTGGCAAACATTGATCAATATGTGACGGATTACACCCAGATAGATTCGCAGGTGGATAAAAGTTCCAAGCGCTATACGGTAGTTATCGAGGCTTCCATCAATACAACGTTGATTGAGAATGCGATAAGTAAAAGTTCCGGGGCGACCGCTCCGGTTGCTGCCGGTGCCGCACCCGCCAAGGCGGGCGGCAGTTATATGACATTTGTCTTCGTTGCCCGCGAGTTGGCATCCCGCAAAGATTTCGATGCGAAACGCACGACGGTGGATATAAATGAAAGCAGCTCGGCGGGGGCGCAAAAAAATAAAATTGCCGAAGATGCGCAGTCGGCTGAAACCAGTGTGGATAAGACCAGCGTTGTAAAACAAACCACCGGCGGAAATACCGAAACCAAGGCCGAAGAACTGGCCTATCGTGTCATGACAGTTACCGAGGTGGATAATGCGGTCAATTCAGTGTTGACTAAGTCCAGCTATGAAGTGGTTGACCCGGTGGATGCTGGATTGAACGTGGATAGTTTTAAGGCCGATTTTAGCAGCGGCAGCGACATTTCACCCGCTACGCGCACGGCGGCAATCAAAAACTGCAAGGAAAAAGAGATTAGCTGTGTCTTCTTCATGATGGTTTTCCTTTCGTTACCCGAAAACCATCCCACCCACAATGGCCTAGTTCAGAGGGGCCCAATCACCTACAGGCTTGCGGGGTGATTTCATTAAGGCGTAAGTCCCAAAGTGCCGGCCAGGTTTTTTCCAACTTGCCGAGACACCACAGGCGATACTTTTTGCTTTGTGGTTTTAGCGTCGTGTCATGTTCCAGCTCCCGTTTGAACATATCCACGGCTTCGCTGAATTTCGGCGGGTCAACTCTGTTGATATTTTCACGTTGATCCTTTTGAAGATCGGACAACCGCAGTTTGGCTGTTGACCAAACCGTTGTCTTCAGGCTAACCCGAATCAACTTGCCGTTGACCCTGATTCTGCCATAGTAGTTACCGTTGCTGACGTATTGCAGCAGGCACGGAATTTTGGGAAATGAACGCCATTGCCCGTCTTTGGACAAGGTTTCATCCCGTTTTCGGCTGTCTGGCTGTTTTTCAGTTTCCGGTGACATAATTGAATGCTGCGGTATACAAAGGCAGTATACAAAGGTAAACCGGAAGACAGGTAAAGTCAAAAATACGTTGCAAATACACGTTGCCCACGTGGCGGAATTGGCAGACGCGCTAGATTCAGGTTCTAGTGAGTAAAATCATACAGGTTCAAGTCCTGTCGTGGGCACCACTTCAAGGTTTGTGGGTGAACTGGTGCTGCTTGCTGATTTTTGCCAGTCGTTTTTCCCAATCGCCCTTATGCGCCAGCGGATCGGCGTCCGTTCCCCAAAGTTTTTTCACCATTTCACGTTGCGGCACAAAGGGACATTTTGATTTTGGATTTTTATGCGTGCCGTCGAGCTGACGCAAAGCCAGTTGCGCGCCTGTCATCAGCGCCGGATTTTCCGGGTGTGAAAATTGCGTGTTTAATTTGTGTGCGGCTTCGTCCAGCGCGCCCCACCGCTCAGCGTCCGTAGTTCCCCAAAGCGTCGGCTGTGTGTCCAGCTGTGACAGATTCCAAAAGCCAATGCGGACTTGTCGCACCGGTTTGACGGCGGTGCGCATAACGTCACGAAACATTCCTTCCAGCGCGGCATTGATAACTGAATTTTGAAATTGCGGATGTTGAAAGCGGTGTGTGTCTCCGGCTTCGGTAAAATCGTTAAAACGAATGGTCAGGCTCACTTCGCGCGGTTGCAATTTCTCGCGTCGCAACTGCCCGACCAGCCGCGTTGTTTCACTCAAGGCAAAAGTCAGCGCGGCTTCGTAGTCTGGATCGTCGTAAGGCAGCGTGGTATTACTCGAAATGCTGGCGCGGTCTTTGACTTCCAACAGCAACGGCTCGCTCCATTTGCCATTGGCAAAAAGCCAAAGCTGTTGTCCCCAAATGCCAAATCTTTGTTTCAGCAACATGGATGGCAATTCCGCTACGTCGCCAAAAGTTCGCGCGCCCAAAGCTGCCAGTGCGCGCTCGCGATTTTTGGCGATGCCGGAAAGTTCGCGGACTGGGCGATCTTTCAAAAACTCCTTTTCTTGTCCGACAGGGATTTCCATGAAGCCCGGCTTAGCCGCGTCCGTCGCCAATTTTGCCAGCCGCGATGAATTTGCCAGTCCGCCCGAAACTGGCAGGCCGGTTTCCTTGCGGACGCATTCGCCGATGCTTTTCATGTAATCCGCCGGTGTGGTGTTTCGCCAGATGTGTTCGTCCATCGTCGTGAAATCCAAAAATCCTTCATCAATGGATACCGGCACAAGCGTTGGTGAGTATTGCTCCAGAATGTGAAACATTTCCGCCGATAGCCGCCGGTATTCGTCATATTGCGGACGACACAGCACGCCGTTATAACAAAGGCGTTTGGCTTCAAAACACGCCATGCCAGTTTTGACGCCAAATTTTTTGGCCAGCCGGTTGGCCGCAATCACGATGCCATCGCCACGCCGCCCGCCGCCGACCCACACCGGCCGCCCCTGCAATTTTGGATTCAACGCCACTTCGCAACTGGCAAAGAAGCTGTCGGCATCAACGTGCAAAATGCGGTTGTGGCTACTCATTGCGTCTTAAAATTTAACGCGCTTCGGAAAACTACCAAGAAACAAAAGAAAGGAAATTTTTCAGCTTGGACAGCATTTGTCCACGTCGCTCTTTTATCTACCACAGCCAACAAAAAGTAGTTTTATCGTTTGAGAGAAGTTGCCTTCTCCACAAAAGAAACGCGGCCATCCGCTTGGATGGCCGCGTGTTGCTAAAATATTTCAGCTCAAAAGCCCGGAAGCTTTTTGACGCTGTCCAGTGCGCTGCTGGCTTTGCTCAAGCCGGGTGCGTATTTGTCGGCGATGCTCGTGATAAGTTGTTTTTGCGTGTCAGAAAGTTTGGCGCTTTCGGCAACGTTTTTCAGCGAGGGCAGGGCGTCTTTGATTTTACCGCTCCGCAGTGAATTGACGATGGTCGCCACATCGCCTTGAGCGCCTTCAAGCGAGGCAAAGTTTTTCTGCACGACGAAGGCCGAGGCGAGATTGCCGACTTGCTTGGCGAGGCTCAGTTGGTCCGGCGTCAGCTTGGCCACTGACGCCAGCTTAAAGGCAGACGTCAGCGCGGCGGAATCCGCACCACCCGTGAGCGATTTGAGTGTGCTATCGAGTTTGCTGGCGATGGCGCTATTCGCGCCGGCGGCCGTGCTGAGGCTCTGCACTTTGCCGGTCAATTCGGAAGCGATGGTTCCCAGTTCGCTATCCGAGGCTGATTTGGCCGTTTCCAAAAACTTGGAGACCAAGCTGGCGTCCGTCTGGGCAAATACATTGTTGGTAACAACGCCCAAAGTGGCGGCGATAATTAAAAAGCTGGCAAAAGATTTTTTCATGCGCGCCCATGATAGTTCTTTGGGGAAATCTGGCAAGCCGACAGCACGCATGGCCGAGGTTGAAACTTATTTGCCGACTTGCTAGATTGCCCGTCTATGGGACGCCAATGGCTTCATGCTAAACGATTGGTCGCCGGCCTTAAAAAGGGTCGCACGACCGGCAAACTGGTTCGTGAAATTTCCGTCGCCGCCAAGATGGGCGGTGCAGATCCCGCCGCGAACGCGCGGCTTTTCACCGCCATCGAAAAAGCCAAAAAAGATAGCGTCACCAAAGACGCCATCCAGCGCGCCATCAATAAAGGCGCGGGTATCGGCGATGAAAAACTCATCATGGAACACGTCGTGTATGAAGGCCGCGCGCCGCACAACGTCCCGCTCATCGTCGAAGTTTATACCGACAACGTGAACCGCACCGCGCCGGAAATTCGCGTGCTGTTCAAGAAGGGCCAACTCGCTACGGCGGGCAGCAATAAGTTTTTATTCGACCACGTCGGCCTCGTTGAAGCCTATCATCCCGATGGGAACATTGACCGCGAAACTGCCGCGATTGAAGCGGGCGCGAACGAAGTAGAAATTTTAACGCACGAACAAAACGACGACATTCCTGCCGAAGCCGCGGGTGCAAAATTTATTTGCGAGCGCACCGCCGTTCACGAAGTCTCCAAATGGCTTTCCGCAAACGGTTGGACGGTGGTGACGAGTGAAATTGGCTACGTCCCTAAGCAATTTCCCGAGCTCTCCGAGGCGCAACAGAATGAAGTCGGTGAATT
>Ga0208872_1002247_pt1 | contig 11309 bp, 12 predicted proteins | sample CryBogCBH12Aug08_FD_185508 | JGI IMG/M metagenome (GOLD analysis project Ga0208872, IMG submission 185508) | Freshwater microbial communities from Crystal Bog, Wisconsin, USA - CBH12Aug08 (SPAdes) | ecosystem: Environmental > Aquatic > Freshwater > Lake | place: Crystal Bog, Wisconsin, USA... | reverse complement strand
CTCTGGAGCACGCTCGTCCTGCTCTTCCAGGTACGCCGTCAAAAACTGCTTGTAATCCCCGCCCGGAATAAAGCAAATCTCCTGGGAATCCGGCTTCTCGGCCAGCTTTAGCCCATGCTCTCGCGCCACACCCCGTACCTCCGGCTTTGTGAGCCTGCCCAGTGGAAACAGTGTGTGCGCCAGTTGCTCTTGCGTCAGCCCAAACAGAAAATACGTCTGGTCCTTCGCCAAATCCGCGGGCCGCTTCAGTATCCATCGTCTCCGCTCCGCGTCCCACTCGTTCACCGCGTAGTGCCCGGTCGCAATCCGGCTCGCGCCAATGCTCTGCGCCGTCTTCAGTAACTGGTCAAACTTCAAGTGGTTATTGCACAGCGAGCAGGGAATCGGCGTCCGTCCCGCCAGGTACTCCTCCACAAACGGCCGCACCACGTCCCGCTCAAAGCGCTCTTCCTGGTTCACCACGTAATACGGAATGCCGAGTTGCTCCGCCACCCTCCGCGCGTCATACACGTCGTCCAGCGAGCAGCACCGTCCCGCCTTTGGCGTATCGGGAATTCCGTGTTTGCCAGCCAGCCGCGTCTGGTCCCAGAGCTGCAGCGTCAGCCCTACAATTGTCTCGCCTTGGTGGACGAGCATTGCCGCAACCGTCGAAGAGTCCACTCCGCCGGACATTGCTACCGCAATTGTTGTCTTTTCACTCATAGGGAAAGAAAACCTTCTCTGCAAACCTTAAACAAATTGGTGCTTTGAATTAGGCAAACCTATTGCCCAGCTAACTTCGCAAATATCGCAGGGGCATCGCATATCACTCCGCCACCACCGGCGAAAGCGCCCTGAGGCGTTCCACAGCCTCGGGGACCACCTTCAGCGCATGGTCTAGATCCGTATCCGCGGCTGTCTTCATCAGGCTGAAGCGCAAGCTTGCCCGCGCCGCATTCTTGTCTAGCCCCATCGCCATCAGCACATGGCTCGGCTTCGTTGACCCCGAATGGCAAGCTGACCCACCGCTTACCGCCACGCCCTTAAGGTCGAGCGCGATTACCAGCGCCTCGCCCTCCAGTTGCTCAAACCAGATATTTGTCGTATTCGCCGTTCGCGGAACCAGCTTGTCTCCATCCCGTCCGCCATTCACCCGCGTGCCCGCAATCTTTAGCAAGCCCGCTTCCAGACGGTCGCGCAACCTGGCCAGACGCTCAATCGCTCCATCCTCCAGCGACTGCGCTGCCAGTTCCGCGGCCCTGCCCAGTCCCACAATTCCCGGCACATTCTCCGTCCCTGCGCGCCGCCGCCTCTCATGGCTGCCGCCCACCATCATCGGCTCCAGCGGCGTGCCCCGGCGCACAAACAGCGCGCCCATTCCCTTCGGCCCGTGCATCTTGTGCGCGCTGATGCTCAGCAGGTGGCAGCCATACCGCCGCACGTCAAACGGCACCTTGCCCGCGCCCTGCACCGCATCAATGTGGAAGTAAGCCCCGGCCTCGGCTGCAATCTTCCCAATCTCTTCCACTGGTTGCAGCACGCCGGTCTCGTTATTCGCCAGCATCACGCTGATCAGCCGGGTCTGGGGCCTTATCGCCCGCCGGATATCCTGCGCATCAATCAGCCCGCTCGCTTGCGGGCCCACAAATGTCGTTTCCACCCCATGCCGCGCCATTCGGTCCGCCGCCCGCAGCACCGCCGAGTGCTCAATGGACGTAGTAATAAAATGGTCGCCCGCGCGCAGCATCCCAAACACCGCCGTATTGTCCCCCTCGGTGCCGCCCGAGTTGAAAACCACTTCGGCCTCATGGCAGTTAAAGAACGCAGCCAGCGCCTCGCGCGCATGGTCTACCGCCTGGTGCGCCCTCTGGCCATGGATATGAATCGATGAGGCATTCCCGAACTCTTCCATCCAATACGGCCGCATCGCCTCAATCACCTCAGGAAGCAAAGGCGTAGTGGCATTGGCATCCATATACACACGCGGCATGGCGTTGTTGTCCCTCTTCTAAATTGTACGGGGAATCCAACGTAGGGATATCTGGCCTCTGCCGCACTGTTGCAGTTTTCCGCGACAAGCGCCCTAGCATGGCATCATGCGTGTTCTCTGGCAAGGCTATTTATTTAGCTTGGGATATGCCGTCGACGAACCACCGCCATTGCTTCCAGTCCGCCCATTCTGGCCACTCGTCGCGCGCTGTGAGCCTCCCTGCGCTGCAGGCTTTCCCTGCGCAGTACGTTGCTGAGTTCCCGCTGTATTGCGCACCTGCTGAGAACCGTTTTGATTCTTCACCGTGGCATTCGGAGTACTAGAACGATTAGCCAGGTTAAAGTCCCCCGTTGTCTTGCTGGTCGCCTTGAGTTTTTCACGACCATATGTAACGGCCTGCGCGTGAACAGAAACCTGCATGAGCGGGGCCAGGCAAGCCATGATCAGCAGCGAACAGAATATTGTACTTTTTGATTGTGCGGCCATTATGTCCTCCATTCTTTGTAAGAGATGTGAGGGCTGGAACGGCATCCTTGATGGATTTGTACGCAGCCATGTTACTGGAAACCAACGACGAAAGGCGCGATAGTCAAACGCGGGCTCTATCCAATTCGCCGTCGCACCGGGCAAAATCAGGAATTGGGTTCAGGAATGAGTATGCTTCATTGTCACCGGCTGCACTACCTTCGGAGTGCTCCCCTTGCTGATTGTATTTCTACCAACACTGTTAGTGCGTAACTGAGTATTCCCCTTAGCCCATGAATTCCCTTGCGGAACAGGGTGCAAATTCCCCTGTACATTTTGCAAGGCGTGACTTGTGCCAGGTTGATTCTTTCCCTTCACGGCGTAGGCGGGAGTAGGAGATCCGAACCTCCTGGCAGGCAAATGGCGATTGCCAGACTTATTACCACAAGTGTGATCAACCTTCTGCAAAGTACTTTGCGAGAAAGTCAAGTAATTATCCTGAGCGTAGACTCCAAGTGTCATCAGCAGGGCAAGAGAGAAGATGGTCAGTAGGGAGTAGAGCAATGTCATTCCAGACTGCGTGATCATAAGTACTCCATCACCATTCAGTGATTTGGGACCAGACTTGCGTCCTTCCTACAAGAGTGCGCAATTCTGTTGCAGTGGGACCGTGGATGGGCTGCCAATTGCCCTGCACCGGCCAATGGTCGAAACGGCCGCAACCAACCTTCATCCAGACGATCAGTGGCGGGCGCTTCATCGTGGGCTTGCGGCGCACTGGCATCATATTGACCACAAACGCTTTCAGTGTCAAGATTTCCCTTCGAGGTTCGCTCGGTCCAGCCTCATGCCTCATTCCTGTCTTCTGCCGGCGCGAAGCGCGTCGAAATTGATGCAATTGCGCTTTACCTTTCGATAGAATGCAAGCAGTTACCACTTGAGCCCTCATAATGACTGCAACCCCGCGCATCCTCATCATCGGTCACGCTGGACAAGTTGGTCTTGAACTCCAACGCAGCTTCTCCAACTTCGGCCCCATCACCGCTGTCGATCGCGAATCCGTCGACCTGTCCGACACCGAACAGACCCGCGCCCTTGTCCGCTGCGCGGAGCCCGACATCATCCTAAACGCCGCTGCCTACACTGCCGTCGATCGATCCGAGTCCGAGCCCACTCTCGCCTTCGCCATCAACTCCCAGGCCCCCCGCATCCTTGCGGAGGAGGCCTTCTGCCGTAACGCCCTCCTCGTCCACTACTCCACGGACTACGTCTTCGACGGCAGCAAACCCGAACCATGGCTAGAGTCCGATATTCCCAATCCCCTCAACGTCTACGGAAGAACCAAGCTTGCCGGCGAACAGGCCATCCAGCAGGTCGGCGGCCGTTATCTCATCTTCCGCACCAGCTGGGTCTACGGGCCCCATGGCAACAACTTCCTGCTCACCATGCTTCGGCTGGCACGCGAGCGCTCGTCTCTCTCCATCGTCAACGATCAGTTCGGCTCCCCTACCACCTCCATCGAACTAGCCCAGGCCACCTTCGCCATCGTCGCTGGCGTCCTCTCCGGTCGCTTCGGCGCCCCGCAGGATTGGGGTGGCCTCTACCACATGACCTGCGCCGACTCCACCAACTGGTTCGACTTTGCCCAGGCGATCTTCGCCCGTGCCGGCCTCCAACTCGGCGTCAAGCCGCCCGCCCTTGTCCCGCTAACCACAAAGGACTATCCGACCCCCGCACAGCGCCCCCGGAACTCCGTCCTCTGCAACCAGAAACTCTTCGACCGCTTCGCCATCCGCCTCTCCCCCTGGCAAGCCGCCCTCGATACTGTCATCGAAGCTCTCAGCTCCGCTCCTCCAGGCGGTACAAAATAAGCAGGTTACCGATCTATGTGTCCTTCAGCAGAAAGGACAGCGAAGCATACAAAAAAACAAGCGCCAATGCCACCGATCCAAGAGCTGGGTCGATGACATTGGCGCTTGTTGCTTTTGAATTACAATCCGTTGGAAAAGTTCTAGATGTCGCCGCCGTGAGTTCTACTCCATTGAAAACGAGCCACAATCGCTGGGATTACGACCATAGCCACAAAAGCGAGCCCGGTGAAAAAGTCCTTCAAAGTTTTATCCCTCTCTGGCGTCAATTGGATGCGGTACACGGCACAACAGGCCTCTGCGCCAACAGCTTTAAACTACGCATGAACGCAATAAAGCGAAATGCTCCCAAGGTGTCACTAAGCATGGCCCATCGGTAACCACCACACTTTCAGCGTCATTTTTACTCAATCTTTGATTGAAGTGAATCATTGCTTAGGAAATCCGGCAAAGATCACAGTCACACTCTGCCTCCACGAGCCCCCTACTCTGTGCCATAAGCAAAAAGCCGTGAAGACCTGGAACTAAAGCGTGGCTTTGCCGCACTGGCAGCCGCCCGTGAACCCGTGCGCCTAAAAGATCCTGCCAGATATCAACCGCGTTGCGGCCACACGACAGTACGAGATTGATCGTTTCGCTGCATGTTACGCAGACGCTCACTGACTTCAGACAATCGCTCGCCGTTCCGCGATGAACTTCCGTCTCCTGCTCGATCCATCGCAGCGCCCAGCCCAGACGCCCCAATGCAATCACAAGTTCCTGTCGCTCTGCCTAAGACATTGCCAATGCTGACAGGAGGTAATTCCTCACGCCGAAGTTAATGCACCACCCTCTCAAAATGGCAGCTTTTGGCTAACCAACCGTGACGTATAATCCACAGGTTGGCGCTAGTCAGCACTCCAGGAGTGTAGGGGTAAACATGGCGAAAAGTGCTTTGATAACAGGCATAACAGGGCAAGACGGATCTTATTTGGCGCAGCTTCTGCTCCAGAAAGGCTATGATGTTCACGGCATCAAGCGGCGCAGCTCCCTCTTCAATACTGACCGCGTTGACCATCTTTATCAGGATCCGCACTTGGGAAACAGAAAATTTGTTTTGCACTATGGAGATCTGTCCGATTCGTGCAGCTTGCTCCATATCATGCAAAAGGTTCAGCCAGACGAAATATATAATCTGGGCGCACAGAGCCACGTCCAAGTGTCGTTCGAACAGCCGGAATACACGGCAAATGTCGATGGTCTGGGTGCGCTGAGAATACTTGAGACCATCCGGATACTCGGTGCCGAGAAGAAGACGCGATTCTACCAGGCGTCAACTTCGGAACTCTACGGTCTGGTCCAGCAGGTTCCACAAAACGAGAAGACGCCGTTCTATCCACGATCTCCGTATGCGGTGGCAAAGCTATATGCCTATTGGATTACTGTGAATTACCGCGAGGCGTATGGCATGTACGCCTGCAACGGGATCTTATTCAATCATGAGTCGCCGGTGCGAGGCGAAACCTTTGTAACTCGAAAGATCACCCGGGCGTTGGCGCGCATCAAATTGGGCCTTCAAGACAAGCTGTATTTGGGGAACCTGGATTCGCTCCGGGACTGGGGCCATGCGCGGGACTACGTGGAGATGCAGTGGCGGATGCTGCAACAGGACAAGCCAGAGGATTTTGTAATCGCAACCGGGGTCCAGCACAGTGTACGGGAATTCGTGACGCTTGCAGCAGACAGACTTGGCATTAAGCTCATCTGGGAAGGCCAGGGAGTGGAGGAACGGGCTGTGGATCAGAGTGGTTCCACCGTCGTTGAGGTAGATCCGAGGTATTTCCGACCGACGGAGGTGGAAACTCTGCTAGGCGATCCAACTTATGCACACGAGCGGTTGGGATGGAAGCCTACAGTGAGCTTTGAAGAGCTTGTTAAAGAGATGGTTGACGCTGATCACCTGGCAGCCGAGAGGGACCAACTTGTCAAGAATCACGGATACGCGGCCTATGACTACCATGAATAGTTCCTGCCTCAATGGCTCCCGAGTTTATATCGCCGGCCATCGCGGGTTAGCGGGCTCTGCCATACTGAGGCGGCTTAAACAAGAAGGTTGCGCGAGGATTGCGGTTCGGACCCATGCGGAACTGGATCTGACCGACCAAGCGGCGGTTGTTCACTTCTTTGCAGAGGAACGACCGGAATATGTGTTTCTGGCCGCAGCCAAGGTTGGCGGCATCCTGGCCAACAATACACGACCTGCGGATTTTGTTCACGAGAATCTTGCTATCCAAACTAATGTGATCGGTGCCGCAAGGAGTTTTGGTGTGAAGCGGCTGCTGTTCCTTGGATCTAGCTGCATCTACCCCCGTGATTGTCCACAGCCAATCAAGGAAGATTACTTGCTCACCGGGCCGCTGGAGCCAACCAACCGCCCCTATGCAGTGGCCAAGATCGCCGGCATTGAAACCTGCTGGGCGTTCAACCGCCAATATGGAACCCAATATGTTGCAGCGATGCCCACCAACCTCTACGGCCCCAACGACAACTACGACCTGCAAAGTTCTCATGTGCTTCCTGCTCTGTTGAGGAAGATGCACGAGGCAATGGTTGCCGATGCAGCGGTGGTTTCTGTCTGGGGCACTGGCTCAGTGTTGCGGGAGTTTCTTCACAGCGACGATTTGGCGGATGCCTGTGTCTTCTTGATGAACCTGCCGGAAGAGAGTTATAGATCCATCGTGAGCTCAGAGTTGCAGGCCCCATTGTTCAATGTTGGATGCGGAGAAGACCTGAAAATTCGTGACTTGGCCGAGCTTATCAGGGACGTGGTGGGTTTCAAGGGACGGCTGGCATTTGACGCATCCAAGCCCGACGGGACGCCGCGCAAGCTCTTGGATATATCGCGAATGAAGGCGCTTGGCTGGCAGGCGAAAATTCCTCTGCGTAAAGGACTTGAGGCTACCTATCTGGAGTATCGTCGTACCTGCGAACTATAGCCTGAACCTGGTTGTCCAGCGGGTTGGGCATGGGCCACAGTTGTAGAACTTGCATTCGCAATCACAGCCACTCCGCCAAGGGATGAGTCTATCCTCACGCCTCACTACGAAACAAACAAGCGTGGCAAAATACCGTAATCGCCTTCCCAAGCTCTCCACAGTCTGCCATTTCCGCGGCCGATCTCAATCGCCCGCGTTGTCATCCGGCAATCTTTGGGGTGGCATCCATCCAGTTTTGCTCGAACTCTACCGGGCTGACGTAGTTCAGCGTCGACTGCATGCGTATTTGGTTATCCCAGAGCTACCAGGCAATCATTTCGTTCTTGGCTTGTATGGAGGATTCTAGGCGTTTGCAATGCAAGCGCTCCACCTTCAGCGAACTGAGCAGCGTCTCCGAGCAGGCATTGTCCCAGCAGTTGCTTTTGCGGCCCGCTGCTTGCCCACGCTAATACACGGCCAGTACCGCACCAATTATTGCTGGTCCCTGGACGATAATTGTTCTCTAATTCTTTCTATTTACAGAGTCGATTAGAGTCGTTCGAAGGTTGTGGAAGAGTTTTTGGTGGAGGCGCGGGAGTCGGGTCACGCAACAATACCTATAATCAATAAGTTACAGATTTCAAACGTTGCTCAAATTGACACATTCGCTCAAATCGCTGGAGTTTGGCACGTATCCGGCACGCGAAATCTTAGAGCGACAAGTCTTCCTCCAAGTGCCAAAAGACTTCGCGATCACCTAGAGCCAGGATGCTGAACGAACTGAGGCGTAAGATTATCTGCAATGCCCCCGCAAATGTATAGAATTCGTCTGCTTGGTCTTGCGACCGCCGCTTTTTGGGTCGCTTCTTCGTTTTGGTCGCAAACGGCTGAGAAGCAGGTGCCCTCTGATCTTTCTAAGCTCTCTTTCGATGAGCTCACAGCGTGTTACACGGCCCCGAAAGCCTGTGGCGCAGATGAAGTGTGGGAAATCTCTGATGAGTTTGCAAAGCGATTACCCTCTTTACCCTCAGAGCGTCTCGTTGCCTGCTTCGAGGATTGGAAAATTTGTGAAATAGAAGAAGGCAGAGTAACAGGTTGGCCGATTTCTGACGAACTTGCTCGGCGGGGTCAAATCCACAGTTTTCTCGTCATGTACTGGAAAGACAGTCGACGAGCAATTCGCGATGGGATTGAGCATATTGCCTACCACTTTGACACCCCAGAGGTGACCAAATTCATGCGATCCGTCCTGGCAAAGCGGGTCAATGATGGAGAGGATCTTTATTGGCCAGTGAACTACCTCGCGAAAAAGTGCGATCCTTCCGCGCTTAAGGAACTCAGCACTGGGCGCTATCGCAATCAAGGAAGTTTGCAGTACCAAACAAGCGTTGAATTGTTCGGCAAATGCAAGTATCGGCCTGCTATTCCCTACCTGGTTGATTCCGCACTAAATGACGTTTCCTGGAATATTGCGGGAGCTGCAGATGACAGTCTGCATGCACTCTATCCAGATGCGCCAGTGGATTTCGATAGCCTTGAGAAAGCCCAAAATTACTTCTGTCGTCGGGCTCATCAGGAAGGTGTGAAAGTATCCTGCAAAGTTCGACAAGGCCGATAAGATATTCGCTTTCAGCTAACAGGTGTCACGTGCCACAAGTTTGTATGTATATGAGATGATTATGGTTAAACGCGATTTTTATCACGCGGTTGGCACGCGGACAAGAATAGCGCCTATATATTATTGATAATAAAATAGTTAATTGGTGGAGGCGGCGGGAGTCGGATTAAAGAGGCGTATTGATTCCACGTAAGTTACTTTGTTTTCAACGGCTCTCAATACGCTACATCATCGAAAAACGCGGTATCTACACACGCCACACACACGCGGGATTTGAGAGATTCTATTTCCAGATGTCGCGCCCGACAATGGAAAACAGTAAGCCCATTGCGCCGATTAGAACATTCATCACAATCCCGAACCAAAGAACAATTGGACCGTGAGATTGTCTGCTTAAAGTCGCGAATCCGAGTTCGACCTTACGCTTTTTCACGCCCCTCGCCGCCATCCAGAAACAGAATGTGGATCCAAGCAAAAAGAGAATTCGGTCAGTTCCGGAAAAGTGATCTGCGGTCAAAATCATCTGGTGCTTTCGCTGTGCATAAGTGGTTGCTTGCAATTCTATGCCAGTGTGCTTTAGTTAACTCATCCATACCAAAATGAAAATTATTACCGCGATTGTCCTCGACGGCTTCCACGCAGGACACGTCGTACAGACGGACTATCACCCAATCTTGAAATTACTGAAGCCGACTGTCATCAAGGTGGACTATTGTTGCGGCGGCGATGAGATGTCCCCACAAGGTCCCGAAATGATCGAATACAAAGAGTGCTTCAGGGGAGTTGACCAGAACATGGTTCTGTACTCACGAAGCGGTGAATCGCGGGATATTCTAGGAATGTTTAATTCGGAGAGAAGTATTTACCCCTGGACATATGGCACGGTCCTGAAGATGGGCTATCACAACGAACCGCTCATCAGAACGGATGATCCACCTTTGGAACAGCGCCAATCCTAAGTGCAATCAGTTCGTTACGTAAACATTTCACACGTAATGCACACAGGCATAGATAGACATAGCCATTAACTATAATGAAATCAATAATTTATATTGGTGGAGGCGGCGGGAGTCGAACCCAAATCGGCATCGAAAACAAAGGGTTTGTTTGATTCCAAAAGAGATAGAGTTCAAGAAATGCAGCGAGTCACAGACCTTTAGCACAAATTAGCACAAAACCGCTTGCGGGAGGCAGGGCGCGATGGGCGTTCGTTGAGCGGAACATTCGCAACACGTGGTCACGTTTTGACAACGGCCCGCTCATATTCTAAAGTAGTTCCAAAGAGATCTACGGGCACGGTATAGAAATCAGTGCCGACCACGATTAACCCTGGGGGAAACGGGGATGTGGTGACCCTCCCAGCGCGAGAGGCCATTCGCGTTAGCCTAAGTGCGAAGGAAGTCCGAGAGCGAACCGTTCATAAAGTTTAGCGGGGGCTACGGCAGGATAGAAAAACCCAACTATTCATCTTCACATTACCCCATCTTGGGGATGCCCGGCACAGCCGGGTACGGATGCGCCTTTGGCTTCAAAACAGTTTCAATCATCATCTTCAGTTGTATGCCCCTTCGAGCGTCATTACACGCCGGACGAACTCGGCAAGCTCTGGCACGTTGCCGCCAACACGGTCCGTCGCTGGTGCGACGAATCCGGCGGTGTGCTTGCGATTGATCGCCCTGAACAGATGCACAAGCGGGGATACAAAACCCTGCGTATTCCTGAATCAACAGCGACCCGCATCTATGCGCAGCACTTCGCAGCGAGAAGGGCGGCTGCATGAGAGATCTCCGCGAGGCAGTGAACATGGTTGTTGAGTTGAGCGGCAAGAATGCCGCTCTGGTGGGGTTGCGGGTTCAACGGATCATTGCCCAATCCGAGAGCGAAGCGTTGCAGGAACACATGGCAAAGCTTGATCGGCTCATAGCAGAACTGGAGGCCGTGTGAAGGGCTCGGTCATCAACTGGTGCCACAACACACCTTCAACGCCTGGGAGGGATGCACTCGCATCTCTCCTGGTTGCGATCATTGCTATGCCGAGACGCGAGACGGCAGGCATCTGACCGAGCCCATCAGCCATTGGGGCAAGGGCGCACCCCGGCGGGCAGTGTCCGATGTGAAGTGGCGCGAGCCGCTCACGTGGAATCGAGACGCGGCGGGATCCGACACGAGGCCCCGCGTTTTCTGCGCCAGTCTGGCAGACTGGGCGGATAGTGAGGCTCCAACAGGGCAGCGCGAGCGACTTTGGGCGCTGATACGCGAAACCCCAAACCTCGATTGGCTTCTTCTGACCAAGCGGGCCGGCAACATTCGCAGGATGCTGCCGCCCGATTGGGGAGTTGGCTATCCGAATGTCTGGCTGGGCGTGACAGTAGAGAATCGCCAACACGGATTGCCCCGCCTGGATGTACTCCGCTCGATCCCGGCAGCGGTTCGTT
>Ga0208872_1002246_pt1 | contig 11310 bp, 8 predicted proteins | sample CryBogCBH12Aug08_FD_185508 | JGI IMG/M metagenome (GOLD analysis project Ga0208872, IMG submission 185508) | Freshwater microbial communities from Crystal Bog, Wisconsin, USA - CBH12Aug08 (SPAdes) | ecosystem: Environmental > Aquatic > Freshwater > Lake | place: Crystal Bog, Wisconsin, USA... | reverse complement strand
AATAATAACAACCGCACAAGCCCCATAGCCCAGCGGGGTACTGCCCAATTGCATAGTAATAAGGGCAAGTACCAATTGGAATAAAAATATCGTTACCAGTATTTTTGTCTTCATTGCCATTGAATATTGCTAAAGTTATAATTAGAGTCTCAACTGGGTCATTGACATGTTATCGGCCAAATTGTCACTACCTTTACCATGACTTGAAAATTACAGGCAACGATGCTCGCAAGTCAATTCTTATCCTAATTGCCCCAAGTTGCAACACTTTCCAGCACTGTGTATGAGTTGCAAGCTTAACTGCTTTACTGGCGGTAACGTAACCCTAATAGAGGGGAATTGGTGCTGTTATTCGGTGGTTAAGGCGGGGTTTCTTACTTGTTCTTGCTTTATTGACGATTAAATACTAAAACAGAACTTGATCAGATTATTTTAAGTATTCTGAATTTTTGTATAGAGATTGTTAATACGATTGAAATTTATGGGGATTTAGCGCCGGGAGTTATTCCCGTCCAGCAAACTTTGGTATTCCACGCTACTTGAGCGTCCAATTTGCTTCCCTGATCAGAGGTAATTTGGTTAGTGTAAATGGGCTAGTGATTCTTGAATACATTCCAACTGGCAGCTGTTGTTTTAAGAAAACTCAGTATGACTTGAGCCAGCGAATCTCCTGAAAATTCGGCGTCATAAGCTTCCCAATCAAACTCGCTCTTGCCATCATCATCCATTAGATGCAATGAGGAAAAGCTATCCGGCGCAACTGAATAAAGTAGCCCAGAAGAGTATGCTTGCTGTTTTACCATTTTAATACCTCCCTGCCAATTACTCTGAATAGAAACCAATAATGGAATATACGGTAATACTATATTTACGTTTTACAACACTTTTATTTTAACGTCAAGTGATTCTGGGGAAATTAAGTAATTCTTATCACTGCAAAATGGCTTTTTAGTTCCAATCCTGGGATAAGAAGGGAAATCGCTGAGTGAAGTATTGTATGATCGCGTTATTCAGCTACAATGAACTGTTAGGTTCAATTAGAATCATCAAAATAACTACTTACCTGAATCGAAAAAAATGATCTGCTATCTAGGCCGCTATGAAATTATTGAAGAGCTCGGGCAAGGTGCCATGGGTGTCGTTTATAAGGCCAAAGACCCGCTGATTGACCGCGTCGTGGCATTGAAATGCATCAATCTTAATGGCTTGGATAAAACTCAGCGTGCAGAATACGAAGAAAGATTCTATCGGGAAGCGAAAGCAGCCGGGCGCTTGAATCACACTAATATCGTTACCATTTACGACCTGGGAGAGTGCGGGGATGTTGCTTATATAGCAATGGAACTTATGGAAGGACGCGAATTACATAACATTATTGCCGATTCAAAACGCTTGCGCATTGAAGATATGCTGGACATTGGGACTCAAATTGCTGATGGATTGGCTTTTGCCCATAACCACGGAATAATTCACCGGGATATCAAACCCTCCAACATCATGGTGTTAAGCAATAACCATATCAAAATTGCTGATTTTGGTATTGCTCAATTGGATTCGTCTCTGCACCTTACTCAGGCCGGCATGATCATGGGATCCCCTTTATATATGTCGCCGGAACAAATTTTGGGGAATCCCATTACCCCGCAATCAGATATTTTTGCTCTGGGTTCCGTATTGTACAAACTCCTCACCGGTCGAACTCCTTTTTTTGGCGAAAATACCAATGCAGTCATGTATCAGATTGTTAATGAGACGCCAGCCAAACCGAGCTCGTTAAACCCCGACATACCCAGTAGCCTTGATAAAATAATTCTCAAGTGCCTCGAAAAAAAGCTGGAGAACCGTTACCAAAACGCAACGGAATTGGCAAACGATTTACGTTCTTTACGCCAAACATTGCTACAAAACAATGAGTCTTCTGTCCATCGTTTCATGATTGGGGAGCATTTAAAGCGCTTTGCGATTCCTGGAGGCGTTTCACAAAAATGGGTGGAAATAGGCAGTTATTTCGCCATATTATTCATTTTTATTATCGACCAAATCACCGATTCATCCATTCAGCTGCATATGTTGTATTTATTTCCTCTGATTATGATCAGCTTTCATTCCGAGAAGGAGCAATTAGTCAGGGCAGCTATCATCTTTTCTCTTGCTCTTCAAGGCCTTAATCTCATGCTTGAGGCAACACTACCCGTGTTCTCAAAAATCATACTTTCATCGTTGATTGTTCCAACAAATGTAGTGATTGCTTACATTGCAAGAATTGCCCGAACTAATTTTCTGGAGGTCGGTCATCTGGCTTCCTTTGACGGTCTAACCGGCCTGCATAACCGGCTTAGTCTTGAATCCATAACCGAAAAGGAAATTGAGCGACAAAAGAGCAAGGGTGGGGTGTTTTCCTTCGTCGTGTTCGATATTGATAACTTTAAAGAATTTAATAATACCAGAGGATTTAAAGTGGGAGATCAGGTTTTGAAGCTTTTGGCAAAAACCCTTAAAGAAAATACCAGGCAATTTGATACGATAGCCAGAATTAGCGGGGACAAGTTCGCAATTTTGATGCCCAACACCTCCGCTTCGATTTGCGAATCGCTTTGTAATCGACTTTCTGAAAAAATCTCAAACCGCATGGCCGATGCTCACTTCGCCATTTCTACATTGGTTCAGCATGAGACCTTTGAGCACCCCCCGGAATCCACCTTAGCCGTTTTCAATAGGGTGGATAACGTGATTCAGGCAAAAAAATAATTTGATCAATATTTAAGAATTCTTGACATTTCCCCTCTTGAAACCAGTCCGTACGCCCCCATCTACCCGCACGTACTTCATGTAACTTCTGACACTTTGGAGAAAATTAATGACCGACAACATCACAACTAACCGGGAAACCCTGGGCTTTCAGGCCGAAGTTAAGCAACTTCTACAATTAATGATTCATTCGCTGTATTCCAACCGCGAGATTTTTCTGCGCGAATTGATTTCCAATGCGGCGGATGCAAGCGACAAGTTGCGCTTCGAGGCACTGCATAATGCAAGCCTGTTTGAGAACGACTCTGATTTGAACATCCGTATCAGCTACGACAAAGCGGCACGAACCCTGACGATTAATGATAACGGTATCGGCATGAGTCGCGACGAAGTGATCAATAATCTGGGTACCATTGCCAAGTCGGGCACACGCGAGTTTTTCTCGCGCCTTTCGGGTGATCAGCAAAAAGATGCCAACCTGATCGGACAATTTGGTGTGGGCTTTTATTCTGCCTTTATTGTGGCAGAAAAGGTTATCGTGACCACCCGCCGTGCAGGGGAAAATCACGATCAGGGAGTGCGCTGGGAATCAGACGGCGGCGGAGAGTTCGTAATTGAAATGGTAGAAAAAGTCGCACGGGGCACGGAGATTGTGCTGCATCTGCGCGAAGGTCAAGATGACTTGCTCACAGGAAACAAGATACGTTCCATTATCCGCAAATATTCCGATCACATCGTTCAGCCTATTCTGATGAAAAAGGAAGAGTGGAAAGACGGTGCGCAGCAGGTTCTTGATGAAGATGAAACCGTCAATCAGGCTTTCGCATTGTGGGCCCGACCCAAGAATGAAATTTCGGAAGAAGAATACAAAGAATTTTACAAACACGTGGGCCACGATTTCCAAGATCCATTGACGTGGACTCATGCACGGGTCGAGGGGCGTCAGGAATACACCCAATTGCTTTACATCCCGTCACGCGCACCCTTCGACATGTGGGAGCGAGATGCCATTCATGGCGTTAAGCTTTACGTGCGCCGGGTTTTCATCATGGACGATGCCGAAAAACTGATGCCCCGTTATATGCGCTTCGTGCGCGGCGTGGTAGATTCCAGCGATTTGCCTTTAAACGTGTCGCGCGAGATTTTGCAGGAATCAAAAGACATCGAGGCCATCCGTTCCGGTTGCACCAAAAAGGTGCTCAGCCTGCTTGAAGACTTGTCCAAAAATGATCCGGAGAAATACACCAAATTCTGGGGTGAATTTGGCCGTGTACTCAAGGAAGGGATCGGCGAAGACTTTACGAATAAAGACAAAATCGCCGGTTTACTGCGTTTGGCTTCGACTCATGCAGATACCGCTGAAGAAACTGCTTCTCTGGCCGATTATATTGGCCGCATGAAAGAAGGCCAGGACAAGATTTACTACATCACGGCTGACAGTTTCAACGCAGCTAAAAACAGCCCGCACCTTGAAGTTTTCCGCAAGAAAGGTATTGAGGTTCTGCTGTTATCCGACCGCGTAGACGAATGGGTGGTGACCAACCTTTCCGAATTCCAGGACAAACAACTCGTCTCAGTCGCCAAGGGCGACCTTGATCTTGGCAAACTGGAAGATGAGGCAGAGAAAAAGGAGCAGGAAGACGTTGCCAACGAACTTAAAGACTTGACCGGCAAGATTGCTACCAGCCTCGGTGATCGCGTCAAGGAAGTGCGTGTGACCCATCGTCTGACCGATTCACCGGCTTGTCTGGTAGCCGATGAGCACGACATGAATGCAAACCTGGCGCGCCTGCTCAAAGCCTCCGGGCAAAAAATGCCCACCTCAAAGCCTATCCTCGAAATCAACCCGAAGCATCCGGTGGTATTGCGTTTGAAAGTCGAAGAGAAGCGGTTCGATGACTGGGCATCAGTCTTGTTCGATCAGGCTCTTCTGGCAGAAGGTGGGCAGCTTGATGATCCGGCCAGTTTTGTCAAACGAGTCAATCAATTAATGTTGGAAATGAGCGGAAGTTAAACTCCGCCAACTCATACATACCGTCATTTCATGGCAAGCAGAATGACGGTATGTAATCTCAATCAGCTGTTAAGCTGTTGTATTAATATAGTTGCCAAGGTTGGGAGGTAAGTTGGCAAAACTCTGCTGCGGTTGAGGAATGGCACCCAGCAGCATCTGTACACTTTGTGCCTCGATATTCATTGCTTTCCTTAACACAGTCAGACCAATCGTGTCGTTTGCACTCTGGGCCAACAGCGCCGAAGGCATATTCACGTTGACATTCATTTCCTCTCCTTAGACCATCCACTAGAAAAAATGCCCATAAATTCTGATAGACTATGGTTTCAACTGTGGCATATCTATAAATTTACTGCAAGTAGAATCCGATTCTCATGTTAAAGAAACTTATTTCAAACAGTACTTATCAGGATAGTCCGTCATGACAGCCAATTCCCCAAGCAATAAGAATGACTCACTCCACAGCTCAAAGGTCGATAAAATAGGCAAAGCAACCGCCCGTCTGCATCGGTTACTCAAAGAACTGGGACATAGCCGCAATCTGGAAAAGTCTGCTTCAACCATGCCTGATGCCCGTGACCGGCTGTCATTTATTGACCAGTCCATGCACGAAGCCTCGGAAAAAGCGATCAGCGCAGTGGAAGCTTCAATACCACTAATAAAGAGTAACCGCACGACTTGTAGTGAACTGAGCGTTCGTCTGTCAGATACAAGTTTTAATGAGCACGGCCCCTTAGTCGCTGAAACCATTTCAAAGCTGGGTGAAATTTCCGCCGCAGAGGAAAGTGTTCATCACAACCTGATGCAAATCATGGAGGCTCAAGAATTTCGTGATGTTGCGGGACAAATGGTCAACAAGATCGTCGTTGCTGCTGTCGAAATCGAAAACATTCTGCTCGAACTGGTCAAGGAGTACGCGCCCAACTCAAATGACTCTCTGATCAGCACTCATGGCTTGACCGCCGGGCCCGGACTCAAGACTGCAGATAATGTCAACGGCCAAGATGAGGTTGATGATTTACTGGCCTCAATGGGATTCTGAATAGCGGCTTCATTTGTCCAGCGCACATCATAATCGGGCCATTGCGCTACTTTCATTTGCTGCCTTTGCCAGTTCAGCATCTGTGCGACTGTGCGACCCGATGTTGCCTGACCTGGCACGGACATTTCTTACCTCTCCGGCTGCAACCTCCCAAGTTGTTTCAGCGTTCTCTTTAGCATATGGCTTGTCACTGGTATTTTTTGGCCCCTTGGGCGACCGCTTCGGCAAGTACCGTCTGATCGCGTTAGCCTTGCTGATCTCAATGCTGGGAACAGTTGCTGCCGCCTTCGCCAACTCTCTGGAAAACCTCATTTTATGGCGCCTGATTACAGGAGCCTCGGCGGCCGGCATCATTCCGCTTTCTATGGCATGGATTGGCGATACGGTTGCTTACGAGCAGCGTCAGGCCACACTCGCGAGATTTCTTTCAGGGCAAATTCTAGGCGTGATCGGTGGTCAGTTTATCGGTGGAATATTTGCGGATACGCTCGGCTGGCGTTGGGCATTCAGTTTTCTGGCCATTATTTATCTCGCTGTTGGCATTTTTGTTTTTGTTGAATCACGCTCCAACCCTTCAACTCGCCCTTCCTCCTACACACCTGCGACTCGCAACGGCGTGTTAGCCCAAATAGTCATTGTCTTAGGTGTGAAATGGGCAAGGACTATTTTGGCAGTGGTTTTTTTCGAAGGAATGATTGTTTTCGGCACACTGGCATTTGTTCCGACTTATCTGCACCAGCACTTCGGTTTGTCGCTCACCATGGCCGGTGGCTTAATGGCGGTTTTTGGCGCGGGAGGATTTTCGTACATACTTTTTGCAAAGTATTTTGTTCGTCGTTTTGGCGAAGTTGGCTTGGCTTTAACGGGGGGCATTCTAATAGCTGCGGCCTGGTTTATATTTGCAATCATTCAGTCCTGGAGTTGGTCTCTACTGGCGATTTATTTGGTTGGTCTGGGTTATTACATGTTGCACAACACGCTGCAAACCAATGCAACGCAAATGGTACCCGAGGTTCGTGGAACCGCAGTGTCTCTGTTTGCTTCGGCATTCTTTCTTGGACAATCTCTGGGAGTAATGCTGGCGGCTATGCTTCTTGCAAAAAAGGGAGCAGTTGGCCTGTTTGTTTTGGCAGCTTGCCTGATGCCCATCCTGAGCACGTTGTTCGCTCGATTCTTAAATAGTCATCGTTTGGCGAATCGCGGCAAGATTGGTTAAATCTGCGAAAACACCAACAGTCTGCAAGACCGTTACCTAATCAATCCTCTTTAGGCAAAAGTCGCTCAACGGCAGCTTCATCAAATCCCGCCATATCGACTTTGAGACAAGCTAAGCCTTCCGCCCCAGCAACCATCGCCTCCCGCACTCCCTGTATTTGTGCCAAACGCCGTCGCAACGCGGAGGCATTGGATTCATCCAATTCGGGCAAGTGATACATCCTGGTTCGAACCGCAGCAAGCGGCTGCATGGTGCTTGCCACCAGCAACCATGTCAACAGCAATCCTATCGCAAAAACAAATACGACATTTCCTCCGAAATGTTGCATCAGCAAGCCCCCTACCGCCGCGCCAAAAAATGCGCCGAGAAACTGCACGCTGCTGTATACACCCATCGCGGTTCCTTTGGCATCCAAAGGGGCGATCTTGCTGATCATGGATGGCAGGGTAGCTTCCAGTACGTTAAAAGCGGTAAAGAAAACCAGAAGCGCGAACGCCACCCCCCAGATACTGTGTTGTAAAAACATCAGTGAAAGTTGCGCCAATGCTGCCAAACCCACCGCGAACATGAACACTTGTTTCATCTTGGCTTTTTTCTCGGCAATGATGATAGGCGGCACCATCAAGATGAAAGCGACCAGCATGACAGGCAAATAGACATGCCAATGCTGGGCTGCCTCAAGACCGTCCTGGCGCAAGATGAAGGGGACTTGCATGAACACCGACATCAGGATCGCATGCAGCGAAAAAATGCCGAAATCGAGTCGAAGTAAATCCTTGTTACGCAGCACCGCTCCCAGTTTTTTGGAAGAGGCTTCAGTGTCCGAATGGAACCGGGTAATCGCCGGATTGGGAATCACAAATGCCGCGACTGCGATTGCCAGTAAAGCCAATACACCAATTAATTTAAAAATTCCCGGCACGCCGATAAACTGATAAAGAAAAGGGGACAACACCAGTGAAATCGAGAAAGTAATGCCGATGGTAATGCCGATCATTGCCATTGCCTTGGTACGATGTTCCTCGCGTGTCAAGTCGGCTGTCAGCGCCATCACCGCAGCGTTAATCGCCCCCGCCCCCTGGATAACACGCCCTGCAATGATCCAGTAGATATCGTCTGCTGAGCCGGCGATGAAACTACCAATGGCAAATAAAATAAGCCCCGCATAGATGATTGGTTTACGACCAAAGCGGTCAGATAGCCAACCCGCCGGTATTTGCAGTATGGCTTGTGTCAGCCCGTAAGCGCCCAAGGCGATACCAACCAGCGTCTGGTTACTGCCGCCGGGTAGTTGCTGGGCATAAATTGCGAAAATCGGAAGTATGATGAACAATCCGAGCATTCGCAGGCCATAAATACCTGCCAAGCCAATGCTGGCACGGCGTTCAACGGGGGTCATGGAATCTTTATCGTCTTGCATGGGGGTTTATCTTGACTAAATAACTTGCATATTCTAACAGGTCGTCTCGCTTGTCGACAGACCAAGGTTGTAAAAATGTAAAAGATGCTGGACACTCCATTTTGGAGCGTGTCTAATTAATGACTCGGGTTAAAATCACCCGCAACCGTAGCGCTATGCAGAAGCGTGTTATCAAATATTAATTTTTTTGGAAATGAAAATTAAATTTTATGAACCTTGATTGGCAAACATTTTTAGTACAGCAGCACGCACAAATTCAAGAAGGCGTAGTCTTGAATTTCGGTGACGCTCAGGACGAACTCCTCGCCACACCAAGGAGCACGGTACTGTGCGACCTAAGCCAATTTGGAATTCTTAAGACATCAGGTGATGACGCTCAGAGTTTTCTCCAAAACATGGTCAGTAGCGATGTACGCGAAGTCGGCCTCCGGCAGGCACAAATCAGCAGTCTGAGCACCTCCAAGGGACGTATGCTGGCGACTTTTCTTATATGGCAAAGTGATTCGGATTATTACCTGCAACTGCCTCGCGAATTATGCGCCGCCATCCACAAGCGCTTGTCAATGTACATACTTCGTTCTAAAGTTAAAGTCGAGGTAGCAGGCGACGCAGTGATCAGTCTCGGATTATCCGGTGAGGGTGCGGCATCGTTGTTGCAACAACACTTTGGCTCGGCTCCATCAAAGCCCTTCGTTGCCGAACAACATGATAACGCCAACGTTATCCAGGTCGGTCCGGATCGTTATCAGATCAACACCACACCCCATCACGCGCCCGCTTTATGGCAAAACTTTAATCGCCATGCACGTGCCGTTGGATCGTACTGTTGGGATTGGCTCAATATCCGTAGCGGCATTCCCGTCGTTCTGGCTGCAACGCAAGAACAGTTCGTCCCCCAAATGGCCAACCTTGAGCTCATCGGAGGAGTGAACTTCAAGAAAGGCTGTTACCCCGGACAAGAAATTGTGGCCCGCATGCAATACCTTGGCAAATCAAAACGCCGCATGTATCTTGCTCACGTCAATGGCAACACGCAAGCGGGTGAGCCATTATTCAGCGCAGAAGTGGACGGACAGATTTGTGGCATGGTTTCCAACGCCGCGCCCGCGCCGGGTGGAGGCCACGATTTGCTGGCGATTATTCAGATCAGTAGCCACGATACACAATCCGTTCACATTGGTTCGCTGCAGGGAGAAGCGCTACAATTTTTGCCCCTGCCCTACGAGATTCCGGCTTGACCGCAAGGAACCAATGGGGCGACTGACTTCTGACCGTGGCGTTGGCGAGGGACCGGCATGAGGAATATTTAACCAATGAAAATGGTTAAAGGCGCGAAAGCAGCCGTATGATTCTGCCCGAATCGGGTACGATTCTACCTCTTAATTTTCCACTTTAAATTTGTGACATGTTCCCGCGCAAGTGTAGTGATAAATATTTCGCCAAGCAACATTAGCCCATGAATAAGAAAACAGTTTTTATAAAAACTATAAGAGGTGAGAATGAGGTTAAGGGCAAAGGTGGAACTTTGTCCGGTGATCTCAAACGAGCTTTATTCCTGGTCGACGAGACATCTACTTTTGAAGATATTTTAAAACGTTCTGCGCCAAGTTTGCGCAACGTATTACCCGATGTATTTAGAGAGTTAATTACGGGTGGATTTATACGTGATAAAGCAAAGCCATTTGCCGAAATGCATATCGCAGTACCCAAAGTGGTTACACCAGAATGGGATGGTGACTTGGATTTTACTTCACTATCAAACAATCCAATTGATGAAAGCAATACTACTGAAGCGAAGATTCAACACGCAATAATTGACACGCTAGATAATAGTAAAAAAGAGAATGAAGTGGTTCGTGTTCGTTCGGAAGTTGGAGCCATTGCCGAAGCTGAAACAGTAAAAGCACAGGTAGAAGCTACTGCTATGCCATTAGCCTTGGCAAAGCATCATACTGAAATAGAGCACCGAAATAAGCTTGAGGCAGAGAATCAGACAACACAAGAAACTTTGGAGAGGGTTGAAGCGCAAATTCGAATAAAGCAAGAAATAGATGCATTTAAGCTCAAGGCGAAACAAGAATTAGAAAAGGCCACAGCAGAATTAGAATCCGCATCAAAAGCAAAGTCAGAAGCTGAAACAGCCCGACTCAAAGCGGAGGCAGAAGCTCGAGAATTGGCTGAATCACAAATCAAAAAAGAAGCGGAAGCAGCAAAAATCATTGCGGAGCAAGCAGTTGCTAAAGCAAATGCAGAAGTCGAAACTGCGCGAATCAAGGCTAGGCAAGAAGCCGCCCGAATTACAGCAGAACAAGCAGCCGCGAAAGCAGATGCGGAAGCTGAGGCTGTACGAGTGAGCGCTGAGCAAGCGGCCTTTCGTATTAAAGCAGAACAAGAAATATCCAAGATAAAAGCGGCTTTGGAAACTGAAAAGTCTAAGGTCGAAACTGAAACCAAAGCATTAGCGGAAGCTCGAAGTAAACAAGAAGCTGAGCGCATTAAAGCTGAAGAAGAAGCAGCGAAGATAAGAGCGGCATTGAATACAGAGAAGGCTAAGGCCGATGCTGAAACCAAAGCATTAGCAGAAGCTCGAAGTAAACAAGAAGCTGAGCGCATTAAAGCTGAGGTAGAAGCGGCGAATATAAGAACTGCCTTGGATGCCGAAAAGGCTAAGGCCGATGCTGAAACCAGAGCATTGGCGGAAGCTCGAAGTAAACAAGAAGCTGAGCGCATTAAAGCTGAAGAAAAAGCGGCTTATATAAGAGCGGCATTGGATACCGAGAAGGCTAAGGCCGATGCTGAAATCAAAGCAATGGCGGAAGCCCGAAGCAAACAAGAAGCTGAGCGCATTAAAGCTGAGGTAGAAGCGGCGA
>Ga0208872_1002245_pt1 | contig 11310 bp, 9 predicted proteins | sample CryBogCBH12Aug08_FD_185508 | JGI IMG/M metagenome (GOLD analysis project Ga0208872, IMG submission 185508) | Freshwater microbial communities from Crystal Bog, Wisconsin, USA - CBH12Aug08 (SPAdes) | ecosystem: Environmental > Aquatic > Freshwater > Lake | place: Crystal Bog, Wisconsin, USA... | reverse complement strand
TCCAACTATATTTATCCGTTCAATGCGAACAGGTTTGCACTGGGCCGCGTTCTGGATGAGCCGCAGCAGCAATTCACAGCTTATCGAGAGCGAGACCCAGTAGGCTCTTATCGAAGAACATTTCGCATCCCCGCCAAATGGAAGGGCGGCCGCACCATCCTGCATTTTGCCGGCGTGAGCTCGGCCATGTACGTGTGGGTCAACGGAAAGAAGATTGGCTATAGCGAGAACTCGCGCGTGCCTGCGGAGTTCGATATAACTGATAGCCTGAAAGCCGGAGATAACCTGCTCGCTGTTGAGGTGTACCGGTGGTCCGATGGCTCATATCTTGAAGACCAGGACATGTGGCGGCTAAGCGGGATCTTTAGAGACGTGTTTCTTTATCACACGCCAGACAGCAGCCTTTGGGATTTTTATGTCGATACGACTCTTGACGCAAGCCTCAAGAACGCCCAGGTTTCTCTGCGCTACAGCATACGCAGCAAGTTCGGCACACCGGATAAAGAACTCAGCGTCCGGCTGAGCCTGCGTGCTCCTGATGGCAAGTTGGTTGGCGGCGGTACGCTGCTGCAAAGCCAGGTTGGAGCAACCGTTCCTGGCATCAACAGGGAGCAGACCACGGAAGCGGTAATTGTGAAACAGCCCTTGTTGTGGAGCGAGGAAACACCCAACGTCTACGATGCGCTAGTGGAGTTGCTTGAAGACGGAAAGGTGATTGAAGCCCGGCGCATCGACGCAGGTCTCCGCAAGGTGGAATTGCGCGATCAGCAATTTTTCGTCAACGGAAAGCCCATCAAAATCAAAGGCGTAAATCGCCACGAGATGGATCCCGTTACCGGTTACACGATGACACGCGCGCGTATGGAGCAGGATCTGCGGCTAATCAAGCAGGCCAACCTGAACTTTGTGCGTACTTCGCATTACACTGATGACCCGCGTTGGTATGAGTTATGCAATCGCTATGGCATGTTCTTGATGGATGAGAACAACCTGGAGACTCACGGCGTAAGCTACCATCGGCGTGTGCTGCCAGGAGACCGGCTGGAGTGGCAACCGGCAGTGGTTGACCGAATGCAACGGACAGTAATCCGCGACCGGAGCAATCCAAGTGTAGTGATGTGGTCACTGGGCAATGAGGCAGGCTACGGCAATGCCTTCCTCGCCATGCGCGCGATGGCGAGGGCAAGCGATCCGCAACAGCGCCCAATCCATTATGCCGATATGAACCTGGCCGCTGACATGGACAGCCAAACCTATCCGACCATTGACTGGCTCTTGCAGCATGTTGCGGGCAAGGCACTGCGCAAGGGGGAGCACGGCGAATCAAGCAATTCGGAGCAGCACGGCCCCTACCCCTCTGGCAAGCCGTTTCTTGCTAATGAGTATGCGCACGCCCTCGGGAACAGTGTCGGTAACCTGCAGGACTATAGAGACGTATTCGACAAGTATCCCATGCTATTGGGCGGCTTCATCTGGGAGTGGATGGATCAGACGACTAATAAGGCCGATGCGGCTGGCCATAGATACCAGGCGTACGGCGGTGACTTCGGCGATTTTCCCAATAATGGTAGCGACTGCGCGAAGGGGCTCGTGTCTGCGGAGCGCATCCCTCACCCACAATACTGGGAAGTCAAGAAAGTCATGCAATCCATTCAGGTGTTGCCTATAGATCCAGCACGGGGACGAGTTCTGATTCGCAACAAATACTCCTTTACGCACCTCAGTGCCTTTGCCGCGGAATGGGTTCTGGAAGAAGACGGAAGGCTCGCCAGCGCAGGTGCTCTCAACGTTCCCGACGTTAGGCCCGGCGAGGAAAAAGAAGTTCAGATTCCATGGAATCACCCAAACTGGAAGCCAGGCAAGGAGTATTCACTCAAGATAACTTTCCGTCTCCGTAAGAAGACACCGTGGGCAGAGGCGCGCCACATCGTAGCATGGGGGCAGATTCAGTTTTCCGGCGCCGTGGCACCTGAGCTACCCCCACAAAGTGGTCAGGTCAAAGTTACGAAGTTGGAAGACGGTTGGGTTGCTTCCGCAGTTGGGACAAAGATCAAAATCGACGGCCGTACCGGTTGGCTCACCTCTTTCAGCGTTGCGGGGAAGGAACTCCTCGCTGGCCCGGTGCTGCCAAACTTCTGGCGTGTGCCCACTGACAGTGACATTGGCTGGCACGTGCCGTCCGAAATGGCTCCATGGCGTGAGGCAGCTAACAAGGCAAGGCTTCAGTCACTGCAAGGCTTGTCAGTTGCGGGTGAAGGCCGCATCACAGCCATCCTGCTGCTGCCGGTGAAAAATTCGGCCCTGACCCTTACTTATGTCCTTCGCGCTGACGGCAAACTTCATATAGACCTGACGCTCATTCCCGGGAAGGACGCGCCCGAGCTGCCGCGCGTTGGAGTCCAATTCGCAATCCCCGGAGTGCTCGACAAGATTCGCTGGTATGGGCGCGGACCGCAGGAGAACTACAATGACCGAATGACCGGAGCTGCCGTCGGCATCTATCACTCGACGGTTAGTCAATGGATTACACACTACGTGCGGCCGCAGGAGAATGCCAATCGAACCGGCATTCGGTGGATTCAGTTTGCCGATATCGCAGGAGATACACTCCTAATCCACTCCGCAGGATCGTTGCTCGGTGTCTCCGCATGGCCGTATACACAGCAGGATCTGGAATTGACAACGCATGACTACCAACTGCCGCACCGGAGCAAAATTACAGTCAACGTGGATGGATTCCAGATGGGCATTGGCGGAGACAACGCATGGGGCCTGCCGGTTCACACACAATATCGGTTGAAGGGAAAGGATAGATTTGAATTTGCCTTCGATCTAGATGGAATCTATGCCCTCGGAGATCGCCGTGCAACTGCACGTTGATCCCGTTGGCATCAAGACTCGCTGCCAACATCGAAGGGCAGAACCGTTCACTCAGATTCGAATGATCTGACAACAGATCAAGCTGAAAATCTCCAGGTTTCGGTCTGTTCAGTTCTTACTCTGCGAAACAGGCAGCCAAAGAATAGCTGCAAAGTACTTCTGCATGTAAGTTCGGGCTTGGTGTTTGAGCTGACTGAACCCGAGGGCGAAGCACGGGGTTGAAATTGTATCGCCGGGCCGTTAGGGTAGTCCGGACTTTAGTACGAGAAGACGATAGCGGCTTGCTGGACCGTAAAGAGAATCTGCTCTCGTTCTGCAATCCAGGCAAGGGGGACACCTGCTATGAGAGTTGGCACATGAACCGAATGCCCATAGACGGCGGATGAAGTACACCAGTTGTGCCATGCTGGTGGAGGGGAAATATGGGTGATGTCTAATAGCTTCGAGTGAAAAAGTTGGATAAGACTGCATCGCTAAGCTGGGATTCAACTCAAGGGATGAAAAGTGGCATCATATTTGAGAAACTGCAACACCATGATTGGGATGGTCGCGGGATTCCTCGGTATTCTGGTTGCGCTTTCGGCAATCGCTTTTGGCGCATAGTCCGATTTTGCTAAGTCGAAGATGTACTACTCCGACACATCGAAGTAACAGAGTTCGAAGGAACCGAATTAGTTAGCAAACAGCCGTTGCATACACATACCGGTAAACGCCGCAGTGTGCGATAGACCAAGATGGTGATTGGGATCATGCTGTTTGCCACGGCGATTGGAGGCCGTACCGATGGCAAAAAGCAAGCGCAAACAGACGCCCAAATCTGTTATGAAGCTCCCGGATCTTGAACAATCCCGGTCCGCTATCCTGAATAGTCTAACTTCTCCGAGTTCGCAAAGGACCTGCGACCATGCGATCCGGGAGTTCATCGAGTGCTATTGTTCGGAACCGAGACTCGCTTTCAACCAGACTGTGGTCACCCGGCACCGCATTTCCCTGGAACAACACCACTATGCGTCGACTACCATAAATCTGCGACTGGCTGCAGTCCGGAGATTGGCTTATAAGGCTGGAAGTACCTGGGGCGCCGGTTTCAGCCCCAAGGTTATCTGGGCGGTGGTGAAGGAGAAAGCGAAGGTCTGTGAGATTCCGTCCTTGGCCCCGCACGACCTCAGGAGCTATGCCGAGTGCCGGATCATGCCGAATCACTCAACCCAAGGTTTGGGGGTGAGCTTGAATCTCGCTGGGCATACGGCATAATCCTGACATCTTGACGAGGCCTGCCATTCTTGATGGCATGAAAACTATCATTGATTCCAAACTCCTTGAGCGTCTTCGAGTCGGGCCGCTATCACCATATCTGGACGTCTACCTGGCGCGCGTTGAGCAAGAAGGATTCTTGCCCTCGTCGGTGCCATGCCAAGTCTATGCCATTGCCCGATTTAGCCGATGGCTGGAGCGAATGAATGTCCCCCTAGAGAACCTGGATGAATCCGGAGTGCGGGAGTTCTTGAGCCGCGATCCGGGTGTCGTGCATCATCCCGAACGCTCAACCATCCGGCGACTCGTCGTAGTACTCCGCGAAATTGGAGTTCTAAGAGCAAAACAACCGGCGACATTGACTGCCGTTCAGCATCACGTTGCGGAGTATCGTCGGTACCTCACACAGCAGCGCGGGCTCGCCGACAGTTGTCTGCCGAACTACACCTCATTCGTGGAAAAGTTCCTCTCCGATCGCTTCGCTGAAAACGATCCATGTCTGGCAAATCTTTGCTCAACAGATGTGACATCATCCATAACCTCGCAGGTGTCACAGCTGTCACGAGGACGCGCCAAGTCCCTTGTCACAGCGCTGCGCTCCTACCTGCGTTATCTTCTGCATCAGGGAGACATCACGGTCGCCCTGGCCAACTGCATCCCTTCTGTGGCCACATGGTCCCTTGCGGCTACACCGAAATCCTTGCCGGTTGAGACAGTGCAACGAGTTCTTGAGCAACAGAATCGAACGACTCCAATCGGGCGCCGGAACTACGCGATCATGTTGCTGTTGGCCCGCTTGGGATTACGCGCCGGAGAGGTTGTTCGGCTCAATCTGGAGGATATTGATTGGGAGAACGGTGTCATCAGAATCCGACGGAAAGGGGGCCGCTGGACGCCACTTCCGCTACTGAACGACGTCGGTGCGGCGCTTGCCACCTATCTTTATTCAGGCAGACCACAGTGTAGCTGCCGCCGCGTATTTGTGAACCACCGCGCACCAGTCAGTGGATTTGCCCACACTATAACCGTTTCATCGATTGTTCGCCGGTTATTGATCCGAACTGGCGTTGATTCCGCACGAACAGGGGCTCATCTGTTGCGACATTCACTCGCAGTTGATCTGCTGCGCAAGGGAGCCTCGCTTGACGAAATAGGCGATGTGTTGGGTCATCGCAGCCAGAACACTACGGCAGTTTATGCCAAGGTCGATCTTGCTGCACTCCGTCCCCTTGCTCTCGCATGGCCGGGCGGTGCTCAATGAAGAAACTGCGAGATGGTGTTGAAGACTACCTGGCGCTTAGACGCGGTTTGGGTTTCAAGTTGAAGAGACACGGACGCTTCGCGAGAGAATTCGCAGCGGCGATGGAAAAACGTGGAGAGACACGGATCACGACTCGATCCACCATAGAATGGGCTACTGACCCACAACAACTTCATCCATCTGAGTGGGCCGCACGGCTAAGCAGCGTTCGTGCATTTGCGCGTTACTGGAGCACAATTGATACGTCGACCGAAATTCCTCCAGATGGATTATTGCCTTTCCGCCCCAGTCGCGCAAAACCATACTTATACACAGATGAAGAGATCCGACAACTCCTAGACGCTGCAAAAAGCATGCCGACGCAATTCTCTCTGCATCGGTCTACGTATCATTGCCTTCTCGGTCTTCTGGCAGTAAGCGGTATGCGGATTAGCGAAGCGCTCAACCTAGAGTTACGCGACGTGGACTGGATGGAAGCGTTGCTGACCATCCGCAGTACGAAATTTGGAAAGTCTCGACTAGTGCCATTGCATCCGACGGCCAAAGTGGTTCTTTCTGATTATGTCTTACTGCGTAATGAGTTGTTCTCAGACCGTCCCACCTCGGCATTCTTCCCTTCAAAGACTGGGGCACGTCTGGACGAAGGTCAAGTTAGGCGGGTCTTCTACCGCATATCCCGACAAATTGGCATTCGAGGAGCGTTGGCTAGTCGTGGCCCTCGCTTGCATGACTTTCGACATCGCTTTGCCGTCGAGACCTTGCTACGGTGGTATCGCAGTGGAGAAGACGTTACACGGCAGTTGCCAATTCTCTCCACCTACCTCGGACATGGTCACGTCACAGATACTTACTGGTATCTGACAAACACTCCAGAGCTGATGACTTCCGCAGGTGAGCGACTGGAGAGGAGATGGGAAGGCGAACAATGAATCAGCGTGCCGATTTCCCTGCCATTCTGCAGTCCTACTTCACGAAGCGACTAATTGCGCAACGCCGGGTCAGCCCGCATACGATCGCTTCCTATCGAGATACTTTTCGATTGCTGCTAACATTCGTACACAAGACACTGAGCAAGAACCCTTCAGAGATAGCATTCGAAGACCTGAATGCCTCTCTCATCGGAGCTTTTCTCGATGACTTGGAAAGCGGACGTCAGAACAGCGTTCGGAGTCGAAATCTTCGACTAACCGTAATTCGTTCATTCTTTCGCTTCGCATCATTAGAGGTGCCGCAGCACGCACTGCTCATACAGCGAGTACTCGCCATCCCAACAAGCGTCAACAGCGACCCCTGGTAGGATTTCTTACCCGTCCAGAAGTTGATGCGATCTTGGCGGCACCGAATAGGGGCACCTGGTTGGGACGGCGAGACTATGCACTCCTGATTATGGCCGTCCAAACGGGACTGCGGTTATCGGAAATAACGTCGCTCCGTCAGCGGGACCTGGTCCTTGGCACTGGTGCCCATGTTCGTTGTGAAGGAAAGGGGCGCAAAGAACGATGTACTCCGTTGACGAAATCGACTTCTGCGGTGCTCGCAGAATGGAATCGCGAGCAGGGCCAGGAAAACACGAAGATACTGTTTCCGAATGGTCGAGGAGGCAGGCTCAGCGCCGATGCGGTTCAGTACTTGGTTGCAAAATACGCAACCGCAGCCCAACATAAATGCCAAACCCTCAAAGCAAGGCGAATAAGCCCACACGTGCTTCGACACACCGCCGCAATGGAGTTGCTTCAGGCAGGGGTCGACCGAGCCGTGATCGCGCTGTGGCTTGGACACGAATCCGTCGAGACCACACAAATCTATCTCGACGCCGACCTTGCAATGAAAGAACGAGCCCTCAGTAAAACTACACCTGCAGATGGCAGAAGTCTTCGTTTCCAACCAGATGATAAGCTTCTGGGATTTTTGAGAAGCCTGTAATCGGCCTCGATTATGCCGAATCGAATCACCTGAGATGATCCCGGACACCCAACATCTTGGGGGATAAGATTTCGATTCGGCATGATCTGGCACTCGGCATAGCGCCTGAGGTCGTGCGGGGCAAGATAGGGGATTTCGCAGGCCATTGCTTTCTGCTTAACTACTCCCCAAATGACCTTGGGGCTGAAGCCGGTTCCCCAGATTCTGCCGGCCTTGTTGATCGAACGAAGGAGAATGCCTATGGAAATCCCGGAAGCTGCCGTCCAGGCGTCGATGCCAGTTTTAACCCAATCTGGAACAGGAATAGTCCGTATGTGGCCGCCCTTGCCCACAAGATCTGCAATGACCCAATGCTCCTCCCTCTGCTGAATGTCCTCAACTCGCAACGCTGTCAATTCTGCTCGGCGTAACCCGCATCCAAGCAGGATCGCCAGCGCGGCATAGTCGCGTTTGGCCCTGAGGCTTGTGCCACCCGTAGTTTGCAACAGGCGCTTGCCTTGTTCGGCAGTCAGCCAGTTGCCAACAGGAACGCCCAATCGCCTGGCCCCCTTAACCCGGCGGATACCTGCAGCCAGATCGGCACTGAGTAGACCGCAGTCTGCGGCCTCGTAGGCCAGCCTCCTGACTGCGGCCAGACGCAGGTTGATCGTGTTTGGTGCATAATGCCGCTGTTCCAGCGATATTCAAGAACGTGTGACCACCGTCTTATTAAAAGCAAGACGGGGTTTCGAGCAATACCATTCGATGACTTCACGAATCGCATGATCGTAGGTCCGTTGTGAGCTTTGCGATGTTAAGCTGTTGAGCACGGCTGACTTGGATTGCTCAAGGTCGGGAAGTTTCAGGATTGATTTTGGTGCCCGTTTGCGTTTTGTCTTGCTCGTTGCCATCGGTACGGCCTCCAATTGCCGTGGCAAACAGCATGATCCAGCTCGCTACCTCGGTCTATCGCACACTGGGGCGTTTTTCGTTCCTGATCTTCAATGTTGCACGTAAGCCACGGGGAATCAGCACCTTGGTCTGTTGAAAACAGCTAACATTGGATCTCTGAGTGCTGGGCGATTAAGGGAGCGATCAAGCACGGTCCGCAGTATTGATGGTTACCAATGAAAATAGGCAGGTGCAAACAAGCGTCTGCACCTGCCGGTAAAAGCCATCATTACACTCAGAATCGGGCAGTAAGACTCACATAAGCGGAGCGGCCCCGGCCGGTGAGCGGCTTGATCTGGCTCATCCACATGCTTGCCATGAAGTCGTCGAAGTTTACGCCTCCCAATGGCAGTTCATAATTCCTGTTGAGAAGATTGTCGGCTGCCGCATCCACGCGCAGGTCGCCGTGTTGATAGCCGGTATGCACGTTGAAGAGCGTGTATCCAGGGGTGTTCTGTTCATAGCGATGCGGATCTATATTGGCTTTGCGATCCACTGCTTGCAGGCCCAGTCCCGCTGTCCATCCCTTCAACTCCTCGTCGAAAGCCAGTTTCAGATTGACGGGCATCATCTGGTAGAGGCCGGTCGAAGTATCTGTGCGTTCGCCGTGAAGCCAACTCCCAACACCATTGATTCGTCCCTGTCCATAACTGGAGCTGTTCCATAGTGCTGCCTTGGCGGAGAGATCGCCGCCGTAGATTCGAGCATTGTGATTGGCGAATTGCAATTGGGCAAAGATGCTCATGCCGTAGGTCACAGAGGCCATCGTGTCCACGTCCACATACTTCTGGATCTCTGTCAGGTAGGGAGTGAGTTTCAACTCCCATTGGCTTTGCGCTCGATCATGCCAGCCTGCAGTTCCGCTGATAGTGTTGGCGACCTCTGGTTTGAGGCCCACGTTACCCACATAGTAGTTGCCGTCTCCGAACCAGCCGATCATGCCGCTGGCCATCATGTTGGTTGACCATGCATAGCGCTCATACAGATTAGGCGCGCGGGTCTTGCGCGCGTAGCCGATTTCGTAGGTGCTCGCCGTGTTCGGTGCATCGCGCACCAACGCCGTAAGATCTATATCCGGGTCGGTATGGGCGCGATTCGATGCATTGAAGATGCGGGCATCGGCTCCGTACATCATGTCGGAGTAACCTTGCACCGGTCCGGCGTTCGACCAAACCGTGTCGTTGCGCAGGCCCACGAGAGTGGTCCATTGCGCGTTCCACTTGCTGGATATCTCCGCGAATGTCCCCAAGCGAAAGCGGCGTCCATTGTTGATGCTGACAAAGGTGTTGGGACTCATCATGGGCGCTGTGCCCGCGACTGGAGGCCAACGGTCGTCGAGAACGAAGCGATGGAACTCATTTCCCACCAGCAGTGTGTGACGCGCAGAGAGCGGAACTTCAAGCCTTGCCGAATAGCCGAAGTCTCTTCCATGCGTATTCATCGGCATCCACATGGGCATGGGAAATGTGGACTTGTCGCGGCCGATATTCATTGAGTGCCAAGTGTTCTGCCAGAAGACGCGTGTGTCGAGCACAGCGCCTTCGAAACTTCTGCGGTAATGCAGATTGAGAGACTCGGCATAGTTGCGCACCAGATCCATCTGCGCGCCGACAAATCCCTCGTAAGGGGTGTGATGCAGGCTGGCTTGAAGGACAGCGAGATTGCCCCTGCCCTGTGCGGCCAAAGAAACCGTGTGGTCGGTGGTTTGCGCGTAGCTGGAAGTGACTTTGTGGCCGCTGCCATCGGTGTAATCGTCATTGGTGGCCCACGATCCGCTATAGCCGATTCCGAAATTACGGCCAGCGACCCAATCCGACAATGATCCTCCATAGTTCTGGCCGTTGCTGTGGTAGAACCCCGAGGAAGAGCCTTCATCATGCAACCGCTCGCCTGCATGGGCGAAGACGGGTAGAGATGATTCGACGGAGATGGTCCCACCAAGGCTGTCGCCACCCTGGCTGACCGGCGTGATGCCCGCCAGAATAGTGACTTCGGCTGCATGGGAAGGCGCGGTGTACGATAGCGGCGGATTCATATGATTAGGGCAGGATGAGGTGACCGTCGCGCCATCTACGACAAGCTTGGTGCGCTCGTCTGCCATGCCATGAAGAATGGGGACACTGGCAAGCTGGCCGTTCTCGCGCAAGCTAACACCGGGCGTATCCTGAAGCAACTCTGCGGTGTTCCGACTTCGCGTTTGGTCGCTTTTGTCAACCTTGTACCGGGTTGCGGCAGCGGTTGCGGAATCGTTGACCTCGATAGAGGTTTTGGCGGAAGCAATCTTCACGGCAACATCGGCGGTCATTTCAGCGCCAGCGGGAACTACGAGATGAGAAAGAACTGCAATATCAAAACCGTTGGCGATGATCGTAAGCTGGTACGTTCCAGCTGGTAAATTCGCGAAGGCAAAACGGCCTGCCAAGTCCGTCGTCACGTGCTGTTTGGAGCCAGATGCGAGACTTCTGATCTCCACCGCTGCGCCCTGAACGAGCGCGCCGGATGGGTCCTTTACCAGCCCAGCAACGCGGCCGTTGGCAATTGAATCGTCGGAAACGTTGCGGCTCGGTGTTGGCTCAGATGAATGTGTGACTCTGGAATCTTCCTGGGCATGGATGATGGTCGTCTGCCAAAACAGGCAGACGGCTGGCAGAATCGCCAGCAACAACTTGGATTTCATGACTGCTCCTCTTGCTTGAGCCCCTTCGGGGCGCATTCCCCGCCACTAGATGCGGCGTTTCATTGACGGCAACGGGTCAGAACAGGAGTGGCAATGCCAGTCCCGTCCGCAATACATTCCGTTTTGTCAGGCGAGAGGGGTGGGAGGGCCGCGCTTGGGATGGCTTCGAAGGAAAGCGCTTCGGCGGTGAGCCTCGGCTCGCGGCGCGGACGCTGGATCAGAGACTACGTCGCCATAGAACTGATCGGGAGTCTTTGACACAAAGAGGGGGGAGTGAGCCGGGCAGGCGCTGGCAGGGCAGCAGGGGCATTTCTCTGAAACGGAGGTGAAGCCCCTCGGGTTGCCAGAGGGCTGTCCCATCGCGCTCATCATGCAATGATGCTTG
>Ga0208872_1002240_pt1 | contig 11329 bp, 15 predicted proteins | sample CryBogCBH12Aug08_FD_185508 | JGI IMG/M metagenome (GOLD analysis project Ga0208872, IMG submission 185508) | Freshwater microbial communities from Crystal Bog, Wisconsin, USA - CBH12Aug08 (SPAdes) | ecosystem: Environmental > Aquatic > Freshwater > Lake | place: Crystal Bog, Wisconsin, USA... | reverse complement strand
ATATCTAGTCTTTTTTTCGGTGACTTTTCTTCCACCACTTGCACCAGGCATTTGGCTTAATGTCTCCAGCTACCGCAGAACACTTATTGGGAGGACGCCACATAGTACAGGCATCACAACGTTGTCCCTTAACAGTATGGGCTACATAACCTGCTTCAGCTTTGGAATGCTTGGCTTTTACTTTTTCGAATAAAAATTTAAATATCATTTTGAGTTAAAATTACGGTAAATTTATAGAGAAAATATCCTTTAAAGTGTCTATTAATAAAATCTTTCTTAGCACTTACAACAAGTTTATTTTCTCTTTTAGCAAAGTCCTTTGTTTTTTCTTTTAAATGTTCATCTGCCTGTTCTGTTGTAGCGAAATAACCACTCCACTTAATGGTATTACGATCAATTACCGGGGCCGTATTATGTGGAGGATTAGTGTCAAACATTGTCATGGCACGAATTATTTAATCTATTTTTATAGATAAAATAAAATGGTGGGCAGAGAAGGACTCGAACCTTCGAACTCCGAGGAGAGGAGATTTACAGTCTCCGGCAATTGCCGCTATGCGATCTACCCATTAATTTTTATGTCCAAAAATACTGTCTACGTTTTGCAATTTCAACTAATACCTCTGTATCTAAATCTGTAATAAGTTGTTCAATTCTATTTACTTCACCGTAAAGCTCTTCATAGGTTTTACCACGATTATTCATTTGATAATTCTTTACCGTGCCATCTTCTTTATATTCATGTGGCTTGAACCATTCATCCATCGAGGGCATAGGTGGATAGGCATCTTCCATCTCTTTTACAAGTCTAGGACGGTGAACGGTAATGTAACGATAGGCTTCTTCAAGCCAGCGTGCGAACTTAGCATGATCTTCTCCAGACTGCTCCCAATCTACCACTCCATCGACATATTCTTCCTCATAGAACTTCTTTACGAATTCAAAATTTACTGTCTCAATAAGACCCGAAACATCAGTCCAGGTTCTAGGAATTACTTTTCTTAGACGTTTATTCTGAGGTTTAAAGATTGGTTTAATCTTATCATACCAGTGATGACGCAAGCTATAAGGCAATACATCCCAGATATCAATCTTACCGAACATCTTATACGTCCAACGTACTTTGCCAATAGTAGATAAAGGCTTAAGAGCGTGGTTGCGTGCTTTAAACGATTCCGGCGTCATGCTATTATTATATAGCTAATGACGCCGGAATCAAGCAATATCAGCAATAAGAAGCTTACGACATTGCTTCCTGAGCAATAAGATTAACACCGACCTGATTTACTGTAGCTCCTTGCATTGGGGTAATTGCTAGAGTAAGAATATCAGGCTGATTACCACGGATTGTATTATACAATGGAAAGAAGTTCGAGAGATCTTTATCTTGAACGTTACTACCAGGTGATACGTAGAAGCCGTATACAAACTCACCACCGTTAAAGGAACGTGCAGATGTATCTTGCTCAACAAACGAATTATATGAGCTCAAGCTTGCAAGTGATTGCCAATTAGCACCTGAAAGGGTAATTGGATTATACGGAGTCGAGGTAAAGAACTCAAGAAGAGCACCGCCAGTGGTAGAGATCAAAAGATCCAACGGAAGAATCTGACCGCGATTAATAAGACCGATTTGGAATGGCATACCCGCGATAGGAAGCACCGCTGAGGCTGCTGTAGAAATTGTAGCACCGGTGTTAATGGCTGTATTAACATATATACCAGATAATGCTGCAGGTACTAATCCATTACCGGCTGTCGTCGGATAAGATGACAATCCAACTACAACGTCAACAGCAGTAAGTGACGAAGCTGTATTACCGTAAATGCGACCGGTTGCTCCATAAGGGAAACCAGTACCGGTGAGAGTCGGGAACCAGATCTGAAGACCGGAGAGAGGTGTTGTTGTTGGCCAGGTAGTAGCGCTAGTAAAGTCTAATACAACAGGGCCACCAAGACCAAGTGGTGTACGAACACCGGCGATTGAACTTGTTGAAGAATAGGTGGTGTAATTATCTACTACCCTTGTACCCATTACACGGTTTCTAACCGAAAGAACTGGCTTTCTATAAGCAGTACCAGGAATTGATACAGCGGATGTATTACCATAGCTGTAAGTAAATCCACGCTGAGGATCTCTACCACCTTCGACAATAACTGATACACCGTAGTGATAGAAAGTTGAAGGAGCGTTGGCTGAAATATTACGCTGTTCGTAGCGAACAGGTAAGTTACCAGTACGTGACCAGGGCTGGGTAATAGTGTTACCTGTTCCATATTCATGAAGAACAAAAGCTTCACCGTTAATGAAAACACCCCATCTTAAAGCACCAGCTCCATACCAGGCATACTCCATCCAAAGCATCATAATATTATTCCAGTTAAGAGTATTCTTAATACCGAATGGATCTGACCATTGAGAGTAATCAAATTTTAAATCAGTAGGAAGACCATTAATATCATTTCTTACTACACAATACATACCACTAGGATTTGTACTTGTTGGTGTTCCCTGCTCCATGAAGATACCATTAGCATCATCAAAGAAACCGACTCTCTGATATTGACCGGAGAGAGCACCACCGAAATTACAGGCTGTAGCCATGAACATTGTCTTACCAGGCTGATAGCGATGATAAGGACGAGACTGACGAACAGTAACATCACCTTGACTGAAGATCTTCATCTGAACACCACCAGACTGAGGTACTTGCTGAATAGTAGCGTTTCCTGTCGTTACGTTCTCCCAACGAAGGGGCTGGGAACCGTATTCGAAGTCAGCTTCATATACGTTCTGGTGGTTAACAACCTTGACCCTATTAACGACATCCTTTGATTGTTTACTGAAAATTGTTGGGTTAGAGCCATCAGCTCTAACGTTCATTGGATATGATGCTTGAGCGTAAAGGGTAGCGCTCTGATCGTTCTGAATATTAACAAATGCATTACTCCATCCCTGAATTGGAGTTGCTGGAGGTGCCTGAAAATTAGGAAATGCAGATAATACAGTGGACATAAATTTAAATTATTTATGGCCTACTAAGGATTTTTGCTATCTCTTTCAGTACTTCTTTACTAGTTTTCCCTTTATCTTCACAAAGCCCTCCACCTTACCAGAAGTCTTTGGAAAGTTCTCTTTATATTTTTTAGTATCGCTTACGCGTGATTTTGATCCTTTTCCAGCCATATTATTAGTGTTTTGTGATTGTTGCTTCGATTTTATTTACGTTCCAGCGGGTCTGAGTTCCACGCTTATTATTCTTACGAAGCTTACCCTCGAGAGTAAGCTCACGAAGTAGATATCCGGCACGAGTTGCATCGACGTTAAGCTTCTCGCAGATATCCGTGACGCTGAACTGACCGTTAATCTTAAGAATTTCCTCCTTAGCTTTTTCCTTACGCTCAGTCTTCTTATTCTTCTTAGAATCCTCTGTATTATTTGCAGTCTCAGCAGTTACAGCAGTAAAATCGTAACCACGGCTAGTAAACGCACAGGTATAATCAATCCCAGGACCGAAACGATTCTTAGAGAAGTAAATCCTACGGAAGTCCGGAGTCTCACCCATCTCAACGAACATATTCGCATCAACAGCGTAAGTCAAATGATTCGTACCACGCATTACACCACTCTTCGTCAAGTGACAGATAATAATCACAGCACACTCCGTCTCCTGAGCTCGATGAATAAGCTTCTCAACAGCCTCACGCTCATCAAGCTCTCCCTTATCAATAGCCTGAAACGAATCAATAACAATGACATCCATTCCATCCATAACAGAAAGAATCTTATTGAACTTATTCTCGTTACAAACGCCGACCTCCTCAATACCAAGTCGACGACAAGCGAAAGCAACCTGATGGACGGACTCTTCTGCGCTAATATACCCAACCGAACGACCATTCTTAGTCATTCCGTTAAGAATCTGAAGAACCATCGTCGACTTACCAACACCAGCCTTCGAAGAAAGCGTAATAGTAGAGCCAGGGAGAATACCGCCACCGAACATCTCGTCGATCTCAGGGATATTTGCTTTAACCCTACGGAAGTAAATCTCAGGAATTTGAACATCCTTAGCAGCCGTAAACGAAGTTGATACAATATGATTAAGTTTCATGCTATTATTATGGTGGAGTTAAAAAGGAATTACAAGCTTATTATTTTAATTTCTTATATTTTGCTTCCGCATCCTTTATGTTTTGATACGTCCAACCGGCAATACCCCACTGAGAGGTTCCTGGATAGGCTTCACCTGCTGGAATCTTTTGACCGCCGAGTTCGTATCCATTGTGCTTATTAATTTTCACAACTTCAAACGAAACACTCTCTTGACCTTTCTTTGATTGTTCAAAGATTGCCTTCATACCTTCACGCTTTACTTGCTTGTAGGTAAATCCTTTCTTACTGAACATTTTAGGTATTGTCTTCATGATTCTTTAATAATAGATTCCTTATTGAGGAACCTCAAGCTTATTTCCCGTTTATTTCTAGGGCTCGTTTAAGAAACTCTGAACCAAGAGCTATTGTTATCCCTGTAATACCGAGCTCCTTTCGAACATCTGCTACACTCTTGCCCTGTTTGAGTAGAGTGAGGGCATCTCTACAAATATAGTGTTTGAGGAACTCTTCCTTTGACCCAGCTTTCTTAGCCTTTTCTTCGAGATATTCGCTATTAGTCGGTCTCTCTCTCCCGGTAACAATACAGGTCAAGGTATTCGGATCCTTGGCAATTGCTTTCTTAAATCGTTTATTTATCTCTTCGGCGTTTAGCATCTCTCTATAATAAAAAATTGTTTATGTAATTGCAATATAAAAGTTGAAATAAAAGGACCGGCTCCTAAATTATAGCAGCCGGTCCCTCTCATTGTTTGTTTAAGAATTAAGCAACGGTAATTGCACTATTCTTAATAGCACGTGTAAAGTCACGAGCGTCAATCTGCTTGATTGTGCGCTTGAACTGATTGGTCTGGTTAAGGACCTTAGCACGCTTAACGGTAAAGCTACCGTCACGGTTACGCTCCATCTTTACGAAGAACGTCTTCGGACGAAGATTCTTATTTGTATAATCGATCATTTTTATTTCACCTCCTTTTTGTTTCTCAATATTGGATTCACTTTTTTAGTAATCCACTATTAACTTTTAAAATTTTCTGGAAGAGTAATCTCCTCCGGTTGTGGGAGCATAAAACTATCAGTCTTTGCCTTCCTGCTTGTGCTCTTACGCTTATATCCGATTAGATAGTGCTTACCATCTTGGGTGCTCTTAATAACGGGAACGAGTCTTCCCTTCTTAACAAGCTTCATAATGTTGTCTGGTGACATTTTGCTCATATACGGTCAATTATTAGCTCCGGTCGTCTATTATATCCACTACAATCTAATAGACGTCTGAATTTTCAGCAATCTTAACACCCTCATACGGTGCAATAGCACGACGATAGAACTCAATCTTACAACACTCTAAGGCTCCAACGATTTCATTGAGTGTATTATAGTTAAGCGTGTGATCGCTAATATATTGTTGACAGATCTTGGTAACTAGGTAATTCAAATCACCAGCATTTTCAAGATTTGGAAGAGCCTTTAGGGCCTTATCAAATTTCTTTCTATTTTCCTTTTTAATGTAGGGCATGTTCGAATAATAAAATAATATTTTTTCAAAATCAAGCTTGAAATTCCTTTTTGGTATACATAATATACATCCAATGAAACGCGCCAAGGTTAAAAAACTTCCAAAGCAAACTAAAAAACCATTACAGAAGAAAGTAACGGTAGCTGACGATAGTATTGTAAAGAGTAGAATTATGACCTGTATTGTAACAGGATTAGAAAGGCGTGTATCGAAGGCGGGAGTAGCTAAGGGTAATAAAAAGTTTGGTGGCCCTGTAGCCTTTGATGAGCATTATGTTAGCAATGAAGCTAAGAGACTTCTTAAGCAAAGAGTATCGCCAGAGGAAGTTCAGAAACAGCTTCGCCCTACTAATAAAAAGCCTTTCTCTATTGATCATCAAGCACTTGCACGTCTAAAGCTTCTTAAGAAACCAAAAAACTCAAAAAGAGTTACAGAAGAGGAAGCAAGAGAGATAGCGGTTAAATGGGTACCAAAAGAGGCACGGTTCTATTCTACTGCAAAGGAATATATTATCGATAATACAAAGAACGGTTCCTGTATTGCTCCTCAACTCTTTCTTGACTCGGATAGAGTGTGTGATCACTGTAAATATACCGCTCACTGTCTATCAACAGCTAAAACGTTTTCTAAAAAGTATAAAGCTGCTTAATATCCTTCGTAGGTCTTTGTATACTTTACTCTATGTAAGAAATCATCTTCCTTCTTAATAAGAGGAACAGGTACTTTCTTTTCATAACGAATAGTATAGGTAATAATAATATCACCAACTTCCATAAGGAAAGCTAAAAGACAGCACACAAGAGCTGTAATGTCAGCTTGTGTTAAAGCAGTAAATGATACTTTAATAACATTATCGGTTCCTAAAATCTTAACTGGCTCAAATTTTGTATTGAGATTTGATGCAATTGAGGAAATAAGACTATTTGCATCAATGACAGCTAACTCGAGATCCTTAAAACTTGTTGTTTGATTAATAGCTTTCTTACAAGCCACAATTCTATTACCAAGAAGTTTATTTGAACCTTCAAGCGCTTGGAGTTGTTCTTGTATTTGTTGATCAATGGCATCGTTTTGTTTTTTAATTTCTGTTTTTGATCCTTGTAATTCAATATCAATTTGTGCTTGAAGTTTTCTTGCTGTTGCTTGTAACTCTCTAGCTCTTGGTCCATCTCCTGCCTTTCCCTTAACGCCTTGTTTCTCATCGAGTACCTCTTGATTGGCATCTTCAACTTGTTGTTTGAGTTCTATTGATTTAGAGGTTAGGTTCTTTTCTATTTCTACCTTCTTATCTCTTCCGATATTATTGATATCAAGTTCTTGTTGTTGCACTGCTTTCTTACTCTCTGCTTCAAAATATGATAATGTTTCAGTTATCTTTTCTTTACTATTTTTTAAACTATCCTGAATACCGGTTTCAGAATAAAGACCGGCAAAATCAAAAATCGTTGGTAAAAGACTAAGAAAAAGACAGAGTATGGCTGCCTTGAACGGAAACTCCTTTCGACCGAAGAGAATAATCTTCACACAATACGGGAGACCAACAACGGCTATACTAGCTAAGGCAATTAGGAACCAATTCCATGAAATAAGAATCACATTCAATGCATGAAAAGCAAAACAATATGCAACAAAGATTATAAACCAATAAACAATATCAATAGCTGTTGAAGCTACCTGATTATTAGTTGTAAAGCCAAAAATCGTATAATACTGTTTTAAGACAGTATTTTCTGTAACAGCTTCACGTTGAAATAGTTTTGTTAAAAACTTCACGTCAATATTTAATCGAAATTAAAAAATAACGTATATCTTTTCTAAGGTTCTCGATCTCCTCATGATAGAAATGATCGAGAACAGCTAGGATAATTCTCATATTTGCATCCTTAAGGACACATATATATTTATTCTTTTGTTATTAAGTATTTTAGCCCTTACTATTTTAGGGATTTGTTAATAAATAATCTTAACCATGTCTGACAACGCCCGGTTTCATAATAAGCTTCATAGAAAGAATCATCATTCCTCTCCTACACAGGGGTATCCAGATTCAGCGACGGATCCCATTGCTTCGTATAATGAACCGTTTCAAGGTGACTTTGTTATTCAGGGTAATCTTAGTGCTTCAGGTTCTCTCTTTACAACATATTACACGCTTTCGAATATAAGCATCTTAAACCCTGTATTATCTTCTACAGTAGGTTTTAATCCTACAAATTCTCTTATTGTTCAGCTCAGTGGTGTTAAATATGCTATTCCTGTATCATACGTTGGTAATAACGCAGCTCCCGCTGTAATTACAAATTCATTAAACGGTGTAACAACATTTTCAAATGGTGTTTCAGTTATTGGTTCCTTATCTGGGGTCGATAGTGTTCATTGGAACAATGTATATACAACAGTATTAAGTAATAGTGCATTTTGGTTAGGTGGTTATTCAGCCTTTACCAACGTCAATACAAATAGTGCTAATTGGCAGGGTACGTACTCAACTGTAGCTGCTAATAGTGGATTGTGGACAACTGGTGTTTATGTACCTATTGTTTACACTCTTTCACAAACAACATCAGCTATTGCTCCAGTTTTAGGTAACAATACAGCTACTGGGTTATTTGCAAATATCGCCGGTGGTAGTAATAACCAGGCATTAAGTGCTTATAATACTGTACTCGGTGGGTATTTTAACATTGCCGGTGGTTTGTATTCAAATATCGCTGGTGGTCAGAGTAATGCTGCTACTGGTAGTTGGTCAAATGTAGCTGGTGGTTATCTTAACTGCTCTTCTGGTAATTATACAACAGTTGTTGGCGGTGAATCAAATTGTGCTCTCAACTACGCCTCTGCTGTAGTGGGTGGTTTTGGTAATGTTGCGTCTGGTAACTCTGCTTCTATTGGTGGTGGTTTAAATAACTCCGCTTCTGGTCAATACTCGAGTATCGCAGGTGGTAGTTATAATAAAGTATCCGGTAATGTTTCAAACATTAACGGTGGTATTTCAAATACTGCTGCTGGGTGTTATTCTGTTGTTGCTGGTGGTAAGAGTAATACCGTAACAGGTAATAATTCAGGTATTCTTGGTGGTTTTAATAATTCTTTATCGGGTTGTAATTCCTTTATTGTAGGAAATAATATTTCTTCAACTGCCTGTAATACAACACTTGTTAATAATCTGAGTACCAATGGTAGTATTTGTGCTTCATCGTTCTGTGGTGATGGCACTGGTATTACAAGTGTGTTACACGCTATTGATAAAATTTATACTAATGGAACGTTTATTGGATCCATTCAACCGGTCTCTGGTAGTAATGTAGCTAGTTGCGTATACGCTGTTGTAGCGGGTGGATGCTCAAATACTGCTTCAGGTTGTTATTCTAGTATTCTCGGTGGTACACAAAATGTAGCGTCTGGCATACAAACAACTATTTCCGGTGGTACAGGTAATAAAGTTTCCGGAAACTGTTCATCTATTCTCGGTGGTGCTCTTAACACTGTATCTAGTACATATTCAGTAGTAGCTGGCGGTACGTGTAATCAAACTACTAATCAAAATGGTATTGTTGGTGTTGGTTTCTGTAATACAGCGTCTGCACTATACACGAGCGTACTAAACGGTATTTGTAATACTGCTTCTGGTATTTACTCTGTTGTTTTAGGTGGTGTATGTAATAATACAAACTCACAAGCTAATACATTTATTTTAGGTTCAAACATTAACGCGTCACTACCTAATTACACGTACGTTAATAATATTAGCTCTCAGGGTAAAGTTTGCGCGGCTTTGTTATTCGGTGATGGTACTAATTTAACTAGCACTACTTATGTATTTGGTCAAACATGTACAGTAACAAATAATTCCATTGTTCCTAAATTTGGTAATAATGCAGCAACGTGCAATTACTCGACGATAGCTGGTGGTTGCGGTAATGCTCTTACCGGTAATAATTCCTTTATTGGTGGTGGTTGTAATAACACTGTTTCGTCATATAGTGCTGTTATTGCTGGTGGTTGCGGTAATACTGCTTCTGCTGGGTATACTTTTATTGGTGGAGGAAATAATAACTGCGCTTGTGGTATAAGTAGTGCTATTGTAGCAGGTGGTGGTAATTGTGCTTGTACTGGCTCTTCTGTTATCATTGGTGGTGGTAGTAATTGTACAACTGGATCAGGTATGAGTCAATTTATTGGTGGTGGTACGTCAAATACTGCCTCGGGTAATTATTCTGCTATTCTTGCCGGAAGTTATAATAATACAAATAACAAGAATTGTACTTTTATTATCGGTCAGGGGATAACAGCGAGTTTATCTAACTTCACCTATGTTAATAATGTAAGTTCCACAGGTATTGCAGCTGCTAGCGCCTTATATGTTGCCAATATCTCGGCAACCGGTGGTGGTGTTGGCTCTGTAACAGCAAAAATGCCGATTTACAACTCAAATGGTACGTTCGTTGGATATATTCCAATCTATACAAGTTAATAAATATAATTAACGCTGTATGTATACTTTGCCCTCGAATGCTGTAGCAAGTTCAATTTATCTCTCTGGTCCGGGATTAACTTCTCTTAAATATCTCGATACGACAAAAGATATAGTCGTGTCCTTTGACTACGCATGTTACGGTACGGCGGTATCGGGCGCTGAAGGGTTTTGTGTTTTCTTTAGTAGCACACAAAATCCTACCGTTAATGGTGGTGGCCCTGGACCGGGGTTAGTCTATAGTTCTGTTTCAGGTGTAAATAATACGACATGGGGAGGATTGGATAGTGGTGTGTTAGGTGTAGGATTTGATTTAACGGGTAATTTCGGTAGTAATAATTTTTTCAATTCAGGCTATTCAAATAATATTTCAAACTCTATTGCTATCCGTTCAAGCTACGGTAGTAAGTACAATATTATCACTAGAACACCAAATCTCAATGACGCTTCATTTGGTAACAATATAAGTCTTTATCAACAAATAACCTCAACTAATCAAAATTTAGATTACAAACGAGTACGTGTTAGATTAACAGATTTCGGTCAAAGAATAGTAGTAGATATAAAAAACGTTAATGATTTAAATTTCACTAATTACCTTAATTATAGTTTTACAAATTATAATAATTCTATTCTTTCATCTACAAATTTAAGTTCCTTCCCTGTAACTTGGCCATTAACAGTTAGATGTGGGTTGGGTTTTGCAAATGGTACATCAGGAGATACAAGATTCAAAATCAAAGGTTTTAATGTTAATGGTGTTATTTCATTAAGCGCTGCTCTCGGTACATATACATATGATGTCGATACAACAACACTAAGTGCCACACAAAATTACACCAACCCTGCTGCTCCGTATTTCTTCTACGGTGATACCATGAATGTACAGAATACAACCGATGGTGTTCTTGGTGATGTTTATAATACATCACTTAGTGCTGCTTCTGCTACACTCATCCTTGTAACACCAGGTATTGGTAATAGTGGTGCTCCTTATCAGTCTGGTGACAAATATATCAAGGTTACACAGCATTCATAAGAGTAAAAACTCGTATCTTCTGCATAAATAATCGTATCAATGAGTAATATTGCCTCAACTCTATCTCTTAATGTTCCTGCTATTACTGCTCTCTGTATTGGTCAAAGAGGTAGTGTAATTTTTGCAGCATCTGGATTACCATCAAATACAAATAACACGTATAGCGGTAATCCTGGTTTATCTGGT
>Ga0208872_1002239_pt1 | contig 11334 bp, 12 predicted proteins | sample CryBogCBH12Aug08_FD_185508 | JGI IMG/M metagenome (GOLD analysis project Ga0208872, IMG submission 185508) | Freshwater microbial communities from Crystal Bog, Wisconsin, USA - CBH12Aug08 (SPAdes) | ecosystem: Environmental > Aquatic > Freshwater > Lake | place: Crystal Bog, Wisconsin, USA... | reverse complement strand
AGTAGCTTCTTGGATTCAAATTCGGTCAGCAACGTGCGTCCAGATTTGCGAACTTCGGAAATAATGGCGGCGGCTTTTTCGCGATCAATTTCGCCGCGTTCATTTTCCGGTTCCATCGGCGGCGTCTCGTAGAGCGAGCGTAAATTCTCGCTAGAGTTCCACATATAATAAAACGCCTTCGCCGCGCGGTCGGGATACTTAAACGTCGGAATATTCGCCGCATTCAAAATGTCTTCGCCCTTGGCCACAATGTCCGCGCCCATCCAGCTTGCGATGACGGGCTTGTTCGGAATGTGCGCATAAGGCTTGAGGCACTCGGCGGTCGCCGTCGGATCAGTCATCGCCTGCGGCGTGAGGATGACGAGGATGCCGTCGGTGTTCGGATCTTTCGACGCGATCTCGATGGACTTCGCGTAAAGTTCCGGCTTCGCATCGCCAATAATATCAACGGGATTGTTGTGGCTCCATGTCGGCGGGAGAATTTCGTTGAACGCCTTCATCGTTTCCGGCGAAAGCTCCGCGAGCTGCGCGCCGCTGCCGATGAGCATATCCGTGGCGATGACGCTGGGGCCGCCGGCGTTGGTGACGATGGTGAGCCGGGGACCTTTCGGGCGCGGCTGTTTGGCGAGCACTTCCGCCATGTCAAACAATTCGGAAATCGTGTCCACGCGCAGCACGCCAACGCGCTGGAACGCGGCCTGCAACACTTCATCGCTGCCCGTCAGCGAACCAGTGTGCGACGCAGCGGCTTTCGCGGCGGCATCTGTGCGACCGGGCTTGATGACGATGATGGGTTTGGTCAGCGCGACTTCGCGCGCAGCTGACAGGAACGCCCGCGCGTCGCCGATGCTTTCCATGTAAATGACAATGCTCTTTGTGTTCGGATCGTCGCCGAGATGCGAAATCAAATCGCCCCAGCCGACATCGAGCATCGAGCCGAGCGAAACGAACGCGCTGAACCCGACATTTTCTTTCAAGCTCCAATCCAGAATCGCGGTGCAAAGCGCGCCGCTCTGGCTGATAAAACCAACGCTGCCCGGCTTCGCCATGTCGGCGGCGAAGGTGGCGTTGAATTTATTTCCGGGAACCATTACGCCGAGACAATTCGGTCCGACGATGCGGATGCCGGCTTTCGTGGCCTCGGCCAAAACTTGCCGTTCGAGTTCCACGCCCGGCGCGCCAATTTCCTTGAAGCCGGCGGAAATAATAATGACGCCTTTCACACCTTTCGCGCCGCAATCTTTCACGATGCCCGGCACGGTCGGCGGCGGCGTGATGATGACGGCGAGGTCGGGCGTTTCCGGCACGGCGGTGATGCTGGTGTAAGCCGTCAGACCGAGGACGGTCGGGCGCTTGGGATTGACGGGATAAATTTTCCCGGCGAAGCCGCCTTTGATAAGGTTGTCGAGAATTGTGCGCCCGACGCTGCCGAGCGTTTCCGTCGCGCCGATGACCGCCACGGATTTGGGCGAGAATATCGGGTCGAGCGGGCGGCGCGTGGTGTGATGCAGAATGTCGTGAGCGGATTCGAGCTTGGCCGGGGTGGAAGAATTGGTCGTCATAGTATTAAATTGGGCAAACAGTTTTGTTGCTGGAGTGAAAATGGCAGCGGCAGCGGTTGGCGACTTCACGCGCATTGTCAAATTATCACCCGCAATTGTCTTCCAGACTGTTCGCGAATGGTGGAACACCGTTTTGAGGCGGGATTAAATCTGCCCTTGCGAATCCGCCCAGCGCAGCGCGTAGCGAACTAGCTCGGTCGCCGTTTTTAAGCCGAGCTTTTCTTTGATGTGGGCGCGATGGACTTCCACCGTCTTGATGCTCAAATGCAGTTGCTCCGCAATCTGGCGGTTGCTGACGCCCCGGCCAATGAGCTGAAAAACTTCAAACTCGCGGTCGGAAAGTTTGCGCACGGGCGAGCCGCCCTGGCCAACTTGTTTGCCGGAAAAAACTTCCAGAATCCGCGCGGACATCGCCTCGCTCACATAAATCTGTCCGCCGAGCACTTGCCGGATGGCGGCGAGAAATTTCTGCCCGCCTTCCTGCTTCATAATATAACCGCGCGCTCCGGCTCGCAGTGCGCGCTCCGCATAAATCAATTCATCGTGCATGGACACCACCAAAATGGGCAGCTCCACGCACAAGGAACGGAGATCCTTGATGAGTTCGAGGCCATTTTTATCCGGCAGTGAAATGTCCAGCAGTGCCAAGTCGAACCGGTGCTTGGCCGTCAAATCAATCGCCTGACCGGCGGTGCTGGCTTCGGCGGCGACTTTCAAATCCGGCTCGTTGCCGATCAATTGCGCGAGGCCGGTGCGCATCATCGGATGATCGTCCACGATGAGAATGCGCTTGGCGGAAGTTTTGGTTTTGGCGCTCATCTTAATTTTTCGGGGCGGAAAAAATTACACTGACGCCGCCGGTCGGTTGTTGCTCGACGGTCAGCGTGCCGCCAACCATGCCGATGCGCGATTGCATGATGCGCAAACCCATGCCCGTGCCGCCGCTGAAATTTTCCGGGAAGCCGCCGCCGTCATCATCCACGCGCAACCGCAGTTGCCCCGCGTCCTCGCGGAGTCGCAGGAAAATATTTTTCGCTTTGCCGTGCTTGATGGCGTTGGACACCGCCTCCTGCGCGATGCGAAAAAGATGCGTGGCCGTGGCGTGATTATCCATCTTCACCAAATCCGAGCAGTCAAAACGGCAGTTCACATGGAATATTTTCTCCGTGTTCAAGGCCAGCTCCGCGAGCGCCGCCATCAAGCCTTCGGATTCGAGCGTGACCGGCGAAAGCCCGCGCGCCAGCAGCCGCGTCTGGCTGATGCTTTCGCGGACGGCCTTGGCAATGTCCGTCGCGCGCGCGGCGGCGTCCTTCGATTTTGGCGCGAGTTTTTGCGCGAGCACCTGACTCAACATTTCAATGCCGGCGAGATGCTGGCAAAGTCCGTCGTGCAAATCCTGCCCGATGCGGCGCTGCTCGCGTTCGCTGATTTCGAGAATTTCTTTTTCCAACCGCTTACGCTCGGTGATGTCGCGGATGAAGCCGGTGAAAATCCGCCGGTTGGTCAACTTCACTTCGCTAACCGACAAATCCATGGGAAACAGCGTGCCATCTTTTTTGCGCGCAAACGTCTCGCGCCCGATGCCGATGATTTTGGCGTGACCAGTGTGCTTGTAGTTTTCAATGTAGCTGTCGTGCCGCTCGCGGTGCGGCGTGGACATCAGCATTTTGACATTTTTGCCAATGACTTCGGCGGCGGTGTAGCCAAAAATTGTTTCGGACGCGCGGTTAAAGGACTCAATGTTGCCGCGTTCGTCAATCGTGATGATACCCTCAACGGCGGTTTCGAGAATCGCGCGCAGCCGCTCCTCGCCGTCGTGCACGGCGGATTTTGAGGACACGAGCTGTCTGGCACCGGACTGTTTTTTGTTTTCCTTCATCCCGTTGTTGGCGGGAATATCGGAAATTTTCCGGGCAAAGCCAATGCCAATCGCGGAGTCGGCAATGACCTTGGCGGCAACGCTGGCGCGGGGCTTGGACATCCGGCGCGGTCAATGGGTCAGCAGTTGCGCACGGTATTCGGTCGGCGACTGGCCGAGAATTTTCTTGAACACGCGGTTGAAATGCGTCAGCGATTGGAAGCCCACCTCGAACGCGATTTCACTGATGCGCAGGTTCGGGTTCAGCAAAAGATTTTTCGATTTCTCGATGCGGATGCGCGCAACGTAATCGGTGAAATTGATGCCCGTGACTTTTTTGAACATCTTGCAGAAGTAATAGCTGCTCATGTTCACAGCCTTGGCGACTTGGCCGAGCTTGATCTCCTCGGTCTGGTGGTCATGGATGTAGGCGCGCGCCTTGGTGATGACCGGCGGCTCCGCGTTTTCCTGCTGGATGAAAACCTGGTTGCTCAACATTGCCAAGTGCTGCGCAAAAATTGACAAGAGCTTCACGGCCGACTCGTGTTCTTTCGGCGAAACAACCTTGCCGGAAAAATAAGCCTTGTGCAACACCTCGCGGCTCACGTCCAGCCCCCATTTGTTGCAGAATTGCATGGCCTTTTTAAACTGCGCTTCGGTGGGTTTCTTCCGGAAAACCTGGCCGACTTGAAGATAGCCGACGAGCCGATCGCTCATGCGAACCGGCACGGCGGTGTCACACAGGCCGACGGGGCAGACCACGGAGCTGGCCTCTTCGGCGGCGGTGCGGCACAAGCGTTCCTGCACTTGCAGGCAGGCCGCGCACGCCCGGCTCTTTTTGGAAAGCATCGCGCAAAACGGATTTTCGTTGCGCTTGCCGTGGTGGGGCAACTGCCACGTCTCCACTGGTTGCAGCGCGATGGGCAGACCGGTCATGTCGCCGAACGCGCGCTCGTAATCGCGATAGACGCGTGAGTTGGCCAGCGCGTCCACCAAGGCGCGGTTGCTCGTGCTGTTTTCCGAGGCCGCGCCGTTAGCGATGGAGTTCAGGGATTGTTCGGCTGCCGTCTCTTGGTCAGATTCTGGTTTAGCAAATATTGTTTGCATGAAGACAATTTACGAGAAGTCGGTGAAAGCAACAATTGGTGAAACACCTGATTGAGTTTGGATAAAACCATTACCTTAATAAGGGAAACACCTAGATTTCAAATTGTCGTGAATTTTGTCGCGAATTTTTTCGGAATGAAGATGCTTGCGGGTAGTATTTATCGAATGTGATCGAACGGTTTGCTCGGTTGCTTCGGAATTTGGATTGGCCCCCCATCCATCGGGCTTGACTCTGGCAAAGTATTTGCCAATCTGCCGCAGTCATTTTGCGGGAGAGATGGCCGAGTGGCTGAAGGCGCTGGTTTGCTAAACCTCTATATCTATCTGTAGCTGCTTCCAATAAAAACTCAAAATCAGGTAAATCTCATTGCTGTATATGGCTTTTATCGCTTTGCTTGCTTCTCGTGGAGTTTGTGTCTCAGGTCGAATTTTTAGTTCAACACGGCCTTTTTTTGACTCAATTTAGTCAACACGTAGTCAAATAAATTAGACTTTGAAGATACTGGTTTATGTGGCCGATGGGGACGCGCATTTCAGGAAAGAAGTTTCATGCGATTGACGCGCGGGCCCGGGCGCAAGATTTCACCTGGTTAAGCGCGGCATTTTTTCCCAACACGAGCGGAAACCGGAGATGCAGGCAAGATACGCGAGCCAGCTTTGGCACCGGACTCAAAAACAACATGGACACTTGCGCCAAGTGCTTCGGCGACACGGCGCAACATGCTTAAAGAATGGCCTTCGTAAGACGGAGATTCGAGGCGGCTGATTTGCTGCTGCGAGGTCTTCAGTTTTCGGGCGAGTTCTTTTTGGGAGAAACCCGCGCCTTCACGCAACGCGGAAATTTGCAATGCCACGTCCCAGGCTTCGCCCGCTTTTTCAAAGCGTTCGGCGAAACCGGCATCCTTCATCTGCTCGGCGAGGTATTGGTCAAAGTTCGTTTTCATTTTTCAAATCGTTCCAGCCAGTCCCGCATCCGTTCGCGTGCCGTGTCAAGGTCGCGCGCCGGAATGGACTGACCTTTATTGCGAATACCGTGCGCGGCGATGATGCGGCGGCCTTTCATAAAAAACCAAAGCAAGCGCGTGTTTAACTTGCCGACGTGGCGCAACTCAAAAAGTCCGGCATCAAGCGCCTTCGTCAACGGCTCGCGGTGGCACTGGCGGTTTTTCAATTTAGACAACCCGGCCAGCACTGCCGCGAAATCGCCGGGATCGCTGGCCTTGAGTTCCTCAAGAAACTCCTGCACAGGCGAGCGACCGTTCGCAGTGACATAAAACTCTACGGTGAATTCCATAAACAAGCAACATCAAATTTGATGTATAGCATTTTGCCAAGGGATGCTGACAAATTTCCTGCACGGTGGCGAATAAAGTTTTTTGGCAGCCTAAACCGGCAACTAAACCGGCAACAAACCGGTAACTCGTGTTGAGCCACGTGTTGAGCCGTTGACCCACGATTTCTTGAACCTGTTCTTTTAGAATCGGCACTGGTTCAAGAAACCAGTGCCGTCAGCGCATTAAAAAACGGCTTATCGGAAGGTTGGAAATCGTTGAGACAGTTTTTGATTTTTGCAAGGCCGCCAATGGAATATGCTTCTCCGCCACAGAAGTGTCATGAAAAAAGCACTCAACCTCGACCTTGAGAAACTTCAAGCCCAAGCGTTCCACCGGGCGGAATGGGCTGAGGAAGCGGTCTGTCGTTATCACACCCTTCTCCAAAAGCTAAACGCTGATGTTGTCCAACAATTGCAGAGGCTTTACGCCTGGATGTTCGTTCCCTATTCCCTCTGGCCGTTCAATGTTCAGGATGTGTTTGAAGACTGCCTGACCGTTTTGGAAAAGGGGAAGCGCTTGAATTCCCGGCACCAGATTCTCCTCGAAATGCTGCCCGAGCCTCCCGATGAAACAATCTGCGCTGCGGTAGCCGACCATGAGCTTCATGTTCAGACCGGCACCTACGAAAACCTCGTCAAAACCCAGGCCAAGTATTCCCAGAACGAAATTCCCGTCCAAACCGATCCCGAACTACGCCGGCAATGGGCTCGCATCAAAGCTGAATTCGACGTCAAAGCCTTTTGCGACCACAAGGGACTGATCCGGCGAACCATGAATGTGGAGCGTAATTTAAGGACCTCTTTTTCGGTCAAGATGAACAGCCCGAAAGAGGTTTTTCAGGCCGCGTTTGATGCGTTCTGCCTCCGCTGGAACCTCTTTGGAATGCAGAACGATGAACCGCTCCTGCTGAAGCTCTCGGTCAATCTAACACCATACGGGACGATGATTCACATTCCGGCATATTGGAGTTTTGATCCGAAGCGTGACATTCGCTGGGATGAAATTGCGAACCTCCACCGCGTCCGCGTTCCTGGTCGGCAAGGCGTTTCTCTGGCTGAAGGGTGTGCGGAACGGATGAAACTTGCAAAAAAGCTCGTCCACCTGGATGCCGAGGCCGCACGACAGAAGTTGAAGGGCGAAAGAAAGCACGAATTTATGTGCGCAGGTTTAGGCTGGGTCGCAAGCACCAGTCCCAAACGCATCAGCCGATTGCGGGCGGAGTTCAAGAATCGGAAGCTCGATTAGTTCGGACGGGCAATGGGGACATTCCGTTCCGTGGAATCAAAGGTGAACTGCATGGATGATTTCATCCATGCTGAACTACGAACAACTGCAAAAAGCCGCGAATGCCGCCAGCCAACACTTCAAACTGATTCGCCAAAAATATCCGGCCATCAAGGCGTATTTGGTTTATTCCTCCACCGCCGGACAGGCCATGCTTGGCGGTTCACCGGCGCAGATTCTGGATGAATTCCCGGCGATGATTTTTGACGACGCCAATAAAACCCAGGCGCTGCCACTGCTGGAGCGCTCGAAAATTGATTCCCTTCCGTCCAAGGAAAAAATGCGGGTGAACGAGGAGTTGGCAAAAATCGGGCGGCTGTTCAAATTCGACGGCCAAAGCCAAGTGGAACTGCGCTTCAGCGAACTGAACTACAAACTGATTTGGCAACTCCAGACCGACGAATTGGTTGACCGCCAATTGACGCCACAAACAAAGGCTTCCATTCGGATTGTTCTGGGCAAGGTGGAACAATTCACCAACGAGGGAAAACCTCAGTGAGCTGGCGACGGCAAAATGGTTTTGAGCAGTTCTACTGCGCGGCCGGTTCGATCCACACCCGCGCTGCAATGGACGAGGGTGGGTGGCGGTAAATTCTTTGCCGCTTTAGCCAACCGTTGCAAATCGCGCGGGGACATCGGTGGCGTTTTTTCGTCGCCAACCGGAACATGGGCGACGCCAAATCCAGCCTCGGCGTAGTGGTGCAGCAAATCTAAGCCTTCGCGGCCATAATACTTTTTCAGTTCAGCTTGGGTCAGAAGGCAGACGATGGAGCGGACGCCCATTTGCCGCACGCGCCAAATCCATTCTGGCACAACAATGGAAACCGGCCGATCATCCCACCAGCCGGGACGGCTGCTGCGTGCGAGCTTTCTGGGGGTAACCCATTCAATTTTGTCTTCAGTCACAACGCAATTCGGGTAGGTATTTTTCCTGAAATTTTTCCCAATGTTTTCCCCAATAATCTGTTGCCAACTTGTGGCTCTTAAAATGAGCAACCAAATTTTCCACTGTGACTAACTTGACTCTTTTCCGGCCATCATTGGTTAGAAAATTGTTTACCGCCTCTGTGGCTTGCTGCTCGATTTTTTTATTCTGCGAGGCATACACAAAAACCACATGAGCGTTATCTGACAAGTGAACCAGATTTCTAAGCAGTTGATAATGGTCTAAGAAAAAATCTTCTTCCTGACATTTATCAGTTAAAAAGGCAGACGCACCGCTGGCGAGATTTTTATACACCGAGCGAAACTTTTCCCTGTGTTCCGTATCTTTTTCGGCTTCCCCAAACTCCCTTTCTGTGTATTTAACTTCAAAAAAGATTTCGTTTTCCTTCGGCCAACCCAAGTGAAAATCAAAATTTGTTTTGCGCTCTCCCCCAGTCTCCTTCTTGGATTCCATTTCAAAGGTTGCCTCCAAATCCCCGAATGCTTTGATGCCAAGAAACTCGGGGATTAGAGCGAGTTGTTTTTCCTTAATTAATGGGTAAAACAAATTGAAGCACATTGCTTGAGATGAATTCAAGTGATGGAAAAATTTGTGCAACGACCCATCCAAGGGTTTTCCACCGCAGGTTGTAGCTTGGGCGGCGTATTTCCAAAAACTGCTATTTATTGTTTCAAGGATATTTTCCCCTCGCCGATCTTTAGGAAGAATGTGCCCGCGCGTATGCACGGTTCCTTGGTGTTTATATGTTCCTTCGGGAAGCTTCAGTGTGTTTTTACGATATTCGCTCAGATGATTTTTAATCGTTTCTGCAAAGTTCTTTTTCATAAATTATCATCCTTCGACTGGTTCTTAAATGTTGCAACAATCGCCCTGTCGTCATAAAACCGGATCAGGTTAAAATCTTTCAGGTTGGTGACTTCGAGTCTGCCCAACCCGTTCCGCTCCGTCCAATCTTGAATGATGGGAACATTTTGTGGTTCACACGCTCTGGCCGTAAAGATTTTTACCGTGATGCCGGTCGCCAGTAGCGATTTCACCCTCGCCATCATTTCGGGGATCGGTTCACCCAGCGGATATGGCGGCTGACAGTGACCGATGTTGTCGTTGCGCGCCAGTGTGCCGTCAAAATCCACCCCCACCCAATGATGCCGGGCCACCAACACCGGGTTTTCTTCGCTGCTGAACCAGACCCGCCAACCAGCTGCGCCCGTAGGCTCAATTTTCAATTCCTTCATAACAAAATAGCGTGAACCAATTTGCCGCCGGACTCATCCTCAGAATCGGACGATGATGGCTGCGGCCATGGGTGCTTCAAAAAAACCAGCGGAATGAATGGAAGCAGCAGTGCCACGGGTTCGCCAATCAGCAATGCCAAGAAAATCAAAAAGCCAAACAAGTGAATAACTGTCCAAAAGCAGAAAATCACAATTACAGCCGTGGCCAGAATCAAAACTGCATCCCATGCAACCCGGAAAGGAAGCAGCAGGAGGTTTATCAAAATATGTTTCATTTCCCTTAATAATGTGCTGGATCTGAAACGAAAAAAGGGAAGCCTCTGGGGACAATCCGTGTCTTGCGTGACCCAACCCGCATTGTTTTGTGATGATTTCAAGGCCCTGGCTTCATCCAACGCATCAGCCGATTCCGGGCAAAATTCAAGCCCAGCGGCGGATCTCAAAATCCTAGGATATTTTCCATTTGCGGACAGGGTTTGGGGACATTCAGTTCCTTTGAAAGTCCACCCGCACGGGTTCATTATGTGACAAAAACAAAAGTCACCGTATGTTGAAAGCACCCGATTATCCGCAGACTGGCACGACTCCGCCGCCGCAAGTGGCCGAGTCGCTACATCAATCGCAACCGCAGACGACTTCACCGGCAAGCGTGATTTGCAGCCTGGATGGTTCCCGCACTTTTTGGGAAGATACCAATCAGCCGCATGCCCCCGTCTTGGCGGCCTTTGGCGGTGACCGGTTGCATTCCTGCCGGTTATACGGCTCCTGGGATTTGGACAAAATGGTATCGGAGCATGGGGATTTGCTGTTTCGCTCCATCCGCAAGCTTCCCGCCAAGGAAGCCAAGGAGCCGACAAAAATATGGGATGATCTCACCTTCAAGTTCGGCCCAAAATCGTTTGTCTACGCCGACAAGGATCGGATTGTGGGCTTTGCCATCAATCCAAATGAAGCCGAACAATTGGTTGCGGAGTTTGCCAAAAAATTTCACAAGCCCAAGCCGACGGTTGAAACCGGCGGAACATTTTACCTGATTCAGTATGACGCCGACCTTGTCCGAACCAGAGAAGTCACGCTTTCACCCAGCACGCGGCTCAAGCCCGAAGCCATCGGTCTCCATTACGGCGAGGACAGCGCGGAATGGCACAGGAGATACGTGGCCAAACTTTGTGAACGACCAAATGGCCTGACGATTTTCGAGGGAAAACCCGGCACCGGCAAAACCTTCTATCTCCGTCACCTGATGGGGGAACTCAAGGAGTCGCATCGCTTCTATTTCATTCCGACGGCCTCCCTGCACGTCCTTTCCCGACCGGACTTCATCGGGTTTTGGACCGATCAGCGGCAATGCCATTCCGAAAAGAAGTTTGTGGTGGTGCTGGAGGATTCGGATGGGGCCTTAATGACACGCGGCAACGACAACCGCGATCAAGTGAATGCGTTGCTGAATCTGGCCGACGGGATGTTGGCAGATTTTCTCCGGCTGCAAATCATTTGCACCATAAACTGTTCCGCTTCCGACATTGATCCGGCGTTGTTGCGTCCCGGCCGGCTGCTTTGCCATCGCGTCTTTGAGCGACTCGATTATTCACAAGCTGCACGCCTCGCTGAAAGTCTTGGTCGGAAATTGCCACAAACCCGTGATTATTCTCTCGCGGAAATCTTTGCTGGGAATGACGCGGATGAAATTCCCCGCCCGCGCATGGGGTTTGCAGCCTGATCCGAATCATTTGGTGCTATGTCCAAACCCCCTAAATCCAATTCCGCCGTTAAAGCGATGAAGTATCGCACGGCTGCCGAACAGGGGGATGCCTATGCGCAATGCAGCCTCGGGGAGTGTTATTATTATGGCGACGGCGTTCTGCAAGATTTCATCGAAGCTGTAAACGGCGGTTGAAAAGTGCGGCGGGTGGCGCTCGAAAAGTGCTGCACCTTCCGGGCAAAGAAGACTGTTTTTTCAGGGTTTCGTCAAGCTGTTGATTCCGCTTCGAGGTAGAAGCAGCAGGAG
>Ga0208872_1002235_pt1 | contig 11342 bp, 11 predicted proteins | sample CryBogCBH12Aug08_FD_185508 | JGI IMG/M metagenome (GOLD analysis project Ga0208872, IMG submission 185508) | Freshwater microbial communities from Crystal Bog, Wisconsin, USA - CBH12Aug08 (SPAdes) | ecosystem: Environmental > Aquatic > Freshwater > Lake | place: Crystal Bog, Wisconsin, USA... | reverse complement strand
TGGCTCGAAAATCCTCCAGCCATTTTGGAGGACTCGCGCTCGAATGCAAATACAACGCGGCCAGCGTATTCACAAAATCTTTTTGCGGCTTATTCTTGCAACTACGAGGGGAATCAATGACGTATTCCGACAAGATCTCCTCCTCGGAAAGTCCTTTCAATAGACCCTCGCTAAACTTGCATTTGGCGTATAGCAGACCGATGGCGTAGGCCCGCATGGAAGCACCCGCGCCCTTGTTTTCAATTGTCACTTCGCGCGGCTTACCGTCCTTATTGCTACCGACCTCAACCAACACCGGGTCTTCTTGATCGTCAGAAAGGCAAAACTGGATAGGTTGTTTCTCCATATTCTCATGCGCAACCCGCAAATTCCAAAAATTACAAAAAAACTTACAGGGACACCCCGCTTACATCGGGTAAGATAGACACTATGAATATACAAAGTCTGCCAGAGCTGCTAGTTCAAAAGGGCAAAATCGCCGCAGCGCTTTCGTCGGGATTTTCACCTGACGAGATTTTCATCCTAGTTCGTTGCGACGGCATATTCACAAGTCCTAATCGTGTTCGGAAGTTTTGCGCTGCCATTTCTGCAACAAGCAAAGTCAGGCGATGGCGCAGAAGGTTAAATTTTAAATGACGGTGGGATTGGCGGTCGGTGTCGGTGCTCCTGTTCGCGGTTTCCCCGCAAAGATTTTCACCGGCTTGCCAACGGCGGCGGCGGCGATATTTTCTCGCAGATCGGCGTTCATGTCTGCTGGCAGGGGTTTGTTCAGTTGGGTAACTTCGGCGGGACATTTTCCAAGGATGGCTTTTTCCAAAAACTCCTTTTCTATTTGCGCGTCCAGAGCATCCAGATAGCGTCCATAGATGGCCGCGTCCTGTTCGGCGGCCAGTTTGGCGCTCATCGCATACGATATGACGAGGAAAATGGCCGAGAAGAGGTTGCAAATCAGGAGCACCAGCGTTGCGACCATTAAAATCACGATGGAGGAGTTTCCCCATCGGAGGGTGCCCCGGCTCATGGAGTGATAGGCTTCTCCCTGCTCGCGAAACTGGCGCATCTTCGAGAGGCTTTCTCGGCCCCAGATCCAATGAAGAGCCACCAGCGCAAAACCGGTGCCCAAACAAGCCGTTGTGAGAAGAACCGCAGTTTTGTTCTGGGAGCCTCCGCCAATGGCGTGCATGCCGCAGGAAGCCAGCGTGCCAATAATCCAAACAACAATGCCCGAGAATTGATTTTCCAGACTGAAATAACGCTCCCCCATGTCCTTTCGGAAAAAGGGGTCGCTGGCGGTCGCGAGCATTCGCTTGAAGCTGACCCACAATGATGCCGCAGTTTTTTTTCCGACAGTGCTTATGGCATTATTAAGCATTGCTTCGGGCTTCTTCATTAGTTCAACAAGTTCATCACTCATGGTATTTTTTGGTTCTCGGTTTATCTTGGTTCTTGTTCAAAGGTCAGGACACAGAAATTGCGGTAGTTGTTGGCGGCGAACTGGTGCGACAGCCAGACGAGGACGGCTTCGCAGGTTCCATCCCCGCCCCTTTTGAGCTTCGCAAAATCCTCCGGGGGCATGGCTGCTTTCTTGTCCTCGGTGATGCTCATTTTGCCGACGTTTTCAACCTCCTCCGGCCGGCGTTGAGAAAAGGTGATGTCCTTGTCCCGCATGGGCCTTAACAGGCCGTCCGTGGTGAGCTTCAACTTCCTGATTTCGCCGATGTGCGCGGAGGCCCAGCGGTTCGTTTCCAAGTCGCCGTTGGTGTGGAAAATATAGGTGTTCATGGCGGCAAACACGGCATAGAAGGCGTGCTCGTTGTGCCCCCGTTGCAGGAAATTGTGGAGGTTCTGGGAAATTATGACGTGGGGGGCGCGGATGTCCCGCGCGGTCGGCTGGAAATTGGTGTCGTTGTGCGAGAAAAACAGATGCCCCTCGTCCTCCCAGAGAAAGGCCGGGCGGGCGGTGGGCAGTCCCTTGTCGGCGCGGCGTTCCGCCGCCTGTTGGAAGAGCAGTTTCCAAATGGCCTGCACCATGAGGCCGCTTTTAACATTCCCCTTCAAGGGGATGTCCAGGATGACAATTTTTCCCGACAGAATCATTTCCGGGGTGAGATTGGTCGTGGTTCCCAACATCTCATGAATGCCGCGTCCGCTCAGATTGTCGGCCATCGCCGATACGGATGTGATGATGCCGCTCTGGGTGCCCTCGGTGATGAGAGGATAATCCCGCGTCCAATATTCAAACGCTTCCTGAAAAATCCGTTTGTCCTCATCGCTCCCCTTTTTCGCGTTGGTTTCGGCAAGGGCGATGATCCGGCCAAAGGCGACATCCTCCCGCCAGTTTGTCTTTGAATCCTTGGGGACTCGATTCATGAAACGAACCAACCGGTCGAGGGAGAGGGGTTCGCCGGCCAGCAGGAAAATATCGAAGAGCTTCCGCATGAGTTGGTCGGTCGCGTTGTTCCAAAACTCCTCATTGCGTCCGCCCTTTTGTCCGTTTTGGGAGATGACCTCCAGCAGGCAGCGGAAAAGCGCGATCAAATCATCGGTCACGGCCAGTCTTTCGCCGGGGCGCTGGGTCTCATATTGCAGGAAGTTTAGTTTGTGGCCGCTGCCGGGGGTGAGGTGGACGCAATCCTCCATCCGTCCGGTTTCCCGGCACATTCGCAACCAGCGCCGGGCCTCATCGGGTTTGGCGGTCAGGACCAAACCTCCAAACCCCGCTTGCAGAAACGCCCTGGCGATGGCGGAACCGCTGCCGCTGGTCTTGCCACTGCCAACCGCCCCAAAGATCAATGTCCCCTCACAGGCATCCCTAATCCGCCAAACATCGGTGCCACTCCCGTCGCCCACAAAATCGATAAGTTCCTCGTTGTCATCCCATGTGTGGCCCTGGGGGTTCTGAATTTGAAACAGTCGAGGGTCAATCGGGGGGTGCGGTTCGGGGGCGGGAAACTCAACCGGTTGCGGTTCCGGCTTGGGTTGTTTCGGGATGGGTTCCGATTTGAATCGAATTTCCCAATCTCCGGTGTTGATATCCGCCTCGGGAGATTCCTTGCTCGGCGGGGTCCCCGCCTGCGGCTTGGGTTCGGGGACAACTGGGGCTTTGGTTTCGTCGGGAAACAACTCCAACGCCGATGGCGGCGGCCGTTGTTTGAAGCCTGGCTGGGAGAGTTTTTCCTCCGGTGCCGCCGGTTTCCCCTCGCCTTCCGGCAAATCCAGTTCGGTTGGCGGCGGCAATTCCCAGGCTCGCCGGAACGCTTCCGTTAATTTCTGGATTTGCACCAGTCCGGCCAGGGGTTCCTGATTCCAGACAATCCTGACGCACTCGACTGGCAACTGTTCAATATCCGGGAAAATGAGACGTGGCTTCTTCCCCTTTCCGTGGAAATTGGAACCCCTGAAAATTGATTTTGTCAGGGAGATGTCATGTCCCTGCTCGTTCTGGCCGACGAACAGGCGGTGCCAGCAAGTTCCTCTGTCATAAATGGCGTAGCCAAGACTGGCCGCCGGGCTGCCTTGTTCGCCCTCCATCTGGTAACCCTTGGGGGGTGATTTCAGGCGGGCGCACAGGTAGTCCAAAAAAAAGATGCCGACGGCCTTGCTGACCCGGTCGGTTCGGAAGGTATGCGCGGGATCGTCCAACAGCCCATTTTGGAGAAACCGCTTTTTGGACGCCTTGTCCGCTTGAAATTCCAGTTTGATTAATTCGGGGCTGGTCGCACTGGAGAAGTGGAGGGTCAACAGCCGCCCATTCTTTTGGACGATTGAGGGGACACCGGCAGAAAACACATCCGCTGCCGACTGCGGCGCGGACTGTTTTGAGGGTTTCTTGCGTCCGAATAATCCCATATTCCCCGAATATTTCACCCTGACAAACCAGACGGGATACTACGAATCCGGCGATATAAAGTCCTTACATTTATTGGCTTTTGCTCAACTTCCGAATCTGTTCCGAACCTGTTCGGCGCGTTCTGAAGATAGTTCCGTTGTTTCTGAAACTGGAAATGGGAAAAAGGGAGCGTGGCCAGACATGGCCCTGAACAAACAGCCAACAATGGCTGCAAATAAACACGGTCAACCAAACGCACAACACTATGAAAACTGAACAAAACACGGGGCAACCTCCGGTCCCCCAGAATGGCAAAACACCCATCGCGCCCTGGACTGCCTTGGGGCGGCTGGCGCAAGGCGGCCTCCCCTCCCCTGAGACCATTGCGGCCCACACGGTGCCGCCTCCGCCCAAGCCCGAACCGTTGGCGTATGACATCAAGGAGGCGGCGGCCCGGCTCAATACCAGCACCAAAACCGTCCGGCGCTGGCTCATTCTCGGCAAGCTGACCTGCTGCCGGGAGTTGCGGAAAATTCTCATCCCCCGCGAGCAGATTGACAACTTCTACAAACGGACCTGCGACAAGCCGAATCTGGGGGTATGAACCCGACGTTTGGTCAGCCGATGTCCCCCCTAAGCTGTGCTTAGGGGAGATGTCTGCTTGAGCTCATGGAGCGCGAAGGAGTGCCGCACCCATCCGGTCATCCGGCCGGGATCGGCATCAATCATGGCATGGGCAACCTCGACGCAAGCCTCCCAGTTCTTCTGGAGGCTGCGGACATCCCAGCGAAGCTCAAGGAAGTCTGGATGGTTACGCAAATGCGGGGCGACTTCCTCCAGTTCCTTGTCTGCTTCCCGAAAGTCACCCAACTCCAGCCAGCCTTGGGCGGCGAGCAGGTGATGGATGTCCGGTGGTTCCACTTCGTTCACGCCGGGAATTATCGCCGGAAGGACTTAATCCGCAAGCGTAACGATGTTGGATTATTTGCCGTGCGCCGGTTCCGAGGCTGGGGGCTTTTGCGGGGCGTTCGCAATAATCCATCGCAGTGCCTCTTGTGCGACGAAACCGAGCGTCAACAGGTCATCACGGCCAAAGGAATCGGAAGATTTCCATTCCTGGCCGTCTCGGTAGTAGCGACTGAAGGTGGTATTGAATCGTGGGCCTTGTTCGGTTTCGTTGCGCCAAATGGCCGCCTGAATTCCGCTCAGACGGATTTCGTGCGCCGGGGTAATTCTCAGTTCTGATTTTTTTGGGGGTGGCATAATTGGTTCCTCCAAGGAAGGTTCTCTACGATAAACCCAAGGAGTGGCAAGCCGGAAATGTACCGAACAACAGGGCTTAAATTTGCACAATAAATACAACCCTTGCGTAGGATTCCAAAGGGCCAGCCCTTTGGCGCGGAACCGGGCCGGCGAGAGGCCCGGAAAAAACACAAACCCGCCTCGCAAGGAGGCGGGCGAATTTTTTTGGAATTTCGTCAGTAGGCGAAGTAGCCCATTTTTCTGAGACTGTGATAGCCGGGGTCCCCGGTGCCGATAACGACATGGTCCAGCACTTCAATTTTGAGCAACTGCCCGGCCCGGATTAAATCCCGCGTGGTACGGATGTCCGCTTCGCTGGGGGTGGGGTCGCCGCTGGGATGATTGTGCGTCAAAATGATGGCATTGGCGGCGGTCATGATGGCCAGCCGGAAGACTTCGCGGGGGTGGACAAGTATCGTGTCCTGGGTGCCGATGCTCACGAGGTAATGCCCTTTGACGCGGTGGCGGGTATTTAGCATGAGAACCACAAAACATTCGCACTCCGGATTGAAATAGGGGTGTGTCGGAATGTGCATCCGCCAGTATTTCGCGGCTTGGTCGGGTTCGTCGCAAATCTGGATGCTCTCCGGGGTGGGGCATTCCCGAAGCGGCATCACCTTGTATTCGTAGGGGGCGGTGGGAAACCGAAACGGTTTGACGATAGTTTCCAAACCGGGAAGGGTGGGAGCCACAGTGTTCATGGTCTTGTTCTCCTTTGGGGTTTAGTTGGTTTTTTTGACGGGACGGCAGCCGTAGCGGCTGCGGGGGTCATAGTCGGCGCGGGTGGCAACAAAGCATCCGCAGGGGTGCTGCCACGTCTGGCGGCGGCGGTTCCAATGGAAACCCAACTGTGACAGGGTGGCGGTGATTTCACGGGGCTGTTTGGAGGAAAACCGAATCCAAACCCATTGGCCGACAAGTTGGGCGCGCCGGGCGGAGTCCGGGGCGTCGGATTGGAGCATCCCCAGAAGCATCCTCTGGGGTAACTTGCGGTTGCGCTGGCGCAACTGGAAATCCAGCTTGGGCAGCGGTGTGCGCTTGCTGGTGCCTGACTGTTCGGGCCGGCTCTGGAGCCCCTGATTTTGATTTTGTGTTGTTGTTTTCATGGTCTTTTTTTTGTGCTCTGCTGTTCGGTTTCGGTCTCTCGCCCTTCACAAAAAAGCCCGTGGAGTCAGGGCGGCCAGCGGGAGTAGTCTTTAGAGGGCACCGCGTCCGGCCCCCTGATGGAGCGGGCGGTGAGGGCGAGAGATTGAAATCCGATGCAGAGGGGAGCGGAGCGGGAAACGACCTGAAAACAACCCAAAACCGAGTTTATCCGTTAAACCATTTCCGCGTCAGCGGGTAAAGTTGGCGGGGTTCCCGCCGGGGGCCTGGGGGGAGGCAGGAAGCATGACAAGCGAGTGTTAACCCGGCTCTCTTGGAGGTATCCGGGGCGGGAAGGGGCGCAGTCTTGGCACCAGGGGGCGCCAAGACCTCGAACACTGAGCATGTTGGCAAAACGTTCTTACGAGCAAATTCGGTTTAGTTCAGGGCAATTATTGGGTAGCAATTAGGGCGATGGGTGGGATGATATTTTGCAACGCAGACATTTAATTTTAAACATTTCTAAGGATGAAAAAAACATGCTTTGTTGTTTGCCCGATAGGCAATGACAATTCCCCGGTTCGTGAACACTCGAACCGTGTTTGGGAAATGATTATAAAGGGGGCTCTACATGAATCCTCTTGGGATGTGCTACGAGCAGACCGATTACCTGACACGGGTGAGAAAATTACGACAGCCATTCTAGAAAAACTAGAGACAGCAGACTTTTGCCTAGTTGACATCACTGGATTAAATCCGAACGTCATGTTTGAAATGGGAATCAGATACATTCACGGCATTTCGTTAATGGTGATTGCAGAAAAGGGGACAGTTATTCCGTTCGATATTCATGATATCAGAGTAGTAACGTATGACCTTGTTGACACTCAAAGTGTGGTCTCGGCGGTAAAGGCAATCTCAGAGCGCGCCTATGGGGTATATTCGCAGGAACGTACGGCTGTTCTCAAACTCGGCAAGGCTGAGCCGAAAACGGTTGTTACTGCGAGGGAAATGGAAATTGTCAACACACTTACGTGCCAGCTTAATGCGATTTTAAACGCTGATGCCGCTTGGGAGAAAAACAAAGAAGGCAAGTGGGATCGGATCGAATTCCGTTATGCTTTTGGTATGCACTGGAGAGATTGGGAAGAACCCGCTTCAAGCCATTCAGACAATGCAAAGAGTGAAGATCGAGGCCGTTGGCCTGGACACAAGAAAGCACAGTTATCGCGGGACCAGATTGCAGAATATGGCTTTAATTGGCCTGGGGTTGTATATCAAGTGACACCCAAACTGTGTGTTGCGTCCAGGCTAATTCAAGAATACAGCTTGCTTGTCTATCACATTGCGCGTTGCCTTCATCATGGAGTGATATCCCCTGAATCGGCCCGCTTTTTTTGGAGGGCAATTGATTTGGCATTTCCGGTGCAACTGCTACAAGAGCCTCTTGAGACCCATGAATACGAGACAGGGTTCTGGAGATGGGTAGAGTTTATGGTGTTTTCCAATACAGCGGACAGACGTTTGATAGAAGCACCATCTGAAAAGCTTCTACCTTGGGTCGAACTGTATGGGGTAATCAAGAAAGGAAAACATCTGATCGATCACGGTGCCAAGAAAAAATCATAGCTTCGGCTGTTCTGATTGGAATGATATCCACTCAAATGCACGAGTCGCCATGAGTCCCAAAACCAGAAGATCTTGCTTTCCGAAACTGCCCGAGGTCTTTGTCTCATTGCCCTCGCGGTAGTAGCGTTGAAATGCAGCGGTATATGTATAGCCTTTCTCCGCAGATCCGCGTCGCCAGACTCTTGCCTCCAAGTCATCGTGTCTTATCTCGTGAACGAGTACTGGTAGATATGACAAATCTGGTTGAGTATTCATAAATTTAAATATAATTACTAATATGAATATATTAGTTAGAGCAATACAATAATAAGCAAACTCTATTGCAGCATTAATGCACTTGGATTTTAAATTTTGAACGTGCTGATTCGTCTTCCACGCCCTCATTGTGTGAACTGAATGTTTTCAAATCCAACGTTATTTTGAGGACAAACAATGGTTGGTCGTCGCGGCTTCCCCGCCATCAGTACCTTGAGCGAAAACCCCCGGCCATTTTCAAACGGTTCGACCGTTGCTGTGACCTCCAAGACAGGGTAACGAACGGTCGCCAGCCCGTAGCTCTTGTAAGTCTTGGCAAACAGCTCCGTTTCCACCATGCCCGTCCAGTCGGCCAGCGTCAGAAACTTCATGGGTTCACCGGTGATCTGGTGGTGCGTGCGCTGCTCAACGATCAAGCCACAGGTGACCACCGTCTCCCCGATATGCCGGCCATCAGAGTTCCTGACGAGGCGAACCCGGCCAAATTGTGCGATGATTTCATTCGGGGCCGGGTGAAGCTCAAACGTTTTTTAAATTTTCATACGCCCAGTTTGGCATGGGTGGTTGGACAATGGCGGTCCAGGCTTACAGGCCTGCGGGTGCGGCCTGCGGTTCCGATGTATGTCGCATTCCCAATGGGAAATACATTACAGGGGAATATTAAAGGGGAGGGGGAAATGGCTGTTTTGGTTCGTGCTAACAGTCAATCACTTGCGCATTTTTGCAAGGTTTGAAACGCATTAGTTGTCCAAACAATTTCCGCCGGACGCATTGATTGTCCAAAGCTTTTCTGTGAAACGCATTAGTTGTCCAAACCCTCCGGTTGCTGTCAAACGCATTAGTTGTCCAAACAAAGTCAGTTGGCGTTTTGGGGTATTGGTGGCGAGGAAATGGCCTCCATGATCCGGTGAATCAGCCTCGCGGTGGGATTCTTTGTGGCGGTCCGTCCCTCCAATTCGTCACCTTTCGCCTCGGCCAACAGGGAGACAAAGCGCGGCCCCTTCAGGATGGCCTTCGTCATTTCAAAGAAGCGGCGGCTCTTGTGCAGGTCCACCCCGGCGGCTTCCAAAAGGTCAGTCTCATAGCCGGCCAAAGGTTGGATGTTTTTAAGCGCCTGCTCAAGCAGTTCACGCGGTCGCCCGCTTTTGAGATATGCTGCAACGAGTTTGGAGCTTTTGGAATCAACTTGGGGTTTACGGGCAGTCTTCTCAACCCAAGTTTGCAATTTCCAGTCTGTGCCGTCGTTCGTCTCCGCCAGTCGGACGCGAAATATGCCTGTCAAAGTTTCAACACCATCAAGCTGGTCAATTATCGGATGATTGTTCTGGGTGAAAAGCTGCCTCCGCCGGTTCTTTTGCGATGGGATAGGGAACGATACTTGTTCCAACAATCTTGTAAGGGTGATTTCAAAGGGATCACTTTCTGAGTGGTGATGAGCGCGACTGGGCAAATACAAATAGATGGATTGCGCCAACGGCGAACGAATGGAAGTGAACACGTCGAGGTCAAGATGTTGAAGCTCGGCGATGCGCGACAGCAGGCCGTGAAATTCAGGTGAAAGGGTGCAACCATTAAACCAGATTTCGCGTTGCCGGCTGGTGGCCGCGCGGGAATCTTTTCTGCGCGGCGGTCGGCCCTCAATGTCAATCCGTTCAATCAACCGGTATTCATGGTCAATACTGGTTTTTAGGTCGGTCACGCGAATATAGGAATCCATCAGGTCGGCGACAATTTTTTTGATAGCCCGCGCATAGCGCCCGCCGTTGGTTCGGGCGTAACTTTGACAGAATTCATTGAAAGAAAAGCGAATTAGTCGTGTATCCTCAAGAGGGCTCCGGAAGCTCAACAGGGAGAAAATCGCGCGGGCATGGCGAACATCAAGGGCGGGAGGACTCAGTTCCGGGCGCATAGGATGGAATCCACCGATGAGATAACGTCGCTCCCCGATGGTAATTTCGCGCGGGCCGGTCTGCTTGGTGGCGGCAAATACGGGTCCAAGAAAATAGTCTTTAGGAGCTAAAACACGATTTGTCCGGTAGAACTCTTGCGCGAGTTTCTTTGTCGCCATACTGCCGCCCTTGTCCTCCATCAGGGGTTAATTCAAATCGGATTCCGGGAAAGAGGCAACACCGGAAAATCAGCGTTTGGAACGATTGCGCGGATCACTTGGGATGGGAAGATCCAACAGCGAAATCCCCGGGACAGGCGTCTCTTGAACCGCCAGGGTGTTAGTGGAAGCTAAGAGTGAGATTGCCCGAGTTGTCATTGGCGTTACCCAGAGTTTCCGTAATTGGATTGCCATTGGCGTCCGTGGTGTTAACGGTGACGACGGGGAGAGCGGAAGCAAGAGCCACCATTCCCACTGTGCCGTCATCACCCGGAAGCGAGACGGAAGCCGGTGCTCCTCCCGGCGTAACGCTGAGGCCGCCAGCGGGTGGCGTAACGCTCTCAAGGGTTGTCGTAACCACGTTTATTGTAAGGGGGACATTGATAACACCGGGATTGTAGGGATTGTAATTGGAATTGGCATTTGTAGCTGTAATATTGAGTGTTTGGCTGGTGCTACTTGGCCAATAGACGGTATTAGGCGAGGCGTTGCCAGCCGGGAAAGCGGAGTTCAGGGGTATGGTGTACAGCAGGCCCTGTTGCGATGTTGGGGAAACTACGGAGGTTAGAACCGCCGGAACCGCGTCGCATCGCGTGGGAACAGCAGCAGCAGGTGCCGTCTGTGGTGAGAGGGCGTTGGTTCCAAGGGTAACCGCAAAGGAGACGTCGTTGGCACTCAGACTGGCTCCGTTGTTGAGATAAGCAAAAACATAGACGTTTCCCGAGGTGCCATTGTTAGGATGTGGATCTACACCGGCATGGGATATGTTATCGTAGTCGGATAGAGTGTAGCTTCCGCCAAGACCATTGCCAAAGGCGTAGACCACTGTAATGGAGGGCTTCGGCGGTGTGGCGGAGACCTGTGCGGTTTGCGGGGCAGGAACGATGTTGGCGTCTTCATTCCATACATAGGAGTTTGCGTTTGCGTATTTGCTGCCGGTAAGGTCGGCGGTCACGGCTCCGGGAACGGCAGCCGTGGGTGAACCGCCCACTCCGTTACCGGGCGTGGCGGGGGTGCCGGTGACGAGGTTTCCCGCTGCGGCCTTGGCCGTATTCAGCGTTCTTGCGAAATTTTGAGAAGTATTGAATGTATTCGCGTCCGTGGAATTATTCGGGCTGGTTTGGCCAGGAGCAAAAG
>Ga0208872_1002234_pt1 | contig 11346 bp, 6 predicted proteins | sample CryBogCBH12Aug08_FD_185508 | JGI IMG/M metagenome (GOLD analysis project Ga0208872, IMG submission 185508) | Freshwater microbial communities from Crystal Bog, Wisconsin, USA - CBH12Aug08 (SPAdes) | ecosystem: Environmental > Aquatic > Freshwater > Lake | place: Crystal Bog, Wisconsin, USA... | reverse complement strand
CCATTTCGGTAAGTGTAATCCAGAATCCGGGAGCTAGCTCAGCCCAAATCGTCCCGGCAGTTATGAAGTCGGTGAGCCAGTTGGAAGCCGATAATCCGGGACTCAAATTCAGAATCGCTTATGATAACGCTCACTTCGTGGGCATCTTGTTCGACAACGTCTGGCATGAACTTGCTGTAGCCATTGTGCTGACCGGTTTAGCGCTTATGTTCTTCTTGGGTGAATGGCGTGGCACATTGATCGCGATGGTCACTCTGCCTACATCGCTAGCCATGGCCGTTCTGATGATGGTGCCGTTCGGTATGACCTTCAATAGCGGAACATTGATTGGCCTGTTGTTAAGTATTGGTCGACTGGTTGATGACTCCATCATCGATATTCACGCAGTGGAAAGGCACTTGAGAATGGGGAAGTCGCCCAAGCAAGCCACGATTGACGGAATCGCAGAGGTTCGAGTGGCGGTTATAGCATCGACGTTGATGATCGTCATTGCGTTGCTACCTCTGATCTTTAGTGGAGGAATCGTTGGATTGATGTTTGTCGAATTGGTTTGGCCCTTGATATTCGGCCTGATCGCATCGATGTTTGTCTCCTTCACCTTAACAGCATTATTGGCATCCAAGCTTCTTAGAACTCATGAAGCGCGAACGTCTGATCTTAAGAACCCGGTTTTGGCTTTCATCTATCGGCTTGTCGATCCGTTTCAATCTGGCCTCAATCGGCTTGAGAATGGGTATCGAGGTCTCATCGATTGGCTGCTGGAACATCGATTTGCAAACTTCACTCGTGTATTAGCCACGTTAATAATTGGATTCAGCTTCTACTACTTCATTGGGTCAGAGATGATGCCACTTGCAGATACTGCACAGGCGTCGGGAATGCTTGAGATGCAACCGGGGACTTCTTTCCAGGGAACCCAACAGGCGGTTGCATCCATTGAGAAGATCATCCTGCACCACAAGGAAGTGGAAAAGGCAAGTGTTGAAATCGGAGCTGAGTCGATGTTTGAGACATGGACTCCATTTTTCACCGGATATCAGATGCCATCAGTCAATGGGGCCGCGTTCATGCTCACCCTGAGTGATAAGGATTTACGGAAACGGACGATTTTCCAGGTCATGGATGCCATTCAAAGAGAAGCCTTGGCAACAGTACCTGGCATACGCCGATTTCAAATCAAGGAGATGGGATCCGACGTAATGGCGACGTCGGCTGCACCCATCCACGTCAACATCGTAGGGAATGATTTGAGCCAACTTGATCGACTTGGAAAGCAAGTCCTGAGGGTGGCAAATCGGATGCCGGAGATGTTTCAAGCGGGACGGACTTGGAGTATGGGTGTACCGGATTACCGAATTCGAGTCAATTTGGCTAAAGCACAGGCGGTGGGACTTAGTCCCACTCAGATTGGGGAACAAGGCTACTATGCCATGCACGGTGGATTGACCAATGAATTCTATCGGTTGGATAATCTCAAACAGAACACCATTCAGGTCCGTTACGAACAAGTTCAGCGATCGAATGTCCAGGATCTTGAAGAGATGAATGTTTCAACGCCTGATGGAAAACAGATCCCTCTCAAGGCTGTGGCTGATATCACCCTTGACACCGCTCCGACTGCCATCGAACATGATGGTTTGAGACGAGTTTTGGGAATCACGGGATTTTATCGGAACGGCAGTCTTCCAAGTATGGATGTCGTGATGAATTTGGTTTCCAATGCTTACGGTGGAAACAAGTCGCTTCATATCGCTCCGGTGAATTTCCCGTCAGGATATGGGCTTGAAATGCGCGGGGATATGACTCAAATGATGGACAGCTTCCGCAGGCTCTTGAGTGGCCTGGGGCTATCGTTAGTCCTAATGTATCTCGTGCTAGTGGTTCAGTTCCGAGGGTTCCTGCAACCTTTGCAGATGCTTGCTTCATTGCCGTTGGAATTGGCTGGCGTATTTGTGGCTCTTTTCTTGGCTCATCAATCGTTTTCAACCGTTTCGATCTTGGGGATCATTGTCTTAACCGGCATGGATTTGACAACCGCCGTTCTGATGATTGATCTGATCATGAAGCATCGAGATGAAGGAGTAGAAAGGAATGAAGCCATTCGTCGTGCTTGCCCAGATCGACTCCGGCCCATATTGATGACGGCAGGAATTACTTTGATCGTGATGCTGCCAGTTGCCTTTACCCCTAAGACGGGGTTGGATGCATATCAACCTTTGGCAATGGCGGTTGTCGGGGGCCTAATCTCAGGAACTGTTCTATCCCTGTTTGATATCCCAATCATGCATACCTATGTGGACGATAGCGTTCGATGGCTGCACCGAGTGATTCTAAAACGTGAATGGCATTGGAAGGTCGATCAAGAAGATTCATTGTAAATGGTGGGTAATCATTGCGATCCAACTAGCCCACAATTAATAGGGGAGGTTGGGCCATGAAAGCGAAACTGATATTGATTTTGTTGTTGACCAGTTGCTTTGCTGCACTTTTGCACGGTCAAACCCCCAATGCAGGAAGGACTTTTAGTTATCAGGCGAGTGATTCCATCGCTTCGAGCATCGACCCAAGTCGAGCTACGACCCTAAACTCTAAAACAACGATCGAGGTAAAGCCATACCTTTACCTGTCCGGTACGATCGGGGCAAATTGGGTTGTAAGCGGTTGGGGCGTCGGCTCAAACACCCAATCCAGCAGACTTCAAATCTTTCATGACGAAACAATTAGCATCCTGTTGGCTGGTTTTGACAACCCGTTGAAGTCAACGGGCACGAAGAATGGCAAACAAACGGTGGATATGCGTGGGCAACTCAGACTTTGGTCTGGGATTAGTGGTGCGCTGCTCGTGGACACCGGTTTGGTAAATGCTCCCGATCTCAATGGTCTTGGTCTGGCTGAATTTAAGGCGATTGATCCGGGAATGACAGGGGGACTTTCCATTCTGGAACTGTCTCGAACGATCGACCTGACACCTGACGACGGCCCGGGTGTGTACACAAATATCGGGACAATCTCGATAAGCCGAAACTAGTCTCTTTGCGTCAAACTTCTCGAAGGACGAAGAAAGATGGTATCGAAGACCACTGTTGAAAATGGATAGGCGCAGTCAGGTCCGTCAAGACTCGATCAGGTCAAAAACTGGTCACATCAAATGAGAGTTCGAGGCGTATTGAAGGCTCGCATGAGGATCAGGAAGTGCGATCCATCGAGATACGCCGACGAAGCTCTCTAGAGAAAGAGCGTTATTGAGATCGTCGCAGTTGATCGATTTGCATGGAAAACCAACTTCATAAGGATCCCGTTTGTGGCATGGAGATTCCCGTAGAGGAATCGGTTGGAAGTTTCGCGCACCAAGGTGTCACCTATCAGTTCTGCTGCCAAAGTTGTCTTGAAGCATTTCAGAAGCATCCCGATCTCTATTTGAACCCACCCAAGAGGACTTCAACCCTCAAGATGGCTGCCATGAAAGCGGCAGAAGAGCCGAGGTTCAAGGATCCAGTCTGTGGAATGTCCATCACCAAGAACCAATCCGTGGGCTCGTTTAACTATAAGGGCATGACCTACGAGTTCTGCGCCCAGAGTTGTCTTGACCGATTTAGTGGCAACCCTGAGAAGTATCTGAATCCCGAAGAAGTTGAGCCGATGCCGGAAGGCACGATGTTCACCTGTCCGATGGACCCTGAAATCGTTCAAGAGGGACCCGGTACCTGTCCCATTTGTGGCATGGCTCTTGAACCTATGGAATTTCAGATGGAGGAGTCTGAGAATCCAGAGCTGGTGATGATGACCCAGCGACTCTGGATTTCGGCCATGTTGGCGGGACCGTTACTGATCATGGTGATGTCCGAACATTTGCTGGGTTCGATGTTTCTGCACCATCTTGGCCGCTTGGGGGATCTCCTTCAGTTGGTACTGGCTAGCCCTGTCGTCCTATGGGGCGGACTTCCGTTCTTTGAACGAGGGTATCGATCGATCCTGTCACGCAACTTCAACATGTTCACTCTGATCGCTATCGGAACTGGAGTGTCGTGGACGTATTCTGTGGTTGCTGCGCTAGTGCCGGGAGTTTTCCCTAGCGCGTTTCGTACTGCGAGTGGCCAAGTGGGGCTGTATTTCGAAGCATCAGCCGTGATCGTAACCCTTGTATTACTGGGGCAGGTTCTTGAACTCCAAGCAAGGAACGCTACTTCGAGCGCCATCCGTGCTTTGGTTGGTCTTAGTCCGAAGATTGCACATTTGGTTCACGGAGGTCAGGAATCTGATATACCGTTGGAAGAGGTAGTGGTTGGTGACGTCCTTCGAGTGCGGCCTGGCGAGAAGGTCCCCGTGGATGGGCGGGTGACAGAAGGGACAAGCTTTGTTGACGAATCGATGATAACTGGGGAGCCAAGCCCTGTAGAAGTGTCAGCGGGAACTCCAGTTACCGGAGCCACCTTGAATCAAAACGGATCGTTCTTGATGCGAGCGGAACGTGTGGGCAAATCGACCACACTGGCTCAAATAGTTCGGATGGTCAACGAAGCCCAACGGTCGAGGGCACCGATCCAGAAGATTGCGGACCGCATTTCTGGATATTTCGTTCCTTCTGTAGTGGGTGTTTCGATCCTATCCTTTGCCGCCTGGGCAATTTGGGGACCGCCACCAGCACTAGCCTTTGCTGTGATCAACGCAGTATCGGTGCTAATCGTGGCGTGTCCTTGCGCCTTGGGTTTGGCTACTCCGATGTCGATCATGGTGGGTACAGGACGAGCGGCCCAAAAGGGAATCCTGATTCGAAACGCGGAAGCGATTGAGTTGCTGGAGCGATTCGATGTGGTGGTCTTCGATAAGACGGGCACCTTAACTGAAGGTAAGCCTTCCGTCCAAGCCATAAGAGCTTTCGGTGACTATTCTGAATCTAACGTCTTGCGTCTTGCGGCGGGGCTCGAAATGGCCAGTGAGCATCCATTGGCACGAGCTATTGTAGAAGCCGCGCACAGTAAGGGACTCGAGCCGATTAAGCCGACAACGTTTGAAATGGTGGCCGGCCGAGGTGTACGTGCTGGTGATTTGGCGGTAGGAAGCGATGTATGGATGGAAGCCCTACGGGTGCAGGTTCGTGATGCCAGTCCGCTGATGCAGGAGATACGTTCGAAAGGGATGACAGTCATGTGTGTCGCCCGAGGAACTCGTTTGATCGGAATCATTGGAGTTCAAGACGCAGTGAAACAGAACGCCAAGTATGCGATTGAGACACTCAAGGAAGCTGGCATTCAAACGTTGATGCTGACCGGTGATAATCGGATCACGGCTGAAGCGGTGGGCAAGGAACTGGGGATCGATCAGATTCAAGCCGAACTCCTACCCCAGGACAAAATTCGAGTTGTCAAAGAACTCCAGCGATCTGGAAGGGTCGTGGCGATGGTGGGTGATGGAATCAATGATGCCCCATCGCTTGCCCAGGCAAATATTGGAATCGCGATGGGGACAGGCACCGACATTGCCATGGAAAGTGCCGGAGTGACGTTGCTGAGTGGAGACCTATACGGTGTGGTTCGTGCACGGAGACTGGGCAGGGCGGTCATGGGGAACATCCGACAAAACCTATTCTTCGCTTTGTTTTACAATGGGCTGGGTGTACCGATCGCAGCCGGATTGCTCTATCCATTGTTCGGAATACTCCTCAGTCCGATGGTTGCAGCCCTGGCGATGAGCTTCAGTTCTGTCTCGGTAATCTCCAACGCTTTGAGGTTGAGAAAACTGGCGCTTTAACGCATAGAAGCCTCCGTTAGAATTGTTTCATGGGTCCCTGGACCATAGCGATTGGGGCCCACCAAAGCAAAGGTGCCTTTCGGTACTGAGAACTTGATCCTGAGACCTTCGCCTTGCCGATCCCATCGGACATGAATCGGACCATGAGGGGTTGGGACCGTACCCTCTGCCCAACTCAGCTGTAAAGGCTCCGGTGCGATCTCGAACTTCGAATACCCGTCTCCGGTTGCCTTAATTCCAAGAATTCTCCCGGACATCTGAAAGAGCGGAGTGGCATTCCAAGCGTGGCTGAGATCACCGACACTCCACATTTCGTACATGGAGTGGGTATCCGGCTGTATAACCCATCGTCCAAGATGCTTGGCGGCAAACTGACTGTACAAGCCCGACTTTGCCATCGCATCAAAAACGAAATGCATAAAGTAGGGCTGACAGTTGAGTTCCGCGCGGGCTAGGACTTTGCTCATGACAGGTCGATTCTGTTCAGCGTTTGCCAGCCCACAACTCACTGCCAAGGTATTGACTTGAGTCGAAAAGGTCTCAATCTCCTTGTCAGCAGGCAGCCACTGATTGGGAGCAACATGAGTCTGGTTGGGTTTCCCATCTCGAAACAGACCTTCCTTCGAATTCCAAAGCTCACGTTGAAAGGCGGGCTGGATCTTGCTTTTTAGGGATAAGTAATGGTCTACCAACTTTTGGTCACCTTGGAGTGCAGCTACTTCGCACCCATCTCCCAAGGCTTGGTAGTACAAGGCGGTCATATAGCCCTGTCCAATAACTGCAGGGGGATGATGGGAATTGAAGCCAGCAATCTCGACCCAATCCATAAACATGTAGTTCGGAGCTTCTGAAATCAATCCGTTTTCGCCAATGTACGATTCGAACTGCTTGAGAAGAGCATGGACGTTGGGTGCCAGTTCTCGGACCGTCTGGTCATCTCCGGTAAACATCCTGTATTGCATCAGCATCCTCAGCCAAAGCAGGGAATAGCTGGTGTGGAAGCTCTGATATTTGCGCTGAACCAGTGTTCGGGCGATCTTCTTCAGGTCTTGCTTGGCGAGTCTTCCGTCGCCAAACGCATAAAGGGCGTTCAGCGATTCGATCAGGTAGTCCCCAGCGTCTGAAATGGGCTCTTGGTGATGGGGTGAGTCCAAATGGTGCGTCTGCATGCAGATTTGAGTCACCCATCGGCAGACTTTCCAGAGTTCATTGTAATGAGGGTCGCTACACGAAAAACTGCCCAGATACTGAACCGGATAGGATGTGAAAACGCATCGAACATCCCGAATCTCGATCGGTTCTTGAACACCTACCGCCTCAATATTCACGACTGAGAAGCTGTCGAAATAGGGAAGCTCCACAAATTGATCACCATCACGAAGGATGATCTCGGCTCTGCGATTCCAACCCGTAGCATCATGTTCGTTCGGCATGATGAGCAACCTCGTGCCTTTATGCCCATTGATGTGGAATCCAAGGTAGCCAGACAAAATATGCCCGTAGTGAAGTCGATATTTGCCGTCCCCTTGGAACTTTGCACCACCAGTGGCTCTATTGACGCCAACGTTTGCGGAAGCGTTGGTGATACCCGCTGCAGGCAGAATCGTCTCCAGTGGCGAAGGGATCTCACTGTTGAGAGTGGGTCTTGAACTCTCTTGTGAGAGAATCGCGGATTTCCATTGCGAGTCGTCGTAGGTGCTCTCTTGCCACGCAGTTGGCTCCAAATTCAAATCCATTCGATAACCATTCTTGGCATTCGATTGGTCCAAGTCTTCGGCTGAACTGGTCTTCCAACTGCTATCGGTTCCGACAATCATGGCATTGTCGAAGCTGAAGTTTGCCTTGAGCCCTGGGTGTCCCGTTTCTGCGTCGCTGTAGACAAGTGGCTTGTCAAAAACTTCAACGGCTATAGCGTTGATACCTGTGTGGAAGAATCGGGCAAGGTCTCGTCTATCCTCAAACCATGGACCGCACGGACCGGTATCGTAGTCTCGCCCCGCATCCGCTGGTCCTCGGCCCACGAGCACACCATTGATCCAGATCCGATATCGGACTTCTGCACTGATCCAACTCCAAACATGCTTGGGATTTGCGGTCAGCTCGATGGATTTCCGGAATCGGGCCGCTCCTGAATGAACGGGAGCGTTTGTCCATATCCATTGACCCTTGGTTGGGCGAGGGAGGGATGGCGACGGAATTTGAGCGGGAACAGTTGATGAAACCGTTTCAAATCCGATTCGTGGTCGAGGGAGTTCGGACTGAACTGGACCGCGTGGGTCGTGGTGAACCTGGGTTGTGATGAGCAAAATTGGAAGCAGCATTGCTGACATCACTATAATCGATGCGGTTCTGGGATCGATACTTTGGAGCCTCGGGAGTATAATCTCCTAGTCTCGCCCGGGTGGTGAAATGGTAGACACAGAGGACTTAAAATCCTTTGCTTCAAAAAAGCGTGCGGGTTCGAGTCCCGCCCCGGGCACCATAAACGCGGTCTCCAATCTTCTCAGCCGGCAACTGTGCACCGCGGACAATGCTTACGTCGCCAAATTTCTGGAGAGGCTCTTGTTCGCCTTGAAAGTACGCTCTACCCAGCTTTTGATGTCACTTGAGCCCTTCAGGCTTCGGCTGAAACCAGCCAGAGCTTCAGCGAAGGTTGATGGCAAGCCATAAACGCGGTCTCCAATCTCCTCACCCAACAACTGTGCATCGGGGACAATGCTTACGTCGCCCAAATTCCGGCTCTACGCCAATTTTGGGGGCACCCTATTCATCTGACCGATAGCAGTCGCACTCGCTGCGGTTGACTGTAAATCTCAACTGTTTTAGATTCTAAGCGGCTAAGGTCGAGAATCAGCGATACATCGCTGATTCCCGACCTTAGCAGTGAGGTTACGGATTGCTGGAGGGGGGCAACTTTGTATCGGATTCGTACATTGGTTTCTTGCTATCTGTGAGAGCAATCTTAAATGTCCTGAAGCTAACCTTACCGCCCTTTGCAATTGTCCCACCTGATTCATGGTCCCACATATCAAACTGAAAGTCGTGATATCGTTTGTCTTTCCAGTCCTTTGCAATGCTAGGTGGCAGCAACTCCGCTGCTTTATCTAGCTCTGCGTTTGCGGAGAATCTCCTTTCGAAGGCATTGAGCAATCTCGCATAAACGAAATGCGTGATAGGCTGATTTGGTGCCTGTTTGACGGCTGTCCTAATCGCATTCTGATAACCTATGGGGTGGTTCTCTAGGCAATCTAGAGCTGTAGCAATAGCTCTTACCTCTGTGAGAGTAATTTTAGTCGATAAAGTGTCGACAAGTATCTCGTCAAGACCGCTTGCATAGGTTCTAGCTACCTTCCCATAAGATAAACGTGCGTCTTCGAGACGACCAGTCTTTTCCGACAAAGCAGCGAAACTCAACAAGAGTTGTGGACTCCCGACGTTTCCGGCAGTTTTAAAGATCAGTTTATGATAGAGTGCTTGAGCGTCCTCAAACCGCCCTTTTTTGAGACATATTTCTGCCCTTATAAAGTCCACGGCTGGTGTGTTAGGAGCCTCAAGAGCGAGAGTATTGGTCTCCATTTCCGCCGCTGCAATATTGCCCTGATTTAGCAAGGCATAAATGCGTTTCTGGCCAGAATTGATGCGCGCAGTACGGTCCCTTTGTGGTTGCGGAATATTCTTGGATTTGGCCAAGCATGGCGGCACCACTATGGCAATAACTAATGTCGCCCCAAAGGCTCCGAATGCTAACTTGTAGATTAAGTTCCGGTTCATGGCTATTTGCCTCCAAGTGGGTTAGGGTTTTTGAATAATTGCGTCCATTGCATAGCTGATACCGGATCCGCGATCGATCCATCATCTCCAGGTGCTGGCGCCGGTCCCGTGGGCGGGTAAAAGGCCGTCTGGGGCACTATCCAACTCCATTGTTCACCGTTGACTGGAACGTATTCGCCACCCACCTTATTGTCTGGTGGGTAAAAGACTGTAAAGGACTTGAAATAATCTTGAACTGCGACATAAGCGGGAACGGCATATGGATATGGCAAACTTGGCGAATCAACGTCTACGCTAGGATTCACTGCGCCACTAGTGAGTTTACTAATTGGCTCACAAATTGAGTACTGAAACGTATTGTCAAGTGCCCAACCACCTGAGCTTATTGTAAAAGGTGCCTCTATCTCCCAGAAATTTGTCAACTGTCCCATCATTTGGTAGCCTCGTCCCTCAGCTACAGCGAAATCAGAGGGTGTATCTATCCCATAGGTCATCGTCATTCCGACTGCACCATTTGAGGAGCCCGTATAGAGTCCGGTCAGGGTGTAGTTTGCTGGCCCTGATGTTAGCAACATCGTGCCGTATACCTGTTTAGAGTCAATATTGTATTGCGCAGTAACCATGCCAATAGCATTGCCATTTGGATCCTTGGCCATTGCGCTTGCAATGATGGTTTCACCACCACCAGTCGTTGAAAACCATGAAGCGGAGAGACCTGGGGTCGTAAATCCGCCTGGAAGTGCATTCCAGGTATGGGAAGTAGGTTGGGTATAGTTCGGAACAGAGGGTGCAGTGCCCCCCCAATTTACCGATTGAACCAGCGGAATTGAAGTACCACCACCGCTTAAAGAAACAGCCCAAACTGCACTGATTAGGGGTCCGCTTTGTTGTAGGTACTTACCAGCAGTAATCGTTGCATTGATGTACTGGCCAACAAGACATTCATCTTTGCCACCGTCAATTGTTGGGTTTGCACCATTCGGGTTTATACCACCTGAAACATTAAGTGTTACTGGTGTAGGTGTCATAAGAGTTGCAACCCCACAACCTGATCCCGGAGAAGATGAGGTGGGCGTAAGCTGCAGATAGAAAGAAGTGCCTGGGTTATTGTAGATAATGTAATGCGTGCCGGTTGAAGTGTGATATGGAGCGGCAGAGATGGTGTCTTGATACCCATCATCGCAAGTAAATGAACCGGAAGAACATGTACTATTCGCCGTGGATTGTACTTGAATTATGACGTTCAAGGGAGGCGCTCCAGGGCCATTCCAAGTCCATTTCCACGTCTCTTGTCCAGTGCAACTGCAAGTGAATCCGGGAGCTCCTGGTGCATCTGAGCCGTAGTACCCATTGGACTTCCAGTAATAAGGTGTAGTTTGTTGCCCCCACGGGCCATGAGTAGTTGAAATACCGCCAGTAGGGTATCCAGAGAGAAGTGTGTACCCTGATTGGCCATAGGACAGAAGGGTGATAGTTGTCAGTAAGATCAGAATTAGGAGAATTTTCTTCACGCAAATAGTATATGGACACTTGCCAGGAGTGCCAAGTAAATGTTCAAAATAGCTGAAGAAAGGACAGAAAATACTGGGATGACAGCTCCAGGCCACTTGGATAATCAGGCGAAGTCGGCGTAGATCCTGCTATTAGGGTATCTGTGGCAGCATTGGGAGATAGCACTTATGACAACTTGCTCAAGAAAGAAGTTGTGTGAATCTTCGTTGTCTTGTGTGGACGGAGGCTCCTCGCTATTTATAGTGGATAGGCTAGTCTTTATGTGTGCGTGAGTCAGAGCTTTTCGCCCTTGGTTTAGGGATTGTTTCGCCATGG
>Ga0208872_1002233_pt1 | contig 11348 bp, 8 predicted proteins | sample CryBogCBH12Aug08_FD_185508 | JGI IMG/M metagenome (GOLD analysis project Ga0208872, IMG submission 185508) | Freshwater microbial communities from Crystal Bog, Wisconsin, USA - CBH12Aug08 (SPAdes) | ecosystem: Environmental > Aquatic > Freshwater > Lake | place: Crystal Bog, Wisconsin, USA... | reverse complement strand
TTACAGGCATGAGGATCATGCCATCCCTCAACATCAATGTGCGTGGTCAAGGTGAGCTTGTAGTATTCTGTGAGAACGGATCATTTACTCTTGATCTCTCCCAAGATCGCACAACATGGCAAGCAAACAACATCCAGAAGGTTTCTCTGATTGGTCGTGGTTGCCGATCTCCTTGGAGCATCACTGGAGTTAACAATGATGTCTATTTCCGTTGTGATGATGGTTGGGCTTTCTATAACAATGCTCAAGTAGATTTCTATGAGGCTCTTTCCTTCCGTAAAATCTCCCGTGAAGTTCAGCCTTGGGTAAACTATGATACTCCTTGGTTGAGGCAATTTGAGAGTGCAATGTTCTTTGACAATCGACTCATAGCAACCGTATCTCCTTTCACTGTTTCTACTGCTGATCCATCTGTTTGTGGATTGCATCGTCCTAGTAGGGCAATGATTGTCCTAGACGTTGAACAAGAGAGTAGGATCTCTCCAGATGCCTCCATGCCTACACGCTGGAATGGTCTATGGGAAGGCCCACAACCTACTCAACTATCCACAGCTCAAATCAATGGTGTCCAACGTGGGTTTGCTTTTTCATTTGATGCTGACAATATCAATCGTCTTTACGAGCTTCAGAGCAGTAGCTCGTTACTCACTGGCGTAGATGATTACTCCGTCCAGTACGGAAGTGTTCCAATTGGTTCGTATTTTATTACCAAGAGATATGATTTTACGCCAAACCCAGGTGCATCAAAGTTCGTGCGTAAGCAACTTGCTGGTGGTGAAGTCTGGATCTCCAATCTCAAGGAAGCTGTTACTGTGGCTTGTGAGTATCGTCCAGATTCCTATGCTTGCTTCTTTACCCTTTCTCAACCCATAACGGTTGGTTTGGATGAATGTACCCCTATCACTTCTGGATGTGTTCCAGCAATATCTCAACCTCGCTATCAACAGTTGAAGTTCCCATCTCCTGACATTAACGATTGCGAAACATTTGGTCAGATTTCCCCACAAGAGGGAGCCGAGTTCCAATTGAAGATAGACATTACAGGAGCTTGCATTGTGGATAGGGTTCGTCTCTCTGGAATCTTCAATGACTCATTGGATCTCCCTGCTGGAGATTGTCCCGATACTTTCTATAATGATCCAGAACCAGTGCAATGCCCTTGCCAACCTGATCTTGATTACTATCGTATCGTTCCCCTTCCAACGTCTGTCTCTTCAGTAAATGGTTAATTTTACAGAAAAAGTTTCTGGAATATATGGTTTCCTAAATATGGAATGAAACTTTCTCAAGCCGCCAAGAAAAGAAAGAAAGTGTTGATTCATTCACAAAATAAACCTATAAATTAATTGAATATGCAGAATCAAGCATCACCAGTTCAAATCTTGTCTCCTGTTATTCCCAATAACTGGTGTCCTGAAGGCACTTGGTCAGACGTTTTTAATAGTTTTTGCCAGTTGTTCTTAAACAATTCCACGATCAATATCCCTGGCCTTGGGCAAGTTACTCCTGCACAGATTGCTACGATCAATCAGAATATCCAAAACCTTCAGAATGAGTACAATGCTTTGGCTGTTAATGTTCAAAGTGGAACAATTTTATCTCCAACTTCGGGGTTAAATATTGTTACTTTTGCTACTGCAATGCCAAATACAAGTTACATTATTACAGCTTATTTTGTGAGTGCATCAGGAACTACTACTGCTCCTGCTAATTCTTGGTCTATTATTGATGGTAGCCAAACAACTACTGGCTTCCAAATTGTTCTTCCAACTGTTACAAATTACACAAAAGTAAACTGGTCAGTTCAATCTATCGCATCAACCTAACTAAACTAAAAACAAACTAAACATATGGCTAAAGACATCAACAGGGCAACAGAGCCTAAACTTCAGAGCGATGGAATGTCCACTCGTGGAACCATCAAAGAAGGGATGAGCAATCATCCAAAGGGTACGGAGTTCAGCGGAATTTTCTACGCTGGCAAACTCCAACCCGAACCCACTTCCCCAGGTCGTGGTTCTTCCAAGAAGTAATATGGCTGGCGAACAATACACATACGACAACACCGAAAGGGGCATTGTCTCCGATCATGCTACCCCTCAACCTATGCAGAGGGTGCAGATCAAGGGAGATATTCCTACCATTCGTGCGTACAAGGACGCTCGTACAGCTCGTATCAAGTCCATTGGTGAGTCCAACCAGAGAGCATTCTCTGTAGGTGGGCCAGCTAATGAGACTGCTATGGGTAAGGGTACTCCCTTCAATAGCGACTTTCTGTAATATGGCTCTTCCAAAGCTCCCTAAAATCGGGGCGATGAGGAGCAAAATGCTCAAGGTCAAGCAATCTCCGTCAATCAAACTGACGGATGTGAAGACCACTACTGGCCCAAAACGTCCTATGACTCGCTCTCTAGTAGGTCATCCGATAACCCGTGGAGAAATGATCTAGTTATGGCCTCTGCATCTGGAATATATTGTTGGAAACATATTAAAAGCGGAAAGCGATATATTGGACAGAGCATTGATGTGTTCCGAAGAATGATTGAACATAGAAAACTTTTGCGAGGAAACCGTCATGGTAATGGGTATTTCCAAAAAGCATGGTTGAAATATGGAGAAAATAGTTTTGAGTTTTCTGTAATTGAGTTTTGTCCAAAAGAAATTCTTTCATGGAGAGAAGAAGAATGGATTTCCAAATATGAAACTACCAAAAAAGAATTTGGATATAATGGAACTGCTGGTGGTGAATCACCAAAACTAACAGAAGAGATAAAAAATAAGATTTCTAAATCACGTATAGGAAAAAAACATTCTGAAGAAACTCGACAAAAAATGCGGAATGCATGGAAAAATCGATCTCCAATTTCATCTGAAACCAGAAAGAAAATGGCAGATTCTATTAGGGGTGAAAAACATTACCTTTGGGGAAAGAAAATCCCAAATGAAACACGCCAAAAATTATCTGAATCGCATAAAGCATTTCATAAATCAAAAAGAATTGCTTTGGAAGCAGTAGAAGTTGTATAAATATTGATTCTATATGCTTTTTGATGTCGCTTACACATTAAATGTTATTCGCCCTTATGCGGGTAACAGCGGAACGTGCAATCAAACCGTTCAATTGCAATATCTTAATAAAGCTCGTAGTTTATTATGGAATAAAACGGACACTGATGCAACGTGCGATTATGTTTGTATTAAGTGTGTAAATAGTTTGTTAACTTTGCCAAGTATTTACAAACAAGTAAGATTAGCTTGGATAGATGGAAATCCAGTTTCATTAGGTTCAGAATGGTATCAGAGCATCCCCCAAGATTCATGGGGTGATGCCGCCAGTGGTGGTTACGGAAACGGTTGGGGACAAGGATATGCATGGAATGGTGGCAACAAGAAGTTTATCGAAGTGGGAGGCAAGCACGTTACCTTCCAGAACTATGATATTGCTCCTTACCAGCTTGCAGTAGAAGCCGAGTCTCCCCTTGATGCAGGAAAGCAGATTACTTTCTTTGGTGAGGATGCATACGGAACACGCATCAGCGAGACAATTACTATTGGAATTGCTCCATCGTTTGCTTACTCCGTTAATTTCTTCAAGACTGTCTTTGCTTGCACAAAGTCACAGACTGCTGGACGCATCAGGCTGTACTCATGGGACGTAGATAATAGTGCAAGGATGTTGCTATCGGTTTACCAACCCTACGACATCAATCCATCTTTCCGTAGGTACTTCATCCAAGGTAAGGTAAAGGATTCGGTAATTCTTTATTGTAAGAAAAATTACTACGATCTTACCGATCTCAATGAGCAAGTAGAATTTACTCCAGAAGCAATGATCTCTGCTGTCATGGCAGTTGTCTATCGTGAGAATAAGGGTAGTGATCAGCTTTACAATGTTTCCCTCCAGAACGCTATCTTTGAAGTCAACAGGGAGACTGCTGATAGGGAAGAACCTACTGGTAGTGCCATTAGGCAATTCCAAAACAACATGATGTTGAATGCTTTGATTCCTACATATGCGTGGGATGATGGTGCGGCATGGCCTTATTGATTTAATTCTAAATATCTAATATAAAAAGCATATGGCATTTTCAGCAACAGGAACAGCAGGAGGGGCGTTAGGTGGAGCCGCAGCAGGATCGGCTTTTGGGCCGATTGGAACTGGTGTTGGTGCAGGATTGGGGGCACTTATGGGTTCTGGTGTATTAGGTGGATCTCAACCATCAGTACCTTCTTTTAATCCTCAACAAGCACTGGCATTAGAGCAACAGCAGTATGCTCAAATGGCTCCTCAAGCCCAAGGATTTGCTTCCAATCTTTTCAATCAAGCGTCACAGGAAGGACAGCAGTTTGCACGACAAGGAACCGCTGAACAGATTGCTCTCCAAAATAAAGTTACACCAGGATCTCAAGCACAAAGAGAGCTTGCTCAACAACAACTTAATTCATACATCCAAGGTCAAGTACCTCTTGATGTTCAGCAGAATATCAATCGTCAAGTAGCACAGAACCTTGGTGGTGGATTCAATCTTTTCTCTGGTGGTGGACAAGCTCCTGCTAATTTCGCTCGTAACATTGGTCAGACTAGCCTTGGTCTTTCCCAATATGGATTGAGTGCCGCCCCTACATGGCAACAACTTGCAAATACAATGGTTGTTTCTCCAACCGTGGGATTATCCGCTGGACTCCAAGCTGGCAGTTTGGGAACTCAACTTGCAGGGTATGCCGCTGGACAAGGAAACCAACTTGCAGAAAGCCAGTATCAAGGAGCATTTAACCAATACCAAGGTCAGCAGTTGCAGAACCAAATGCAAAACCAGATGGGACTTGGATTGGGTCAGCTTGGATTGCAAGGATATAGTGCAATGAACCAAGCAAATTATCTTAATTCTTTAACTAATGCAGGGGCACAAGCTACTCTTGGAGGAATCCCTGCGGCAACTACACCATTAACACAATATAATGGTATGAACATGACTCCAATCTCACAAGCTCCTGCTGGAGCATTGTATAACATGGGATACTAATCATATGCCAATCGGATACGCACCATTTTCTACAATAGAACAGGCTAACAATCAGACTGTTAATCAGCTTGTTGGTCTAGGTCAGCAAATTGGTAATGCTATTGAGACTCATGCCGCTACACAATCAGCTCAAGCAATGTTGCCTATGCTCCAGCAACAATACCAAACTGGAATGGCAAAGATTGCAGATGGAAAGCCAGAAGGATTAAGTGATATTTATTCTGCAAGCATTGTAGCATCACAGAATCCTTTGCTTGCTCCTATGGCTAATCATGCAATTGCCACTGCTCAATCTGCAAACATCAATGCACAGCATATGGCTAGGACGCAAGCATACTTGGGTGGAAGAATGGCATCATTGTATGGTCAATACGGATCTGGACTTATGCAAGCACCAGAGGGAATGAATCCAACTTGGCAAGGTAAACAAACCCAACAAAGAGGATTTACTCCTTATCAACAAACTCAAGCACAAGTAAATCAAGCTAAAACATTTAGCAATTTGTATCAAGGAAAGCCAGATACAGCTAAAGGCCCAGGAGAACCTGGAATTGGGCCATTAGCAGATAAAATTAATACTGCAATCAATAATGGCGAAGCTCCTGATCCAACAGACATAAGAAATTTTGCTTCAAAGTATAATGAATATAAGCAATTACAAAGTGCTTATGGTCAAAATGCGATTACTCATCCAGAAATTGAGAGTGCGTTTAACCAAATTCAAAGTCAGATAATTCCTAAAATGGGAAATCTTGTAAATGAAGAATCTAAAAAAGGTGCTGGAGGTTGGTTTGGATATGGTCATGCAGACAAATCCAAAATTCAATCACTCAATCAAGGAATTCAACAACTTCAAGGATTAGGTGGACTTCCTTCAGTATCAGGATCAATGGGAGGAAATATTGGAGATCAAATAATTAAATTACCTACTGGTAAATCAATTAAGGCTTCTTCCTATATGCAAGCAATTAAAGATTTGCAAGCAAACCCATCTACTAAAGATATATTTGATTCTCATTTTGGTAAAGGAGCCGCCGATCAAATTCTTAAAGGAAGTCAAAGTTCTGCCAATACTGGAGAAGAAAATGAAATGGCAAATGAAGGAGAAACTTCTTCCGAAAATGATGAAGAAATGTCATCATAAGATGATATGGTTGATGATCCTTATGCCCAATATTTTGTTAAGACTCAACCAACTGAAGAAACTCCTGTAGTTCAGAAACAGGAAGCAGTTGGGCCGAGTGGTGAACCATTAAATCTGCCTCCCAATACGGGAGCTATTAATGCCTATGGTTCTGCTCCTGTTGAAGTAACAGATCCATATGCACAGTATTTTGCTGAACATCAACAGCAAAAATTACCGCCATCAGATCCGAATAATCTTACTTCAAACATTACTCAAGATATTGTTCCTACTGCAAAGGAAGCACAACCAACGCAAAAGGATGATCCATACGCACAGTATTTTGAGACTGCAACACCAGAGCAAACTTCTCCTGCAATTGCTTTGCCACAAGCAACTCCACAAGAATTGGCTAATGCAGGGACACAAGGTTATCCATCTCCTGCATCAAATCAAATATCAAAACAGATTAATGATTTTGTAACTCCATTGTCTCAACGCCAATCAGAAAAAAGACCAGTAGAATTCCTTGAGGCCGCTGGTCGAGGATTAGTTGGTGGATTAGCAAAAGCTAATGAGTTGATGGCACAAGGGGTAGGTGTTTTCCCATACATGGAGGATAAAACACTTCAAGCCTTTGGTGTTGATAGCGACATTTACAATCGCTACATGAAAGCCGTTCATTCTACTGGATTGGGTCAACCAGGAATAGAGGCTGAAGAAATTAAACCAACAGAATATCTTACAACTGGCGGTAAGATTGGTCAGGGATTGGGAGAAATGGCGGCTCCACTTCCATATATGATTGCATCTGGTGGAGTGGGAGCAGAAGAGCAAGCCGCACAAGAAGCATTTCAAGTAGTCAAGCCATTAATGACACCAATTCGTCAGGGCATTCAATCCATGCTTCCTATGGCTACTCAAGCTGGTGCTGAAACAGTCCAGCAATCAGCACAACAAGGAGACAATCCAATTACTCAAGCCGCAAAAGGAATTGCATCTGCTACGGCAACTGCTGTCACGGGAGCTATACCTCTTTCCATGAGGAGTAAGATTGCAAATCCCTTGGCAAGATTCCTTGAACAAGGGGCATATGGATACATTACAGGATTAGGAGTAGGTGAAGCTCAAAAGGTTGTTGATTCATGGATCAATGGTAAACCTTATGTTCCATCGTCTTGGAAAGATATGGCTATCCAAGCTATTCCTATGGCATTTATGACGGGAGTATTTGGTGCTATCCATGCTCCTGATCCAACACGAATAGCTCCTTCTTCTAATGAATTGGTAAACTCCAAGCAGAAATCTATTGAGGATATAGCTGGTGGTCTTTCAGAAGATGCAACCAATACTTTGAATCTTGTCCAAAGTGGAACACCAGCATCGGCATTTGCTCCCAAGACTTTAGCTGAAGCAAAAGCGGAAATAGATAAAGCATTAGAACCAGAACAACCAGCCGAGGCTCCTGTATCTAAATCAACTACAATTTATCATGGAACAACAGAAGATGCCGCAAAAGCCATTGAACAAAATGGTTTTGATGTATCTAAATCATCTGATGGAACCTTTTGGTTTACTACAAACAAAGATAAAATAGAAAATGGAGAAGTAGCCGCATCTGGTAAAGGATCTATTATTCAAAGAGCAGTAGATGAAGGTGCATTAAAATTAGGTGGATGGGATGAACATGATAAATATTCAAACGATCAACTCATTGCTATGGGATATGATGGGTTGAAACTTCCAGATAAAGACGAAACAACCTATCAGATATTTAATCCAGAAAAACTAACAAATATAGTTCCAGAAGAAAAACCAGCCGAAGCTCCCGTAGCTGAAGGCACAACCAAAGAACAAGAAGATGCCATTCAAAAGCAAACAACAAGAGAAATGGGCATTCGCAACGCACCAACCGTGGGCGAAGGAGTGGGCCGAGAAAACAAAACAGAAGTCACTTCCAAAGAAGGTGAAGAAAAGCCCAAAGAAGAAGTAACTGGTTCTGAAGAGCCTGGGCGAAAGCCTATAGGCATTAGTAAAGCCGCTGTAAATGACCAGAGACTTAATCGTATGGTTGAGTCTTTGCCAGCATCAGAAAGAGAATCAAATGTTGAAAAGATTAATGATGCTTTAGAAATCAATAACAAGAGCAAAATACCTGTTGAGAGTTTGGTTTCCGATATTCTTGAAAAAGGGAATACCGCAAGAACACCAGAAGAAGTTGCTTTAATGGCTGTTGAGATGAATCGACTCCAGCTTGAGAGAGAACAACTTCAAAAGCAGTTTGAGCAAATCCAAGATCCAAAACCATCAGATTATGCCATTCTAAATGGTGAGATTAAGCCTATTAATGATAAGATAAATAGGCTTGAGAAAGCTGTTGATAAGGTTGGAACAAGTGCAGGACGCTTGCTTCAGATGTTTAAGATCATGCTTGCTGAAGATTACTCTCCAGTTGCACTTGAAAGAAAGGCAGTTAGAGATTTGCGTAGACCTTTAACGGAAGAAGAAAAACAGACAATCGCAAAACAAGCTGAAGAGCATAAAGCATTATCGGAGGCCAGAGATAAAACAATTGCATCTGAACAACTCAAGGCCGAAAATGAAGCAGTAAAAGCTCGTTATGAAGAGGCGTTGAAGGAAATTGAAGCATTAAAGGCAAAATCCAAGAAATCACCCAAAGAACCTTCTACCAAAAAAGAAAAGACCGAAAAACCTATTGACCAAAAGATCGTTGATAAACTCAACGCAATGGCAGAAAAGGTTAGGCAAGAAAGAAAAGGGAAACTTTACGCAAAGATTTCACCAGTTGATCTTGGTGATGTCATCATTGGTGCAAGTCACATTGCCAATGGATTGAAATCATTTAAGGATTGGTCAGTAAAAATGGCTTCTGAAATTTCGGGAGCTACCAAGGAATATCTTAAAAAGGTTTGGGATGCCGCACACGACAAATTAGATTCCCTTCAATCTGGAAAAACACCAGAAGATGTGAGAGCAAGGATTAAGGCTGAAGCTGTTGCTGGAGAAGAGTTGTCTCACAAGAGTATTGATGATCTGGTAAAAGCACACCTTGAAGACGGATTGCGTGGCGAGGATGAAGTGATGAAAGCTGTTCATGATGACATCAAGGAAGCATATCCTGATGCCACAGAGCGTGATGTTCGTCGTGCATTTTCTGAATACGGGAAGAAATTAAAAGTAAACCCTGACGAATTATTAAAAAGGAAACGTGAGTTAAGAACTCTTGTTCGACTTCAAGAAAGCATTGATCGACTCAATGAGGGTCTTCCTGCACTAAAGACAAACTCCAGAAGAGAAAAAGTTATCCAAGAGATTCGTGAGAAACAAAGACAATTAAATGATCTTCTAAAAAGCGTCAAAGCACCTCCTACAGACGAAGAGCTTTCTACTAGGAATTCCAAAAAGATCACTGCATTAAAGAATGCAATTGAAGATTTGGATAAACAGTTACGCACGGGAGAAAGACCAGAGCCAAAAACAAGAGCAGAAGAACCAGTTGATGTTGAACAATTGCGTTCTGAATTGGATGCAATGAGGCGTAAGCGTGATGAAATTGATAGGGAAGAAGCACCAAAATTTTCACCTCAAGAAAAAGAAAATGAGCGTTTGCGTAAATTGTATGACAAGCAGATTGCTGATCTTGACGCTAAACTAAAGGGAGTTGAGAAACCCAAAGCAGAAAAAACTCCATTTGAACAAAATTTGGAGAATGAGCAAAAGATGGCAGAGCGTGATGCTATGCGTCAAAAACTCAAAGAGATTGAGAAAGAAGAGGCAGATCGTAAGAAACCATCTCCAGAACAAAAGGAAATTGATAGACTTCAAAAGGCACTTGATGATGCCAATGATCGTATTGCCAGAGGTGAGAAAGTAGCTCCAACTCCTAAAAAAGAACCTCTTTCCGAATATGCCAGACTACTGCGTGAGGATCTAAAAAAAGCTAATCAGCAATTTAAACGAGTAACTGGTAAAGAACCAGAAAGTCGAGAAGATCGTTATAATAGGCGTAGAATGGAGACAATCCAAAAACGGATTGCAGACATGGAAGATAGGATGAAGCGAGGAGATATTTCCAAGCCAGCAAGGAAAGAACCTCCTAGAAAATATCCTGCTACTGAAATGGCTGAAAGAAAACTTAAAGAGAAAGAAAGAGAAATTGATGCTTGGAGAGAGGAAAAAGAAAAATCTGAACGTCCAGGTTGGGAAAAAGCATTGAGAACAACTAGCGAAACCGCTAGGGAACTTACAGTTGCTGGTATCAATGTGTTGTACAAGATTGGTAAATATGCACTTATAAAACCAGTGCTATTTCCTTTTTCAGAGACAGCAGGATATGCCGCAAAACACGCTTTAGGACTTGGTAAAGTTCGTGGAGAATTAGAATCGGGAGTAAGTCCTTTGACAACAATTCCTGCTTATTATCGAGGTTACTGGAAAGGAATGAAGCAATTCTTCAGAACATTGAAATCTGGAGAAAGTGATTCACAGTTACTTTACGACAAAAGACTTCAAAACAATACAAATTGGGCTAGGTGGATTGGTAGCAATTTGCATGGTGCTATTAAGAATCTTCCTGCCACAGCAATGGAAGAAGTTTATAGAGAGCATTTGTATGCAAACGCAATTGCAAATGGGTTAATTGATCCATCCAATCCATTTGATCCTAAAAACCAAATGGCTCAAGCGGCATTGAATCTTCAAGCCTATAATGCTTCTAAATCGGCTAAATTAATGGAAGATAATAAAATATCTGAAAAGATTAATGAAATTCATGATTGGGCTGAAAGTCCTGACAAAACAGGAAAAATCAATCCATATCTTGCGACTGCATCTCATGGAATAAAGATTGGTTTCACAAAGGGAATATACAAAATTGGTTTAAATTTCTTGAAACAAACTATTCAAGGTCAAACGGGAGTAGTAAGGGGTCTTGCATCTGCACTTAATGCCCATTGGAAAGGAGTAGATAACCTTACGCCTCAAGAAGCAGATTATATTACCAGAGCATTTAAGGTAGGAGCAGTTCCAGCGGCATTAATGGCATTAGCTGTTGTTGATGCATTTAGAGACGATAAAGACAAAATATTTGGTGGATATTATTCACAAGGAAGAAAAAAAGGTGATGTGAAATGGGGTAATGTAAGAATCAATGGCAAGGAATACACATTGCACGTTCCAGA
>Ga0208872_1002231_pt1 | contig 11357 bp, 20 predicted proteins | sample CryBogCBH12Aug08_FD_185508 | JGI IMG/M metagenome (GOLD analysis project Ga0208872, IMG submission 185508) | Freshwater microbial communities from Crystal Bog, Wisconsin, USA - CBH12Aug08 (SPAdes) | ecosystem: Environmental > Aquatic > Freshwater > Lake | place: Crystal Bog, Wisconsin, USA... | reverse complement strand
CAATCAACTGGGCTGAAAGTTATATCCCTGGACCCATCAAACAATCAGTTAATCGTGCAGATACCGCCTTCGCGGCGGACGTCTGGGCGATAATGGATGAGATCGGTAATCTCCTTATCACGAAGCAGGCTGACTACGGCCCTGGTAATATTAACAATGCCTTTGGCGGTCCTATTAACGGTTTGCTGGTGCGTATTGGCGATAAGTTTGAACGTCTTAAGAATCTGTTTAAGAGCGGGTCGCAGCCTAAATACGAGTCTATTGAAGATTCATTTAAGGATATGGCTAACTATGCTGTCATAGCTCTAATGATCCAGCGAGGTACGTGGCCTAAGTAATGGATCTTGAGAAGGCCAAGGCCAAGATTGAGGCAGCTAAGACATCTGTCCCAGTAGACCACAAGGACTACGATTGGATGGAAGGCTTTAACGCTGGGCTTGATTGGGCTTTGCGAATTCTCACAGGAGATAAAAGCGCATCGTGACCAAAAAAATATCTTATGAAGATAAGCGTCGCCACAACTACAAGAATCGTTATGGCATCAGCGTTGAGGAATACGAGGCATTGTTCGCCAAGCAGAACGGTGTCTGCGCCATTTGCGAAAAGCCCGAAAACCTGACAAAAGATGGTAAACTACACACATTGGCCGTAGACCACAACCATGAAACGTTACAGGTGAGGGGGTTGCTCTGCATGAATTGCAATACCCGCCTTGGATACTTTGAGGGCAAGAACTTACTCAGCCGTATGGTTGCCTACCTAATGAGGCAAGTATGAAGCGTGTAGTCATGTTCTCTGGCGGTATCGGATCCTGGTATGCCGCAAAGTGCGTAGCCGAGAAGCACGGAACTGACGATCTTTACCTTGTATTTAGCGACGTAAAGGGTAACAACCCCGATCCCCATGTAGGTGAAGATGAGGATACTTACCGGTTTATTGAGGATGCCGCTAAGAATGTTGGCGGTACATATGTATATCTTAACGAAGGCCGTGACATCTGGGAAGTCTTTAAGGATAAAAAGTTTTTAGGCAACTCTCGTCTTGCCCATTGCTCTCACTTGTTAAAGCAGAAGCCAGCTCGTGCTTGGCTAGAAGCCAATTGCGACCCAGAAGATACAGTTGTTTATGTTGGAATTGACTGGACAGAAACCCATCGTTTACCAGCAATCGTTAGGAATTACCTGCCATACAAGGCAGAAGCCCCATTGACAGAGCCACCTTATATAGATAAAGAGCAGATGATTGCAACTGCTAAGGCAGAAGGCCTTGTTACCCCACGCTTATATGACCTTGGCTTTTCCCATAATAACTGTGGCGGTGGGTGCGTCAAGGCTGGACAAGGACAGTTTAAGAAGTTGCTAGACATCATGCCAGATCGCTTTGCAGTATGGGAAGCCAAAGAACAAGAGATGCGTGACTATCTTGGCAAAGACGTTTCTATCCTCACCGAGATGGTAAAGGGCGAGAAGCGAGCGTTGCCTTTAATTGAACTTCGCCGTCGTGCTGAAGATTCCCCTACGCTCATTGACGAATACGACATCTCTGGATGTGGTTGCTTCTTTGAGGAAGATGAAAGAGTTGATAATGGTTGAGCCGATCCGCCAAGTAACCGGTGATGGTACACGTGAGCAGAAGGTTGCTCAGTATCTATCCGAGACATACTCCTGGGATCTTTACGGTACACCAAAGTACTACTTCATAGACTTCCTTGTCAACAAGAATCATGGCAACGGCTATGCCAACTACATCGGTGGGCTTGAGGTCAAGTGGATGAAGCGTCCAGTGAACTCAGAGGTTAAGTTTCCATACCAGAAGCTCCAGCAGATATGGCTTACCGAGCCTACAACAGACCGCCCAGACGCTTTTAACCGCATCTGCATCCGCTATACCGATGCGCTATTGCTCATCCCAGCGCACGTCCTGCGGTGCTTAGACCCTATCTTTGGCCTTACCCGCTCTGATACCAATGAGCATGACTTTAACGTACATTTTAATGCAGCTGTTGATTTCCCAGATTACATCCTGCCAGTGGTGATTGATGAATAGCCAACTGCCAGAAGAAGTCGTAGAGATAGCCTCACAGGTGGCTCGTGTTGTCCATCGCAAGTACCATCCGTACTTTGATGTGGCTGATGTCCGCCAGGAGTTGTTGCTCTGGTGCGTTCGCCGTCAGGACAAGATCGCTCAGTGGCTTAGCCCTGACCAGAAGCCAGAGGATCTGAAGTCCGGCGTTAAGCATTTAGGTAAGACACTCTCCCGCCAGGCGGACAAGTACTGCCGTCGTGCTAAGGCACAGAAGTTGGGCTATGAGATCCGAGATGAGCATTACTACTCCATCCCTACGCTAGAAGATATGCTCCCGCTTATCTGGTCGCCTGTACTTGAGACCCGTTCGGCTAGTGCTGATGAGGTTGTGTCGGGTGGCGGTAACCCTGCCGAGGGTGGCAACTACATCATCCAGCTCTTTGATGTACGCCGTGCCGTGCATAAGTTAGATCCGACAGACCAGTTGGTATTGCAGTTAAAGTATTATGAGAACCACAACTTCACGGAGATGGCAGAAATCTTGCAGTGTTCAGACACTACGGCGCATCGTAAGGTCACTGGCGCGTTGCGTAGGTTACACTTCTCGTTAGGTGGGGATAACCCATTTGGAAAGGGTGAAGAATGACCAAGAAATATATCCACGATGCTGATTGCTACACTGAGATCCGCAGGGTTGAAGGCAAGGCTTATATGGAACTGATTTGGAATTGCGTAGATAAGTGTCCGATCGGTGGCGAGCATGCCGCAGTATGATTACCTTTGCGCTACCTGCGGTGGCGTTCAGACACTAGAGCGCAGTATCCACGCCGAGGCAGTAGATCCTGTCTGTTGCCAGCAAACAATGGGTCGTAAATATGACTCACCAGCGATCCAATGGAACGCACTAGGCTTTTACAACAACACACCATAAGGATAAAAATGAAAACTATTACATTCGTTAATGAATCAAAACTCTTAATAACACAAGATTTTAATTCCATCGCTTCAGCCCTTGGCATCTTCACCAGCCAAGTGACTAAGGCGTGGAACCTAGAAGATACTGCGGTGGTTACGGCTCCCACTCGTTCAACTAATGGGTGGAATGTCTGCATCGTGGATCATTTCCCTACATCAACGCTGGCGTATGGCTACCACGAGGTACTCAATGGCCAACCAATTGCCTACATTCGTGCCGGTTCATTTGCCACCGTACCGCTAGGCAAGTTCCGTAAGGGTATTAATTTTAAGAATGTCGTCATCTCCAAGGATCGCTACGAGCAGGGTACGGCTACTGTCGTATTCCATGAAGTCATTGAGATGTTGGTTGATCCAGAGATTAACAAGCTCTCAGCACCGGATAGCAAGGGTCGTACTTGGCTTATGGAACCGGCAGATCATGTGCGTGGCTTGCTCTACAAGATTACCGCTAAAGATGGACGCGATGTAATCGCTCCGAATTGGACACTACCATCGTTCTATGATGTTCACGGCGTTGCTCCGTACTCATATATCCCATCAGTGATTACGCCGTTTACTCTTACACCAGAGGGTTACGGCTACTACAAGGATGTATCTGGCAACCTATTAAAGATTTAGGTATAGGGGAAGTACCTAAAAGATAAAGCCACCGTTTTTACGCGGTGGCTTTTGTCTTGCCGCTCAACCTCACGGACAGGGAGCAGGCTATTGATCGGCGGAAAGGACTAGAAACTACCGATCAACCTTGGGTAATACTATCAGGGTGTATCAATTCTGCAACTCGTGCGTAGCTGTGAGTGTCGTATGCACCGATCCGCTTGGCATAATCTTTCAATAACTTCTCCTTGGTCGGGTATGGCCCGACGGCTTGGATGATGTTAAGCGATGGGTGTACGGCGAATACAACATACTGCTGGCGTTTGGCTACGAGTTCTTCCATCAGTTCCCAGACGGCCTTGGCTAGCCACTCTGCTGATGGTGCTTCCTCATCTAGCAGAGCGACGAGCTTCTTTAATTCAGTTGGCTTTATTGGCATACAGTTCCTTTATCCACTCTTTGCGTAGATCAACCATCTTATCCGTGCAAGCCTTCACGTTCTCTCGTGTGGATAGGTAGCCGTAAACTCGTGTGTTGTCTAGGTACTGCGGGATACCGAGTTTGCGTAGGTTGCGGCTGAAGATTACATACTCGTAATCGTCGGTTCCGTCCTGGTAAGTTACCTTTGGTAACACGTCCTTGCGGATCAAATATGAGCAGTGAACCACATCACACTTGATGAGGCCGTTGATCTGGCGATTAAGGATCCGGTAGTAGGACTCGTTATCTAGGAAGTAACCATTTGCCGTGGCGATATTGTGATAGTTGGCGTATGCCGGTTGTTCTGGGTCTGCACTCATCAGCATTGGTGCCACCACTGGCAGGTTGTACTTCACCAAAGTCTTGAGTGTGAACGGCATAGTGAAGTTGTCCACGTCTACTGTGAAATAAAAGTCTGCCTTCCAGAAGATTGCCTCTTGGATGCCTTCCTCGCGTAGCTCGCCGAGTACCTTAAACCGCTCCGGTGTCCACTCGTGTACGCCGTACTTCTGTACCTGTGCTTGTACGTCACGATCCTCAATGATGATGTCGCGCCAATCGTAATAACAGAAGTCATCATCATCACGGTCACGTAGGGTGAACTGGTCCTCAATCCAGGTGTGCAGGATCTTGGCGGTATCGTCGTTGTTATTATTGGTGCGGAAGTAGAGAATGATTCTGTCCTTTGGGTAGTCAATCTTCTCTAGGTTCTGCTCTAGCCACGGCCGTAGCATTGTGGCTTTGTCCTTTGCAAGTATGTGTATCAGTACTAATGGTTCCATCTTTACCACCATCCGTGTTTGAGTTCGTGTTTAAGTGCGTACATCGCGTTGTTTTGGTACCTGCTTTTCAGGTACATCAAAGCCCAGTTTATCTGGGTGTATGGGTTAGTCAAGTAGTCCTTACCTGCCGACACCATCTTGTCTGCGGGCAGAGCCTGCGGTATGCCGTATGCCCTGCCGTTGGTTGTCTTGCTACCTCTGGCGCGGTAATTCCAGTGCGATTCCATCGTCAGTAGGAGATCCAACGCCTCAAACTGTATGTCGTCTTGGTGATACTTAGCCTTGGCATATGCTTTCAGCTGCTCCACTGTCGGTGCCAAGGCGGCTTTGGTATGGTGCTTAAACGGCTGTAAAGGGCCTTGTGGGGCTAGAACGAGTCCTGCGGTGAGGATAAGTCCCAACCCTGCTGCCACGATGCGCGTTCTTTGAGGGATACTAATAGTTTTGGCCTTTCTTTCTTGGCAATAGGCAGGACGGGGATGCCCTTATCGTTGGCTATTGCTCTGATTTGACGTTGCCACTTCTCCGAGTTGGATATATCTCCTGCACTGATCGCTTGCTCTCTTTCATACGGCAAAGTTCCTGCATAGATGCCATAGTGAATTGTCTCTAGGCTCTCCATACTATACTCAAGGCACGCCTTCTGTAAAGGACACTTAACGCAGATAGAGATTGCCTGTACCGCGTCGCGGATAGCCAGTTGCAGGTGGATCTGCTTGCCTCTATCCGCCCTGCCCTTTGGCTCAGGGAACCACATGTCGGGGTCGTATAGCGGGTCGTTGCAAAGCGGCTGGTCGTCTGGCTTGAGGTTCACTACTCCCCTTTATTGTCTAGTAAGGCTTGGTCGTAGCCGGCTTGGTAGGCTAATTGGATAGCCATTTGGATCTGATCTAGTGCCGGTTGTGCTAAGCGTTCGCTGAATGATTGAGTCATGCTGCGACCTCAAATCCACAATCCGAGCAACCATATTCTGGCTGCTCGTCTATGAGATAAAGGCAGGTAGCACAAATCTCACGACCTTGTTCGTCTATTTTGCGGCTCATGCTGCATCTCCTTCGTTGTTGTTGTTTAGGCCAATGCGTAGGCGGGTCGCTTCGCTCATGGCCCGGACCATGGCAATACCGGCAGCGATAGCTTCATCGTTGCGCCCTTGCTGGGCAAATTGTTTTGCGTTGTTTTCTAATAGATCGGCTTTCGCCTCAAAGTAGGCGATTCGTCCTTGATTTCGTGCCATTTGCTGCTCCCCTATTCGTTGATTGGTTGGTAGTAGTGAATAATTGTCTATGATCGCGTGTAAGTCAAGCGCGGCGCGTGTCGCGCTCCCCTAGTCGTTGAGCGGTCTGTAGTAGTTAGTAACCGCCGGCGCACTCGGTGCGCGTGTGCTTAAGCCTGGCGCGTTTAGCGTCGCGTAGGTTAGGCGTGTAGACGATCCACCGGCAGGCGCCGGATCCGCAATTGGTGATCCATTCGCCGCCGGTGAAGTCGTAGAAGTAGCAGGATCTAGCCATGGGCCTCACATTCTGCGCAATAGCCGGCTTAGGCGCTCTAATGGGATCACTATTCCGCAAGAGATGCAAGCACCGCGCCATGCGGCCAGGATTCGCCGGTTAAGATCGCTCATTCGCTCTGCTCTTCCTTGCACTTATGAACAGACCAGAGGCCCGCTTTAATCTCATCGCCGCACCAATTGCAGCCGATGGCCTCTAAGTCGTCCTCGTGTACTTCGCCGCATTCGTCGCAGATTTCTTCTTCTGGTTGCTCGTGTTCTGCTTTATAGTGAAATAGATATTCCTCTGATGAGTTAAAAAACTCATAGCATGTTTCGCAGATGATAGGGCTCATGGGTTAGATCCATTCCTGGCGCAAGATATAGCCGGCGCGATCCTGGCCATGGAATAACACGCTGCTAAGGTTATAGACCAGGTGAAATCCCATATCCATACCAGCGCCGCTCACGCGAATAGCCCGGTGGCCTTTACTCTCAATTAGGCGATCACCCATAGTCGCGGCGGCATAAAATGTAATATCACTAATGCGGCCATCACTATCGGCCACCAATAGGGAGATGCCGCGACTCATGCCGCTAGCAGATACGTGCCGTAAGATCGTGTACACGCGGGTACCCTCACTTACATAATGGGTTAATAGTTGCTCGCGAGCATAATCGCGATCTGCGCGATCTTGCGCGGCCTTGCTTAGTGTTGTTGCCATGTTATTAGTCCTTTACGTTAGATCCTGCCTAGTTGCAGGATACCCGCCACCGGTATTACCGGTGCCGGATATTCCGCCATTAGACCGTTAGCGCTTGCGCATTGGCGCGATTAGTACATCCCAAGCGATAATATCGTGATGTAGCGCGATCTTTACAGGTTGATTCTCGCCATGAAAGGTGAGATCCATTCCCTTAGATGGATCGTGCGGGATCTTTCCCAATTCTGCCAATAATTTGGCATTTAATTTAATTTCACCAGCAGGAACAGGATCACCGGCAACCCTGGCAAGAATAGGCGTGAAATCCGGAAGATTGAGCATATCCCAATGACGCACGGTTACAGATCCGCTCATGCCGCGGAAAGTAATCTCTCCATCATTATTGGTGATAAGAATACCGGCGATTTTTTCCAATTTAAGGAAAGTAAGGATCTGCTTAGCGTCTGCCCATGAGAGAGCGATAGGTGCTAGATCGCCAGGATCCGATTCCGTGATCTCACGAATGGCGCGGGTTGATCCGATTATCATTCTGTAACGATCGGTGGCGCGTACCGTGAAAGTATTTTTACTAGCCGATAATTCTAGGCCTAGAATGCTGCTAGGCGAATCTTTATCCTGCACCGTCATCGCACCAGCAATAAGATCGGCAAGATCGCGAGCAGGAATCATCACTTTATTATTCTCTAAGGTTACATTAGTCATTATTCTAGTCACTTTCCGTTAGTTATGATCCGCTAATCTAGCGGCCATAAGGCCAGAATATCGCTACCCTGGCCCTATAGTCAATAGATTAACCCTTATTTATATCCGATTAGTGTGCATACTCTCCCATCTGGCGTAATGCGACATTCGCCATAGATAGGGGTATGGGTTAGGCGGAAGATAGCGGCGGCGATGGCTAGGCCGATCACTAGGCCGATAAATAGGCGGCGGATCATGCGGTCACCTCATAACCTACGATTAGCCAGGCACTGTTAAGGATCGCATTCTGCCATTCGCCGCACCATTCGCAGGAATAATCGGCATTAACGGTTGATAGCACTAGGCAATTATCTTTTTCACAATAAACGCACTTCATTAGATAGTCCTTTCATTAGTGGCACCAGCGGTGCCGGTGGGATAATTATGCGGCCGGTGCTGGTGAAAGTCAATCGCCGGCGCGTCTAATTCGCCGGTATTTCTGCCCGGATCCAAGCTTGATCGCGGCCTATTTCTTGGCCATGTCCGCGACATATTGCCGGGCCATTAGGCCATCGGATCCGGAAGTATTTACCAGATAGCCCGGCGATCATTGGCCGGATCTGCCACCGGTTAGGCATTGGCCAGGGCCAGGGTTAGCCGGATCTCATGGCCAATTATGGTGGCCTATTGGTGGCCTATTGGTGAGCGATCGGTGAGCGCTACCGGTTATGGGTGGGTGGATAGTTGCGCCGCTTTCATCAGATAACGGCCGACATCGGCCCAATACCGCACCGGTTAGCCCTAGTTATGCCGCATTAACGGCCGGTATCGTGGCATTAACGGCCCCGAATCCGGCGGGTTATCTGCCAGAATCCGGCGGGCTGGCGGAATGGTACGGGTCGCCGATTGGTCTGCCGTAGCCGTTTAGCCGTGTTGCAACCCCTAGGGTTTTAACTATAGGTTGTTCTTGTAAGTACTATCCACCAAAATATTTTTTATAAATATAGGCCGCCCCGTAGGCAAAACCGCAGGTCAAAGCCACATTACCCATCAGTAATATACAATGTGACCAGAATCACAGGGCTTAGGGCGGGATAAACGTCAAAGTCAACGCCTTAGTATATATAGGGGATTAAATAATCCCCCCGTTCCGCTCGCTTCATGGCGAGCTTCACGAGCCATGCCTGATGGCAAATGCAGGGCCTTTCAGGCCCCTATGTATTTGTTACCCAGCTGGGGCTTACAGCCCCCCATAACTACCCATTAGCAATCCCCTAGGGGATGCTTCGCAGTGGGATAGGTCTATTGTTACCCATTAGCATTTTTGACCCATTAGGAATCTAGGAGTTCGCGCCATGGCAAAGCCAAAAAGCAATTCCTATAAGCTAGCAGAAGGAGCGACGCTCTCAGCGTCCGACGCCAAGAAGCGCCTTCTGGCTCTGATTGAAGAAGGCGTGACTGTTGAGGACGCCTGCCGCGCAGTCGGCAAGTCCGTCAAGTCGTATGAGTACTACCGGTCTAGCGACCCGCAGTTTAAGGAAGCAATTGACCTCGCCCGTGTAATTAAGAAGCGGGCTGGTGTCGTATCGGATGATGACGCCAATATCTCGTTTGAGGACTTCCGGCTTAAGTATCTGAATAGCGTGACGTTCGACCACCAGAGGAACGTCACGTCCCTGCTAGAAGAAGGTGAACCTGCCTGGCTTCATGGGAATATGACCTACGAGGTCGGCTACAAGAATTACGTCCTAGTCAACATGCCACCAGAGCATGCCAAGTCTATGACCGTCTCAATTGACTATGTGACTTATCGCATTGTGACCAATCCCAATGTCCGTATCAAGCTAGTCTCCAAGACCCAGGGCATGGCCAAGGAATTCCTTTACGCCATCAAGCAGCGGCTTACTTCCCCTCAGTGGGCAGAACTCCAACGCAGGTATGCCCCAGTTGAAGGCTTCAAGGCTACCGCCGAGAAATGGACATCTGACAGCATCTACCTTGAACGTGACTCAGGTGAAAAAGACCCTACCGTTCAGGCCCTTGGTATTGGCGGCCAGATTTACGGCGCACGTGCCGACCTCATCATTCTTGATGACTGCGTTACTCTCGCCAACTGCGGAGAGTTTGAAAAGCAGTTACGCTGGATCCAACAGGAAGTTCTTACCCGTGTTGGCCCAACAGGAAAGATCCTTTGCGTAGGTACCCGCGTTGATCCTATGGATCTCTACCGCGAGATGCGTAACCCAGAACGCTACCCTGATAACAAAAGCCCTTGGACATACTTGGCAATGCCAGCTGTCCTAGAGTTTGCAGATAAGCCAAAAGACTGGGTAACCCTCTGGCCTAAGTCAGATCGTCCTTGGGACGCTGACCCTACCGAGGCAGATAAAGACGGCTTCTACCCACGCTGGTCAGGTGAACATCTTAACCGCCGCCGCGGAATGATTGACCCAAAGACTTGGGCAATGGTTTACCAGCAGCAGGATGTTGAATCCACTGCAATCTTTAGCCCAGAGTGTGTACGCGGATCCATCGCAGGTATGCGATCCATCGGACCGCTTATCCCCGGCGCCCCAGGTCACCCTGAGACATTAGCAAGCCAATACGTTGTAGCGTCTATGGACCCAGCGATGTCCGGCGATACCTTCTCGGTAGTCATGTCTGGCGATAAGACCACGAGCAAGCGTTACTTGCTTGAAGCAAGCCGTATGCCAGCCCCGACACCACAGCAGATCCGTGACTTAATCTTCCACTGGACAGACAAGTACCACGTCAATGTCTGGGTCATTGAGAAAAATGCTTTCCAATTGTTCCTGACTCAAGATGAGCAGATCAACAAGTTCCTTGCCTCACGAGGCATCCGCCTTGTTCAGCACTACACAGGTGCCAACAAAATGGATGCAGAGTTTGGCGTAGCCTCTATGGCACCACTTTTCGGCTCGTGCGACAACCAAGGCAAATTCTTAAAGAACAACTTACTGGAACTGCCACGAGCCGATAACGAACACATCAAGTCGCTGATTGAGCAGTTGATTACTTGGTCAGCAGGAACAAAGAACAAGCAAGACGGTCCTATGGCGCTTTGGTTTGCAGAGACGCAGATGCGGGACTACATCAACCAGATGGGTTCATACGGGCAGACATTCGTTAAGAATAAGTTTGCCACGCGCCAACAGATAGCAAACCGTAAGGTCGTCAACTTGGAAGAATACGCAAGACTACAGGAAAAACTAGCAACGAACGGGGGAACCTTCTATGGCCATGGATATTGACCAATTAGGTATCAAGGTACGCAAGTTACGCGACCACTTCCACACCCGCGATTCTCGCTGGTCTGATCTTCTCTCAATCCGTCAGGGCAACATCCAGCAGGTATTCCCTGGAATGTTCCCAGATGAATTCCCTAAGCCAATGGTGTCAAACTTCATTGACATCGCAGCCCGCGACGTAGCAGAAGTTATCGCTCCGCTCCCAGCATTTAACTGCGATACAACAGATGCCATCTCAGATCGCGCCCGCAAGCGAGCCGATAAGCGCACAATGATTGCCGCTGGCTACCGCGATACTTGTAACCTACAGACTCAGATGTACACCGGCGCAGAT
>Ga0208872_1002229_pt1 | contig 11364 bp, 7 predicted proteins | sample CryBogCBH12Aug08_FD_185508 | JGI IMG/M metagenome (GOLD analysis project Ga0208872, IMG submission 185508) | Freshwater microbial communities from Crystal Bog, Wisconsin, USA - CBH12Aug08 (SPAdes) | ecosystem: Environmental > Aquatic > Freshwater > Lake | place: Crystal Bog, Wisconsin, USA... | reverse complement strand
GCCGTCTTGCTGGCGTTGATGGTTATGCTGGTCTGGCGCAGGGTGGTAACTTCGCCCTCGAACGCGTTGTCAAGATTTTGACCGTAGACGATGCCGAAACCACCGCGAACCACGGTATTTTGTGAGCCAAGGGGATTCCAGGCAAAACCTACGCGCGGTGCGAGATTGTTGTAGTCGCCATGCCCACCGAACTTCACAAAGGGCGGGAGTCCAGGCGAAGGATAGAGCCCTGCGTACAGGCGATTACGCCACACGCCGATCTGCACGTCGTAACGCACGCCGAGGTTCAGCGTAAGGTTCTTTCGGGCCTTCCACTCGTCCTGGACATAGCCCGCAATCGTAAGATTCTGATCCTGGAATGGGATAGACGGCGAGCTAGCCGTGAAGGTTTTTACAGTCGTGTTGCCTCCGGTTGCGGGGGCGAGGCTCGACCAATCAAAGTTAGGATTGAGGGGATCAAATGTGGGGTTCTTGGCTGTTGCCACAAAGTCGGAGGCAAAGGTGTAGGTTCCCAGAGGACTCGCGGAGGCGGAGGTATTGCGCGGTTGATTGATACCGTTGGCGCCGATCTTCCAGGTGTGCTTAGAGGTGGTGATCGTAAGCGACTCCAGGGCTTCCTGATAGAAGCCATGGAACTGGGTGCTCGGATACCAGCCCCACTGCAAGCTCGGAAATTTGAGAATTGCCGTGCCTTGACTGTCGGCCAGAGGAATACCAGTGCCAAGCGCTGAGAGGCTGGTCAACAGGCTCTTCGGAATGGAATCGAACTTGGAGCTCTGGTTGGTTTGAAACGACTGTGCCACTTGAGCGGTGAACTGATTGACCACGCGCGGAGAGATGATCCATGTATGCCCAGCGGCCCAGGTCCAACCCTGTACGCCCTGATCGCCGCAGCTATAGGCCGCGGCATTTCCACCGGTTGTGCAGCTGGTCTGTGTGTTGTAAAAGACGTTGGGGGCCTGCTCAAAGAACTTTACAAATAGATTGTGTTTATCGTTGATGTGCCAGTCCGTGCGGCCCAGGTATGTGGACTGCAAGCTGCCGCCGCCACGGAAGGTGCCCAACTGAGGGGCATAGGCTGTGGATACGGCAGCAACAAGTCCGGCTCCAGGAGCAACCGTAAAGAATTCCCGGTCATCTGTGTGTTCGAAAGAGCCAAAGAAGTGCAGACGATCACGCAGAATGGGCCCGCCTGCTGCGCCACCCCACTGGTTACGCAAAAAAGGCTGAATCGGATTTGCGGCCGGGTTTGTGTCATGCAGCAGTTGCGAGTAATAATCCTGCCGATTGATGTAATGGCTGCGATAGAACTCGAACGCTTCACCGTGGAAGTGATTGGTACCGCTCTTGGTGGCCACCGATACCACGCCGCCCAAGCGGCCGCCGTACTCGGCAGGAGTCTGGCTAGCGATCACCTTGAACTCCTGAACCGTTGCTTGCGGCACGTTGTCGCGCGGATCGCCGTTGCCGGAGATCATGTTGTCAAGACCGTCAACGAGATAGTTGGTCGATGCCGTATTGATGTCACCGGCGCCAACCAGAGTATCGGGACGTGTGGCGCGAGTTCCATCTGAATTGGTGCCAGGGGTCAGCAACGCGAGCTGTGTAGTCTGACGGCCAGCAATTGGCAAAGACTCGATCTGGTTTTCGGTGATCAATGTGGTTGCGGCCTGACTGCTGGTGGGTTCCAAAATCAGGGGCTCCGCTGTCACCGTGACCACCTGCTCCACGTTGCCGAGTGCAAGCACGATGTCACGCCGGTACTCCAAACCCACAGTAAGCGTAATGCTCTTCACTTCAGCAACGCTGAAGCCGTCGCGATGTGCCTTCAACGAGTAGTTCCCGGGAGGTAGAGCCACAATCCGATAGCTGCCATCGTTTGCCGTAACCGCGCTGCGGACAACTCCGGTATCTACGTTGCGAACCTGCACGGATACACCAGCTAGGCTCGCGCCTGATGCATCGGCAACAAAGCCTGTAATCGCGCCGTCTGTCACCTGCGCGTTGCCAGTTGCCGATGTCAGGAGCAGGCCTATGCTCAGAACGAGCAACGGAAGAATGTGAAGGACTGACCATGGTTGCCGATTTCGGCTGACGCTCAAACGCACTACTCCCAGGAAATCAACGCGCCTACTGAAAACGTCAGCGCCACTTGAATAAAGCGACCTCATAACCTGCATGAATTACCATCCTTGTTCGGTACTGCCTGTTATCATCCGTTTTCCGAAAATGAGCACAGCTCACCTGTGACACACGAGGGGGGACGTGCGTTGGACACAGCTATGGCTCGGAGATGCGATAGGGATAGCCGACGGCCTGCGAATGCAGGCTAACTCTGGGTGTGGAGCGATACACCTCTAGCTCAACAAACCCAACGCCGGCTATCTACAGGAAAGACAACAGGATGTGAAGAAGGATACACAACAGGAGGAAAGGTGCTGAACATTTACGAATGAGCTGTCAAAGCTGGACGCTAAAGCGCGGAATCCACGCAGTCGCACGAGCTCAGCCGTCAGATTTACGGCTCCTGCACGTGTGGTACCTGCGTCTTGTCCAGCGCTGCGGCTGCTCTTCACTGCTACATCTCCATGCGTTCCACATTTTGGGCGCAGAGCAATTCGTAAAATGGTTAAAGGACTGTTTGAAGTTTGCGGAATTTCTTATCCCATGTCAAGTCTATTTTTCATCTTTCGGAGAAGGCTTCCGCAAAATCCTCGGCCAACGCTCTCAAATATGATCTTTTTTATTGACTTTCAGTCGATTCATTTTTATGCTGCGGCTATGCCGTTCTGCTCTTGTTATCGCCTGTTGCGCCGCTCGACCTCGTGTCTTGAGCAGTGTTGTCGGCCGGTGGCAAGCGTGAAGAGGCCTTTCGATTTGTCTCTCTGAATTGAATCCACTTCCCTGCCAACGGCTGGTTGCTTTCATCAAGATAGCGGAGTTGTGCGCTGATTCCAGATACGCGCGTGCGAGCCATTTCATTCGTCGCGCACCGTATTCGGTTGGGTCCGGCAGGCCACACCTCTTTCTCCAGGTTACCCTTCCACTCGCAGCCAGCTTGAAAAGAGGAGTTCATGTCTACCTTTCCAAGAGGAATCGTCTTCCGTTTCCTGATCGTTTTGCTGTCCGTGTTTCTATTTGGCTCCACAGCACATTCGCAACATCCGGGCCGCATCTCGCTCCGCGATCTCCAAGCTGTATCTCCTATTGGGCTCTCTGCCATCTCTCCTGACGGCAAGTTGCTTGCCATTGAGCGCGAGGGCCAGATTGCACTGCTGCCATCGAGCGGTGGCTGGCCTGTCACGCTCACCAATACGCCCGGTAACAAATCTGGATTCTCTTGGTCGCCCAACGGCAAGCGCATCGCCTATGTGAGTCAAGGCAGCATCTGGACTGTTTCGGTGTCCGATGGTGCATCCCTCCGGTTGACCAATGCACCTGCAGGCAGCGGCGATCCCCGCCAGGCCACAGATCGCGCGCCACTCTGGTCGCCAGATGGACACTGGATTCTCTTTCAGAGCGGACGACGCGGCAACAGCAGCCTTCTCGTTGTGAGCGAGAACGGAAACACTACCAGCTTTCTCACTCCGCAAGCAGAAGAGGCCTCTAGCGCAACTTGGTCACCTGACGGAACCAAAGTCGCTTACGTCGCACGGAGACGTGAGTATTTCAGCGGCCGCATCCATCTGCTCGCTTTCAATTCACAGTCAGGACAAGCCTCAGCAGAGCCCGTTGTACTCTACACCGCACCGATTGACCGCGGTGGGGGATGGCAGATTCGTAACCTCTCCTGGTCTCCCGATGGCACGACGCTCGCCACCGCACTGCAGAATTCCGGCTGGAACCATCTCTATCTGATCCCCGTCGCGGGCGGCCTGCCAAAACAGATCACATCCGGATCTTTTGAAGACGAAGGGCCGGTGTACTCTCCTGATGGATTGTCCATCGCGTTCTTGTCGAATCGAAATTTGGCCGAGAGCAGAGACCTGTGGACGATACCTGCCCAAGGTGGTGAACCGCATTTGGTCTCAACCTTTTCTGTTCCTGGAACAACATCTGCTCCTCAATGGGCACCTGACAGCAAGCGAATCTACTTCAATCATGAGTCGCCGCTGCAGACAGCAGACCTGTTGGTGCAGGATCTCAGCAGCTCCTCCGCGGCACAAGATCTCACCTCAACAACCCCGGTCATTCTGAGCGCCTCCGCGCAGGTTCCAGAACGCGTGACCTGGAAGAGCAAAGACGGTACAGAGATTGCTGGCCTGCTCTACAAACCGCGTTCTTCTGTACACGGTGAGCACTTCCCTGCCGTTGTGTGGATTCATGGTGGGCCAGAGGCTCAAGACGGATTTCGTTTTGATGGCTGGGCGCAGTACCTCGCTCAGGCTGGGTATGTGGTTTTGTTGCCCAACTATCGCGGCAGCAGCGGCTATGGTGAGAAGTTCAGAAACCTGAATGTCGAAGATGCAAATCAAGGTGAAGTTGAAGATGTGGCCACTGGCGTTCAATATCTCATCGGTCGTGGACTGGCAACGGCTGGCCGCATTGCCATTGGTGGAGCAAGCCACGGCGGCACCACAGTGGCCAACGCCGTAGCAATTCATCCTGACCTGTTTGCTGCTGGAATCGACATTACAGGAACAGCGGATTTCGAACTCTTTGCCGAACGCAGCAACAAGCAATCCTCCATCCGCTGGACCATGAAGATGGGTGGCACGATTGAAGAGAAGCCTGAAGTCTACCGTCGCGCCAATGTTCTGCTGGCCGTCGACAAAATCAAGACTCCACTCTTGATTCTCCACGGCGAGAACGATCCGCAGGTTCCGCCGGCCCAGGCCGCAGAGTTTGCCCGTGCGCTCAAGGAGCATCACAAGACCTACTACTACTTCACCTACCCAGGCGAACTCCACGGCTTTTCGCAGCCTGATCATCAGCTGGACGCATGGCAAAAGGAGCTTGCCTTTCTGGAGCACTACATCAACCCCCAGTACGGAACGACCAATATTTCTACCGAAGATGTGGCGTTTCCTGAACCTGTGGAAAAGCATGCCAATGCGCATCGGTGAGAGACACGCGGGCAGCGCCCATGCACCTACTGCAAGGGCGCTGCTCGTCTCTAAAGTTTGCATACTGTCCGCTACAACCCCGCACTGTTCTTCATGAAATGGAGCCCGTCCGTGCCGAGCAACTCGCCGCTGCCCACACAGAAGCTAGAGACCAAAGCGTTCCGAACCCGATCGGCTGCCAGCGTTCGCGAGGCACTTCTTGCAGGGCACGAAATCGCATTGCTTGATGTACGCGAGGAGGCGATCCATGCCACCGGACATCCGTTGTTTGCAGCAAATCTTGCGCTCAGTCGTATTGAGTTGGATGCCTACACCCGCATCCCACGCCGCAACACACCAATAGTAGTGCTCGACGACGGTGAGGGTTTGGCCCTTAGAGCTGCGCATCTTCTCGACAACATCGGATATAGCGACATCCAACTGCTTGAGGGTAGTCTTCAGGGTTGGCGCAATGCAGGCTTTGAGCTCTTTCAAGATGTGAATGCTCCATCCAAGGCCTTTGGCGAGTTGGTGGAATCAACACGCCACACACCTTCACTCTCCGCGCAGGAGGTGAAAAATCTCATCGATACCAAGGCCGACATCGTGATCGTGGATGTTAGACGATTTGATGAGTTTCAGACCATGAGCATTCCTACGGCAATCTCTGTGCCGGGCGGAGAAGTCGCTCTGCGCATCCGGGACATTGCACCAAACCCACGCACACGCGTGATTGTGAATTGCGCGGGCCGCACACGAAGCATCATCGGCACGCAATCCCTCGTTAATGCAGGCATTCCGAATCCTGTCTCTGCTCTGCGCAATGGAACCATCGGATGGACACTAGCGCATCAACACCTTCATCATGGTGAATCAACTAGCTATGGCACACTGTCAGAGTCATCGCGCCTGCTGGCAAGCACGTCTGCACTGCGTGTTGCACAGCAAGCTGGAGTGAAGCGCATCAATCTGCACGCGCTCCAAGACTGGGATACGGCCAATGAGCGCACTGTGTATCGCTTCGATGTTCGTACCCCCGAAGAATTTGCGCACGGCCACATCCCCGGCTTCCTGAATGCACCAGGCGGTCAATTGGTCCAGGAAACCGACTTCTTTGCACCGGTGCGTGGGGCGCGTGTCGTATTAGCGGACGATGACGGCACCCGAGCCAACATGACTGCTTCCTGGCTTGCGCAGATGGGTTGGGAGATCTATGTTGTGGATGAATTGCGTGCGCTCGATTTCTCTGATCGCGGCCCACGGATTGCACCACGCCCACCCTTGCCCTCCATCCGTGAAGATGCGGTAATCTCTGCGTCTCAATTGCACGACCGGTTTCGCACTTTGGATCGCGAGAGAATCGCTGTGCTCGACTTCCGTCCGAGCGCGCAATACGTAAAGCAGCACATCCCTGGCGCGTGGTATGCCTTGCGGTCTCAACTGGGCGATGCACTTCGCACAGCCGAGACCGCAGAGACCATTGTACTGAGTTCAGTCAACGACAGCGCGGCTCGCTACCTTTGGCCGGCTGTTTCAGCGCTGACACAAAAGCCTGTGTTCATTCTCAACGGCGGAAGCGATCGCTGGGTGGCGTCTGGATTTGCTATGGAGAGCAAAAACGCGCGCTTCGCATCTGATCCCATTGATCGCTATCGACGCCCCTACGAAGGCACAGACGTGCCCAAGGAAGCAATCCAGGCCTATTTGGATTGGGAGTACGGCCTGGTAGCACAGCTGCAGCAGGATGGGACAAGCCGGTTCCGGATCCTCTGATGACCTTCGCACATTGGCTGGGCTGTATTTCCATCGGCCGGATCATTGTGCTCTTTGGCGTGGCCTCTTCTGAGAAAAGGCCGTGATCACCCAGCCCCTGCAGTCACTCAACACTTGTCCCACCCTCGTTGAACTTGTTGGACTCAAGGCTCCGTTGCTGGAGCGCAGTCTTGCACCCATGCTCAACCACCCAGCCACTCACTGGCGCCATCCCGCCTTCAGCACCTGGAGCGAAGATGGAAAAGCCGTGCACGGTACTGCAGTTCGAACCGAGAATTGTCGTTATGTCGAATTCGGTGACAGTGCCATATACGGGGCGATGCTCGTCGACATGCATCGCGATCCTAACGTGCAGCATAATCTCGCCTACGGTTCCAAACATAAAGGGTACGCATGGAACTCTCCCCCCCTCATCGCAAGGTATGGAAAGCACGCATAAGATCGAGCGGGCCTTTCGCCTGCGGAAGACCCGTCCGTTTTTTGCTCAGCTCATCCCTAACTTTCAGTGACGACCACTTTACATGCCCATCGCATCGATCCAACCTCCAGGATAGACCTCAAATTCACACTAGACATTTTGAAAATCCGTCTTATACTTTCTGTAATGAATCAGTCGCGCCATGCCTCCCGGCGTCTCGCTGCTTGTACCTGTTGTCTCTAGCAACAGCGTCTCAGTGCGACTGAGCATTCTCTCTTCCAGAAATATTCTTTATCAAAGCAGTCCGCTAATTTTCTGCGCGCAGGCCAGGAGTTAGCCGCTCTGCTTTGGATTTGTTCTGAAGGGCAAAGTCTCTCGGTCGCGTGACTGCATTCATAAGATCAACAGATCGGAGAAAGAATCTTCATGCGTAATTTTTTCAATTTCACTTTGACCTTTGCCACAACGCATCTGAAAACCCTTGTCTTCTCGCTCCTCGCACTCAGCCTTGGGGCCACCGGCCTGCAGGCGCAGAGCCTGGGCTACGAAGGCCCCACCGGAATCTTTGTCACGCCTTTGGCCTCCACCGCAGCCTCACCGGCAAAGGGCGCTGGTCACCCGGTGATTGCCTATCATGTGCTGGCCGGTGGCCCAGTGATTGGCACCTGGAATACGGTCTCCATCACGGAAGGCTTTGCCCAGCGCTTTGAAGTTGGCTACACGCGCGAAGATCACAACCCCGGCAACACGGCCACGCTTAGCCCGCTGTGGACTGGCGGCTTCAACATCTTCCATGGCAAAGCGAACCTTGTGCCTGAGAATGCGGGCAAGACCAAGTGGGTTCCCGCCATCTCCATCGGTGGAATTGCGCGCACCAACGACAGCAACGTCTTCGACGGCACCAACGGACAGAGCAAGACCAACGGCGACATCTATCTGGTGGCCACCAAGGTGGTGACGCAGATTGACAAGCATGTTCCCATCCTGCTGAATGCCGGTGTTCGCGGCACCAACGCCTCGCTCTGGGGCCTGGGCGGCAATGCGCCTGACTTTTCTGCACGCGCCTTCGGTGCCGTGGCATTTGTCTTCACCGGCCCTGGCAAGAGCACCATCATCTTTGCCTCTGAAGCGGCGCAGCAACCGCAGCGCATCAAGGCCACTTCCACTTCTGGCGTCACCAGCAGCGTCCTTGATATTCCCACCTCCATTGACTATGCGGTGCGTTTTATTCCCTCCCCCAAGCACAAGCTCAATGTTGATTTCGGCATTCTGCAGGCGGCTGGAAAGATCGGCACTGGCGTTGATCTGAAGGCCCGCGCTCGCGCTGCCTTTGGCATCTCTTACGGCTTCTAAACACCCCCGGATCTGCCGTCGGCATACCTTTCCGCACCCGAGGAAAGGTATGCCGACCAACCCACCCCTTTCTGTCTGTTTCTCGCACATTCGCAATAATTTGCAGCGCTCGTGCTTGCAGCCCTGAAACTCCTGTGGTACATTCTCTCTATGCATTTGCTGACCTCCATGACCGCCAAAATGTGTTGTCGCGCAACCGTCTGTTGTGCGCATCAGCATTCTGGCGTGAGGAATTGGGTCAGCTAAACGACCACCACCTGAAAGGTGGTGGGTTTGGGTTGCGACTGAAAGTCGCCAGTTTGCGGCTGAAGCCGCTTGAAAGCGCCCGGCTGAGAGCCGGCTTAAGGCTCGGTGGGCGCTGTGATCTTGAAGTTCTCGCCGGGATCTTCCCACTTCTGGTTTTCGATGTAGCGCCGAATCGTCTCCTCGTCGACCGCGCCCACGCTCGCGCAGAAATACCCCCGTGCCCACAAGTGTTGGCCCCAATACCGCTTCTTCAACTGGGGAAATTCCGCCTGAAGCATGTGGCTGGAGCGCCCTTTCAGGTACTGCACAAGCTTGGCCGGTGCCAGTTGCGGAGGGACGCTCACCAGCATGTGAATGTGATCCGGGCTCACCGAACCTTGCACAATCGTCACTTCCCGACCTTGGCAGATCTGCCGAAGAAGCTCCCGCGTCCGCACAGCAATCTCACCACGAAGAACCTTGTAGCGGTACTTCGTTACCCAAATCACGTGGTACTTCACATCCCAAACCGAGTGGTTGTTCTGCTTGTATTCCACCATCCTCACATTATCCAGCAGGGAGGCTGAAAGCTGTCCGCCTGAAAGGCGGAGGGCTTAGACCCGGTGGCGGAAGCTAAAGGTCTTTTACAAGCTGCCGCCTCCAGGGTACCCACCGCCAGATATTGACTGGCAGGTGGGTTTTCTATTTTGGACCGAAATTGGGGCGAGGGCAGCACACAGGGCGCTTGCCAAACCGTTTCAAGGTGAGGAGTTTACGATGGGCGTTCCTGAGATTCGCGTTGAAGACCTGAAGAAGAAACTGGATGCTGGCGAGAACCTTTTTCTGCTCGATGTTCGGGATGAATTCGAATTCGAAATCTCCAACATTGGCGGCCAGTTGATTCCCCTTCCCGAACTTTCCAGGCGCGTCAGCGAACTCGATACGCATAGCAAAATTATTACTGTCTGCAAGATGGGCCCGCGTGGCGCTAAAGCCGTGCAGGTGCTGCAAAAGGCTGGCTTTACGGACGTGTGGAACATGACCGGCGGCATTCATGCCTGGTCGGATCGTGTGGACCACTCCGTGCGCAAGTATTAAGCCACGCCGAGCAGCGCAAAACGTCTGCTGTGCCCAATCTATCTTGTCAGGCAATGACCACCACTGCCACAATCAGGGTGTTCAGACCAAAATCTTTCTTTGCAACACCCACTCTGCAGCAATAGAATAATTGCGTTTTAGGTCCCAAGGAGGCCCCCTGTGGCAGACGAAGTAAGCCGTGTATCGCTCGGTGAAGAATCCGCATTTCAACTTGCAAATGTGACCAAAACCGTTCCGCAGTTTGGAGCCATCACGCCCCGCTGGCTGGTTCGCTTTCTTGACTGGAAGCCGCTCGAAGCTGGCACTTTCCGTCTGAACAAAGTGGACGAGAGCAAGGTTATCGAATCGCTCTGCGCCCACGAGGACGAGTCCCCGCTGCCTGCAACGTTCGTGCAGTACGAAGAGTCGCCACGCGAGTATCGCCTGGGCAGCATCAATGCCGTGCTCAACGTCCACACCCGCATCTCCGACCTGCTGAGCAGTCCCTTCGATCAGGTGCGCGAGCAATTGCGCATTTTGATTGAGAGCGTGAAGGAAAAGCAGGAGAGTGAGTTACTCAACAATGCCGACTACGGCCTGTTGCACAACGTTCCCGAGTCACAAACCATCAAGCCTCGCAAGGGGGCGCCCACGCCCGACGATCTTGACGAGTTGCTGACCAAGGTGTGGAAGGAGCCGTCGCTCTTCCTGGCCCATCCCCGCACCATTGCGGCCTTTGGCCGTGAGTGCACGCGCCGCGGTGTTCCTCCGCCCACGGTCACGCTCTTCGGTTCGCCCTTCCTCACCTGGCGCGGTGTGCCGCTGATTCCTTCTGACAAGATCGCGGTGCGCAGCAAGGATCAAACCTCGAAGATTTTGCTGGTCCGCGTAGGCGAAAAGAAACAGGGTGTTGTGGGCTTGTTCCAGCCTGGCCTTGCCGGTGAGCAGAGCCCCGGCCTCTCGGTGCGCTTTATGGGAATCGATCAGCGTTCGCTGGCCTCCTATCTGGTGTCGCTCTATTGCTCGGCAGCGGTGCTGACCGATGATGCCATTGCCCTGCTCGACGGCGTGGAAGTGGGTCAATACCATGAGTACAAGTGATCAGCTGCTGCCGTTGGCGCCGGAGCCGGGGGCATCTGGTCTTCACGGAACAGAACTGCAGGGTCTGCACGGGAGCGAAGGCTTTGCTCCCGGCCTGCCTTCTCCGGCCGAGTTGGCGCGTTTGGCCAACGCTCTTTTCAACGCACTGCCAGAAGACGCGCAACCGCCGGTAGCCACGGCGGCACAGACAGTGCTGCCGCCTAATTCCGCGCAAACCGGCAACCCTTACGCTGCCCTGCCCGCTCCCACCGCACCTGCCTTTCCCGGGCAAGTGGGCCTTCTTGTAGATGCGCAACGTGAGTTGAATCCTCTTGGTCCTGTCAACATTCCTGAGCGCAGTATCGCTCCCGATCTGCGCTCCGCGGCTGTTGC
>Ga0208872_1002227_pt1 | contig 11367 bp, 12 predicted proteins | sample CryBogCBH12Aug08_FD_185508 | JGI IMG/M metagenome (GOLD analysis project Ga0208872, IMG submission 185508) | Freshwater microbial communities from Crystal Bog, Wisconsin, USA - CBH12Aug08 (SPAdes) | ecosystem: Environmental > Aquatic > Freshwater > Lake | place: Crystal Bog, Wisconsin, USA... | reverse complement strand
TATCCTACGAATATCTGACCTATGCTTACCCGTATGAGCAAGCAGGACGGTGATGCCTATCTCCAGAAACGCTATGGCAACTCCCAGTCAGGTCGCCCCCGCTGGATCTTGCCCGCTGTAATTCTCCTGGTTGTCGGAGGCAGTTGGTTGCTCTGGTCAGCAAATCATTACTCAAAGCCGGAAATCCGAACCGACCTGATCTCCTTTAAAGTGATCAATCCTCAAGAGATTTCATTGCGCTATTTTGTGAGCGTACGGAGCGCAAAGCGCTCGCACCAATGCTCCTTGACCGCCAGCGACTATCAGGCCAATGTGGTCGGCCAAGTAACTGATGTGCTCCCAGCGGGAGCCAATACATTTAATAGAACAATCATTATTCCGACCCGCGCGGCTGCGGCTTCTGCTTCGATTTCGCACTGCTCATAGTTTGAATCCTGCTCGTAGCGAGAGATAAACTCGCGCTCTTATGACAAACCAGACCTGGCTTACCGAAGAGGCTGCTGCACGCCTTCGCGCAGAACTTGAAGACCTAGAGGGTCCGCGTTTTGCTGACATCGTTAAGAAGATTGAGGCAGCCAGAGCTGAAGGCGATCTGAAAGAGAATGGCGGCTATCACGCCGCTCGCGAAGAGCAGGGCAAGATCGTTGGTCGTATTCGCCAACTTAAGCACATGCTCGAAAATGCTCATATCGGAACTCCCCCTGCAAGTGAATCTGGAGTTGTAGGACTTGGAATGGTGGTCAAGATCGATATGGCCGGCGATGAGATGACATTCCTCTTGGGATCTCGCGAGATCGCAAGCGGAGATCTTGATGTCTACTCAGAGAAGTCACCACTTGGCGCAGCGATACTCGGTGCCAAGGTCGGCGACCAGGTTAACTATGAGACCCCGAGCAAGAAGGTCTTCGTAGTTACGATCCTTGAGGCAAATCCTTATATTTAATCTTTAGAAAATTAGCGACTATTTGCGCTCTTGTACCTACGCACGCTAAGCGGAATGAATATCGCCATGATGATCACCATATAGAAAAGTGAAGTCACAATGGGATGTTCACTCGGGAATGAGTGCGCAGTAACTCCAAAGGTATTGTGAAAACCAAAGAGTTGGCGCGCAGCAGCAACCATCGTTGAAACCGGATTCCACTCTGCGAAGTACTGCAAAACCTTAGGCATTGAAGTCGTAGAGGCGAATGCATTGGAGAGAAACGTCAGCGGAAATGTAAAGAGGAACGAGACATTTGCAACGACTCGGGCATCTTTAGAGATCAGACCAGCAAAGACGCCTGCCCAAGAGAGGGCGTATCCAAAGAAGAGCAGCATCAAAAAGCCAAGGAATATATGGAAAATTCCAGAGGTTGGACGCCAGCCAACTAGGTATCCAGCAGCTCCCATGACCACGAGCACCACGATATTAAGCAGGCCATCGCCGAGAGTTCTACCAACAACCAAGGCTGATCGAGCGATCGGCAGCGATCTAAACCGATCGATCAGACCCTTCTCCATATCTTGAGCCAAACCCTGCGCAGTTGCAGCCAAGGTAAATGTCACTGTCTGCACGAAGATTCCGGGCATCAAAAGTTGTACATAACCGCCCTTGATTCCAGCGCCTAGTCCTCCGAAGACATAGCGGAAGAGCAGAACGAACATCACCGGCTGAATGGTGTTGAAAATGAGAACCTCTGGAACTCGAGTAAGTTGAAGGAGTTGGCGCTTGGTGATTACAAGTGCATCTTTGATTCCATTCACTTGCGTGCTCCTTTCTTCTTGCCTGCATCTTCGGTGACTACCTCTTCGGCGACATGTCCGGTGAGGGTGAGAAATACATCGTCGAGCGATGGGCGCTTGAGAGCAAGATCTAAGGCATGAATTCCTGCGCTATCGAACTCACGAATAACTGCGATCAGAGATTGGGTTCCATCTGGAACAGGAACTGAAATCTTTCGCAGTCCACGATCGACAGTTGCTACTCCGTGAGTGACCCGCTCAATTATTTCGCGAGCGCTTTCTAAGGTTTCATCTGCAACAACTATCTCAATTCGCTCTCCACCAACTTGGTCCTTGAGTTGATCTGAACTTCCGCGAGCAATTACTCGACCGTGATCGATGACGACAATATCGTCTGCCAATTGATCGGCTTCTTCGAGATATTGAGTGGTAAGTAATAAGGTCACACCTTCTCGTACTAGACCTTCAATTACTCCCCACATCTCCAAGCGACCGCGGGGATCTAGTCCAGTTGTTGGTTCATCAAGGAAGAGCACCTTGGGACGAATGATCAGAGATGCCGCGAGATCTAGGCGGCGGCGCATTCCGCCAGAGAAAGTTTTGATTGGACGCCTTGCTGCATCGGTGAGTGAAAATTGTTCAAGCAGCTCGGTGGCGCGAACTTTCGCTTGCGCTGCGCTGAGGTGATAGAGCTGGCCGAACATAACCAGGTTGTCCCAGCCGGTAAGAGTTTCATCTACCGCGGCGTATTGACCGGAGAGTCCAATAATCTGGCGGACCGCCTTGGGGTTCTTAATGACATCGATGCCTGCCACGCTGGCATGACCAGAATCAGGCTCAAGGAGCGTAGACAAAATCCTCACAGTGGTGGTCTTGCCCGCTCCATTGGGGCCAAGCACGCCTAAAACGGTGCCCTCTTCGACATCTAGGCTCAAACCATCGAGCGCGCGAACCGCGCCTTTGCGATAAGTTTTCACAAGGTTTTCCGCGATTACGCTCTTCATTCGCCTAGCGTAACGAGCGAAGGCTCATTCGCAAGGCTAAGATTTGCTTGAAAGTTCAATAAATTAGCTACCTCACACAAGCATTTGATAAGGGAATACATGTCTCAAAAAACAGAACACGCGCCTATGACGCACAAGCAGATTATGACCGTGATGTTTGGATTGATGACAGGTCTGCTCTTGGCAGCACTTGATCAGTCCATCGTCTCTACTGCTCTTAAGACAATAACCGTGGATCTTGGTGGTCTTAACCACTACACATGGGTTGTCACCGCATACCTGCTTACTTCAACCGCATCAACACCTCTATACGGAAAGATCTCTGACCTTTATGGTCGTCGTCAGGTCTTCCAATTCGCAATCATCACCTTCTTAATTGGTTCATTTGCATCAGGTATCGCCCACAACATGACTCAGTTGATCGCATTCCGTGCGCTTCAAGGTCTTGGTGCTGGTGGTTTGATGTCACTTACATTCGTGATCATCGGCGATGTTGTTTCTCCCCGTGAACGCGGTCGCTATCAAGGTTACTTTGGTGCGGTCTGGGGTCTTGCAACTGTTGCAGGTCCACTCTTGGGTGGATTCTTCTCAGATCACTCCAAGGTCTTGGGCATAACTGGTTGGCGTTGGATTTTCTACATCAACTTGCCACTTGGAATTATCGCTCTTGTGATTACTTCAGCAGTTTTGCATATTCCAAAAATCCATAAAGAGCACAAGATTGATTATTTCGGCGCGCTCATCTTGATCGTCTCAGTATCAATTCTGCTCCTTGGTATCTCTGTTTACGCACCAGAGAGTGGTTGGCTCAAGGCTAAGACACTGCTGGCTATCGGTGGCGGATTGGTGCTCTTTGCATTGTTCCTAGTCAATCAAGCGAAAGCAGCTGAACCAATCCTGCCGCTTCGCCTCTTTAAGAATCACACATTTAACATCACTTCACTCCTAGCCTTCTTGGTTGGTGCTGCGATGTTTGGTGCGATTGTTATGTTGCCTTTGTACTTCCAGTTGGTAAAGCACAACTCAGCTACCTTGTCAGGGCTGAAGTTGCTGCCTTTGATGTTTGGAATTATTTCGGCATCGATCACCTCTGGTAAGTGGATCGCTAAGCATGGTAAGTACAAGATCTTCCCAGTTGTTGGAATGATTTTGATGACCACCGCCCTTGCCGGCCTTGTAATTCTCAGTGAAACAACTGCCTTTTGGCAGATTGCAATCTTTGAAGCGCTTCTCGGTGCTGGACTTGGTCTATCGATGCAGAACATCGTCATTGCACTCCAGAACTCACTTGAAGTGCGCGATATGGGTGTGGGCACCAGCCTTAACACCTTCTGGCGTTCGATCGGTGGAACTCTGGGTGTTGCGATCTTCGGTTCTATTTACGCAAGTAAGTTGACCGGGTACATCACAACTGGCGTTGCATCACTTGGAGCTAAGAACCCTGCGGCCCTTGCAGGCTCGACTCCACGAGCCTTCGCGCAACTGAAGAACAATCCGGGCGTAATGGCTACATTCACTCCAGAACTTCGCGCCACGGTTCTTCATGGTTATGTAGAGGCATTCCATATTGTCTTTATCTCTGCAGCTCCTGTAACTGCTATCGGATTCATCGTTGCTCTGATGCTAAAGGCGAAGCCACTGAAGAGTGGTGCTGAGCATGCACAGGCTATGAAGGAAGCAGCTGGAGAAGCTCTCGGCTAAAAGGTAAGGAAATTAAGAAGGACCCCTGGGAAATTCAATCCCAGGGGTCCTTCTTTTTAATCGATTGGTATTTACTACTTCTTATAGAGGTAGATCGCTAGTACAACAAAGTTGAATAGGCTCAAAGCCACAAAGAAGAAGCCAGTAATGAAAAGGTTGGTTGAGTTCTTGGCAACGCTCAAACCTAGTTGCGAAATATCATTGGCTTCGCGCATTGCGCGAGTCAGCGCCATGCTGTCGCGCACTGATGAGAGCATTCCACTTACTGAAAAAACTCCGCCGGCGGCGACTAGACCAATTGCAAAGGCCTTAACGTCAACTGGGGATTTGTAATTGAGCTTTCCTGTCGCGGTAAGTATTAGTACTACCGCGAGCAAAATTGTGGGAGCGAGTTGCGAAGAGATTCTCTGCGCGCGTTGTCCATTCCATACCTGTAATAGGTCTTTCTCTCTCATGGCCACGCTGATACCTCCGGTCTAATGTAATAGTGCTATCTTATTATGACCGAAAGGAAGTGTTAAATGCAGGCTTGGACCTGGTTTGCTATTGCAGGTATTTGCGCGCTTTTAGAGGTCTTAAACCTCAGTTTGGTCTTTGCATCTTTTGCCGTTGGAGCCTTTATCGCTGCGCTCTCGCGTTTGGCCACCTCTAATGTAGCAATTCCGTGGATTGTCTTCGCGATCGCTACGGTATTAAGCCTTCGCTTAAAACCGCTGGTCACGCGCTATATCTTTAGAAAAACACCGGTCTCCGATACCGGAATCAATGCGCTCATCGGTCAGAAAGCTAAAGCCGTTACCAGCATCTCTGAATCGGGTGGACGGATAAATCTCAAACACGAAATTTGGAGCGCACGAAGTGAAGGTGCCGACATTCCAGAAGGTAGCGAAGTAATTGTTAAAGGAATTGACGGCGCCGTTGCCGTTGTAACCCCACGCACCACCTCAGAGATCAATTAAGGAGAACTAATGGCTCTGCTCATCGGGCTTGGAGTAGTCGTACTTCTTGCCATCATCATCACCGTTGGCGCGATCAGAATTATTCCGCAGGCAAATGCCGGAATTGTTGAACGCCTAGGTAAGTACCACAAGACTCTTGAGCCTGGACTTAACTTGATCGTTCCAGGAATTGATCGTCTAAGGCCGCTTGTTGATCTGCGTGAGAAAGTCGTCTCATTCCCACCACAACCAGTAATTACCGAAGATAATTTGGTCGTCAGTATTGATACCGTGATTTATTTTCAAGTTACCAATCCAAAATCTGCTACCTATGAGATTGAGAACTACATTCAAGGTATCGAGCAGCTTGTTGTAACAACCTTGCGTAACTCAGTAGGTGGATTAGATCTAGAGAAAGCGCTTACTTCACGCGATCATATCAACGCCATCTTACGCGGGGTACTAGATGAGGCGACCAGCAAGTGGGGCGTACGCGTTAACCGTGTAGAAATTAAGGCGATTGAGCCACCTCCAAGCGTTCAAGAGTCTATGGAAAAGCAGATGCGAGCCGATCGTGACAAGCGCGCAGCAATCCTGACTGCAGAGGGAGAGAAGCAGAGCCAGATTCTTCGCGCGGAAGGAAATCGCCAAGCGGACATTCTTCGCGCTGAGGGTGAAGCTCAAGCCAAGGTCATTAACGCTGAAGGTGAAGCCACTGCAATCGCAAAGGTCTTTGATGCAATTCACGCTGCAAATCCAGACGAAAAAGTTCTTGCTTATAAGTACTTAGAGCAATTGCCGATCATTGCAAATGGCTCAGCAAGCAAACTCTGGATTATCCCTGCGGAATTATCTGGAGCTGCCGCTTCGATCATTAAGGCTTTCAAACCTCAATAATCAAAGCAAGCAACTCCAGTTTCACTTGTAACTCACTTCGGTTAAGGGACGATTACTGCGCGTCCCTTAACATTTCCAGCGGCAAGATCAACATAGGCCTCTGCAGAATCTGCCAACGAGTAACGAGTGTGCTCGCTGTGAATTAATCCACGACTAGCCAAATTAAGCACCTCAACTAACTCAGGGCGCGATCCCCAATATGTCGTCTGCAAACTGACTTCATATCCTTGTGAGAAGAAGGAGAATGGGATTGATCCGCCGGCGATACCAACAAGAGTTACATCGCCAAGTGTCCTAGCCATCGCAAGTGCCATCTTGAGAGTTGCCTCCGAGCCTACAAAATCCAGAACCACATCTGCGCCATGACCAGAAGTCATCTCATGGATAGCGGAGACGGTCTTTTCGCCAGGTTGCAAGGTTTCATCTGCGCCAACATCAAGGGCAAGCGCTAAAGCAGCTGGTTTTGGATCAATCGCGATGATGCGAGCTGATGTTGTTGCCTTGATGATCTGAACGGCCATATGTCCAAGTCCGCCCACGCCGATAACCACAACTGTTGCTTCAGGGGTCATCTTTCCCCAAGAGCGCCGTACCGCATGAAATGGGGTCAAGGCAGCGTCTGTCAGAGGAGCGGCAGTAAAAGGATCAAGATTGGCTGGAAGTGGTACCAAGAACCTCTCCGATGGAATCAACATATATTCGGCCATTCCACCATCAGCGCCGAGTCCGCCTCCACCCCCAGGAACTGGAGCTGAAATTGGATCTTCGCAGAGCGTTTCAATCCCTAACTTGCACCTCGAACACTTACCGCAACCCCACGGACCATAGACAGCAACTGGTTGACCTTCATGGACCGCGGTTACACCTGCGCCGATTGAATCAACCCATCCTGCATTCTCGTGACCGAGAGTAAATGGCGGATTCCAAGGTAAGGCGCCATCAACAAAGTCATGCATTAAATGTAAATCGGAGTGACATGCGCCAGCTCCACCGATTCTAATTACAACTTCCCCCGGACCGGGAGTTGGTTTTGGAACTTCAACAAGCTCTGGTTCTGATTTCCAATTCATCAAACGTAAGGCACGCATTTTTCAATTCCTTAGAGGAGAGCACGATTGGTTCTCCAACTAAATTATTCTCTCTAGATAATTATCTGTTAACTCTTACTGTGAGTGCTCACACTCTGCACGATATTCCGTGCGTCATATCGAAAATAATCAACTGGGTATAGGTTTTAAACATGCTTATCTGTAACCCAAATCCTTGTTTTTCGCGCACATTGCAGATGGCGCATTTTGAACGCGGTGCAATTATGCGTGCGCCGTCGGCAGAAGTTCGCGCAGGCGGAAAAGGAATAGACGCGGCTCGCGTAACGCATTCACTCAACAGACCTGCAACTCTTGTCGTGCCACTAGGAGATTTAGATGGTGATCAATTTGCACGATTTCTGACGGAAGAAGGATTAACTTTTAAGACTTCGACGTATCACGGCAATATTCGAGTCGCCACGATGTACCAAGAAGTTAATTCATTGGTGATGACGATTGTGAATGAGGAAGGTCCAACGATCTCAAAGAGCGAGTGGCAGAGTTACCTGCGCGCAATTGAGGCAGAAATTAAACCAGACGAAATAGTTGCCAGCATGGGCAGTTTTCCACACGGAGTTGGTAGCGAAGAGATTGCCGAACTCATCGAGATGGTCCACCGCAATAACTCGCTCATCTTCTTCGATACAGCGCCACATTTTCTGCGTTGGGCGATTGAGAATGGCGCAGATTTCGTCTCCCCCAATCTTGATGAGGCAGAGGCAACGATTAAAGGCGATAGCGAAGACCTCTTTAAAGGCGAAGATTCCAATGGCGAGGAGCGCGCCAAGCGAGCCGCCCTCGCCCTCTGCGAATTAGGAGCCAAGGTTGCGATCGTGCACGCGGGAGCTTTGGGCTGCGCTCTGGCTTTCAACGGAGCGAGCATCTTTGTACCTACTGTGAAAGTAGTGGTAGCCACCACGGTAGGGGCTGGTGATTCTCTAGCAGCCGGGTTTATTCTCAAGTGCGAAGAGCAAGGAGCTGTCACTGCACTTGGTGGCATCGACTTCAAGCTCTCCTTGCAATATGGATCTGCAACCGCGGCGGCGGCTTGCGAGATGGGTCGCTCTGGCGATGTTGATCCAACTCGAGTCGAAGCGCTCTTTCAGGAGCTATTGCGTACAAGTTAATAAGTAGAGGCATTCACAATGAAGTGGGGGCACTATGAACATCAAACAGTACGATCGCATGCACAGTGGAAATGGATTTATTGCAGCGTTAGATCAAAGTGGTGGAAGCACGCCTAAAGCATTGCACTTATACGGGATCGATGAATCACAATATGAGACTGATGCGCAAATGTTTGATCTTATGCATCAGATGCGAACTCGAATAATCACTAGTCCAGTATTTAATAGCGGTCGCATACTGGCGGCGATCCTCTTTGAGATGACTATGGAGCGCCGAATCGAAGGCCTTCCAACTGCAGAGTACCTGTGGGAGAAGAAAGGAATCGTTCCCTTTCTAAAGATCGATAATGGATTAATGGCGATGCGCGATGGGGCGCGTCTTATGAAAGCTATCCCAGAACTTAAATCACGATTAGAGAAGGCTCGTTACTACGGAATCTTTGGTACCAAGGCGCGATCTGTAATTTCAGAATCAAACTCGATCGGTGTCAGCGCGGTCGTCGAACAACAACTCAACATTGCGCACCAAGTGCTACAGGCAGATTTAATCCCGATCGTAGAACCTGAAGTTGATATCAAAAGCCCTGAAAAGCACTGGATCGAGCACCTCCTAAAAAAGGAGCTTCTGGAGGCACTAGATTCACTCGATAGTTCGCAAAATATCATCCTTAAACTCACGCTTCCTGATGAACCAAATTATTATCTAGAACTTATCAACCACCCCCGTGTCATCAGGGTGGCTGCACTTTCTGGTGGTTATACGCAAGCGCATGCGGTTGAAATGCTGGCTAAGAACCAGAAGATGATTGCTAGTTTCTCTAGAGCGCTCACCGAAAACCTCAGTGTAAAGCAGAGCCCGAGTGAGTTCGATCAGGCTTTAGATTTATCGATCGAAAATATATACCGTGCTTCTATTTAAGTGATTTGAGGTTTACCCTTCTGAGATGAAAATCCTGGTCAGAATAATCCGAAATATTGCGATTGCACTTCTTGTGATATTCCTCGGACTCTCCGCCTTCTTTCACTTTGTCCACTATCCAAATGTGATTGCCGCGGTTCGATTGGGATTAGCCCCAGCCTCTAAGACCCCTACGCTGCTTCCCTGGCACACAGTAGATCCCTCTACAAACCCAGTTATTTGGCCGACTGGCAAAGAGGCGATGCCAAGCACTGTCACATACAAAGGCGTTTCAATGCCATGGGATGAGTTCCTACAGAAGTCATATACCAATGCATTTGTAGTGGTTCGAAACGGATCTATCACATACGAGTACTACAACAGTAAGGCAGGGATGACATCCACCACTCGCCTTCCTTCTTATTCAATGGCCAAGACGCTCACTTCATTGGTTATCGGACAATTAGTAAACCAAGGAAAAATTCGTGAGAGCGACACCTTTGTCTCATACTTCCCAGAGTGGAAAACAGGCACCTCATTCGATCAAGTAACTGTTCAAAGCTTGCTTGATATGGAAGCAGGTGTTGGCGTAAAAGACGATTACCCGAATGGACCGGCTGGATGGGGCGTTGGAATTGCTCAAATGTATGCCACCACAGATATGAATTGGTTCATGACCCACAACCGAAAGATGTTAGAGGCACCTGATACCAAACCAGATTATCGAAGTGTTGATACTCAAATGCTTGGCCTCATCATTCAAAAGGTGACAGGCCAAACTGTCTCTCATTACTTCAGTGAAAATATCTGGAAGCCAATTGGAGCCGCAACAGCAGCAACATGGAATGTCGATCACATCAACGGGCACGAGAAAACTTTCTGCTGCTTCAACGCTTCGGCTAGAGATTTTGCGCTTATTGGTCAGCTGATGATCAATAAGGGAAGCGCCGGCTCTGCACAAATTATTAGCCCCACTTGGATGAAGAGAATTTCTACTCCGGTAGTAAAGCTCGATTACGGATGGGGATATGGCGCGCAGGTCTGGCATCCATATCCAGGAATTGATCTGGCTATGGGTCTACACGGCCAACAAATTTATGCCGATCCCGCATCCAAGACTGTCATCGTAAAACTCAGCGATTATCCAAATGGTGATGACCCTCAGGATGCAATTTCAGCGGTGCTTCGCCAAGTTGATCTACAGAAGCACTAAACGCTTAGGAGAATATCTTAAGCAGGGCGCTGATTGGCTTACTGGCCTCTGATGGATGGCGAAACTTTGCTCCGGAATTGACCTTGTAACTGTTGCGTCGCCCTACGCGTGAGATCGTTACATAACCCGCCTCTTCAAGGTCAGCCAATATCGCCTGGGTACTTCTCTCGGTAATCCCTACGGTTTCGGCGATATCGCGCACTCGGGAGTCGGGGTAACGACTTAAGTGAATAAGTACATGCCCATGGTTAGAGAGAAAAGTCCAGTCGCGGCCGCCTTCTGAAGGGATTTTCATGGCATTACTTTACCAGTAGTTTGACACATGAATTATATTTCATGTATCGTACTTCATACGATTTCCCGATAAGGAGGCAGTATGTCCGGTTCATGGTCGTTGGCCAGCGCCAACCTAACATCAGTAGCAGTTCTCGTCTTTATCCTGGGCTTTATTGGGGCGCTCATTAAGAGCGATGTCCGAATCCCAGATCCCGTCTATCAGATCATCTCGATCTATCTTCTCTTTGGTATCGGCCTCAAGGGAGGCCACGCGCTCAAATCAGTTACTGCCCATAGTTTTCTTAAGCCGGCTTTTGCCACCTTGGCGCTGGGAATCCTGATTCCGCTACTGGCCTTCCTGGTCCTTAAATTAATCCGCAAGCTAAGCGATATGGATCGCGGGGCAATTGCAGCTCACTATGGATCAACCTCTCTGGTGACCTTCTCTGCCGCCCTGCTCTATCTGGAGAACAACAAGATTCAGTTTGAGGGCTTTGCAG
>Ga0208872_1002226_pt1 | contig 11368 bp, 10 predicted proteins | sample CryBogCBH12Aug08_FD_185508 | JGI IMG/M metagenome (GOLD analysis project Ga0208872, IMG submission 185508) | Freshwater microbial communities from Crystal Bog, Wisconsin, USA - CBH12Aug08 (SPAdes) | ecosystem: Environmental > Aquatic > Freshwater > Lake | place: Crystal Bog, Wisconsin, USA... | reverse complement strand
TCGCCGGAAATTATGTCGGCAATGGTCACCACGATCCTAAGAAATCTAGTTTGAGAGAACCTAGCAACGGGCCAGGTGGCAGAAACCGCCGCTTTGGTGGTGATACGGATTTGGACGAGTTAGATGCTCTGGGGATGTGGGTAGCACTTTCCTTCGAGCAAGGGCGGCTGCGCGACGCTGGATTGCCGGAAGCCCAAATCTTTGATGACGAAAATCTGGAAACCCTTGAACACGCGCTCGTTTTCGACGTCTCCAACCCGGAAATGGTCGAGATTGCGCGATCGAAATCTCCTAATTTTTCTGCCGCAATGACGTGGCTTCATCAAAAATTTGGCATTGTCCCCGACTGGCCGGGGTTCGATATTCTTACTCTTGATCTCCGCCAGCCCAATCATGTGGATCGGATGATCGAGCTCAAGTCCTCTGGCGTTGCATCGCGGATTCAAGAGATGACTTGGAATGAGTGGAAGACCGCCAAGTCAAGCAGCCTTCGAGAACGGTTTTTCCTTTATCTCGTAGGTAACCTTCGGTCTGACTTGGCGGCTGCCCAACCGTACATTCGGACAATCAGAAATCCCTTCGAGCAGATGGCGGCTGACGTGCAGGTTTCACGAACCACACAAAGGAAGGTTCAACTCACCGTCACCGAGTTTCGAGAGGCCGAGCACCTTGATTTAACAGTCAAGCGCATTGTCCAGATTACCTAACCACATGATTACGCAGTTTCCCTCCGGCGGCGGCCGCCTTCAATCTGGGTTAAAAACCTGTCCTGATTAAGAGGCGCTGCAAACAGTAGTGTTTGCAGCACTCTTAAGGACAGTGAATGTCTCAGGTTCAGCTGATTACCGGTATCGAACGCCGACGGCATTGGAGCGATGCCGAAAAGAAGGCGGTATTGGCGCGGGCTTTCGCTCCGGGTGCGGTGGTCACCGAGGTATCTCGGCAACTGGATATCAACACCGGCCTGATCTATCGCTGGCGGCGAGAGTTTCAGGAAGCGTCGGCAGGTTTTGCTGAAGTTGTCGTGTCGTCGCTTTCCGGTGGCGGCTTGGACAACCGATCATCGGTCATCGAGGTGGCCATTGGCAGCAACGCCAAAATCCAGATATTCGCGTCGGCCCCGTCCGAGCTGGCTGCCGCAGTGGTAAAGGCTCTGGCCGGCCGATGATCCCTGTGCCTAGCAATGTCCGGGTCTGGCTGGCTGTTGGCCATACTGACATGCGCCGTGGCATGAACAGCTTGGGGCTGCAGATCCAGCAAAATCTTCGGCGCGATCCTCATGGTGGCGATCTCTATGTGTTCCGAGGACGGAACGGCAATTTAGTGAAGATACTCTGGCATGACGGCATCGGTATGTCGCTTTATGCCAAGCGGCTGGAGCGCGGCCGGTTCATTTGGCCGTCGCCCGCCGACGGTGTGGTGGCGATTTCCCCGGCGCAGCTGGCCTATATGCTCGACGGAATCGACTGGCGAAATCCTCGTGTGACCTTCCGGCCGGAACGTGCCGGATGAGATGGAATGTCTTCAATTTTTCTTTGGTTTTCCGCCATTTTTTAGGAGTCAAATGGGGCGTTTTGTGATTCACTTTTGGGCATGGAACCAAGGCCCCGCCACCTCCCCGATGACGTTGATGCGCTGAAAGCAGCGCTGCTTGAGGCCTGGGCCGAGAATGCCGTCGCCCGTGCCGTCGAGTCCGACGACAAGGCTCTGATTGCCCATCAGAAGCTGGTCATCGCCAAGCTGCAACGGCAGCTCTATGGCCCCAAGGCGGAGCGCAGCGCCCGTCTCGTCGACCAGTTGGAACTCACTTTCGAAGAACTGGCGGGAAGCGCTACAGAAGATGAGATCGCTGCGGAACGGGCCGCCGCCAAGGCCACGACGGTCAAAGGTTTTACGCGCAAACGCCCGGATGTTCGCGCCACCTTCCCTGAGCATCTCCCCCGGGAACGGGTGGTGATTGATCCGCCTGCGACATGCGATTGCTGCGGCGGCTCGCGTCTTCGTAAAATAGGTGAAGACGTGACCAGCACGCTGGAATCGATCCCCCGCCAGTGGAAGGTAATCGAAACCGTCCGCGAGAAGTTTAGCTGCCGGGACTGCGAGAAGATCAGCCAGGCGCCGGCACCCTACCATGTGATCCCGAGGGGCTGGGCCGGCCCAAGCCTTCTGGCCATGATTTTGTTCGAAAAGTTCGGTCAGCATCAGCCTCTGAACCGACAGGTCGAGCGTTACGCCCGGGAGGGTGTTCCAATCGCTCTGTCCACAGCGGCGGACGCCGTTGGGGCTAGTTGCGCGGTGCTTGCACCATTGCTGGACCGGCTCGAAGCCCATGTGATGGCGGCCGAACGCCTTCATGGGGATGACACGACCGTGCCGGTCCTGGCATCGGGGAAGTGTGATGTCGGGCGAAGTTGGGTTTATGTGCGCGACGATCGTCCGTTCGGAGGGCAAGATCCGCCGGCGGCGATGTTCTATTACACACGCGACCGTAAAGGCGAACATCCGCAAGCCCATCTGGCCCGATATACTGGCATTCTCCAGGCTGACGCCTTCGGCGGCTATACCAAGCTTTATGAGCCAACCCGCACGCCCGGCCCGATTCTGGAAGCAGCCTGCTGGGTTCATGCCCGTAGACCCTTTTTTATCATGGCCGATGTTGAGGAAAATGCCCGTCGCAAAGCTGCCGGCAAGAAGGAGATTATCCTCTCGCCGATCGCCATGGAGGTCGTGCGTCGCATCGACACGTTGTTCGAGATTGAACGGTCCATCAATGGCTGCAGTGTCGAGGAGCGCAAGGCGCATCGCCAACAGCACAGCGCCCCGCTGGTAAGCGAACTCGAAGCCTATATGCAAGATGCCAGCACTAAGCTGTCACGCGGCCATGACCTGTTCAAAGCAATGAACTACATGTTCAAGCGCTGGCCTTCCTTTACCCGGTTCTTGGATGATGGCCGGATCTGTCTCTCCAACAATGCCGCCGAACGGGCGCTGAGAGGAATTGCGCTCGGCAGAAAATCTTGGCTTTTCTGCGGCTCTGACCGCGGTGGCGCGCGGGCGGCCTCTATGTACAGCCTTATCGTCACCGCCAAAATGAACGACGTCGATCCGCAAGCATGGCTGGCTGACATCTTGTCGCGCATCGCCGCCCACCCAGCTCATCAGCTCGACGAATTGCTCCCATGGAACTGGGCAAAGCGAAGCGGTATTGCCCGGGCGGCCTGATGAGCGCGCAACGCAACAAAGTCAATCACGTCACCACGATCGCCCGCGTCGCAATCGAACTCGGCGAAACCGAGGACTGGCTATCGGAACTCGCCGAAGAAATGGATACGGAAGACGGATTGATCTGGGTCTATGGGCCGGGCGACGAAGGTGTCATGGCCTTCTCCGACGATGGCATCGAATGCCTCCGGGAACTCATCTCGATCCACAAGGAAAATCCAGAGATAAATCTGGGATAGCTGGCCGGCGGTCTACGCCGGATGGATACCGTAAATAGGCAGGTCAAGCAAAAGCAATCTGTTCCCGATCCATGATTGGTCCGCACCGTAGAGCCGCTCCAACCAGTCCATATTATCAACGGGGAACCTGGCGGCACCAATGCTTACGGTAAAACCGTCTCTCCTGTTAATTAAACGGGGATACAGGCTTTTTCGTGGTCCACAATGAACTGATGAACGGCGTCCGCTGGAATCGGTTTAGCAAAATAATACCCCTGAACTTCGTCACAATTGTAACTCCGCAGGTATTCGAGAGCTTCGACCGTTTCCACCCCTTCGGCGATAGTTCTAAGATTTAGGCTATGCGCCATTTGTACAATAGCGCGGACGATGGCGGCATCATTTGGATCGGTTACGATGTCGCGAACAAACGACTGGTCGATCTTTAACTTATCGACACTGAAACGCTTCAGATATGCGAGGCTGGAATAGCCGGTCCCAAAGTCGTCAATCGACAGCCTCACGCCGAGACGCTTCAGACGCTCTACCGTCGAGAGCACGCTTTCGGTATTGTTGATCAGGATCGACTCTGTCAACTCAAGTTCCAAGCGGGATGGATCAAGTCCAGTTTCATCTAATATCCGAGTCACCGTCTGCTCAAGATTCCCCCGTCTGAACTGCACGGCAGAGAGGTTGACCGCCACGATGACTGCGGGCATTCCGTCTTTGGACCACGCCACCGCTTGGCGGCAGGCTTCGCCGAGCACCCATTCGCCGATCGGGACGATCAACCCACTGTCCTCTGCAACGGGGATGAAACGGCCGGGCGATACCAAGCCGATATCCTTTCGGTTCCAACGCAACAATGCTTCGACACCGATGACCGAATGGCTCGCCAAATCAATCTGTGGCTGGTAATGCAGGATGAACTCATTGTTTTCTAGGCCGTGCCGCAAGCCAACGCGCAACTGTTGATACTCGATTAGGTTCACATGCATGGACTCGTCGAAATATCGATAAGTATTACGGCCCGCATCTTTAGCTTGATACATGGCAGTATCGGCATTTTGCAGCAGGGTCCGAAATTCGACTCCATCGTCTGGATAGATGGCGACACCGATCGATACCGAGAGACTTATTTCCTGTTCCTCGATCTTAATTGGCAATTGCATGACATCCAGAATTTTCAACAGGACCGAAGTGATCGCCTCGGCGGTATCAAGGCCACTGACGGCCATAAGAAACTCATCGCCACCATGACGATTTAACGCATCGGATTCGCGGACGCATTCCAGAAGACGGCTGGCGGCCTCCTTCAGTAATCCGTCTCCGGCTGCATGGCCCAATGTGTCATTGATGGCCTTGAAATTGTCTAAATCGATAAACAGCAGGGCGATCTTAGAGCCCAGGCGGTCTGCTTGCGCCTTGATAAAATGGAAATGCTGCTGAAAGAGCAGTCGATTTGGTAGCCCAGTCAGAGGGTCATGGTGCGCGAAATATTTAAGCTCAGCCTCAGCTTGCTTTCGTTGCGTAATGTCAGAAAGCAGGGCCAGCACATAGTCAACCGACCCATCCTCCTTTCGGACGCAGCCGACCGATAGATCCGTGAAAACAATTTCTCCATTCTTGCGGACAAATCTCTTTTCCAGGAAGTATTCTTCGATCTCTCCGGCCAGAATGCGCTCGAATTGGGCAATATCGGCGGCTAGGTCGTCGGGGTGGGTCAGTTCTGCCCAAGTCAGACGATCAAGCTCATCGCGAGAATAACCAAGTATTTGGCACAGTTGGTCATTGACCTTTAACCATCCTTTTTGCGGCGATGTTATCGCCATGCCGACAATCTGGCGCTCAAAGAAAAGCCGCATCCGCGTTTCACTTTCCTTGATTTGCCGCACACGCTCTTGCAGCAACTCCGCCATTCCGTCGAAGGCCGCGCCCAAGGCCCCTATCTCGTCCTTGCCTGAAACCAGACTCCTGGCATCAAGGTTTCCCGCCGCCAAATCGCCAACAGAACGCAGCAACCGCTCGACCCGGCGCGTCAGCCGCATATGAATGAACAGGCCTATGGCCGCGATGCCCACGACCAGCAGAATAGAGAGGACGCCTATGGCTTCTGTCGCCAGCCGTCGGCTCTGATTCTTTTGGATCTGTGTGTCCTCGCCTATAATCAATGTTCCAGAGCGCAACTCCCGGACGCTTTCCTTCTTGGTGCCAAGATACACATTGGCAAACCCGACCAGCAGCGATGGGGCGACGGCTCGAATCGTCGATGTCCGGCCCATGCTTGCGGAGATAATTTCCCCGGGATCAATGGGCAAATCCAGCTCACTCAGCGGCCGGTCCAGCCAGCGAAGATCCGACGCGGCAATGACAGTTTGCCGATCATCGATCACCAAAACAAAACGGATTTCAGAAAAGGCGCTGGCGGCAGCGACCTCGTGGCGGACTCCGTCCATATCGCCGGTGTGGAGGAAGGTCTCAAGCGTTCCCTGATGCATCGCCATGCGATTGCTCAGATCAAGTCGGGCCCGATCTTCAATCCTTCTTTCCACGGCAGGGATGAGTAGAAAATAGGTGGCGGCCATATGGGCTAACGTCACCGCGAAGAGAACAAAGAGGATCAACCAACGCAGAGATATTTTTGGCAAGCCGATCGTCATCGGGAAGCGGCCTTAAGCACCGAAGGATCGACAAGACCTTCGATATGCGGCGCGTTTGGCAGCAGACCATGCTGCATCATGATCCGAACCAGATTGGGGGCGGTTTGCGTCAATGTGGGCTGCTCGCCTCCGATCATCGCCAAATTCTCATTACGATCGGGGATCTGCAAACCGGACAGCGCCTCGTTGAACTCATCCGCCGAAAGTTGTTCCCGCTGCCCCATGATTGCCAACGCGTCTGCCCGTTTTGACGCCATATAATCAAGGGCGGCAAACCAAGCTTTAACCAATGCGCGCACCTGGTCGGTGCGCTGATCAAGGACATCGCTGCGAACAACCATGACATCGATGATCTCGTTGGGAATCTCACGGCTGTCAAACAGGAGGCGCGCTCTTTTGGCTAAAAGACGTGTGCGTACAGGCTCAAAAGTCACGACCGCGTCAACGGCCCCCGCGGAGAAAGCACTCTCATGCTCATTCACTTCCAGGTTAACCACGGTAAGATCGTGCCGACAGTCGAGGCCATGGAGTTCCATCGCCCGACACAACACGAACGCCCCCAATGCCGAGGCTTCCGCCCCCACTTTCCGTCCCCTCAGATCCTCCAGACGGGCCAGATTTGCCTGCCCGAGGATCACGTCCCCGCCGTTTGAAGAATCAAGGACCAGAACAATTTTGATTGGCAGTCCGTTGGCGGACATGAGTAAGGCCTCATCGAGCGTTACCGCCGCCGCCGAAATGGCGCCATTGTGGAAGCCCCGAATGACCTCGCTAGTCGAGGGATATTGGACCAGGTGGACGTCCTTTTGAGAAAGCAGCCCCTTTGTCTGAGCCAAATATAGCGGCTCGTAGCCGGGCCAGACGTTCGTTCCGACGGCAAGGGGTTCTGTCGTATCGTCGCATCCAAGGAGAAGCGGGCAGAGGCATACAAGGACGCACAGAAATCGGAAAAACATGCGGGGTTCCGTTCTGGTCATAGAATGATCCGCAGGCTAATTTTACTGTTTAGCGGCAATCCGCCTGCAGTCGTCGTCAAAATAACCCGAACGCAAAAATTCAAGAAGCGGAATTAATTTATTCAACTTATGCGTTCGGATAGGGCCCCGCAAGCAATCCAAAACGGCCCCCTCCTGGGGCCCGGCGTTCCTTTCTGTTCATAAAAGAGACAAAGGCTCCTGAGCTATGGGCTAAGCAGTTTTAATTCATGCAGCTGTTCGCGGCATAATCTCTTTTACGATGATTTGACCAACCTTTTCTCTGGCCATTTCCAAATCATAAGTCGATTGCATTCCAAGCCAAAATTCCGCCGAGGTGCCAAAATAGCGTGACAACCGGAGTGCCGTGTCGGGGGTAACGGCGCGTCGGTGATGCACAATTTCGCTGATCCGAATCTGCGGCACGCCGATGGCTTTGGCCAACCCATATTGGCTTAATGCCAGCGGCTTCAGAAAGTCCTCAAGAAGCACTTCGCCGGGATGTGTAGGAGAAAAGTCAGTCATGGCGCCATCACCCTCAATGATAGTCGACGATCTCAACTTCATGAGCATCGCCGTCCTGCCCCCGGCTCTTTCAAAAGCTACGGTAACCTCGGGACGCCGGCCCGACCAGACCAATTTCAAGGCCGTTGTTGGCGGTAAGGGCCATCCAAGCTGACCGAAATAAGCAAGAGGAATTAATTCTTTCGCCGCATAAATCCCCGGTCCATCGGGCCATGAATGAGGGTGTCAACAGTCTGTTGGGGAAGGCGAACGGCTTGATAACGCACCCCAAACACCTCTAACGCATGCGCGAAAGAGCGCAAATGATTGCTGGAATCCCGCAGCAGCTCGGCATAAACATCCTTGATCATCGGTTGGGATGAGACGGCGCTTGCCGCAGTAAGATCGAGCATATTGATCTCTTCCTGAAGCGCGCACGCCTTCAGCGCTTCCTGCGCGGATTGCTGCCCTTGTTGCGACAGAGCGGAATGGAGGCCGGTCAGGCTGCCATTGACATATTTGCCCACTTGGTTGGACTGAACCGGGTCCGGAACACCGTAAACACGGAGCAGGGACCGCATCGCATCCGTATGTTCCTGCTCCTCCTGCGCGATACTCTTAAAGACCGAAAGCCCCCAGAGCCTGTGCATTTCCAGATACAGGTCGCGCGCCAGGATTTCCTCTTCCCGCATAAAAACCAGATAGTTTGTTTCGCTCTGCACGAGGGCGCTGGCCCCGCTGTCGACAGCGGACAGGCCGGGTTGGGTCGCATTCGAGGGTATCTTCTGGGCAAAGGGCAAGCCCTTGCCATTGAAGATAAGGACGGCTGCCGTCAGCCCGGCCAGCACAGCAATTACAATAAATACGGCCAGATTTTTTTTGGGCTTTTTATTTTCGCCGTCAATAAATTCATCAATAAACATAAAGATATTTCTTTTCAGTGATCTTGCAGCGCTTGTTCGGAATGATGGTCAAATTCTGCCATTTGTTTTCCTGAACAGCTTGTCCTGTCTGGTAACCCAATCCTGTTTGCAGTCTAGCGAGCCTTTCGTCAAGGTGCATCCAGAAATTCCGGATCACTGCGCCCCCTACGCCTCGCCTTTTTTCTTGCGCTTAATCAGGCGGTTAAACAAAGGCTTTTCCTCATGAAAGACCTTTTCAAGAAGCTCGGGTAAAACCTGATTGCTTTTCTCTGATGGGGAGGTGGCAGAAAAAACAGTTTCTTCAGCGGCCAAATAGTCCGTCAAATCCAGCGCAAGCCTCGCAATCAATTCATTCCAGTCCCCCGCTGTTTTTTGCCGGAAGATCCTGAGCGAGGGATACCAGGCCGTCGTGCTTTCATGGCCACTCCATCGCCAGTCACTTGGCGTTCTGGCCAAAAGCCAGGCTGGGCGTCCAAGGGCACCGCATAAATGGGCGACACTGGTGCAGACGGTAAGGACCAGATCGAGATTGACGATGGCCGCCGCGGTATCGCTGAAGTCGTGCAGTTTGGAACTGAGATCCGTGACGTTCTCGATCCCCGCCGTCTTCAAATCCTCGCGGGCGGAACCAAGCTGCAGGGAATACCACTGCACCCCCGGCAGATCGAACAAGGGTTTAAGGGCGGGCAGGGGGATTGAGCGCCGCGCATTGTCGGGTTGGGTTTCGCTTCCGGCCCAGACAATGCCGATCGATTTGTTTGCCGCCTTGCGTCGCAGGCGAATCGCCCAGACCGCCCGGTTGCGTTCGCTTGGAACTAAATAATCCAGGGCCAGCGGCAAGTCCTGGCGTCGTAAGCGCAGCCGATCGGGCAAGGACATCAGCGGCAGCTTGAAATCCATCGGCGGAAGAAGCGACAGCGCTTGCGGGCTGTCTGGACGCTCGATCACTTCGATCTCGGGGAAACAGGTGCGGACAAGATCGACCAGCGGCGGTTGCAACCCCAGCACGACCCTTGCCCCCAATTTTATCAGGCGTCGTACCAGGGGCACAAATTGGATGGCATCGCCAAATCCCTGTTCGGCCCAGACCAAAATCCAGCGGCCGGTCAGATCTTCACCCTGCCACAGCCGCAGCGGCAAAGACAAAAACTGTTGATCGGCATCCTCCCGTCGCCAGCGCCATTCATATTCGCGCCAACCGCTGGCGAAATTCCCGGCGGTTAATTCGGCCAGCGACAAATTAAAATGTCCGGCGGCATAGCCGGGGGCCAGTTCGACCACCAGCCGATAGCAGAGCAGAGCTTCGGCCAGGAAATCTTGCTCGCGCAAGAAATGACCGAGCTCGGTCAAAGCAAGGTCAAAACCCCGGTTCGAGCGCGGCAAATCGGGTGGCAGATCCGGCTGGTCGCTCAGGCCCGCCAGCCGATTTTCCAATTTGGCGCGCAAACTGTCGGCAAGTTCGCTCATCTGCGGCATGAACCGCCCAAAGAGCTGTATGGCGGTCAGCAAATGGCCAAGGGCGCAGGGGTCGCCCCGGCGCGCATAGATACCCCCCAGGGTACAATGGGCCAGGCCGTTGGTCGGTTCGCGGCCCAGAATTTCCTGGCAGAGGCTAAGCGCCATAGGGTCATCGCCGCTGCGCACCAGTTGAAAGGCCATATCGACCAAGGCATCAACCGCCGCCATCGGCAGGCCCAGACGATCCAGGCCATCGGCCAGGCTGCGATAGAACAAGGGCAGCCCGGCGTTCAGCAAAATCGCCTGGCGAAAGAGCGCGATTGCCCGCTCTGGGTCGCCGTCATCGGCGGCCAGCAAACCAAGTTGATGCAGGCATAAAGCGGTCAGGCCTGGCTGATCCATCAGTTCCAGATAGGCCGCGCGCGCCGCCGGCCGCTCGTCGGCTTGGTGATGGCGCAGGGCGCTGGCAAAGCCGGGTATGGCTTCGCAGATCGGCGCCAACATTTTCAGATCAAGCATGTCCCTACCAACGGTTTGCATTTCCCGAAGATGAGAAATTTAAGGCGATCCCCGGCACCCCGGCCTTAGGAACACTGGGTGTCTGGACTTTATCAATCAATCCGGGGACCACCACGCTTTTGACCTTGGCCGGCAGCGGCTTGGCATGGTTGACCGGCTTGACCGGCGGCGGCGCGGCCATCACCGCCATGGCCCGATCGCCGCTGTCCGGGGGCGGCGCTGCCGGGCCTGGGGTGCTGCTGGCGCCAGAGGCGGGGGTCGCCGCGGCCGCGGCCGGCTTGGCAGCCCCCGTGGTGGCGGTTGTGCCACCGCTGGCCGGGGCGGCCGGAGCAGTGGGTGCCGATGCGGCCGGGGCGCTGCCACTTGCCGCTGCGGCCGGGCCGCCGGAGGCCGAGCCTGCGCTGGCGCCGGCATCGCTGACCACAGGCGGTGCGTTCGAACTGATCGAGCTGAACAGCGAACCGCCGGTGTCGGTGGCCTCGACCGTCTTTGGCGCGGCTGCTGCCGGCGACGGGGCTGCCGCTATGGTAATGGTTGCACCACCGACACTGACGCTGCTTTGGCCATTGGCAAAGGCCGTGGCGGCTGCGGCCGAGAAGCTGCCGGCGCCGGAAAGGGCGCTGCTTGCGACCAATGCGGCACCGCTGTCGGCGCCAGCGGAAATGGCAGCGGCCGGCGCGGCGCTGGTCAGTGAGGCCAGTGGTGTGGGCAAGGTCGATGGGGTCGTCACCACCGGCGCGGCCGGGCTTGCCCCGCCGCCGCCAGCCAAGCTGACCAGGTTGGGCCCGGCGATGGTTGCGCTTGTCGCGTTCTGGGTTGCGGCGGGGGCAACCACGGCCGCCGAGGTGATCGCCTGATTGATCGAGGTCATGACCTGCTGGAAGGCCGGG
>Ga0208872_1002225_pt1 | contig 11368 bp, 9 predicted proteins | sample CryBogCBH12Aug08_FD_185508 | JGI IMG/M metagenome (GOLD analysis project Ga0208872, IMG submission 185508) | Freshwater microbial communities from Crystal Bog, Wisconsin, USA - CBH12Aug08 (SPAdes) | ecosystem: Environmental > Aquatic > Freshwater > Lake | place: Crystal Bog, Wisconsin, USA... | reverse complement strand
CCCCGGGAAGAATCCGGATGCGGTGCATGCGCATCTTTCCGGAACTCACAGCGAGGACGGTGTACCCGTTTTCCAATTCGACGCGAAACATCGCATTCGGCAGCGGTTCGACGACCGTGCCTTCAACAGTGAACGCATCTTCCTTCGGCTTACTCAGGTTCCTTCTCCTTGTTGCGGTACAGCAAGCACGGACCACTCGGTCGCGGTGCGGGTGGTCTCATGGGGTACCCCGTGAGACCGGCTAGTCATTCTACCGAAATTCCTGGGGAATGCAAAAGGGCGCCCCGGCGCCGCGATATTCGCGACTTCCAGCGCCTGACTCGACTCCCCAAATCCACGACGAGATCACCGGAAAGTCTGCCCGCCGAGACGACAACAGGTCAGCTCGAGCCCCCACGTCCCCATACCTTTCGTCAGGAGCACTCCCACCCCCGACAAGGAATTTGGGACCTCAGACCCTACCCCGAAACGGGGTAGTTGGGTCCATGCTGAGGGGCAATGGCAATGCAAACAGGTGGACTGTTTGACCGTGAGATCCTCGCCGACGAGTTGTGCCTCGTCCGCTTAGAAGAGGCCGCCCTCGCTCGAGTTCTCATCTCCGTGCGCTGCATGCCCGCTGCCCTGCCGGTGTTCATCCACCTCACCGACCACCATTTGCTCCTCGCCTCGGACGAAGAAGCCGTCATCGAGGCAGCCCGTCGGGGCGACGTTCTCGCGGTTCAGGTGGACGGCGCTGACGGGGACCGCGACACCTGGTCGGTCCAAGCAACGGGTGTGGCCCACCTTCCGAACCCCGAGGATGCTCTCGGCGTTCTCGGGACCGCGTCCAAATTGGCACCATCCCTCGATCGCGGGGCCTCTTTAATCGCAATTTCCCTGATGGTGGTCTCTGGCGAGAGAGTGCACTGGACATTTCCTCGCGGTTAGTACACGGCGCGCGCTGGATGTGAGAACCTAACGGCGTGCCCTTCCATCGCGTATCGGATCCCGAGCGCTTGCACGCACTCATTGAGTCAATGTTGCTCATTGAAAGCGAACTGGATCTCCCGGTTCTTCTGCGCTCGATCGTTTCGGTGGCAAGCGAACTCGCCGGTGCTCGATACGGCGCTCTCGGCATTTCCACGAGCGACGGAAGTGAGCTCAACCAATTCATTACCTACGGACTCACCGCCGAAGAACAACGGCGCATTGGCGATCTCCCGACGGGTCACGGGCTCCTCGGCGGTGTCCTGCACGACGCGAAGTCCCGACGGAGTCCCAATATTGACCACGAGCCCGACTCGGTGGGATTTCCCGCGAATCATCCCAAGATGACCACTTTTCTCGGCGTCCCCGTCCTCGCGGGGGACGGCCGAGTGTTCGGCACCTTGTACCTCTGCGACCGAATCGACGGTGAACCCTTTAGTGAAGAAGATGAAGCTCTGGTGGAAGGCTTCGGACGAGCCGCCAGTCTCATCGTCGACAAGGCCCTCCTGCGAGCGCAACTACGCGAATTCACACTGACCGAAGAACGCGAACGAATGGCGCGCGACCTCCACGACACGGTCATCCAACGTCTCTTCGCCGTAGGACTGTCCCTGCAGTCCGTTGTGAGTTCAAACCTCGAGCCGGCGTCGCGCGAGCGTGTGATGTCATCCATTGATGACCTCGACGCGACGATTCGAGAAATTCGAACCACCATTTTTGAAATCACGCGTGAACGCTCTGCTCCCGCGGCCGGGCTGCGCGGACGCGTGCTCTCCATCATCGGCGAAGTCACAACCAAGCTCGACCTCCCAGTTGACGTGACGTTCGAAGGCCCGCTCGACACCGTCGTCGGCCCGACGGCGTCGGATCACTTGATCAAGGTGCTGCGCGAGTTGCTCACGAACATCGTGCGCCACGCGTCGGCCACTCACGTGCACGTCAGCATCGAATTACGCGGCGGCGAACTCACCGTCTGCGTCGCCGACGACGGCATTGGTCTGCGTCCAGGTCGCACGCCGGGTCGAGGTCTCCGCAATCTCGCCGATCGTGCACAGGAATTACAGGGGAGTTTTGACGTTTCCCCGGGCGAAAGTGGTGGCACACTCGTACTGTGGACCGCCCGACGATTGGATTGACATGATTCGACTCGCCCTCGTGGACGATCACGAAATTGTGCGAAGAGGACTTCGCGAACTACTCGAAACCCACGACGATCTCACGGTCGTGGTGGACGCCGGCAGTGTGACGGACGCCCTCGAGCTCATCAACCCCGACGACGTCGACGTCGCGGTTCTCGACGTGCGCCTGCCGGATGGCAGCGGCATTGATATTTGCCGATCACTGCGAGAAATCTCCCCGGACATGGCGTGTTTGATGTTGACCTCTTTCGCGGACGATGAGGCCCTCGACGCCGCCGTCCTCGCCGGCGCTCGCGGTTACGTGCTCAAGGACATTCGTGGCACTGATCTGGTCGAATCCATTCGACGAGTCGCCAATGGGGAAACGCTGATGAGCGCGGAGGTCATCGCGCGAGTCCGCGAACGTCTACAACGACGATCCATGGAAGAAAATCGCCTCGAGTCCCTCTCCGCGCAGGAACGGCGAATCTTGGAATTGCTCAGCGAGGGCATGACCAATAAGGAAATTGCTGCCACCATGTTCTTGGCCGAGAAGACCGTGAAAAACTACGTCTCGAATCTCTTGGCCAAATTGGGGTTCCAACGTCGAACCGAAGCGGCGCTGTTTGCCCAAAAGCACCTCGACCACGGTGACTCTCGAGGCGCCTGAGCTCGCTGTCTTGGGACGCGACGTTGTGACCGACGTCCCACGATCTTCATGTGAATTTAAGGACCATGGACCCTAGAGGGCCGTAATCAAGCCGTTCTACCTTCGATGGCATGAACCAATTGATTGCAGGCATTTCAACAGTGTCGCTCGCGAGATGGCAGTTCGCGATCACGACGGTGTTCCACTTCCTGTTCGTCCCTTTGACGATCGGCCTGGGACTCCTCGTCGCGATTCTGCAGACCGTGGCGTACAAGAGACACGACGATTCCTACGACCGCATGGCGAGATTCTTCGGGAAGTTATTCCTGATCAACTTCGCGATTGGCGTCGTGACCGGCATCGTCCAGGAATTTCAGTTCGGCATGGACTGGTCCCGCTACAGCGTGTACGTCGGCAACATTTTCGGTGCCCCGCTCGCCATTGAGGGCCTGCTCGCCTTCTTCATGGAGTCGACGTTCTTGGGCGTGTGGATCTTTGGTCGTGGTCGCGTCTCCCCTCGCGTTCACCTCGCGTCGATTTGGTTGGCCAGTTTGGGTACCTTCCTGTCGGCCATCTTCATCATCGCGGCGAACGCCTGGATGCAGCACCCGGTGGGCTACAAGGTCATCACGGTGCACGGACAGAAGCAGGCGATCATGACCGACTTCTGGGCGGTGGTGACGAACTCCACGTTCATTGACGCCTATCTCCACGTCGTCTTCGGTGCCATCCTCACCGCGTCGGTCTTCATGTTGGCAATCGCGGCCTATCACCTACGTCGCGGCAACTCGACGGCGGACTTCGGGAAGGTGGCGCGCATCGCCATCGTCGTCACCGTGCTCGCCGGTATGGGAACGATCTTCCTCGGCGACTCGCAGGCCAAGCAGATGGAACAGCAGCAACCCATGAAGATGGCGGCCGCCGAAGCCCTCTACGACACGCAGAACGGCGCGTCGTTCTCGTTGCTCACCGTGGGCGACCTGTCGGGCAACCCGGTCTTCCAGATTCGACTCCCCCACTTGTTGAGCGTGCTCGCCACGAACAGTTGGAACGGACAGGTCAAGGGCATCAACCAGTTGCAGTCCGAAGCCACCGCGAAGTACGGCAAGGGCAGCTACGTGCCGATTCTGTGGGTTGAGTACTGGACCTTCCGCGTCATGGTCGGACTCGGCTTCCTCCTGCTCGCTCTCGGCGCCTACGGCTTGTACCTCATGCGGAAGGGTCGACTGGAGAAATCCAAGAAGTTCCTCCGCTTCGCGTCCTGGATGCTGTTGGCACCATTCCTCGCGAACGCCACGGGGTGGATCTTCACCGAAGTGGGTCGTCAGCCCTGGATCGTCTACGGCTTGCTCAAGACGTCCAATGCGGTGACCGTCATTGCTCCCGGATACGTCGCCGCCAGTCTCATTGGCTTCACGGCGATCTACTCGTTCCTCGCGGTACTTGAGATCGGTCTCATGATCCGCGTGGCTACGAAGGGCCCCTCGGCCCTGCCCGCCACGTCTACCGAGTCGCCCGAGCGCGCTCTCGAACTCGTTTACTAGGAGGAATTGTGTTTTCCCTACTTGCCACTACATCCACGAGTGGGCTCGAACAGCTCTGGTTCGCGCTCATCGGCGTGCTCTGGTTGGGCTACTTCTTTCTCGAAGGTTTCGACTTCGGTGTCGGAACGCTCCTACCGTTCCTCGCCAAGGACGATCTGGACCGACGAGTCCTGATCAATACCGTCGGCCCCGTGTGGGACGGCAACGAGGTCTGGCTGCTCACCGCGGGTGGCGCCACCTTCGCCGCCTTCCCGCTCTGGTACGCGACCGTGTTCTCGGGCTTTTACCTGGCGCTGTTCTTGGTATTGGCGGCCCTGATCTTCCGCGGAATGGCCTTTGAGTTCCGTTCGAAGAAGGAGAGCGAGTCCTGGCGTCGCTGGTGGGACCGCGCCATCTTCTGGGGCTCGGCGCTGCCGGCACTTCTGTGGGGAGTCGCGTTCGCCGACTTCGTTCACGGTGTGCCGATTGGTCAGAACGCGACCTGGACGGGCACCTTCTTTGATCTCGTGAAGCCGTACGCCTTAGTGGGTGGACTGACGACTCTGTCGCTGTTCACTCTCCACGGTGCGACCTTCCTCGGACTGAAGACCGACGGACAAATGCGCGAACGCGCTCGTCACGCCGGTGTGGTGTTGGCGCCGATCACGTTCGTGATCATGTTCGTCTTCTTGGGCTGGACGTATCTCTCCACGCGCTCCATGCACCACGCCGGACTCGTGCCTCCGTTCCTGCCGGTGGTCGGTTTGATGGTGCTCGCGTCGGTGGGCTGGTTGATCCGTGACCGGTTCGAGGGCTGGGCCTTTGTCGCCACCGCTCTCAGCATCGTGACGTTGTTCACGACGTTGCTGCTCAACCTGTATCCGAACGCTTTGGTCTCGTCCATCAGCCCTCGGTTCAATCTCACCTTGGCTGACGCGGCGTCGCACCCGTACACGCTCAAGGTGATGAGCATTGTGGCGCTGATCTTCACGCCATTCGTCCTCGTCTACCAGGCGTGGACCTATTGGGTCTTCCGTCAGCGCGTGCGTCGCCCGGGCGAAGAGATCCCGACGTCGGTCAGCGAACCGGTCGAGGCGTAAGTCGATGAGCAGGGCCGAGAGCCCCTCGGCCCTGCTCCGTCGCCTGAGCACGACGACGCCGCTGGCGCGACGCTCACTCGTGGGCGCCGTCGCTAGCGGCGTTCTCGCTGTTATCTGCACCGTCGCCCAAGCGGTGGTGCTCGCGTCGTTGCTGGCGTCGGTGTTCGCCCACTCCCACGCGCCGATTGCGGGACGCGTGCGATGGTTGGTGGCCATCACCGCGGTGCGAGTGCTGATTGCTCTGCTCCAAGCGCCACTCGGCGTGGCGGTTGCCGCGTCCGTTCGCCGGGACCTCCGCGAACGCGCGCTGCGCGCGGTTCTCGCTCATCGTGCGACGGGCACCACCGACGCCACCGTTCAACTCTGTACGCGAGGCATCGACGCCATTGAGAGCTACCTCGCGGGCTACGTGCCCGCTCTCGTGTTGGCCACCGCCGCACCCGTCGGGCTCATTGCCTGGATGGCGTGGACCGACTGGTTCTCCGCCCTCATCGTCGCGGTCACGATCGTCATGCTGCCTCTCTTCATGGTCTTGTTAGGGCTGGAGGCCAAGGAGAAGATGGAAGAGCGTTGGCAGGAGCAAGAACGCCTCGCCAGTTATTTCGGTGACGTCGCTGTCGGCATGGCGACTCTCAAGGCGCACAACCGCTCGCGCCACGCCGTGGCGACGCTCGACAGCGTGGGACAGGCGCTTCGTGATTCCACGATGGCCACCTTGCGCGTCGCCTTTCTTTCCAGCTTCGCCCTCGAGCTACTCGCGAGTCTCGCGACCGCCCTCGTCGCCATGATGCTCGGCATTCGGCTGCTGAATGGCCATATTGCTCTCAGTGCGGCGCTGGCGATCCTGATCGTGACCCCCGAGGTCTACCTGCCGCTCCGGCGAGCCGCGGCCCAATTTCACTCCTCGTCTGACGGTGTGGCCGCCGCGTCGTCCGTGTTGGACCTCATCGAACTCCTTCCCGCCACGGGTGATCACCCAGCTCCCAGAACGCCACCGATCATTTCGGTGCGAGGCGCTCGCGCGACGCACGCGGGACGGGATCACGCGTCGCTCGAGCCCGTCTCCTTCGACGTTCCCGCAGGCGCGACCACCGTGCTCTTCGGTCCCTCCGGTGTCGGCAAGTCCACACTTCTGCGTTGCATCGCCGGACTCGAGGATCTCGCGGAAGGAACCATCACCGTCGACGGCACGCCACTGTCTGACTACGACCCGGCCTCGTGGCACGAGGCGATCGCGTGGCTGCCACAGGATCCGCAACTTCCTGGCGCCACGATCGGCGACGCGCTGCGGCTCGGACACGAGAGTCTTACCGACGACGACCTTCGCGACGCGCTGCGCTCCGTGGAACTCGACGTGGCGCTCGATCGACCGCTGGGTGAAGGTGGGGGGACCCTGTCCGCCGGGCAGCGTCGCCGCCTCGCACTCGCGCGCGCCCTCTTGCGGGCACCGTGCGTTCTGCTGCTGGATGAGCCCACCGCACACCTGGACGCCGCGAGCGAAGCGATCATTCGAGACGTCCTCGCGCGACAACACGTGACGATGATCATCGCGACCCATCGCGAGATCGCGGCTGATCAGACTGTCACCCTGCGAGCCCCGGAGCGCTTCAGTGTCTGAGATCACGCGCGTCCCGTTGCGCGCCGCACTCGTGGCCGAACGCCGCGCCGTCCGTCGCGCGCTGGGTGCCGGAGCGCTCGTGTCCCTCGCGACGGTGGGACTCGCGGCCACGTCCGCGTGGCTGATCGTGCGCGCCGCCGAACGCCCGAGCGTGCTGTCACTCACCGTCGCGATGGGTCTCGTGCAGCTCTTCGCTCTCGGCAAGGCGGCTGGTCGCTACCTCGAGCGCACCGAGACGCATCGCGCGGCCCTCGGCGCCATGGCGCGTCTGCGGGCCAGCACGGCCGCGGCCTTGGAACCTCTCCTGCCCGCGGGGCTCGGTCCCACGACCGCGGGCACCGTCGACACCGTCATCGGGGACGTGGAGCGAGTCCAGGATCTTCTCACCGCCGTCGCCGCTCCCCTCGTCGCGGCGGCCGTCGCGGGATTGGTGTCGGCGGTGGGCCTCGGCATTCTCTCCTGGCTGTGCGCGGTGACGCTCGGCACAGCCCTCGTCCTCGTCGGTGTCGTCGCCCCCACCATGGCGGCTCGACTGGGTTGGCGTGACGAAGAAGAGGCGCGACGCATCCACGCAGAGGTCACCACCATTGTCGACGACGCCACCCGGCACGGGGACGAGATCGTCGGAATGGGTGATGAGGCGTGGCTCCTCGCCCGACTTCGCGCGGCGGACCTCGAACTCGATCGCGCCCACCAACGACGGGCGTGGTCCCAGGGTGTGGTGGGTGCGGTGACGACCTTCGTCAGTGGCGTCGCCGTCATCATCCTGAGCGTGGAGTCCATTTCGGCGGTGCGAGCGGGAACCATGGATCGCGCCGCCATTGCCGTTCCCGTGCTCTTGGCGATCGCCGCCCTGGAGTTGGCCTCCGCCGTCGCCCCCGCCGTCGTGTCACTGCGTGGTGACCTTCTCGCCGCCGCCCGTCTCGGTGAACTCGCGAGCATTGCCCCACCCGTGAGCGAGCCCGCGTCCCCGTGCGATCTCCTCGCGAGCCCGACAATCCTCGTCGCGAGCGACGTCACACGCGTCTTCGCCGAGCACCCAGTGTTGGACCGCGCCTCCGTGGCGCTGCGACCCGGTGACTTCGTGAGGCTGCAGGGACCGAGCGGTTCGGGCAAGACAACTCTCGCCCTCATACTCGCCCACTTCTTGGATCCCTCATCCGGTCAGTTATCCCTCGACGACAACTCCTTCCGACGTCTTTCCTCACGGCAGGTTCGTGAGCACGTGGGCTTCGTCGATGATGAACCACACGTCTTTGCGACCACGCTGGCGGCGAATTTGCGCGTCGCCCGCGAGAACGCCACCGACGACGAGCTCGAAGGGGTGTGTCGCGCGGCCGGCCTCGGTCCTTTGCTGCAGACGTTGCCCGATGGACTCAATAGTTACCTCGGTGGCCGCGGCGAACGACTCTCGGGTGGCGAACGACGACGACTCGGTCTCGCGCGCGAGCTCCTGGCCCAACGATCCGTCGTCATTTTGGACGAGCCCACCGAAGGACTTGATCACGACAGCGCGGCCCAGGTGATGGCAACTATTCGGTCGACCTACCGCGATCGCGCCGTGCTCGTGATTACTCACCGCGCCGCGGACGTGCCGGATGTCACGCTGTCACTGGAGATGCGCGATGGCACCATCATCGCGACGCGCGACGACGTGTCACTACGCGATGGTGAAGACCTCGGGGCCATTGTCGGTGATCGCAATGGTGTGCTCGAAATGCGCGGAGAGTGATCCGTCCGCCGTCACGACACTCCACCCATCTTCGAGTTGAAAGGTGTCCGGACTTCCCACGTTGACCATGGGCTCCACGGCAAAGACCATGCCGGTCTTGAGCGTCGGGCCGGGCACGCCGGGCCAGTAATTCGTGACCTGCGGGCTCTCGTGCATGGCCGTGCCAATTGCGTGGCCCACGTATTCGCGCACGACCGAAAAACCCGCACCTTCGGCCACCTTCTGGACCGCTCGGCCAATTTCGTTGAGTCGGTTGCCCTTGACCATCTGGTCAATTCCCGCCCACAAGGAACGCTCGGTCACCTCGAGGAGTTTTTTCGCGGTCTCGGAAATCTCGCCAACACCCGCGGTGTAGGCGGCGTCGCCGTGATAGCCCTCGATGATCGCGCCACAGTCGACGGAGATGATGTCACCCTCTTCGAGGACGTAGTCCCCGGGGATGCCGTGGACGATCATGTCGTTGGGACTCGTGCAGATCACCGCGGGAAAGCCGTGGTAGTTCAAGAAATTGCTGCGCGCTCCGCGCTTTTCAATCACGGCCGCGGCCACGTTATTGAGTTCCATCGTGGTCACGCCCGGGCGAATGGCCGCGCGGGTCGCTTCGTGCATTTCGGCGACGACCTTGCCCGCCTTACGCATCTTGGCGAGCTCGTCGCTCGAACGCCTCAAAGAAGGCCTCGCCCGACGAGGACCTCGTGAATCGAGTTACTCACCGCGGCCACGTCCTGGTTGCCGTCGATCTCGACCAGAAGTCCGCGCTCGGCGTAGAAGTCGAGCAGGGGTCGCGTGTCACGTTCGTAGGCGGCCAGCCGCGTGGCGATCGCCTCCGGCGTGTCGTCCGCGCGTTGCACGACGTCGCCGCCGCACTTCTCACAGGTCCCCGAGACGGCCGAGATGTCGGTGTCGGTGTAGATCGATCCGCACTCCTGACACACGCGACGCGAGCTCAAGCGCTCCGTGACGAGTTCAGTGGGCACCTCGATGTTCAAAACGAGAGAGACACCCTTCGGCCCGAGCAGGTTCTCGAGAGCTTCGGCCTGCCCGATAGTGCGCGTGCACCCGTCGAGCAGCGCGCCACCCGTGGCGTCGTCTTGTTCGAGTCGCTCCTCGATGAGGCGCATGATCAAATCGTCGGAGACGAGTTCGCCTCGGTCCAAGACTTCTTTGACTTCGAGACCAACGGGCGTGCCCGCCTTGACCGCCGCGCGCAGAATGTCACCGGTCGACACGTGCGGAATGCCGTAGCGCTCCGAGAGCAATGCGCACTGCGTGCCTTTGCCGGCACCTTGCTTTCCGAGAACGACGAGGACGAGACGTTGCGACATGCTCGACCTACTTCATGAACCCTTCGTAGTTGCGCATCATCAACTGACTGTCGATCTGCTGCATCGTCTGCAGGGCCACACCGACCGCGATCAACAGCGTCGTGCCGTAGTACGGGAAGTTATGAATCGTCCACAAGTACATGAAGATCGACGGCACCACGGCGACGGAGGCGAGGAAGCTACCGCCGACAAAGGTGATGCGGTTGGTCAATTTCGCCAAGTAACGCTCGGTGGGAATACCCGGACGAATACCGGGGATGAATCCACCCTGCTTGCGCAACGTGTCGGCAACCTGGTGTGGTTCGAAGGACACGTTGATCCAGAAGAAGCAGAACGCGAAGATCATCAGGAAGTCGACGACGATGTAGAACAAGCTCGTCGGCTGCAGCGAGTGGTTCACAAAATTCTGGAACCACGTCCACGGCACGATGTTCGACAACAAGATCGGGATATAGAGCAAAGAACTCGCGAAGATGATAGGGATCACACCCGAGTGGTTGACCTTAAAGGGCAGGTAGTTGGACTGGCCCTGGACAATCTTGCGACCCACCACGCGTCGCGCGTAGGTCACCGGAATGCGACGCTGACCCTGGTCGACGCGCACAATCACGACGAGCAACGCCAGCGAGACGGCGAGCAGGATGAAGAACTTGGTCGGTCCGCCGCTGTTCCAGATCGCGCGACCACCCGACGGCAGACCGGAGACCACCGAGGAGAAAATCAAGATCGACATACCCTGGCCAATACCGCGCTGGGTGACGAGTTCGGACAACCACATGACGACGACGGTGCCGGCGGTGAGGATGAGGACCATAAAGAGGCCCATCCAGACGTTGAAGCCCTTCACCATGAGGTCAATGTTGAATCCGAGGAAGGCAGAGTCGTGGCCGTGGAAGGCGTAGACGAGACCGGTTGACTGCAAGACGGCCAAAACGATCGTCAAATAACGCGTGGTCTGGGTGATCTTCTTCTCGCCCGTTGAACCCTCCTCACGCCACTGCGTGAGCTTGGGCACCACCGTCTGCAGCAACTGCATGACAATGGACGCGGTGATGTACGGCATGATGCCGAGTCCGAAGACGGCAATCTTGGTGAGTGCGCCACCCGAGAACAGGTTCAAGAAACCGAGGGCTCCCGACGCTCCCGCCTTGGACTGCAGCGTCTGCACCTGGGTCCACGACACGCCCGGCACGGGCACGTTGGCACCGAGCTGGTACAGGCCGATCATCGCCAGAGTGAAGAGAACCTTGTTCCGAAGATCCGGAACGCGAAAGATGTTCCCGAGGCGCGCGAGCACGAGTACTACCGGTTCTGGTGCTGGTTGCCGGACGCGGGAG
>Ga0208872_1002224_pt1 | contig 11369 bp, 10 predicted proteins | sample CryBogCBH12Aug08_FD_185508 | JGI IMG/M metagenome (GOLD analysis project Ga0208872, IMG submission 185508) | Freshwater microbial communities from Crystal Bog, Wisconsin, USA - CBH12Aug08 (SPAdes) | ecosystem: Environmental > Aquatic > Freshwater > Lake | place: Crystal Bog, Wisconsin, USA... | reverse complement strand
CATCGCGCGGAAGGCGACGAAGAAATTCATGGCCGCCTACAGCAGCACGCGCGACCCGCTGGACATCAAGAAGCGCGGCGAGGATTTTGACGGCGCGCCGGCCTACGCGCTCTACGAACGCGGCGCGGAGGAAGTGCTGTATCACCTGAAGAACAATCCGGTGGAAATTAAAAACCCGCAGCCGGCGCAGGGCGTGGGCGACGGCAACACGGATCATCTGGCCAAGGCCAACACCACCAAGATCAGCAACTCGTCCTTCGAGGCGGTGAAGGTGATTTTGGAAGAGGCGGCGGCGGCGCAGGCGATGTCGTTGGAGAAGGGCATGATTGTGCTTTCGACGGCGGTGGCCGGCGGACCGTTCATCGGTCTGCTGGGAACGGTGTGGGGCGTTATGTCCACGTTCGCCGGCATTGCCGAAAAACAATCCGCCAGTTTGACGGCGATGGCGCCCGGCGTGGCTGCCGCGCTCGTCGCCACTGTGACCGGTCTGCTCGTCGCGATTCCGGCGATGTTCGGCTACAACTTCATGGTGACGACCATCCGGCACATCACGCAGGAGCTGGACGGTTTCGCCACGCGCTACGCCAATCAGATCGAGCACGCCTATGTGGACAACCGCGACATCGAGGACAAGATTGCCGGCGCCTTGAAACGGCATGAGCAGTCCGCGCCCACGCAGTTCTAGGAATCAACCATGAAGAAGTGTTCGCACAGCGCGCACGAGTCGCTGACGGAGCTGAACATCACGCCGTTGCTGGATTTGGCGTTTGTGTTGCTGGTGATTTTCATCATCACGACCATTCCGCCGGTGAAGGACATGGACTTGAAGCTGCCGATGGCGTCCAAGCATCAGAAAGACCCGCCGCACAAGGCGAAATATATTTCCGTGCAGGCGGACGGCAACCTGTATGTGGACCGGGAACCGGTGAAGTTTGACGATCTGCTGTCCTATCTCATCAACAAGCGCATGGATGACCCGGAACTGAGCGTCATCATCCGCGGCGATGGCAAAACGAAATACAAAAAGATTCGCGCCGTGCTGGACCTCTGCCAGCAGGCGAATCTGGCGAAGGTGGACTTGGCCACGGAAGTGAACAAATGATTCCGCAATCCCAACCGAAAAAGCCGAAGAACTCGTCGAAGGCGAACCTCATCATCTCGGCGATCTTCCACGCCATCCTCATCGGCGCGGCCTTTTACTTCGCGGCGCGCACCGGGATGCTTGGGGAAAAGATCAAGAGCATCACGGTCACCAAGGAGGAAAAACCGAAGGACAAGCCGAAGGAGCCGGAAAAGCAACCCGAGCCGCCCAAGGAAACGCCCAAGATGGAAGCACCCAAAGCTGAAGCGCCCAAGGCCGCCGCGCCGCCCACCGTGGCCCCGCCCGTGGTGGCCCCGCCGGCGTCGGATTTGCCCTCGCTGGAATTTGGCGATGGCGCCAAGGCGGTGAACTCGGAGAGCGACCCGGTGCAGCTTTACAAGGGCTACATCGAATACACGCTGCGCTCGAAGTGGAACCGGCCGGAGAATTTGCCGGATGACAAATACGTCGCGGAAGTGGCGGTGAACGTGGACCGCGAGGGAAACATCAGTCACCCGAACTGGCTGAAAGGCAGCGGCGACGCGAAATGGGACCAGAGCGTGAAGGATGTGTTCAAGGTGGTGTCGAACATTGACCGGCATCCGCCGACGAATTTTCCGCCGAACGTGGTCATCCGCTTTGACGTGCAGGAAGAGACCGAACCCGTGATGATACCATGAGCCTGAAAAAATCCTCCCGCCGCGGTCACGGCACGATGACCGAGCTGAACATCACGCCGCTGCTCGACCTCGTGTTCGTGCTGCTGGTGATCTTCATCATCACCACGCCGCAACTGGTGAACAACCTGGAGATCAACCTGCCCTCCGGCAAGCCGCCGAAGGAAAAGCCGAAGGTGGAGCCGGCGCGCATCGAGGTGAGCGGGCAGGGACAGATCTCGCTGGATCACCAGCCGGTGACGCTGGCGCAGTTCCGCGAGAAACTCACCGCGCTCAAGGCGGCGAATCCCGACCTCGGCGTCGTGGTCAAGGGCAATGACGAGACGGAATATCAGGTCATGGTCAGCGTTCTCGACACGCTCCGCCAGCTCGACATCACCAAGATGGGCATGGCCACGGAATAAATTGCATGGCTAAGAAAATTATTCCTCTGCTCGCCGGCCTCGCGTTGCTGGCCGGCTGCGCCTCGCCCGAAAAAATTTCGTTTAACAGCGACGCGGAAATTGCCGCGCTGACGCCACTGACGGTGTCCGCCGTGCCCACGGACAAAGGGCTCGCGAAGTCCGAGGTGCGGCAGATCGAGGCCGCCGTGTTCACCCGGCTGTTGGAGCAGTCGGTCACCGCCGACAACAAATGTTCAGCGGTGTTTCTGCAAACGGACGAAGCCACCACGACGGCGCTGATGAAAAAATTTCCCGACCATGTTCCGCCAATCAAACAGGTCTGGCATCTGGAAATCCGGCCGGGCCAGTCGCCGCTGGACAAGGACACCTACCGCGCGGCGATGATCTTGAGCGTGACGGTTTCGGAACCGGAGAACGGCATTGTCACGGCTGTCGGCAAATGGTTTGCCGGTGATGCGGTCAGCGGCGTGCAGACTTTTGATTTCAAAAAAGTGGGTGGTGAGTGGATGGCTCAAACCGAAAAACCCTAGCCGGCGGCAGCGGAGGTTCACTTGAACAAGGACGCAGAATCGGCATAGACCCGCGCGATCTGTTCCATGGACGGGCGCTGGTCTGGAATTTTCTCCAGGCACTGCATGATGATGACCGCGAGGCTGCGGTGCACAGGAAATTCCGATTTCAGAAGTGAAGCTGGTTCCTGCTCCCGGATGGCGTGCTCAATCTGCGCCGGGCTGCCGTCGAACGGATGTTTTCCCGTGCAGGCGTAATAGGCCATGACGCCGAAGGCAAAGACATCGCCCCTGAAACCGTCCGTGAAATCCCCGGCCCATTTTTCCGGGGCCAGATATTTGGCCGTGCCCGCCGGGTTGTGTTTTTTGTCCACGATGAAGGGCGGCAGATTGCCCTCGAAATACGAGTGCGTGAAGTCAATGAGCCGCGTGTCGTCGGGGGCCGCCATGGGCACGAGCACGTTCATACTTTTCAAATCGTTGTGGACGATGGGACGGCCGCAAAAAATCCCCGCGTGCAGGTCCGCCACCGTTTCCGCCACGCTTTGCAGAAGGCGATGCGTCCGGCCCGGCTGCGCGCGGGTGATTCCGGTTTGGATCAAATGCTGCAACGTCTCCGCCTCGATGTATTCCAGAAAGAGCCGGTGTTTGGCGGCGTCATAGGCGAGCTTGCGCCGGATGCGCGGATGCGTGACCTCGTCCAGCACATAGGCCTCGTTGGCGACAAAAATCTCGTCCCAGAAATGCGCCGGCTCTTTGAGCAAGGCGGGCTGCGGCTGCCGGACAAACTCCACCTTGGCCAGCTTGGACACACCGGCCTCCACCGGCAGCGGCTCCCGTTTCTTGATAGCTGGTATTTTCATGGCATTCGTCCCGCCGGAAATCCCTTTTACTCCACCCCGTAAAATGTGCCGCAAAAATAATTGGACTGCGGTTTACTCATCTAGCGGTGTTAGCTTGATGATTAAGCCGGCATCACTCTTGGGTGATGACATGAACGATGCCGTTGGAACTCACTTCCACATTCAAATCGGCATAGACGCTTTGCGGCGTGACCCACGGGGCGCCGGTCTTCATTAATTTCTGCGCCTGCGCCTGCACTTCTGCGAGGTTATTAAAACGCCGTTCGGCCATGACCCGTTGGGCCACGTCACGGTGAAGCCGGTTTTCCAGCAGCACATAATCCTTGCCGGCCTGCACGAGCGCGTCATTGGTCTGTGTCAGGCTGGCCTCGGTCAGATTGAGGCGCTGCGTAACTGTGGCGAGTTGGTTGGTCAGATCCATGGCGTGCCGGTCCAGCGATTGGTTTTCTGCCGTCGCCGCTGTGAGTTGCTGGTTGAGGCTGGCAACCTGCTCCGACTGGAACGCGAGCGTAGTCTGCGCTGTCGTCAGGCGATTGGAGCATTCCAGCATTGCCGCAGCCAAGTTGTTGGACAAGCTAAAGAGGTCGCCATTGCGGGCGGTAAGCTGCACCTGCACGGAATCCAGGCGATTGGAAAAATCAGCGATGGTGGCGGTGTCAGTTTCCATCTGCGCGTTGTCTCTGCGTTTCGCTAGGAACAGGGCGCCGCCCAGAAGGATGCTGATGGCCACAAGGACCACGGTTAGATGTTTCATGCGTAAAAAATAATCAATATTAGTTTAAAAAGTTCCTTTCCGGCAAGCAAGGCGATTGGATGACTGAAACCGGACACGGAGCCGGTGCGCGGATGATTCCGTAACGTAATTGTCGCTTACCTCACCCGGGAAGTCTGCGACCTCGGTGAGAAGCAATAAAAATGGCGTCTGCTTGATGCTGTGAGCAAAAGCTGATCCACGCCAGGCTGTTCGTTTGAAGTCGGGTGCTGTCACCGAGTCGTGGACATCATCGCCTTGGCAGGCGAGCATTTTTGGTAAGGCAAGGATTTGCCAGAATTTGTTTGCCGAAACGTGCCGCTGCGTTTCCAATCTCCGGCGTGAAGACAGCATTCAGCTTAGAATTATAGCCGTGGGCATACACCTCTATGATTTGGTTCCCCATGACGAGCGCTTGAGCAATGATGCGTTGCTGGGGCGGTTCCTCGAATACACCGAGAACCGCCGGCTCACACTCTATCCGGCGCAAGAGGCAGCCATCCTGGAAGTGTTCGAGGACAAAAACGTCATCCTCAACACGCCGACCGGTTCAGGAAAATCCTTGGTGGCCACGGCGCTGCATTTCCAAGCCATCGCCCAAAACCGGCGCTCGATCTACACCTGTCCAATCAAGGCGCTGGTAAATGAGAAGTTCATGGCGCTGTGCCGGGAGTTTGGCCCGGACAACGTCGGCTTGAGCACCGGGGACGCCTCGGTGAATCATGACGCTCCGATCCTCTGCTGCACGGCGGAAATTCTGGCGAACATCGCGTTGCGCGAGGGGGCGCAAGCCAACGTGCAAGACGTGGTCATGGACGAATTTCACTACTACGCCGACCGGGAACGCGGCGTGGCCTGGCAGATTCCGCTGCTGACTTTGCCGCAGACCCGCTTCTTGTTGATGTCCGCCACCATGGGCGACACGTCTTTCTTTGAGACGGAGCTCACGCGACTGACTGGTCGCGCCACGGCCACCGTCGCTTCGACCGAACGCCCGGTGCCGTTGAAGCATGAGTATTCAGAATTGCCGCTGGCCAAAACCCTTGAAAGTTTGGCAGCGAGTGGGCGGGCACCGGTGTATGTGGTCCACTTTACCCAACTGGAGGCGGCACAGAGCGCGCAGGATTTCACCAGCATCAATGTCTGCACCCGCGAGGAAAAGGCTGCGCTCGCCGGCGCGCTGGAAGGTTTCAAGTTCAGCAGCCCCTACGGCCCGGAAATCAAAAAATGGCTGCGGCACGGCATCGGGCTGCATCACGCGGGCTTGTTGCCAAAGTATCGGGTGCTGGTGGAGCAACTCGCGCAGAAGGGATTACTCAAGGTCATCTGCGGCACCGACACGCTGGGCGTCGGCGTGAACGTCCCCATCCGCACGGTGCTGTTCACCCGGCTCTGCAAGTTTGACGGCCAGAAGACGGGCATTTTGACGGCCCGTGATTTTCATCAGATCAGCGGCCGGGCGGGACGGAAAGGTTTTGATGATATGGGCTGGGTGGTCGCGCAGGCTCCGGAGCATGTGATCGAAAATCTCAAGCTCGCGGAAAAATCCGCGCGCGATGGCAAGAAGACCGTGAAGCGCCAGCCGCCCGAAAAGAATTTTGTGAACTGGGATAAGAACACCTACCTGCGCCTTATGGCCGCCCCGCCGGAACGGCTGGTGTCGCGGTTTCAAGTCTCGCACGGGATGCTGCTGAATGTGCTCAGCCGCAGGGGTGACGGTTGCCGGGCCATGCAGCAGCTCATCCATGATTGCCATGAGACACCCCGGCAGAAACAAGCCCATGTCAAACGGGCCTGGCAATTGTTTCGCTCATTGGTTGACCGCAAAATCATCGAGTTTATCCCCAAGACCGAGGAAGGTTCATATTTGCGCGTGAACATCGAGTTGCAGGAGGATTTTTCGATGGATCAGGTGTTGTCGCTTTATCTGCACGACACAATTCCGCTGATGGATCCGCAGGCGACGGATTATGCGCTGGTGCTGCTGACCTTGGTCGAAGCCATTGTTGAAGACCCAGACATCATTTTGCGCAAACAGCTCGACCGAGTGAAAGATCAGAAGATGGCCGAGATGAAAATGGAGGGCATTGAATACGATCAGCGGATGGAGGAACTCGAAAAACTGGAACATCCAAAACCCAACCGAGAGTTTGTTTATTCAACTTTCAACGCCTTCGCCGACCGGCATCCGTGGGTGGGGCAGGAAAACATCCGTCCGAAATCCATCGCCCGGGAAATGTTTGAATCCTTCCGGTCATTCTCCGACTACATCCGCGATTACGAGTTGCAACGAGCCGAAGGAGTTTTGCTGCGCTATCTGAATCGGGTTTTCAAAGTGCTTTCCCAGACCGTGCCGGACACGGCGAAGAACGACACCGTGCGTGAGATGGAAATTTATCTGGGCGCGATGATCCGCCAGATTGACTCCAGTCTGTTGGATGAATGGGAAAAGATGCGGAATCCAAATTTTCAGCGCGCTGAAACCAAAGAAGTGCGTCCGCCCGGTGCGGAAGAAGCCGCCCAAGATATTACTCGTGATGCCAAAGCCTTCACCGGAGCCATCCGCAATAAAATTTTCACCTTCCTGCGCGGCTTGGTCATTGGAGATTTGGAAACCGCCCTCGCCAATCTGTCTTCAGCCGACGATGCGGATGGCCAGCCTTGGACACCGGCCAGATTGGCGCAGGCCCTCGATACTTACCACGCCGACCACAAATATATCTGCCTCGACCCGAATGCCCGGAACCTTCGGCACACCTACGTCACGCCTTCGGAAGACAAAAAATCCTGGCGCGTGCAGCAGATGCTGGTGGATCCGGAGGAGGACAACGATTGGGTGGCGGAGTTTGAAGTGGACCTGGCGAAATCACGCGAATTGGACGAACCAACTCTAAAACTTCGCCGACTTGGAAGTTTGACCTGAATGACAAACTGTTGGCGGTTCAACAAAGGCCCAGCCGATCGCGTTGGAAATCAGGCGGTCACTCGACACGCCACCGCCCGCCAGGGAGGAGGACGCCGGGTGATGGGCACACCACTTCTTCAACGATTTCAGAGTGAGAAGCTAGATGACCGAGACATATATTTCTTCATCCAGCCGGTCAAACATCTGCCCGGCTTGTGGCAAAGAAAAACGCCCCGCTGATTCCAGCAGGGCGTTGCGCTTAAAAATGAAACCCAATTAGTTGCCGCCAGCGGGGGCGTTGGTGGACGGCGCGGCTTCCGGCTTCTTGTTGCCGTGCGTCAAACCGGCAGCGGCCAGCTTGTCCTTGTCTTCCTGCGACATCGCGGCGCGTTCGCTCTTGTCGAGCTTGCCGTCCTTGTTGGTGTCGTATTTGGCCAGCATATCGGCCATGAGCTGTTTCTGTTCCGGGGTCAGCTTGTGCTTCTTCGGGGCGTCTTGGGCCTGCACGACGAGGGCGGAGGCGCAGCAAAGCGCGACGGCGAGGATAATCAATTTTTTCATGTCTAATTTAATAATGGTTGTGTGGTTGTTGGGCCTCAACGCGAGGCTTACCGAGCCAGACGCCGGCGGGGTTGCTTGGTTACAAAAAACACGGTTCAGCCGGCGAAATCAAAATCCGAGCAGCTCATGAAATAATGGCAGCGCGGACAACGCAGCTTGCATTTCTCGTTGATCAACTCATGGCCGCATTGCAGGCAAAACCGCCAATGCTCGCCAGAGTTTTCCGCCGGTAACGGACAGGCATCTTTCTGAATTGGTTTGTTAGATTTTTTGGAATTCATTGCACGCGCCCAAATTTTTTCTCCAGCTCGCGGTAATTCATTTCAATCAGCGTCGGGCGGCCGTGCGGGCAGGTGTAGGGCATCGCGCAGCGGCGCAAATCCTCCACGAGATTTTCCAGCTCCGCGCCGGTGAGAAAGTCATTCGCTTTCACCGCGTGGCGGCAGACGGTTTTCGCGACCGTGTGTTCGCCCAGCCGCGCCAGATTCACCTCGCGACCGGCTGCGCGCAATTCGTCCACCAAATCAAACACAAACCGGCGCGCGTCCGACACCTTCACGAACGGCGGCAGCGCATCGAGCAGAAATGTCCGCTCGCCAAATTCATTCAGACCCACGCCGAGCTTGGTCAGCGCGGCAAGTTGTTCGCGTAAAAACTGCGCGTCGCGCGGCGGCAGCTCGACGGTTTCCGGCAGCAATAATTTTTGCGACGGCGCGGCGGTGTTCAGCTCGATGCGCGTCATCATCTGCTCAAACAAAATCCGCTCATGCGCCGCGTGCTGGTCCAGCAGCACCAGCCCGCGATCCGATTCCAGCACGACATAAAGTTTACCAATGACACCGACCATCCGCAGCGGCACATCGAGCAGCGGCACGGCTGAACTGGGAGTTGGCAGTTGGGAGATGGGAGTTGGGCCGGCAGTTTTGAATTTTAAGTTTTGAATTTTTAGTTCGGTCTCGGCGGCAACGGTTGTCGCAGGGGCGGGCAACGTGGCGAAGCCCATTTTCAAAGGTGTTTGTTGCGCCGGCAGATTTGACATCGGCGTGGCAGGCTTCAGTTTTTCGGGAAACTGCGGCAGTGCGGGTGTGGAAATTTCCGGTGCAGACTGAAGCTCAATTTGCTCGACAACTTTGGGCTTTGGACTTTGGGCTTTGGACTCGCCGTGAAACGCCAGCAACGCCTCGCGCACGGCCTGCGCGGTGAATCGGCGGATTTCAAATTCGCGATGAAATTTCACCTCGCGCTTGGCCGGATGAATGTTCACGTCCACCGCCGCCGGATCTATTTCAAGAAATAGGCAACACACTGGATAGCGGCCCTTCATCAGCGAGTTGTGGTAGCCCTCAATGAGCGCGTAATTCAGCCCGCGATTTTCCACCGGCCGGCGGTTGACGAAGGTGAACTGCCCGTCGCGCGTCGCGCGCGAGACGCCGGGCGAACCGATCAGCCCCCAGATGCGGAGCTGGGATTTGGCGTCCGGCGTCGGGGGCTTCTCCGGTAAGGCGGTTTCAAAAATATCCGTTTCGTCCGGCGGAATCTCCTGTCCGTCGCCGGCAAGCTGCACGGAGAAATTCACCGGCATTAATTTCTCGTCGCCGAGCAGGGCGCGGAGACGTTCGCGCAGCGCCTCGATGCGGCTGGAAATGGCCGCGCCGGATTTTTGCGCGGGCAACTGCCAGACGGCGCGCGTGTCCTTGATAAACGTGAACGCGACTTCCGGAAAAGCCAGCGCGGCGAGCGTGAGGTAATGCTGGATGTGCGCGGCTTCGGTGTCCTCGGTGCGCAAAAATTTTCTCCGCGCCGGCAGATTGTAAAATAATTGCCGCACCTCGATGCTCGTGCCGATCGCGCTGCCAGCGGCCTTGACCTCGGCAATCGTGCCGCCATTGACGAGAATTTGCGTGCCTTCGGGCGAATCATTTTCGCGTTCGCGCGTCGTCAGCGAGAAGCGGCTCACGCTGGCGATGCTCGGCAGCGCCTCGCCGCGAAAACCCATCGTGGCGATGCTCGCTAAATCTTCCGCACGGACAATCTTGCTCGTCGCGTGGCGTTCGAGGCAGAGCAGGGCGTCATCTCGGCTCATGCCGGTGCCGTCGTCCGTGACGCGAATAAGGCTGCGCCCGCCCGCGCCGATTTCCACGGTGATTTTCTGCGCGCCGGCATCGAGCGAATTTTCCACCAGCTCCTTCACGACGCTCGCGGGGCGCTCAACCACCTCGCCGGCGGCGATCTGGTTGGCGACCTGTTCGGACAGCAGCTTGATGCGGTTCACGCGGGAAATTTCAAGTTTCAAGCCGCGAATGTCGAATTGAAAATCAGCGCAGCGGGGAAATTATTTTCCCAGCGGCAGCGTGAAATAGAAAATCGCGCCGTGGCCGGGCTCGTTGCGCGCGGAAATTTTGCCGCCGTGATCCTCGATGATTTTTTTGCAGATGGTCAGGCCGAGGCCGGTGCCGTGCGTTTTGCCATGCGTGGCGAACGGCTGGAAAAGTTTACCCGCGATTTCCGGCGCGATGCCGGGGCCGGTGTCCTCGATCTCGACGAGGATTTCGCCGGGAGCGGTTTTGAACCGCAGAAAAATTTTGCCGCCGGAGCCCAAAAAATCCACGGCGTTGTGGATGAGATTGTGAAACACGCGGCCAAGTTGCCGCGCGTCGAACGGCACCAGCCCGGCGGGCGGCTCATTTTCCAACGTGAGCCAAATGGATTTCCCGGCCAGTTCACCTTGCACTTCCGCAACCAAATCCAAGATAAATTTTCGCAAATCACCAGGCTTGCTGTTCGCACGTTTGCGGTTTTCAGTGAACGCGAGGATGTCGGTGACAAGGTCGTTGATGCGCACGACCTGTCGCTGGATACGGGCGGGCAATTGCGCGCGTGTCGCCGGATTGAGGCCGGGGTTGGCGAACATTTCCGAGGTGAGGTTGATGATGCTCAACGGATTTTTTAGATCGTGGATGATGCCGCGTGCGAAGTTGCCGATGACGGCAAGACGCTCGGCCTCGACGATTTCGCGGAGGTGAAGCTGGTTGAATTCACGCAGCCGGTGGCTGATCTGCTGGAGCAGCGCGAACGCCAGCGCGGGCGAGTGCTGGATGAACGCGAGCATCTCGCCGCGCGGGAGAAAATATACTTCGGTGTTTTCAGCGGCGCTGGCGGCGGCGGAACGCGGCTGCAATTCGATGACGGCCATTTCGCCGAAAAACTCGCCGGGGCCAAGTCGCGAAAAAACGCGTCGTTCACCCGTGCCACCAGAAATTTCCACGAGACCTGATTTGACAAAATAAACGCCGTCGCCGGGCGCGCCCTCGCGGAAGATTTCCTGGCCGGCGGCAAAGCTGCGCTCTTGGGTGATCGTGCGCAGCGCCTGAAGTTCGGCGCGGTTGAGGTGCCGGAGCAGCGGGATGGTTTCGAGGGTCACGACGGTTTTAATCTATGCGGAAATTTTTGAGGCGTAAAGATTCAAGCGCCGGCGGACAGGTTGACAAACCGTGACCGGGATGTAACATTCCATCATTCGGGTAGCAGCACGTTTCTTCAGCGGGGTTCCCCACCCCCACCTCCTTGGCGTCTGCTGCCCGGATATTTTTTTCCGCCGGTTGCCCGCCCCAAAGATTT
>Ga0208872_1002223_pt1 | contig 11373 bp, 7 predicted proteins | sample CryBogCBH12Aug08_FD_185508 | JGI IMG/M metagenome (GOLD analysis project Ga0208872, IMG submission 185508) | Freshwater microbial communities from Crystal Bog, Wisconsin, USA - CBH12Aug08 (SPAdes) | ecosystem: Environmental > Aquatic > Freshwater > Lake | place: Crystal Bog, Wisconsin, USA... | reverse complement strand
CGCTGACGACAAAGCTTCCGAAGCCGCAATGGAAGACCGTAAGAAAGCTGGTTATTTCTGATTCTATTTTGATTGATATGCCCCACTCGCATCCCATCGAACTTTTGCGCTTCAACACTTGCGGCAGTGTTGACGACGGCAAGTCCACGCTCATCGGCCGGTTGCTTTACGATTCCAAATCGCTGATGGAAGATCAAATCGAGGCGATGGAAAAATCCGCCGCGATCACCGGTGGCGGACAAATCAATCTGGCGAATCTCACCGACGGCCTCCGCGCCGAACGCGAGCAAGGCATCACCATTGACGTGGCGTATCGCTATTTTGCCACGCCGAAACGCAAGTTCATCGTCGCCGACACACCGGGGCACGTGCAATACACGCGCAACATGGTTACGGGCGCAAGCACGGCGAATCTTTCCATCGTGCTCGTGGACGCACGGCAAGGCGTCATTGAGCAGACGCGCCGGCACACTTACATCGCGGCGCTGCTGGGCATTCCGCATCTCGTCATCGCGATCAACAAAATGGATTTGGTGGATTGGAGCGAAGAACGCTTCACGGAAATTCGCGATGAGATTGAAGATTTTTTGCCGAAGTTCGGTTCATTTCATGACGTGAAATTTATTCCGATGAGCGCGTTGTCCGGCGACAACGTCGTGGAAGAATCCACCAAGACGCCGTGGTATAAAGGCCCGGCGCTGTTGCATCATCTGGAAACGGTTTACATCGCGAGCGACCGGAATTACAGCTCGTTCCGCTTTCCCGTGCAATGGGTCAACCGCCCGAACAATCCGACGAACAAGGAGCTGCATGACTTTCGCGGCTTGAGCGGACAGATCGCCAGCGGCGTTGTGCGCAAAGGTCAGGAAGTTGTCATCCTCCCCGCCGGCATCAAATCCAAGGTGAAGGAAATCTGGACCTACGACGGTTCGCCGAACGAAGCCTTCTGCCCGCAGTCCGTCACGATTTGTCTGACCGACGACATTGACGTGAGCCGCGGCGACATGATTGTCGGCTTGGAAAATCTCCCGGGCCGCAGCAGTGATTTGCAGGCGCGCGTCTGCTGGATGAACCAGCGCGCGTTATCCGCCGGCAAAAAGTTTTATCTCAAACACACTACGCAGATCGTGCAGGTCGCGGTGACGCAGATTGAAAATCGCATCAACTTCGAGACGTTTGATGCGGAACAGAATCCCGCCGGACTCGCGTTGAATGACATCGGCACCATCCGCCTCAAGACGGCCAAGCCGCTGATTTTCGACGGATACGAAACCAACCGGCTCACCGGCTCGTTCATTCTCGTGGAACAAGGCTCGAACGCGACGGTCGCGGCGGGTATGTTGTTTCCGCCGCTCGAAGCCGCCAAGCCGGAATACGCCGACTTCGCCATTTAAAGGTTCTAGCCGCCGTCGGGCAAGTTGCGTTCGGGCGTCCGCGACCGCTGCCCGTGGATTCATAGAAGCAACTTGGCCGTCCGAAGGTTCAATATCTGTGTCCAGAAGTTCAATAACCGGACTCACAACCTCAACTTTTGCCCCCAAAGGTTGAACCTCCAGACCCAAGACCTGAATATCTGGGTCTGAAACTTCCATAGTCGCATCCAGATGTTCAATATCTGGAACCGCGACTGGAACATCTGAATCCGGGACTTGTCCTTAAAACCACCAAAACCCTTCATTTTGCCAAAAAAGCTCAATTTTTTGACAAAAAACGGTTGGATTGGTTCCCGCGACCGGCGTTGGATGGAGGGGCAACGGGGTTTCCGCTCTACCCCGGCCTAGTCGAAGGCCGGAGACTGCCGGAACCATAACCAACGGAACATTCAAGCTAACCATAAATATGCGCATAGACATACCCAGCAATCCCGATGAATTCATCACGCTGGCTCAGGCCATTCTCGCCCAGCATAACAAGCTCGGCGCGGCCAGCCCGCTCAATGGCATCAAAGGTATTGCCGGTTTCGGCGCGCAAGTGACCGCCGCCGATACCAACAACAAACTGGCCAACTCGCTCTACGAGCAGGCCAAGACCGCCACGCAAGCCCGCGACAACGCGATCGGGCCGGACACCACCACGCCCGGCTATCTGCAGTTCTTCGTGACCTCCGCGCGCGATGTGCTGGCCGGCCAGAACAAGGGCAGCGAACACGTCCTTGGCGATTGGGGCTACACCGTCATCGCCTCCGCCGCCGCGAAGCCCGCGGCGAAAGCTGCGGCCAAGGCCAAACCGGCGAGTTAAGCCAAAGATAAGAACTGTTAGAAATCACGAACGGAACGGCGCAAGTCGTTCCGTTCCTTTTTTACGAGATCAACCGTGAGTCCAAAACAGTTTGAGGTGGACGAAAGGGGTAAACGGCGTTTGAATGTTCACGCATATGAAAACAATTAATTTTGCCCAAAGACAATGATACAACTTGATCCAGCAATTTACGGGCTTGCCGGCTCCATCATTGGCGGGGGAGCTGTTGTTGTTGCGCAATGGGTAGGTCGACGCCAAGAGGAAAATCGGGCTTTAACAGAATTTGCAATTAAGACCGCAATTGAAAATTGGAGACAGATGGCGGAAAAAACGGATAGACTCAAAGCTCCACACCATGAATATGGATTAAGTCCAATGGACGGATATTTGATTCGGACTCTCGCGCTCGTTCAGATTTTGCAACGTCGGAAATTTACGCCCGAAAACATCCAAAGAAATCTGACGGAATTGGATGCCATTGGCCGCGCCTTGCAACAGCACTTGGAAAAGAAATATCCCACTCAATAACACAGCGGCTTTGTTCGAAGAATCAAAGGTGAAAAAATGAATGAGTCAGACGCCGAGACAGGACCGAATTATGTTACCTACCCCTGTCAGCATTGCGACGGCAGAATTGAATTCGACGCAAACCAGCTCGACAATGCTGGAAATACAACCGTGCCTTGTCCGCACTGCGGATTGGAAACAATCATCCTTGTGCCAGAACAAAAAGTGCCGCCCGTGATCACCGAGAAATTAACAGCCAAAAAAAATAACAAGGACTCACGCCGCGAATGGAAAACATATGAGGCAATGAGGCAAGCTGCTGAAAGTGGTGATCCGCAAGCCCAATGTTATGTGGGCCTTTGTTATCTGAATGGTGTGGGCGGAGCGAAGAATAATAATGAAGCTGTGAAATGGTTTTGCTTGTCAGCGGAACAACATGATGATGTTGGGCAGCTATATCTCGCGTTGTGTTATTGGGGTGGAATAGGTGTCACAAAAAATTTTGCAGAAGCATTAAAATTGCTACGCAAAGCCGCTGAACAAGGCAATCCCGATGCCCAGTTCAATTTGGGTAACGCTTATTGGCAAGGCGAAGAATTACCAAAGGACTATGCAGAAGCAGCAAAATGGTTTCGCATGGCTGCGGAACAAGGCAACTCTGGTGCGCAATTTAATTTAGGAATTGCTTATTGGTTCGGCGGAGAAGGCTTTCAGAAGAATAGTAACGACGCAGTAAAGTGGTTTCGTATGGCTGCGGAACAAGGCCACTCTAGTGCTCAATATAACTTGGGTGTTGCATATTTTAATGGTGAAGGTGTGACGAAGGACACCATTGTGGCATTAAATTGGTTTCGCAAAGCGGCAGAACAAGGTGACGCTAACGCTCAATTCAATTTGGGACTTGCTTATGATAGTGGAGAATTCGTAACAAAAAATCAAAGCGAAGCGGCAAAGTGGTTTCGCATGGCTGCGGAGCAAGGACATTCTGAAGCGCAACACGGTTTGGGACTTTACTATGGGTCTGGCGAGGGAGTGCCACAAAATTATGTTGAGGCATATAAATGGGCTAATTTGGCTGCCGCATCAGGATTGGATAGTTCAAAAAAATTGCGCGATAATCTGGCAGAACAAATGACTCCATCGCAAATTGAAGATGGGCAACGATTGTCATCAATAGAAGCATTAAAAATAAAAAATCCAACAAGTCACACGCTTCAAGAAAGGCAGTCACGTGCGGCGATTCCATCAGATGTCCGGCGGGAAGTCTGGCGCAGAGATGGCGGAATGTGCGTGAAATGTGGAAGTCGTCGTAACTTGGAATACGACCATATCGTGCCTGTTTCAAAAGGCGGTAGCAACACAGTGCGGAATATCGAATTGCTTTGTGAAACCTGCAATCGCAGTAAATCAGCCTCTATTCAGTAAAGGTATAAAAATCAAATTAAGACAATTCTTAGTGATGCAAGCACAACTCTAGACCCTGTTAAGTTTGAAACAACCTATTCGGCCGAACAGGACATTGCTTTGATTCAGAAACAAATTGAGAAATGCTTTTTTAGCTAAATGCAGGTTAAATTTTTAAAAAGGATCGTTAGTTGCCATTGCCCATCGCCGCCAACACGGTGAATCTGGGCGGCGCTGTGACCCGCAGGTCAACCTTCCGTTCTCGAATTGACGTTTCCGCCGTTTGTTTGGATGCTTTCGGCCAGAGGATTTATGAAGTTCTTGAATTTTCTTGCCACCCACAAAAAACGCATCGCCGTCTGGTCGCTCGGCCTGCTGTTGTTTTACATCGTTGTCGGCTTTCTGATCCTGCCGCCGATTGTCCGGCACGTCGCCGTCAAAGTCTTGTCTGCGCAACTCGACCGCCAAGTCTCAATTGAAAAGATAAAAATAAATCCGCTCGCGCTCTCCACGACCATTCGCGGGCTGCTCATCAAGGACAAGGACGGCCAGCCGTTCGTTTCGTGGGATGAAGTTTATGTGAACTTCCAATTGTCGTCGTTCTTCGGTCACGCGTGGGTGTTCAAGGAAATCAGCACGTCCAAACCGTTCGTCCGCGTGCAGATGAACAAAGGCGGCACCTTTAATTTCACCGACCTCATCACGAAATTTTCCACCAACGCCGCACCGGCAACCAAGACGGAATCGAAACCGATTGCGCTGCGCGTCGAACATCTGCACATCGGCGGCGCGGTGGCGGCGTATGCGGATTTTTCTCCGCGCACGCCCTTCAAACGCACGCTCGGTCCGTTGGATATCACGCTCGATGATTTCCGCACCGACCCCGACAACAAGAATCCCTACGCTTTCACCGGCACGACGGACGCGGGCGAACAAATTTCGTGGCGCGGATTTTTCTATCTCTCGCCGTTGCGCTCGGAAGGTGAGTTGAAGCTGTTCAATTTCACGCTGAACAAATACGCACCTTTGTATCAGGACTTCATCAAGTTTGAAATCCGCGACGGAGCCATTGCGCTGGACGTGAATTACAAATTCAAGTTGGACGGAACCAATCTCACCGCGTCCGTCAACGACACTGCGTTTGCGCTGCGCGATTTCAAACTCGGCGCGCCCGGCGACAGCAACAACCTCGCGGAATTACCAGTCTTCTGCGTCGCCGGCCTGAGCGCGGATTTGGAAACGCGTAAAGCTACGATCGATTCCGTTCGTGCGGAAGGTGCAAAAGCATTTTTAAGCCGTGACCAAAATGCCGCTATCAATGTCGTCGAGCTTTCCAAACCATCCGTGCCGAATGCGATGCCGGGCGACGGGGTTCTGCTGTTGCTCCGCTCCGTCACGAACGCCGTGGCGATGCTGCTGAACAGCACGAACCAATGGCGCGGCGCGGTCAACGCGGTGGACTTCACCAACTGCGCGGTGCATCTCGAAGATCATGTGAATTCGCGTCCGGCGCGGCTCGACCTCACGGAGATTTCATTCGCGGCGAAAAACATTTCCAATCTGCCCGGCACGAATCTGACCGCCGAACTTTCGTTGCGCTGGAATTAAAATGGTTCCATCAAAACCATCGTCAGCGCATCGTTTTTTCCGCCGACAGCGGACATCGAAGTTGATTTAGATAAGCTCGACCTCGGCTCGCTGGATCCGTATCTCGAGCCGAAAGTAAATCTGTTCATCCTTGGCAGCGAAGTCGGTTTGCACGGTCAGATTAATTTGACCACGCCGGACAATGTGCTGCCGCAAGTCACTTTTCACGGCGACACGCGGCTCGATAATTTCCGCACGGTGGACGGTGCGATCGGCGATGATTTGTTGAAATGGGATTCGCTCCAGATCAACGGCATTGACGCGAATCTGAATCCGCAGTCGGTGAAGATCAAGGAGATTGACGTGAACGGGGCTTACGCGCGGCTCGTCATCGAGACTAACAAGACCATCAATCTGCTCAACGCGCTGCGTTTGACGAACACCAATTCAGTCGCGACCAATGAAACAAAGATTGCCGCCGCGACGACAACCACCACGACCAATTCCGCGTTGCCGCAAATTTCCGTCGGCGCGATTGTCATCACGAATACAGCGGTAAGTTTCACGGATCATTCGATGCAGCCAAATGTGAATCTGGCGATTCAGGACGTGAACGGCAGCATTTCGGGAATTTCTTCCGAGCAGTTGCAACACGCCGTGGTTGATTTGCACGCAAAGGCGGACGGCGTCGGCCCCATCGCCATCACCGGCAAAATCAATCCGCTGAACAGCACGCAAACGAACGACATCACCATTTCGGTGAAGGACATGGATTTAACGCCGGCGAGTCCGTATGCGGGTAAATTCGCCGGCTACGAAATCGCCGAGGGGAAATTAAATCTCGAGCTTAATTACGAACTCATCGGCAAAAAAATAAATTCGAAAAACGTCATCACGCTCGATCAATTTAATTTTGGCGACAAAGTTGAAAGTCCGGACGCGACGCATCTGCCGGTGCGACTCGCGATTGCACTATTGAAAGACCGCGAAGGGAAAATCGTTTTGGACGTGCCGGTTCAAGGCGATTTGAGCGACCCAAAATTCCGCGTGGGCAAAGTAGTGATGCGCGTCATCGAAAATATTTTGGTCAAGGTCGCCACGTCACCGTTCTCGTTGCTGGGCGCGGTGTTTGGCGGCGGCGGCGAGGAACTCGGTCAGCAGGATTTTGCGCCGGGCAGCGCGGAATTGACGGCGGCGGACAAAGCCAAATTGGATTCGTTGCTCAAAGGCCTTTACGCGCGACCCGCTTTGAACCTGGAAATCGCTGGCAGCGTGGACACGAACGGCGACCGCGAAGGCTTGCAACGCGCGGCGATTGACCGCGAAATTCGCACGCGCCTCTGGCAAAAATTCCGCAAGGCCGAGCAAGCCACGAATTCTCTGGATGCGATCGTGCTCACGCCGGAAGCTCGCGCGAAGTGGGTGAAGCGCATTTACGCCGAGGCAGTTGCCGCCGGCAAAATCACGCCGCAACTGCTCGCTGCAAATTCCAATCTCGTCGCCTACGCCGCGCAAGTTTTGCCGCGCAACACGTTTGAAAAGGGCGCGGCCAAATTGAAACGCGGCGGCGGGGCGCCGAAGTCGGCAGCGGAAGCGGGCTATCAAACGAAGCTCGTTCCCCCGCCCGACCCGACCGAAGCCGTTTTGCTCGCGACTTTTCCCGTGAACGATGGCGATCTGGAAACGCTCGCCGCCAGCCGTGCGCAGGCTGTGCAAAATTATTTATTAGCCAGCGGCAAAGTAACGGCGGGAAGATTGTTTCTCAAACAAGGCGAACTGCGGCGCGACGGCAGCAAAGTCATTCTCTCGTTCCGCTAAGATGTTTGTTCACATCTGGAACAGCGAATCGAAAAGTTTTTTGCCGCCAAAAATCCAGATGACCGCCGCGAGTGCGATGTAAGGGCCGTAAGGCATCCGCGAGGACCACTCGCGTTTGCGTAATATGATCAAGGCGATTCCCACCGCCGAACCGATGAGTGAACTCGCCAGCAGTGAAAAAAATGCGCCCTGCCAGCCGATGAATGCGCCGATCGCCGCCATGAATTTCACGTCACCCAAGCCCATCGCTTCGCGCGGTAAAATGATTTCCGAACAAACTACATCCATGTGCGGCTCGTTCTCTGGATTAAATTTTTCGCCGCCGAGTTTGAGTATTTCCGGCGTCAGTCGCAGCGAGACGTTGCGGTAACTGCGGTCAATCAACTCCACGGTTTGCGCTTCCAAAATAATGGTGTCGGTTTTTCGGTAAAAAATTTCTTCGTAGGGGATTTTGGCATCCGGCAAGCAAAGCTCGGTTTCGGTAAAAATAATTTTTGCATTGCTCGGTAGTTTTATTTTTTGCCGGCCAAACAAAAATTTACCCAGTCGCAACACCGCATAAACCATACCTGCACCGGCTCCTATGCCAATCAGGCTTCGCGCCATGCCTACACCCAGCGAATGAGTTCCTTGCAGCGACGGCAATAAAAATGAAAACACAAATCCTGCCACCGCGCCGCCAATCGTGATTTCGTCCGGAATGATAAAATGCTCAAAGTCAATGAACGTCGCCACAATCAACCCCGCAAGAAAAATGGAATACACTACTGCAATCCACGGAGACATGTGACCGAACACCAGCCAGCACGCGAGAAACGCCACGCCCGTCAGCAATTCCACCGCGAAGTAACGCGGTGAAATCGGCGCGCCGCAGTTTTTGCATTTGCCGCGCAACGAAAGCCACGTCAGCAGCGGCACGTTGAGGTAAAATGGAATGGAGTATTTGCAATGCGGACAATGCGACGGCGGCGAGACGACGCTCAAATCCAAGGGCATCCGGTAGATGCAGACGTTCAAAAAACTTCCGACGATGCAGCCGAACGAAAAGAATACCAGCGACCAGAAATGAAACGGCACCACCGCCCAGTATTGCGGGTTGAAAATATTTTCAAACAGCATACACGCATCCTTCCACGGCACGCCGCATCACGGCGACCGGCGCGGGCTGTCCCGTCCAAATCTCGAACGCCTTCGCGCCCTGATGCACGAGCATGCCGATGCCGTTGGCCGTTTTACAGCCAGTAGCCTTGGCGGTAGCGAGCAATTTCGTCTCCGCAGGTTTGTAAATCATGTCGTAAACGGCGCGCGTTCGTTTCAGCGAAAATTGTTCTTCGTCCAGCGGCGAACCGTCTTCCGGCTTCAAGCCAAGCGAAGTGGCGTTCAGCAACAAATCAACTTCCGCCTTTGGATAACCGACGGAAACTTTGACGGACGGAAATTGTTTCTTTATTTCGGCGGCGATTGCTTCCGCCTTACTCACCGTGCGGTTCACCAAAAAAAGTTCCGCCACATTTTCCGCCGCAATTTTCAAAGCCGCCGTGCGCCCTGCCCCGCCGGCACCGAGCAATAAAACTTTTGCCCCGCGTAACTCGACTTTCAAATCATCTCGCAGTGAGGTAACAATCGCATTGGCATCTGTATTGAATCCGATGGCGCGACCATTTTCAAATTTGATGGTATTCACCGCGCCCCAAGATTTGGCCGAGTCATCCAGTTCATCCACCATATCCACCGCCAGCAATTTGTGCGGCACGGTGAGGTTGAGACCGGCGAAGTTCATCGCGCGCGCACCTTCGATGGCGGCGCGGAGATGTTTCGGGTCCACTTCAAAGGCGAGATAGCGCCAGTTCAGGCCGCGGGTCGCGAAGGCCGCGTTGTGCATCGCCGGCGAGGCGGAATGCCGGATGGGCGAACCCAGCACCGCGCACAGGCGCGTGGCGGCGTTGAGGGGGGCTAAACTGGTTTGCGGCACGCGCAATTTATAAGCGGCAACGGCGCGAGTTCAAAGCGCAAAGACGCGAAACCGAATCATTCCGACCGGCATTACGTGCGTCATGCGGACAAATACTGCCACAAGCCTGAATTGACTTTCGCTCCAGATTATCAAGAATCCAACATGTTGTTGAAAGGAATACCGGCCATGTCATCCCTTAAGAATTTGCCGCGGGCGCCGATTTTTACCGCCCTCGCCGCGCTGGCTGGTTGCATCGCCGCGCCCGCCGGCTTTGCTCAAGCACCTTCAACCGCCGCGGCGCCGACTCTCGCCATCACTTCCATCGAACCGGGGCCGACGCCCTTCGTGAGTTTCGTGACAATCGCCGGTCCCGCCGTGGATAAGATCACCAGCGTGGCCTTCAGCGTCGTGCCGAAGGCCAGCTCCACGACACTGCCGGTGTCCGCCACCTACGCGCGCCAGCGGCTGACCACCGCCACCGCCCACACGCTCATCATCCCGGTGTTCGGCTTGTATGCGAACCGCACGAACACGGTGCGTCTCACTTATTCCGGCCATGGCCTGAGAGGTTCGGTTAACGCGCAGATTGTGACGGCGCCGTGGGACAATTCTCTGGCCGCCGCCTACGCCGGCAAGACGGACGTGGTGCCCCGCAATAACACCATCCGGTTGAATTTCAGTTTCTTCATGCTCAAGGCCTGGGCCGGCGGCACGCATCCGGTGGTGATGGACACGGACGGCGAGGTGCGCTGGTGCGGCACGGCGGGCCCGGGCAACCAAGGCTCGATCTTTATGCAGAACGGATTTTATGTCGGCGACAATTCCTTGCTGCGCCGCATTGAACTGGACGGTTCCGCTTCCGTGGTGGCCGACTACTCGGCGCTGGGCTACTGGAATTTTCACCACAACATTGACCCTGGTAAAACCGGCATGTTGATTGATATCAACCACGACGCGGACATCGAGTCGGAAATCATCGAGGCCGACGCCAGCGGCAATCTCCTCAACTCTTGGAACCTGGCCACCATCCTGGAAGACGCCATCGTGGCCGGCGGCGAAGATCCGTCCAGCTTCGTGCGGACGGGCAATTATGACGACTGGTTTCACAACAACGCCGCCACCTACTGGAAGGCCAAGGATTCGCTGGTGGTGTCCAGCCGGGAAAATTTCGTGATCGGCATCGGCTATGAAACCAAGGAGATCAAATGGATTTTGGGCGACACCAACAAGGCGTGGTTCCAGAACTTCAAGTCGCTCCGCAAATATGCGCTGACACTGACGGGCAATTCAATTGCACCCATCGGCCAGCACGCCGTATCCATCACCGCCAACGGTCAGTTGATGTTGTTCGACGATGGCCTTCCCAGTTATAACCAAAGCCCGGCGGGGATTTCCCGCGATTACTCCGCGCCCCGCCGCTACACCATTGATGACAAGAAAATGGAAGCCACCGAGGTCTGGAATTTTGAACACGGCCAGGCTATCTACAGCCCGATCTGCAGCAGTATCTATCAGGACAATGGATCCTTCTTGATCGACTACGCCGCCGAAAATTGGGGCCAAGACATCCGACTGCTGGGGCTGGACAATCGCGGCCGGACGGCGTTTGAATATGTCTTCAACGGATTGAACTGGTCAGCCGGCTGGAACGCTATCCAAATCCATCTGGAAAACTTGCACTTCCACTAGCTCGGCGGACGCGCAGAGCGCAAGGTCAGAAAATATCCGTCAATAAAGCCATTTCTGTATCGCGCTGTTCGCATCCAAAATGACACCCTGCCGGCGGAACGCCCAGCACATGTAGCTCACGCTCACGAAATACGACGCCGGCACGCGGTTCGCCACGCAGATTTTCACGCCCAGCA